>Ga0208300_100013_pt1 | contig 348508 bp, 293 predicted proteins | sample 23_taG_FD_184096 | JGI IMG/M metagenome (GOLD analysis project Ga0208300, IMG submission 184096) | Marine viral communities from Cariaco Basin, Caribbean Sea - 23_WHOI_OMZ (SPAdes) (version 2) | ecosystem: Environmental > Aquatic > Marine > Oceanic | place: Caribbean Sea: Cariaco Basin...
GGGAAAGGTACTCCAGAAAATCTGGATAATATTGCTCAACCAATTGGTATAGCAATGTTTGCTCTGGCCGATGTCGTTTATAGGTATGCATGTTAATGGCTAACAATGGCGTCCTTGCCAGGGATTGATAGCCCAGATTGCAGATAGTTTTGTTGTTAGTCTACTGGTCTTTGAGATGGAAAGTTCATTGCTCCAAGGTCCGCTTCACGTACATAGCAGCCGCCTGGCTTCGAATATACTAACGGCGGCAACTGGTACAAAAAAAGAATTAGGGGCATGTATCAGTTCACTCCCGATGATCTATTCTTTTCTAACACCCCGAATATTCCCATCCATAACAAGCGTCTTAACCAGCCCATTTCCATCATCCATCTCAAAACGAACGCTACTTCCATTCTTCGCAAAAAATCGCCCGCCACCCTCATGAAAATACTCTTCATTTTCAACATAAGGTAAGGCGTTAAGCACAAAACCATTGACTGTTTTTTCTAGTACCACATCAACGTTAACTGGGTTAGTTACCACGTAGGTTCCAATGTATTTACTCAGTTCCTTTTGGCTTATGGGTACTAACTTCCTAACCTCAGCTTCCGAGTAACCTACGTTTAACGTTTCTTTTAAGCGTATTTCTAGTTCAGTTATTAACTGCCTGCCGTTATTGCCGTTCGTCATAATGGCGTAGCCGTTGCCGGTATCTAGTTCAAGGTATAGCTGCGACATAAACCCAGCATCTGCGCCACCGTGACCAAAGCCCAGAATTTCTCCATCGTCACTCATGTTGATAAAAAAGCCTATTCCTACGTTAGGCGGCTCAGTGCTTGGCGTATTGTTGGTTAACATTTTTTGCGCGGTGGCTTGCGATATCCAGTCGGTTTTCTGCCCTAAATACGCACTGCGCACGCCGCTTGCCAATTTCAACATGTCTGATGGCGTACTCCACATGCCTGCAGCTGCTAATGTGGCGTAGGTATGGGCACCACCCTTAATTGGCGTACCGTCTCCGTCATACGGCGTAGCCATATTGTTTGATAAGTTGATCGATATGGGTTGTTCGAAGCCAGAACGCGTCATGCCTAAAGGTTTAAACAAAAGCCGCTGTGACATAGTTGGCAGGGGCTCGTTAGCTACGTCTTGCAAGGTAAGCTGAGCAAGCGTAGTGCCGCCACCCGAATAACGCATTTGCGTGCCAGGTTGAATATTAACAACAACGGCATCGGTATTGGCGGGAAATGCACCTTCTAGCACCTGCTTCAAGGTCGGTACGGGTTCGCCCGCCGTGTAACCAGGAAAGCCATGTACTGTAGTACCCGCCGTGTGGCTTAATAATCTGCGTAACGAAACAACGTCTTGCCCAGTCCATTCATGTTCAGGCAACTGCCAGCTGGTGAGTAATGTATTAACATCTGCATCTAAATCTAGCGGGTTATCTTCGCGATATTTCATCAATACAGCAGCAAAAGCGGGTTTAGAGATACTTCCAGCTTGGAACACCGTGTTTTCATCAACAGCCAATTCAGAAGTCAAATCTTTAACGCCGCTTTGCATGGTCCAAGCTAGTTGCCCATTTTTCATAAACGCGACAGACACACCAGGTACATCATAATGCGCTTGTCTTTGCTCTAAAGATTGGTAATCAACCTCTTGCCCTGCAATTCGAATGCGTTCAGTAAGCCCAGTTTTTAAAAGGTTGGCTTCTTTTGATTCTGCTGCAGCAGAAGGGGAGGCGGGCAAGGTTTCAGGCTCTGTACAGCCCAATAACGAAGCTAAACAAAACGAAAGTGTTAAAGAGGAGAAGAGCTTGATTGATGTCATTATGTGTATTCCATTACGAGTGAGCGTACCAGAGTACGTTCCTACTATTATTCGGTCAATGCTGACGATTTTCTAGTTCAGGCACTTGATAGCTAGTCGCCTGTACCTTCCGCAATCTTCTTTCGCAAGTTAGCTAGCCGCGTTTTATAAGCACCATTTTCAACATTTTCTTCATAGCTCATTGCTAGCGCTTTCTCTCGCATTTCAAGTGCCATGGCTAATTCGCCGTTAGCTTCATAACCGTCTGCCAGGCTGTCGTAGGCATCAGATTTGTTAGGGAAGCGAGCTGTATTTTTCTTAAAAATTGTAATGGCAGAGTCAAACTCTTGGTTGTTTAGCGCCGCATAACCCGCGTGGTTTACGGCTTTATATTCTGGCTTTGCTTCAAAAGCGTATTTCGCAGAAAGGTTTTTATAGTATTGCTCTACCGCAGGAATACCTTCTTGTATTATCGCACCTGTTGGGCGTAAGGAATTTAACTGCTTTTGAAGCGCCAAGCTCATACCTGCAAGTGCAGTCGTATTGTGGCTTTCAGATGTGTCTAGCTCAGTATCAAAGATAAACCCTTTTCGTTCGCTGCTATTTAGCAGTTCAGAGTAACGTTCGTATGCGCTTAGCATGTTTCCTCCTTCGTTACCCATATTGATATAAAGGTATTTGTTAAGGTCGCTATCTGACGCAAAGAACGCTTTTGCCTCTGAAAATATCACTTCGTCGTGCCACCACAAACTTGGGCTAAATGCGAAGTAACCTTGAAACAGTTCAGGCCGCTCTTGCATTGCGTATAAGGTAAAAAGTGCGCTTAATGAATGCCCAGAAACAATCGCGTAGTTATTAGTGCGATAGTTTGCCTTTACGTATGGCTTTAGCTCTTTTTCTAGAAAGTCTAAAAAGTTGTCGGCACCACCAGATATTCCCCACTGGTTGTAGCTTTCATCATAGGTAGGTGTGAAGTCTCGCGTGCGCTCGGTGTTGGTAATACCGATAACAATCATTTCCTGCGCCATTCCAGACTGATTTAGCAGATCAAGCGTGCCTACGGTATGGGCAAAATTACGCTGTCCATCTAGCAAATATAAAACTGGGTAGGTGGTGTCTTTGTAGCGGGAATAGTTATTAGGTAAGTGAATAAGCAGTTCTCGCGACTCATTCAAAACTTCTGACTTTATTGTTGTAACCACGGCCTCGCCACGTACTTTTGCGTTTACGTGAAAGCTAAGACTAATAGCAAGTAAGGCGCAGATAAAAACACAGGCAAGCTTTTGGTACATTTGGAATTCCCTTTCTCGCTATCAGGCGCGAGTTTCTTTTTATAGTTGAATTTACCTAAGCTGTCATAGTCACTCAAACTTGTCAAAAAATAACCAAGTCATTAATTGGCAAGCATTAACTTTTCAATAGATTGCTCGATGATAGTTCGCAAGTTTTGTTTGTCCTGAGCGGACAAATAGCGCGTATGAGCATTAATAAACTCAGGTGTTAAGTAGATGCGTTTTATTGCAGCGTTTATACGCTTTATGTGCTCTGCACCCTGAGGAGTATTGGGGCAGATAACGTGGCCTGATACATAGTCAGGGTTATCTGCAATAGAGTAACTGCGTACTTTAATAGGCATGTTCTCTCCAAAACTTCTGTATAAAGTTGCTGGAAAAATGAGTGCAAAATCAGACTTTCCTCTTGAAAACATTTCCATAAAGCGAGAGTAATAAATATTATTTGCTATACGAAGGGTTTGCTCTCGATTAACTTGCTTTAGATCGTCGTCTATCCTTTCACCGAATGAGTATTCTTCTGGTAACACAATAAAAGAGTCTGGAAAGGCTTCTAATACGCGAGATATGCTTAGTATTCGGCCTTTTTCATCCAAAAATTCTTTTTCTATTGGTGGCAGTGAAGCCAGTTGGTAAAAACGCTGTGTCTGGAAAAAGCTAAGCGGTAGTGAGTAAAGGTGATTTTTTTCGCGTTCAGGTGCTTTTATTTTATTAAGTACGCAAATGTTTTCGCCATGCTGCATATACGCAAAAGAACGCACAAGTGGAACATGAAGCACGGGATCTGTATACCCTATTTCATCAACTAGCATTTGTACCGTATCGACAGAAGTAGAATAGGGATTGCCTTGCAGATTTACCCTTTCAGTAAGAAATGCATTGTCAGCGTGAAACGCCAGAACATTATTTTGCTCAATGCTGTCACTCGAATTTGCATGAGCAAATTTCACTAATGTTATTAAAATGAATAGTCCAACCCTGAACAACTTTTTACTCCTTGGTAAAACCTCAACGCTCGTCACCTTGTCTCGCGTTAAACGTACCTTTATTTTGTGACTCTATTAGAAAATGTAACAGCGTTTGATTTACGTAGTTTTTTAAGCGCGGCTTCTACGATTTAACCAATTTACCATCTTTTTGATGTGCTTTTAGGAATATTAGAAAGGTTTTCACGTGTTGACGCGCGACTAACGAGAAAAACTAGCCCTGTGTAATTAAATTCTGTAAAGGGAGTAAAAAAGCCGCAATCAGCAACGTGATGCGGCTTTCCGAGCTGGGCTGACTAGGCAGCCTTATAGAGCAATTGCATAAAAGGGGTTAGCTAGAACGATCCTCACTCATAGCTGCCTGTTCAAATACCTTAACTCTAGACATATGATCACCTCCTCATCTTCGTTGCTAAAACTACTTGGAAAATAACATAGGCGGTATTTTAGTAAAGTGTCGCTGCATTAAAGAAAGTTTAGGAAAAGCGAGCACAACTCAAAAACACGAATAGCGAAACCAAGTCGATAATATAAACCTGTTTAATTAAATCTACGTAACCAATGCTAACTGAAACCCTTTGCGCCGCCCGTTTACGTGCAATTAACGTCTTAACGTGCAATCAGCAGTACGCAAACCCTCGAAAAGGCTAGAACTTAATGCAAACAACAAGCACGCACAAAACCAGCAAGAGTCGGAAAGCCGCACTATTGGTTACGCTTTTTGCCACCTCTTTTTTTACCTTTGCTCAGTCGAACACATCTGAACAAATTGAAATGAAGGGCAGTAAGGGCACTACTGTAACGGGTAATGTTCAGGCGTCCTTCGATAACCCCTGGGCCATGACATTTTTGCCAGACGGGCACAGCTTGGTAACGGAAAAAGCTGGCACTCTATGGCTACTTGATGAAAACCAGCAGAAGCGTTTTGCTGTTAGGACCAGCGGGGGCATTTGAACGAAAACCTACGGTTTTGAATCCTGTGGCACCCTCGAAACCGTAGGTTTCCGTCAGATAGCCGCTAACCCGGCATTTGCCCTTAAAACTTGGTCATCTTTGGAACATTACCGAATATTCAATGCTGTGACAGCCTTTTTCATAGCGAACCCTGGAGTTGTTTGAATTGTCCTAGGATCATCGCCTTTTCCTGAAGGATTACCTTGTTCTCATCGGTCAGATACGTCACTTTATCCTGGATGGTTTTCAACTCGGTTTTGGTGGCCTTCAAAGCTTGGGATAACACGGCCAATTCCTTATCGACATCTGCTTTCTGAGCAGTGAGAGCTGCTATTTTTTCTGCCAATTGCTCATTTTTATGCTGGTATTCCTGGTTCTTCGTCATGGCGTCTTCAAGGTTGCGCTTCAGGTTCTGGGTCTCATCTACCTTTCCGTTCAAATCCCTGTTTAGCGTCGCATTGGTCTGTTCAAGTTTATCGGCATTGCTTTGTAACTGCGCATTGGCATCAAATAACTCGGACGCTCTTGACTCAGCCTGGTCGAACCGGTGTTGCAGTTCCTGCATCTGGTCTTTCAACCCCTGGGTATCGATCCGGAACTGTTCGCGTTCTTGCTGACGGTCTTCGGCAGTGCGCTGCTGATAATGTTCAAAATGATCGCGGATGTCCTTATTTTCCTGCTTAAGTTCCGCAATACTTTCCTTTAATTCAGCGGTTCGCACAATGGCTTCGTCTCGTTGGGCCTCGGCTTTGACCAGGCTGATACGCACATCTTCCAGAGACTTGTCTAACGCGCTTTTTTCTTTGTTCTGCCGTTCAATCTGGCTCTCAAGATCCTGTTGTCGGGCAGTAAGTTGCGCGATGGTGTTTTTGGAATCGGCCAATTCTTTGCGGAGTTCTTTATTTGACGCCTCAAATTCCTGACGGGTCTCCTCAATACGGTGGTCGGCCATCTGCTGTACCCGCTCGTGGAGTGATTTCACTACCTCCACCAGGTCGTTCGGGAGTCCACCGATATCGGCTGCCTCTCCGTTGTCTGATCGCCAACGCTTGAGCAGCGGCGCGATGGTGCTTTTGCTGCCGGTGCCCATATGTTCCCGCACTCGATCCACCGTAGGCTCCTGGCCTTGGGTTTTGATGGCTTCGGCGGCTTTGGCGACATCGTGGAAAGTGACTCCGGCGCGTGCCATAGGGAGATTTCCTCTCAAACTATTTAGTAACGTATTATGTAACACGTAATATAACATTATATTTATGCTTATCAAAGTTTCTTGAGTTTCAATTTTTAACCTTCGATAATCAAGGTTATCGTTGGCTATGGTATTAAGCTGAAAATCTTCTGCTTGTAACGCCGGTACATAGCCGCCTTTCTGGTGACACCGATAGGAATCCAATTCATGAACACCAAACCACCCAAAATGGCCACCGACTTAGCATTACGTAATGAGGAATCGAACCAGATTGCTCATCGGGAATCCGAGTCACTGCGGCACTACCTCCAGGCGGCCACCTCCGATAACACCCGCAAGGCCTACCGATCCGCCATTCGCCAATTTGAGAAATGGGGTGGCCGGTTGCCGACTGACCGAGATACGGTGGTGCGCTATCTGCTCGCCAGGGCCGAATCGCTCAACGCCCGGACGTTAGATCTCCACCTCACCGCCATTAGCCAGTGGCACCATTACCAAGGCGTCACTGATCCGGTGCGCGATCCCCTGGTGCGGAAAACCATGGAAGGCATTCGTCGCACTCATGGCCAACCCAAACGCAAGGCCAAGGCCCTACGCCTGGAACACATCGCACAAATGGTGGATTACCTGCGGTGTTTGCCGGATAGCAAAAAGAAGCATAGGGATATCGCCCTGGTGTTGACCGGCTTTTTCGGCGCTTTTCGTCGCAGCGAACTGGTGGCCATTCAAATCAGTGATCTGAATTGGGAGCCGGAAGGCCTGATCATCCGGTTGCCGCGCTCCAAAACGGATCAACAGGCGACAGGGCTGGCCCGCGCCTTACCTTTCGGTACACCAGGTTGTTGTCCGGCTACAGCAATCAAGGCCTGGATGGATAGCGCTGAGATTGATAGCGGCCCGCTCTTTAGGCCGGTTAACCGCTGGGATCAGGTGACGCCCAGGCCTCTGAACCCAGGGGCAATTAATGACTTGCTCAAAACCCTGGGCAAGGCCTGTCAGTTCGACTTCGTGCCCGAGTTGAGCAGTCACAGTTTTCGCCGCGGCCTCTCCACTTCGGCGGCTCGAGAACGGGTAGACTTCGAGCTGATCAAGAAACAAGGCGGCTGGAAAAGCGATGCAACGGTCTGGGAGTACATCGAAGAAGGCCAGCAACTTTCGAATAATGCCTCGCTGATATTGATGGAAAAGTTGGTCACGCTGATCGACCCCGTATAACCCGTCAAATCACGAATCCCACTCTCAATTCATCTTTGCGTCTCCAGCGCTGCCCGTATCGCTTTCGCCAGATCCTCGGGCTTGCCCTTGCCCCAATAATGCAGGAAATAGTAGGAAGGCGTTTCACCGGTCATATGGTTGTGCAGCGCCACGATGTGGATGCCCGCCTGACGCAGCGTCCGCATCACCGGCTGGATCTCGTCCGCGGTCATGGCAAAATCCCCATCGACGACCGCCTGCTTCTCATTCCCGGAGAAGGCGGCCCAGGTGGACAGGCCCATGGATGCGCCAAATTCCACACCGTGCATTCTGGCGCTGCGCCCGAACGTGAATTTCAGCACCTGCCCGTTAAGGCTGCCCTCGGCATCCAGAATCTTTTCCAACGTCTTGGTGTTGTATTTGCCGGTGATATCGGGCACATCACCCGGAAATCGTTCTTGCGGTACGGGATGCTTTTTACGCACTTGTTTAATGGCATCCCACATGGCCTTGACGCCTTCGGCGAGTGACTCGGCGTTTCGTCCATGGCCGCCGATGTGCATAAAGTAAACCGGCGGACGGTCGAACACGAAATGGTTGTGCAGCGCGGTGATGTCCAGGCCGTGGGCAAAGGCGGCGTCCATGGCCGGGGTGATTTCATCCTCAAACACCACCGTATCCCCCATCACCATAACACCACCCTCCGGCAAGGCCTTGAACGCGGCCCAACTCCCGAGGCCCGCCGGCGGCGGGAACTTCATACCGTCAACGGTGACGGGCACGTCGTCGCGCTTCCAGCCGATACGCACCACGCCATCAGGTTTGGCCGTTGCCTGGGTGCCAGCCGCCTGGCCAATGGCCTTATCATCGAGGCGGCCGGAATCGTCGGCCATTGTTATGGATGCTTGAATGAATAAAGCGCACATTAGAATGAATGCTCGAAGCGGAGACATTGTCATGGCTATTCCTCTTTTTTTGTTGCTGTGAAACATTTTTGGCTGTATTGGGGGGTTACGCCGCCGGGACGCCTGCAAATAACAGATGGTACACAATACCCAGCAGTGCGCTGACTAAAATCATCGGCAACATGCCCACCTTAAAGCGCAACATAGCGATAAAGGCGCCCGCGGCCAGCGCGACGCTGACAATGTGGATGCTGCCCCAGGCGGGTATCAGCAGTAGCATACCATAGGCCCGTACAGTTTCAACCTCGTTAAAGGCGACGTGCACCGCGAACCAGATGGCGAGATTCAGCATCACGCCCACCACGGCCGCCGTGACCGCCGACAGCGCCGCGCTCACCGCCTGGTTGCCGCGCAGTGTTTCCACATACGGCGCGCCCAGGAAGATCCACAAAAAGCAGGGAACGAAGGTGACCCAGGTGGCTAAAACCGATGCCAAGATGCCTGCTGTGAAGGGGTCGAGCGTTCCCGGAGCCCGGAAGGCCCCCATAAAGCCCACGAATTGCACCACTTGGATCAGCGGGCCGGGTGTAGTTTCCGCCATACCCAGACCATCCAGCATTTCCCCCGGTGCCAGCCATCCATAGTTTTGTACCGCCTCCTGGGCCATGTAGGCCAGCACCGAATAGGCGCCACCGAAGGTGACAACCGCCAGTTTGCTGAAGAAAAGCCCAATCTGGGTGAACACATCCTCATAGCCCAAGGTCACAAGCAGGGCGACAAGTGGCGCAAACCACAGCGGCAGCCAGACGGCGAGCACCTTGAGTGCCCGCCCCCGTGACGCCCGGGTATGGCTTGCCGCGCCGCCCTCCATCATGGCATCAATCGCACGCCCGGCGTCCTCGGGGGTATCGTGCCCCTTGATGACCACAAAGCGTTCCGGATCGACATGCCGACCCAGCAGACCGATCAATCCGGCGGTAACGATTACGATCGGGAAAGGCACGGCAAAGAAGAAGATCGCCACGAAAGCGGCGACCGCCAATGCGTACATGTAGGCGTTCTTGAGGACGCGCTTGCCGATGCGGATCACCGCCTGGATCACGATCGCCAGCACGGCCGCCTTGATACCGAAAAACAGGGCCTGCACCAGTGACGCTTCCTGAAATCCAGCGTAGAGCAGACTGAGCACCAGAATGCTGAGAAAGCCCGGCAGCACGAACAGGGCGCCCGCAACCAGTCCACCCTTGATGCCATGCAGCAGCCAGCCGATATAGGTGGCCAGTTGCTGGGCTTCAGGTCCGGGCAGCACCATGCAGTAATTCAGCGCGTGCAGGAAGCGGCTCTCACTGACCCATTGCTTTTCATCCACCAGAATACGGTGCATCACCGCGATCTGGCCGGCGGGACCGCCAAAGCTCAGGATGGCGACCCGCAACCAGACACGCACGGCCTCCCCGAAGGTGATGTGATGGCCGAATGCATTGAGGTTACCAGCGGTCGCATCCCTGGTGATTTGATTGGACCCGCTGCTTGGCGGTACAGATGAAGTTGACGGTTCGTGCATGGTTATTGTTCCTTACCGTAAGTGACCAACAGGCTGTCGAAAACCTGATTGGCAGCTTGTAATAATTGATCATCATCGCTATGGGTTTCGCGCAGCCCTATCAATACACACTCGACCCCGGCGGCCTCCGGCGGCTGATGTCCCCCCACATCGAGGTAGTGCACGAGTTTTCCAAGCCGGAGTAGCGCGGGTGAATCCAGGTCGAAGCTCGCCAGCAGCGTTTCGAAAGTGACTTTTTCTTCCACGTGAGTAAAGGTCGCCCCATCGAAATCGAACCCCAGCGCCTCATCCGGGCAGTCGTCCGGCGAGGCCAGCCATAAAAAGCGTGCGGATGGATCGATGAAGCGGCCAATCAGCCAGGCACTGGCCAAACGGTCCACCCACGGCCGACGCCGCGTCGCCCAGAGCCTGCCTTGATAATCGGCTCGATCAAGACGGCGGATTGTGCGAGGTTCGGGCTGCGGCTCATCGGGAGACAAGACCCGGTTGGCATCGCTTTCCAGCTGTTTCAGAGCCGTATCGATTCGATCCCGCGCGGCACCGGGGAAAAAATCGATGGCTGACAGTCGCGTGAAGCTTTTGCGCAGTTTGCGTGTTTCCTTCATGACCTCCATGGCGGTTTCCGGCAAGAGCTTTGCCCGCAGGTCCGCCATCGCCGAGTCCAGCGACTCATAGTCTTCCGAGCGATCGAATAGCGGGGGGAACGCTTCGGTTTCAGGATCATTAGCGTGCAGTACATGGGCGGTCCCGCCACTATCACGGACATCCTGGGCAATTGCCTCTAGCTTTTCGGCATGATCAGAGATGGCTGGCAGTAGATAGACGCCATCACGCAGCGAAACGGCCCCCAGGGCTTTGATGGCGCGCCATGCCCGCATGCGCACGGTGGCGTTTTCAGTGGGGAGTGAAAGTATCAGCAGTATCCAGGACATGCGTAGATCTTAGTACATATATGTTATAAACTCTACACATTTTTAAACCGAATAACCCCTGGGCAAGAGCGATTGCCTTTAAAGGCGGTGATGCACCTTTAAATACCGCATCCATCAATAAAAACAGCGCTATAGCGCAGTTGGCGTGACCGGAGCCAAGTGAGGTCCTATGACAGCCAAAGAGCAGTTCTTAACCGATCAGCAGCGGTACCAACCGTTAATATTGCCGCAACGATTCTCCGATGAGGAAATGGTTCGCGATTGGACGCTAAGCCGTCGTGATTGCGAGGTCGTCAACAAGTATCGCAAGCAATATCGCCTGGGATTTGCCATCCAACTGTGTGCCATGCGCCTCTATGGCCGGTTTCTAAACCAGCTCCATGATCTTTCGCCACGAGTGATCAGCTACCTGAGTAGTCAACTCGATCTTCCTCCTACGCTAACGGTGGAAGTGCCCGAAAGAGAAGCCACGGTGTTGGAACACCGGAACAATATCCTCAAGTACCTGGGCTTTCATCGGTTTGACGACAAAGTGGAAGCAGATCTGGACCGCTGGATTGAAGAACATGCCCAACAGGGACTGCTTCCGGATGAACTTTTTCACCGGGCAGAACGCCACCTTCTGTTGAAACGTATTGTTTTACCTGGCCCCACGACGATCGAAAGACAGATCATCCGCATATGTAACCAGGTACACGCTCAGCTTTTTGAGCAAGTGTTTGATCAGATGTCGCCGGAATTACGCGATGCCATTGACGATTTGTTGCAAGCCACCGACGGCAATCAACGAACCTACTTCAACCAACTCAAAGAGTACCCGCCGGGTGCGAAAATATCATCACTGAAACGCTATTTGGAACGCTATGACAATCTGGTGTCCACCGGCATTAATGAGTTCGAAGAAAAGGTCATTGATACCGCTTTTCTTAACTACCTGTACCGACTGACCAAGCGTTACAGCGCTAAGGACATGAAGCGCTTCAAGGACCATAAGCGCTATGCATTGATGATTTGCTTCCTGTTGGAATCCCGCAAGATCCTGTTGGATCATCTGGTCAAAATGCATGATCAGTACATGACAGAGCTATGCCGGCAAACCAAAAACAGCCACGACAAAAAACACAAGGAGTTTCGCAAGCGCCAAAAGAAAGCCATCGATGCTGTGCTTGAAACCACGCATGTTTTGCTGGAATGGCCGGATGAACAGCCATTGTACAAGAAGGACTTGTGGCAACGCATTGACGAGAAACATCTGCTGGCATCCATTGACGACCTGCACATTTTTAAACGCCTGGAGGAACGCGGCTACTGCGATTTGTTGCTGGCCCGTTATCCCAGTTTACGAAAATATTTTGCCGACTTTATCCGGTTACCATTTGAAGTGGCTAAAGGTTCCGGGCCGCTGATAAAAGCTATTGAGTTCGTCCGGAAATTGGATGATGGCGACCTGAAAAAGCTACCCGAGAACACACCGACAGCATTCATTCCCCGCGAACTACGCCGCACCCTTAAAGATCAAGCCGGTAACATCAATCGCAACGTTTGGGAAATGGGATTGGCTCTCGCTATGAAAGACGCCTTGCGTTCCGGCGATTTGTACTTGCCGCAGAGTAAGCAGCATGTTTCGTTCTGGGATCTCACCTTAAATGAACCCAGTTGGGATGAAACCAGACAGGCTGTCTATACCGAACTTCAACAGCCTCCACCGCACGAAGTTCGAGCCGCCATTTCAACGCAGTTCCACGAATCAGTCTCTGAAGCGAAAAAGCTGTTCGGCCTGGACAACTTCGCGGAAATTCAAAACGGCCGATTGAAACTCAAACGTGATGACAAGCTCGAGGTCCCGGATAAAGTCAACCAACTGCAAAAAGTGATCGATGCACATATGCCCAGCATACGTATCGAACAGCTTCTGATGGAAGTAGATCAAATGACACATTACAGCCGTCATTTTGTCCCTATCCAGCACCATCAATCGCGCCCCAAAGCCTTTTACAAAAGCCTGATGGCCGCCATTATTTCGCAGGCCACCAACCTGGGTGTCGTATCCATGAGCAATAGCGTTAAAGGTGTGACCGTCGATATGCTCCGGCATATCCTGCAATACTATATTCGAGAGGAAACCCTGATCAACGCCAGTGCTGAAATTGTGAATCAACACCATGAGCTGCCGTTGAGTGCGGTGCACGGCACCGGTACATTGTCCTCATCGGATGCGCAACGCTTTAAAATCCGCGCCGACAGCCTGTTGGCTTCTTACTATCCCCGCTACTACGGTTATTATGAAAAAGCCATCGGGATCTACACCCACGTTTCCGATCAATATTCAGTGTTCAGCACCAAGATTATTTCCTGTAGCCCGCGTGAAGCGCTGTATGTTTTGGACGGCCTGCTGGAAAACAACACGATTCTGAAAATCCGGGAGCACACCACCGATACACATGGCTATACCGAAATCGTCTTCGCACTCTGTCATTTGCTCGGATTCTACTTTATGCCGCGCATTCGGGATCTCAAAGATCAGCAGCTTTACCGTATTGACAAAACCGTCGATTACGGCGACCTCAACCATTTACTCACCAAAACAGCCGATCTGGCCATCATTGAGGAACAGTGGGAATATATGATGCGAGTGGCGATTTCACTGAAGCAGAAAACTGCGCCAGCACACGTCATCGTCCAACGATTAACCAATAGTTCACCTTCGGATCGCCTCACCAAAGCCTTTACGAACTTGGGGCGGATTATCAAGACCGAATACATTCTGCGGTACCTGACTGACAAAGAACTCCGTCAAACCGTCCAACGGCAACTGAATAAAGGGGAATACCGACATAAACTGCCGCGCTGGATATTCTTTGCGGATCAGGGTGAATTCACCACAGGCGACTATGAAGAAATCATGAACAAGGCCAGTAGTCTCAGCTTTGTGTCCAATGCCATTCTGTACTGGAACACCATCAAGATAAGCGACATTGTGGAGCTGCTTCGGCAGCAAGGGGAGGAAATCGACGACGAGACCTTATCTCATATCTCGTTGTTGCCCTATAAGCATGTGTTACCCAACGGTACATACTTTATTGAAGATGAGGAGAAGGGATGATTCGACGGAAACCTACGGTTTCGACGTGGTCACTGGGTTCAAAACCGTAGGTTCTCGTTCAAATGCCCCCGCGGGTCCTGTTAGTAATGTGCCAAGTGTTACTGCGCGCGGGCAAGGCGGTTTAGGTGATGTCATTATTCACCCTGACTTTGCGTCGAATAACACCATTTATATTTCGTACATTGAACGAGATGAAAAAGACGATGCGTTCAGCGGTGCGGTGATAGAGCGAGCCACGCTTACCTTATCTGATAGTGGTGCGAAGCTGTCTGATAGAGAGCTAATTTGGCGTCAGTCGCCGAAGGTGACGGGGAATGGGCATTACTCTCACCGCATGGCGTTTTCACCTGATGGCCATTTATTTATCACCTCGGGCGAGCGCCAGAAATTCACGCCAGCACAAAATATGGCGATGAACTTAGGTAAGGTGCTGCGCTTAAACGACGACGGTAGCGTGCCTGAAGATAATCCGTTTTATGGTCAAGGCAATGTAACAGAACAAATCTGGACGTTAGGGCACCGCAATCCGCTAGGCATCGATTTTGATGAGAAAGGTAATTTATGGGCTCATGAAATGGGGCCACGCCATGGCGACGAACTTAATATTATTGAACGAGGTCGCAACTATGGTTACCCAGCGGTGTCTCAGGGCGACCATTACTCAGGCGTGAAAATTCCTAACCACGAAGACTACCCCATCTTTAAGTCGCCTGAATTGGCGTGGGTGCCTGCAATAAGCCCTGCCGGTTTTATCATTTACAAAGGCGATAAGTTTAGCGACTGGAAGGGAAATGGTTTTATAGGCGGTTTGTCTTCAAAAGCGCTGGTCCGTGTTGCATTTAATAAAGACGATGAAGGCAACTGGAAGGTGGAAGAAGCAGAGCGCTACGAATGGGGTAAGCGAGTACGCGAGGTTGAGCAAGACAGTAAGGGCAATATCTATGTTCTTGAAGATAAAGAAGGCGGAAGGCTGATAAAGCTCAATTCACTAAACTAGACGCTATGTAAGCAGAATGAGCCTTAAACATAGGCTTTGAGGGCACATAAATGCACATCGATAAGTGACGATAATGTGTGCTCTCAAGCTGCGATAACTTCATCAGGTATTGTTCTTGAGTGACTTTTTAAAGCCTTTCTGCTTTAAACGACGTTTTTTCTAAGTCGGGCAACATTTCTATATCCTAAAGGACAAATGTGTTGCAAGAACAAGACGGTTTCGCAAAAGGTTTTAGGTGTATCTGCGAGCACCTTTTCGCCATGCGCAAACAATGGAGGAGTTTAGTATCAACCCGTTGAGCGATGTGATACGTTGCTCTTTAGACGAAAGTATAAGTTAACCTATTCGAACCTCAGGATCCTCATGTCACAGCCCCCACAAAACATTAACTTTGAACGTTGCGAAGACGAGCCAATACATATTCCCGAAAGTATACAAAGTTATGGTTTTCTTATTGCTTTTAATTACAAGGACTTGAAAATTTCGATTGTCAGTGACAACTGCGAGTCAGTGTTCACTGAGCCGCTCATTGGTAAACACTTTTTAGAAATACTCTCATCAGATACGAATGAACGGGCATTTCTTGAAGAAACGTTTGATAGGGTTACAAAAACCAAGATTAGGCTGCCCATTAAGCTTCACTTAAAAGCCTCGATGTTAGAGGAAGGAGCGGCGATAGATTATTTGGCGGTGGTTTATGATTCTGGTCACAACTATGTTGTTGAGCTAGAGCCCGCAACTGAATTCAGAGATACCTATAGCGCAGAGCAATTTATCAAACTCTATGCTATGTCTATTGCTCCGCGCTTTAAAGAAATGACGTCACTAAGAGAGATGGCTCAAGAAATGGTCTCGACCATTCGGTATCTCACAAATATGGACAGGGTAGTACTTTACAAATTCAATGATGACTACTCAGGGAAAGTTATCGCAGAAGCTAAAGCCGATGATATGGACTCATATCAAGACTTGTATTTTCCTGCGTCAGATATTCCTGCACAGGCTAGAGCGCTTTACAAAACTAACTGGGTAAGACTAACCCCTGATACTGAGTTACCTCCTGCAAGGCTAGTTCCATCGACTGAAGCATCAGGCAGAGAGCCGCTGGATCTCACTCGCTCGCTGCTGCGAACCTTTTCACCTATTCATCTTCAATACATTAGAAACCAAGGTTTGCGAGCTTCATTTTCGATCTCTTTAGTAACGGACGGCGAGCTTTACGGGCTAATTTCTTGCCACCATCGGGAGCCTAGTTATATTCCACAAGATGTTAGGCTTCAGTGCGAAAACCTGAGTCAGCTATTTAGCTGGCATTTATTGGCGAAAGAAGAGGAAATTGCAAAGCATAAGAAGTATGCAACTGACGAAGCAGTTGATGCCATGCTAGACAGAATAGGTCCAGCAAATCCTATCAGTCGTGTCGTTAAAAGCGGTGAAAAAGCATTTTTGGAAGCGCTTAATAGTTCAGGGTTTGTTTATTATTCTCAGTACGAGACCATTACCCTCGGTTCTACTTTACCGATAGAACTCATCAAGGAAATCTTTTCCAAAGCAAGCAGCCAAGGTGGATTCCCATATACCAACGACGCGCTTTATGACGATTACCCAGAAGCACGACAGTACGGTATTGCTGGCATAATGATTATTCCACTGTTTGAAAAGAAGCAATACTTTACCGCCTGGTTCAGGAAGGAAACCCACCGCGTCCAAAAGTGGATAGGCGCTGAAGATGAAAAGTCTGAAGATGCACCAAAAGCTCAGCGGCTTAAACCCAGAGCTTCTTTCACAATCCATACCCGCACTATTAAAGGGCGCTCGACAAGTTTTGATAAGGCGGATGTTGATACTGCCAATCGCCTGAACAGAATGTTTCTTGTTTACGCGCTTGATGTGCAAGAGCGCATGCATATCAGTATTCAAGAGCTTGAAAAACAAGATAATTACAGAAATGAATTTCTCGCTACATTGGCCCATGAACTTCGAAATCCGTTAGGGCCTATTATGTCTGGGGCAAGTATTCTAGAAACGGTTGATGATGAAAAAACGCGAAAAAGAGTGACAGCTATCATTAATCGTCAAGCTGAATATATGTCTAAACTTATCAATGATTTGATGGACGTGTCTCGCATCACGCGAGGGAAAGTTAAACTTGAATTTGAAAGATTGAAAATTCAAGACGTGCTTTCAGACTCTCTTGAAATTGTTGAGCAACAAGTAAAAGCGAAAAAGCATGATATAACGGTTAACTGTCTTGAAGAAGATGTGACAGTATACGGAGATAAAGCACGTTTAAGCCAAATCTTTTCTAATATCATTCACAATGCAACTAAGTATACGAAAGAATCAGGAAAGATAGTCGTAGAGATCAGAAAAGACGGGGTCATGATTGTTGTTGCTGTTAAAGATAATGGCATGGGAATACCCGAGGATAGGCTAAAAGATGTTTTCAATATGTTTACCCAAATTGAAGCGCACTCTACTCACACTAAAGGCGGTCTTGGTATAGGGTTAACTTTAGTGAGTAAGCTTGTTGCGTTACATCATGGTGAAGTGTCTGTGATGAGCGAAGGTGTTGATCGAGGAAGTACCTTTGAAGTCAGGTTGCCTATTTCTAAAACAGCCTACGAGCAATCTGAAAATCAAAAACTGGACCCTGTTATACAAAGCAGAAGTAAAGTCATGTTCGTTGACGACAATGCTGATCTCATTGACGCTTATTGTCTGCTGGCAGAGTCTATGGGTGTGACTGCCCTAGGCATTACTTCTCCGAAAAAAGCTGTTGATGCATTTAAAACCTTTAAACCTCACTCTGTATTTCTTGATATCGGCATGCCAGACATAGACGGCTATCAGTTAGTAAAAATGCTTAAAGCCTCGCCGGAATCAGAAAATGTTAAGTTTTATTCTCAAAGCGGGTGGGGCTCAGAGAAATATGTAGAGGACTCCCAAGCGGCAGGCTTCGATCAGCATTTCGTAAAGCCATTGTCAAAAGACACAATTCAGTCGGTACTAAGCTAAAACATCTGTTAAGAGGTTGAAGCTTACCGACTGAATGACTCAAATGCTGTGAAACGCGTTATAATGCCGGACAAACGTAATTAGGAATAAATATGAAAGTCTGTGGTGTAGATTTAAAAGGTAATGAAGCAATTGTTAGTTTGGTGTCGCTAGCTGACGGCTTGTTTCATTTGCCAGATTGCCGTACGCGCCGTTTAACGCTTGCCGATACCAGTGCGAAGGGCCTAAAGAGCTTCCAAAGCACCTTCGCTAAACTTGTAGAAGACTACAAAATTGATGCAGTGATAATTCGTCAGCGTCAAAGCAAAGGAAAATTTGCAGGTAGTGCAATTGGCTTCAAGTTAGAGGCTGCCATTGAATTGATTGAAGGGCTTCAAGTTGTAGTATTTAGCCCAACGGATATTAAAGAATCACTACGTAGAAATCCGCTTGCAGTGCCATTTTCTGAGACGGGTTTAAAACAGTTTCAAGAAACCGCTTTTACGACGGCGTACGCGTGGCTTATGAAAAATGAGTATGCCTCGCAAGAGTCAGACGAGTAATAATCAGGAGCGGTTAGCTCAACGTGTATACTACTGTGCCTGCATTTATTGTGCGGGCATTGTTTTTCTTAATTTCTCTTCTCCCAGCCTGAAAGGCTTTACTTCACCATTCCCTCAACTTTCGCATTCATCTCTACCAATGCTGTGTAAAGTGCTTCTAACTGATCGCTAAAAACAGCTACGCTTCCATGCTCATTACGTTTTATCGTTAGCTCAATCGTTGCAGCTAGCTCAGCTAAGGCGTAAGCGCCAATGTACCGAAGGGCAGTTATGTAGATATGCGCTATACGAACAATAGAAGCATAGTCTTTTTCATCAATGGCTTTTCGAAGGTTATCTAGCTCTTTGTTAAGTGCTGCAAAGTCATTAAGTAACTCTTTATACAAAGTCTCGTCATTTAACATTGCTTGCATGGCTTGAGATTTATCTATAAAGCTCAGCGGTATTGTGTTTGCCGATGGCCCATTGGTTACTTCAAGGGTCGCCGTCGACTTTCCTTCATTTAGCACTTCAACAAGCACGTCAAAGAAGCGGTTTGGGTCAACCGGTTTGTTGATGTGGCCGTCCATGCCCGCCGCCAGGCTCTTGTCAATGTCTTGCTGCATGGCGTGCGCCGTCATGGCAATAATCGGCAAAGTTAACTTCAGCTCATCTCTGATTTTTTTAGCTGCTGTTAACCCGTCCATAACGGGCATTTGAATATCCATCAATACCACGTCATAGCTGTTATCTTCACGTAAGGCTTTTATGGCTTCAAAGCCGTTGCTAACCACTTCAATATTCGCGTGGGTGTCGTTTAACAGGCCAAGGGTTACTTTTTGATTCAGCGTATTGTCTTCTGCGAAAAGGATCTTCGTTCCGCGCAGATTGGGCACAGGCGCAGCATCTGCTGGTAGGGTTCTTGTGTTCACGTTTAAGCAAAGCTCTTGTAGCTTATCTACAAGCTCACTAGTGCTAAAAGGCTTTTTAATGAAGGTTCGAATACCTAGTTGGTTAGCCTGCTCTCGCATATGAGGCGACTCGAATGCATACAGCATTATCACCTTCGGTGGCTTAATTGAAAACTCCTGTTTCATGATGGCTGCGACTTCCAATCCATCAATGTCAGGCATATTCCAATCTAAAATAAGTACGTCGTAAGGCGCACTGTTTCCCACAGCAGCACGCATTTTGGCTACGGCTTCTTTACCGCCGGTCGCAACGTCTGCTCTAATGTTTGCCACTGATAGCGACTCGATAATAGCGTCGCGCGACACGCCAATGTCATCTGCAATAAGCACCTTAAGTAACGAAAGTTGCTTAGACGGCGATACAATTTGTTGGGAAGCATCCTGTTTAACGGTTACGGTAAAATGAAAGCTTGCGCCTTTTCCAAGTTGGCTCTCAACCCAGATCTCTCCGCCCATTAATGTGACTAACTGCTTACATATTGCTAAGCCTAGGCCGGTGCCGCCGTATCGACGAGATATAGACTCATCACCTTGGTTAAATGGTTGAAATAGCAATGCCTTTTGCGTGCTGTTTAGCCCAATCCCTGTGTCTTTAACTTCAAATTCAAGCTGAATATCTTCTACATTATGCGTGCATCTAACGCTTACCGAAATCAGTCCATCCTCGGTAAACTTAAGAGCGTTACTGACTAAATTGCTTAGAATTTGCTGTATGCGTAACGGGTCGCCGATAAGGTTTAACGGTACGTCACGTGATATATGCTGAATAAGCTCTATGTGCTTTTCCTCAGCGCGCCCTAAATGCAGTCTAATGGTTTGGTTTACTAGCGCGTCTAAATTGAATTGCGTCGATTCAATATCAAGCTTGCCCGCTTCTATTTTCGAGAAGTCGAGTATGTCGTTAATTATACTTAGTAGGGTTTGCGACGCGCCTTCTATCTGAATAAGGTTCGTTTGTTGATCTTTATCTTCTGCAGCCCGCTGCGAAAGCTTGGTCAGGCCGATAATGGCGTTAAGCGGCGTGCGAATTTCGTGACTCATGCGTGCAAGAAAGTCAGATTTTGCTTTTGTTGCTTTCTGAAGGTCTTGAGTAAGTGCATCGAGCGCCTTACGTTGTTGGCGAGTTCTAAGCCATAGGCCAACGACTAAGCCTAATGAAAGGATCACAAAACCGATGAAATACAGCTGAAACGTGTTTTGCTTTTTCTGTATAAGGTTACGCTGCTCTTTTAGCTGGTTGTCTTTCTCTAGAAGCTTGATGGTTTCTTCTTTTTCGGAAATAGAAAGTCGCACGCGGTTAAGGGCTAACAATCTTGACTGCTGTTCATTAAAACTCTCTTCATAAGTCTTAGTGTATAGCTTTGAATATTCTAATGCGGCTTCAAAATTGTTGGTTGATTCAAGGAGTGAAATGAGCTTTTCCAACATGCTTAGCACCACTGACTTGTCGTTTTTTATGGCGTCTTTCTTTAATCCACCTTCAAGTTCGCTAATAGCCAAGTCTATTTGATTGCGTTTAATGTAGATGTCGACCAAGCGCAGTAGTCTAGACCCTTCGTTGTATTTAAAACCAACTTTGCGGTCTGATTCCGCAGCGCGGTTCAACATGGTTAGCGCTTCAGTTAAATTGCCTTGGGCGATATGTAGCTCAGCCATTTTGGTATGAACAATACCAATAAAGGGGTAGTGCACCTCTTTGAACAATTCTTCTGCCAGCAGAAGGCTTATTTTAGCGTCTTGATAGTCCCCCAGTTCCGTTTGCGCGTAACCTTGGAAAAAGTAAGCAATGGCTTTGTTTTCTTTATCATTTAAACGCTGGGCTGCGGCGAGGAAGTTTTGACCTAGCTGCAACATCATTTCGTAGTTTTGCAGCGACATGTACACATTGCCCATAGCGCTATATACAAGCAAGGCGTTATCGCTATTTACTTCAATAAAAGCAGCAAGGGATTTATTGAGGGCTTCGAGTGCACGAGCATGCTCACCTGACAAGTCCAAAATTAGCCCTTCTAAGCGAAAAGACTCTGCCAGCGCCATGGTGTTGCCGCCTTTTTTCGCAAGCTTGCGGGCTTCCAACAGAGTTTCGTACCCCGCAACAAGGTCTTGCTCAAGTATGTGCTTATAAGCTCTTAGATTGAATAAACGGGCTTGCTGAAAAGCGTTCGGGTGGGCGTCGAAGAAATAGCCTAGCTCAGTGAATGTGGTTTCTACAGACTCATCATTGTTTTGAATTCGCTGCTTCAGTTCGTCTAGCGTAGTGACTGATGATGTGGTGTTAAGTGGTTCTTTTAAAAACGCAAAAGTAGGAAGCGCCATCGTAAAACAAACGATAGCGAAGATGCATTTCAAACGGCGCTTCACTTTCTACTTCAGCTAGCTTAAAAAGATAACGACTAGTAGCTAATTACGCGGGTAGCCTTGCTTGTATCATCAAAGCGTTTGGCTACTTCGTCCCAGTCTTGGTCTTTAATTAGCTGAAGATCTTCACCAGATAAACCGTACTTTTCTGCAGTGCCCACAGGGTCCTTTTTATACGCATCCATTAGTTTGCTGTTGCTGTCTAGCTCAACCAAGAAATCTACAATTGTTTTCTTTGCCATGTCGTTTTTTCCTTTTAGTTTACTTTTGGAGATCTAAAGTTAATGACTTGCTGCTCAGTTAAACCTAGCTTTGCCAAACGATCCTGACGGTATGCTGGCATGCCAAGTGAGGGTACAACTAGGGTCGAAATTAGTGTTGGCTTGGCGAACTGTAATTCGCGAAGCAACACTTTTTGTATTTTGGGCTCGCAAAGGGGCAGGGTGGCTGCCTCGTAAATTATCAGCTCGTGATCTTCTGGGTAGTGCTCGGCCAGAATGTCAGCCAGCATGGCAAGCCCAGATTCACTGTGATTAGCATCTAACACGCTTAGCGTTGCTTCTCCGGCTAAACCTATTTGCCAGATGATTTGCGTCATGTGAGGGTCAATGCGGTAATCGCGAAACAAAAATTGAGTGGCTTCATAAGACTGACAGCCAAAGCGAGAGGGATCTATTCCCAAATCCGCAATTAAGCAGTCTTCTGCAGACACGCCGGGGAGCATTTGCGCATCTAGACCAAGTTCCCGCACTCTGCGAATAGCCTCATGAGAAGGCGTAACAAATACGCCTGGGTGACCATAAAAAGCCACACATACTTTTTTACCTTCAACAACTGACTGCACGATGCGGTCGGCCATTTGGTCATAGGTGACAGCGCGAGACTTTCCTTCCTGATAAAGGTCGTCTAAAGACACACTGTTCGGGTTAATATTGGTGACCACGTGTTCACCAATTTTGTTCATGATCCCCATGTACACAATGTCAGCATTTTCGATGTGGCTTTTGGTCGCTATCGTCATTTGACCCGCAACACTGATTCCAGTGCCAACTACAACTAGCGATCCCTTAGGAGTATGTTCTTGTCCCTGAATTAGCGTCATATTTTCCTTTACCACTTGCTAATTGTGATTCACTCAACACTATAAATTAGATTTAGGGTATTTGCTACGTTCACTGATTTATAGCATCTACCATTGCTTTCACATCAGCGTATCGGCAGTTTTCACAAGAACCAAAGCCCTTTACTTGTCTCACTTTAAATCGAGTGAACAAAGGCATGGTCATGCCAGTTAGAAAACGACAGCAAATAGATGATGTGATTGGGCCATCAAATTTTCCGCTCAAATGGGCTTTTAGTGCTGCTATGGCCTCTGATATTTGGTCTGGGTTCGGTGTGGGAATTGGGTTTGAATAGCTGAGCTTAGCAACATTTCCCTGACATACACTGCAGTGCCCGCATTCATTGGGCGCTTGGGAATCGTCAAAATACGCCGATAAGTTATAGCTTAAGCAAGTATTGAGTTCGAAGAAGCCTACCAGCGCGGCGATACGTTCTATTTCTTTGCGCTCGTTTTCAGCGAAATAGTGAGCCAGATTATTAGCTAAGTCGGCACTTTGTAGTTTTTCGTAGTCCACGCGGTATACGTCAGTTATTAAGCGTGATGCAAGCTCAATATGATTGTGTTCATGTAAATACTCTAGTGCGGCCACCACTCTTGCACGCTCTGCGCCGTAATGCTGATAAATACTGTCGAAATCTACAATGCCCCACACCTTTTTCATATTTGAATGAGTGAATATGGCGTCTAGAAAGCGAGTCCGTTCTTCTGAGAAAAGGCCAAGTATGGTGGTTTTCTCTGAAATAAAACGAAATTTATATTCAGCAAAATAGGCATACAAAGGGCGAATAACGTTTGCAAGTTCGAGCTGTACCAGCAGGGTTTTAAGCGGAAGCTGTCGTATGTTGCTGGCACTCGATAAGCTATTTATTTGCGTTTCCCACTGGTAAACATTGTTTTCGCCGTTGGTAGGTGAATCATTTTGCGCCGCTGAATTTATGTGAGCGGGGGCCTGTGCGCTGATATCATCTATTACGCGTTGAATGGCGCTTTTATCTGGTGTATCGCCATAAACGAAGTTCTCTATGGTGACTAGCCCGTCAAGGTTAGCTAAAACCGTGCAGTTTGCCGCTTTACCGTCTCGTCCACCACGGCCAATTTCTTGGCTGTAGTTTTCAATAGACTTTGGTAAGTCGTAATGAACAACAAAGCGAATATCCGACTTATCAATGCCCATACCAAATGCAATGGTAGCCACAACAACTTGAAGCTTATTGTGCATAAAATCTTGCTGAATACCTTGTCTTACATCACTGTCGAGACCAGCGTGGTAAGCCTTTGCAGCAAACCCTTGTTGCTGTAAGAACCGGGCTACTTCTTCTGCGCTATTTTGAAGCGTGACATAAACAATACCCGCGCCTTGCTGTTTTTGAATTTCTTCAAGTAAGACTTGGTTTTTATATGGTTCATGTACAGGACGAACATGCAAATTCAAGTTGGGTCGATGAAACCCTGTTTGGATAATATTAGCTGGCGCAATATCAAAGCGCGCTGCCATATCTTCTTTTACTTTTTTAGTGGCAGTAGCTGTGAGCAGAAGTACTAACGGAATATTAAGCTCTTTCTGATACGCGGGAAGTTTTAAATAGTCAGGGCGAAAGTTGTGGCCCCACTCAGAGATACAGTGTGCTTCATCGACGACTAGCATACTTACCGGAACAGACTCAATGAACTGCCGAAAGCGTTCGTTCTTAAAGCGCTCCACCGACACCATCAGAATTTTACACTGGCCTGACCGCACGTCGTTCATCACTTGCTTGTTCTGCTCGGGCGTTAGCGTGGAGTCGATACTGGCTGCTGCAATGCCTTTGCTATGAAGAAACTCCAGCTGGTCTTTCATCAGCGCTAATAGTGGCGACACAACCAAGGTCAAGTGTGGCAGTTGCGTAGCAACAAACTGATAGCACAATGATTTGCCCGAGCCAGTGGGAAAAATCGCTAACGTTGAATGCCCACTAAGTAGAGAATCCACCGCCTCTTTTTGCCCCTCGCGAAACGCTGAGAAACCAAAAAGCTGTTGTAAAACACTGGGGGTAGAAGACATTTTTTTATCCATGTAGTTGATGATTTGAGTCTAACTATTTCTATCTAGTCGTACGTTGAAACAAAATATAGTAGGCAATTTAAAACTTGTTATATGGCGTTGTGGTAATAAACGCAACGATACCTGAGTCCAGTTTCAGCCTCAGTCAGTCTTTGTAGCCCCATGGCGTACTGGGAACAGAGACTGTGTTATCGATATCGAAATCAACCTGTACTTCGCGCGCAGGGCGAATCAATCGATAGCTAAAGCGGTTCGAGTAAATCATTATTTGCCACTCGTTATCGGTGGATGCTGCTATCCCAGATTCTATAAATAATGCTTTTGAGTAGGCGTCTGCGGGGAATGACTGAACTTGGGCGTACCCTTCATCTACCGTGTGCCCGCCGTACATGGTAGATGAATGGAAACTGCCGTCTTTATTTCTGTGGTCGTGTTTTAACAAAAGGCCAGCGCCAGTCTTTGTTAATATCCAGGTGCGGGACGCGTCGTCACCCACATGAAAAGGTATCTGAATTTCTGAGTCTGTGCACTTTCGTACGTGCATAACAAGTTCTGCATCACCGAAGGTATTACCTACATTATCTTTACTCACCTTCCCTTGAAACGCTTTACCGCAGAGCGCTTTTATAGAATTAAAAAACGCGTCGTGGGTAGGAATTGAGACCAAAGGTGCAGCTTTACCAAACGCCACATCGCTTATTCCGATTAGTCCTAGAAAGAGGTAGATACAATGTCTTTTCATTTTTTATTCGCTATTACAGGTCGATACACGCTTTGCAGTGTAACTCATCTAAATTATCGGGTGTATCAACCATCGAAACGCATATGTATTCGAAATATAAATACTGCTGATAGTGGTGGCGTGTTAGCTTGACAATACATACAGCGTTTAATTTTTAGGGCACGAGAGTCAATATGAATAAATCTAAACAACTATTTACGCTAATTACATCAGAAGGTGAGCTTCAGGTATCGCTAAAAGAGGTAGATGTTCCAGAGCCGAAGCCGCACGAAGTGATAGTGCGTATGGAAGCATCTCCTATTAACCCGTCAGACATGTGGCCGATGTTTGGCCCGGCAAGCTTGGATAAAGCGACCTTCGACGCAGACAAAAGAGCGTTGGTTGCGCCGGTACACAAGCCTTTGCTAAGCCGCATTAAGTCGCGTTTAGACCAGACTCTGCCTATCGGAAACGAAGGTGCAGGTACGGTTGTTAAGGCGGGCGACAGCCTAGAAGCACAAGCTTTAATGGGCAAAACCGTATCTATTCTTACTGGTGCAGCGTACACCGAGTATGCCTGCGTGCCTATGCAGGCATGCTTGCCTCACCTAGATAGCACAACGCCACAAAAAGCAGCGTCGTCATTCGTTAACCCACTGACCGCGCTAGGTATGGTTGAAACCATGCGTATGGAAGGTCACAAAGCGCTAGTACACACCGCAGCAGCGTCTAACCTTGGGCAAATGCTAAACAAAATTTGTTTAGAGGAAGGCGTAGAGCTAGTTAATATTGTACGTAGCCAAGAGCAGGTAGACCTACTTAAAGGTATTGGCGCGAAAATTGTGCTTGATTCCAGCAGCGAGAATTTTAAAGCCGAACTTTATCAAGCCATAGACAGCACGGGCGCAACCCTAGCGTTTGACGCTATTGGCGGCGGCGAGCTTGTTAGCGATATCCTTACCATGATGGAAGCGTCGGGCAGTAAATATGCAAAAGGATTTAACACTTACGGCTCTGACAGCAATAAACAAGTGTATATCTACGGCGGCTTAGATTTCTCTCCGACAATTCTAAACCGCGCTTACGGTATGACGTGGAGCATTGGTGGCTGGTTATTAATGCGCTTCTTAGGCAAGCTTGATAAGAAACGCGTAGGCGAGCTATATCAAAAAGTGGCGATGGAAATTAACACTACCTTTGCGTCGTCTTACACCAAAGAACTGAGTCTTGAGGATGCATTACAGCCTGAGAATGTAGCGCTTTATAACGCTAAAAAGACCGGTGAAAAATATCTGATTGTGCCAAACAAAGGCTAATCAGCGCAGCGTTTAAATACAGCAATTTCAGCTAAACTTTGATTAATAAAAGGGTCTGTTGATCTTTGATGTACAAACTTCGGTTTAAAGTACATCAAAGGGCTACAGCCCCTTTTTTGTATTCGCTATCAGTCAGCTGCAAAGAAGCTGAAATACGCTTAAAATGATGCGAAGTAACCAGTAAACGGTAACTGATATAAAAGGTATTTGAGACAACATGCCTGAAGGCCCAGAGATTCGTCGCGCTGCAGATAAAGTCGAAGCGGTGATAAAAGATATTCCCCTAGAAAAAGTAGAGTTTGGATTAGCTCAGCTAAAACCCTATGTTAAACAGCTAGAAGGCGAGAAAGTCTTGCGCATGGAAACCCGTGGCAAGGCGCTAATTACCCATTTTAGCAATGGGCTCTCTATGTATTCACACAATCAACTCTATGGCGTGTGGCATACCTGTAAACGCAACGAAATACCGGGTACTACCCGCCAGCTAAGGGTAGGGCTTCATACCGAAACACACAGTGCTATTTTATATAGTGCGTCTGACATTAGCATTTGGCCAACACAAACTATTCATGAACACCCTTTTTTACAAAGAGTTGGACCCGATGTACTCAACAATTCGGTGTCAGAAGAAATGGTATTAGAACGACTACGTTCAAAAGCGTTCTACAATCGCGCGCTAAGCGGCTTATATTTGGATCAGCGCTTTATGGCAGGACTAGGGAATTACCTTCGCAGCGAAATTCTATTTGCTGCAGGTGTTCACCCATCACTTAAACCTTCTCAGATAGGTGATGATCAGCTGCGCAGCTTGGCACATCACACCTTAGCAATATGCAAACGCAGCTATGAAACCGGTGGCTATACCGTGTACACAGAACTACGCGAAGTGCTTGAAGCAAAAGGCGTTAACTTTGAAGGTACGCGGTTTATGGTGTTCGACAGGGAAGAGCTGCCTTGTAGAGTCTGCGCCACTCCAATAAAACGCCAGACGTATAACGGGCGACGCCTTTATTGGTGTAGCCAGTGCCAGGCGATGTAATCTACCCCAATTTTTTATGTTCAATAAATAATCTGTTTGACTTATTTCCAATTACGATTAATTGTATCCGTAACTGGTTACGGAGTTTTGTGAAGTGAAGTCATTTAATGAATTGGGGCATATTGCATTAGGTACTGCCTTACGTCAGTTAGCCGCGCAGGTGTCAAAGGATGCGGAAAATACTTATGCGAAATTTGGATTTGCGATAGAGCCAAAGTGGTTCCCCGTATTTTATGTGCTCGCGTCAAAAGGTGCTGATTCCGTTGTGAATATCGCTAAAGAGATAAATCATTCTCACGTGTCGGTGAGTAAAATCGTAAAAGAAATGAAAGCACGCGACCTAATTGAAAGTTACAAGTCGAGCGACGACTCACGGGTTACGCTGGTGGCTTTAAACAGCAAAGCGAAAGCGATGGTGCCCCAAATGAAAAAGCAGTGCGATGCCATAGACGCAGCCATGCGCGAGCTAAAAGATGAAACGGGTATAGATTTGTGGGAAGCGGTGAGCGTAGTTGAAAGGCATCTTCGATATCGCCCCATAAGTGCGAGAGTGGACGTTGACTCGTCTGATATTAAGGTAGTCGATTATGCGCCAAAGTATCGCGAGGCATTTAAATCGCTCAATGTTGAATGGATAAGTAAATATTGGGAATTGGAAGAGCCCGATTTTAAAGCGCTCGACGACCCTGAAGGCTACATTTTGAATCAGTCGGGTTTGATATTGATCGCGTTAGATAAGGGCGAACCCATAGGCTGCTGTGCACTTATTAAACAAGCTGACGATACGTTTGAGCTTGCTAAAATGGCGGTGTCTCCCAAAGCTCAAGGCAAAGGGGTAGGGCTGCTGTTAGGTAAAAGTATTGTCGAAAGGGCGAAATTGATGGGAGTAAAGCGGCTTTATTTAGAGAGCAATTCGGTACTTAAGCCCGCAATACGTTTGTATGAAAAGATAGGGTTTAAGCATATTAAGGGGGCGCCATCGCCTTACGCGAGATGTGATGTGCAGATGGAGCTTTATTTAAATAAGTAATTGTTACCGTGAAGTGCAGCGATAAGTTGTAACAGCTGTTTTTGCAAAAACGCAATATAGTCCTGACGTTCGTTTGTAGCGAAGTATTTCGGACAGTTTTGATCGAACAGCTTAAGACAGTCTTCTAAATAAGAGTTACTATAGTCACAAAATATCAAATTATTTTCAGTCATAATATTCCAAAAATTAACTAGTTATTATTTATCCCACTTGGGAGTGCAAGTAAAAGCTCGTTCCCAAACGCGGTCACGTTGGAAAGTTAGATTAACTTTATCACTTATATCATTTTACTTGTTTGCTTTATCTTTGCTTCTACCTTGGCTAACCAAATCAGCGGAATAATAATTAAAGAAGATCCTATAGCCAAGCTCAGGTCCGGTATTTCATCGAACCACAGCACCCCTACAACTACAGCACCTAATAAGCCAGTGTATTCGGCACTGGAAATTTTACTGGCTTCGATTGCTCCATATACCAATACACATATACCAGCATAAATTAGGATAAAAGTGTTGGAGCCTGTTGCCGTTAACATTGGAGTCCAGTCCCAAGGTTTGCCTTCCCATAACGCCAACCCAAGTGCGGCTGGGATACCTACTAGGTTGGTGAGCATTAAAGTTTGGAACACATTATGATGCTGAGGTAATTTACGAACCAATAAATTATTTACAGCCATAGTCAATGCGACGACAAGGGCGGCAATCGCTGCCCAATTAATTTGTGTTGGTTTAACCACGATAAGTACGCCGATAAAACCCAAAACAGCAGCAGCAATTGAGTGGCTAGTCAGCTTTTCCTGAAACAATATCATGGCTAACGGCAGCATAAGCAAAGGCGCTGTATAGAAAATAGCATTTACGGTAGCTAACGGCAGAGCGCCCAGAGCGAATACCATAAATATTGCCCCTAATAACCAAATGTGGCCACGTATAAAGTGCCATTTGAGGCCAGCGAAGAGGCTTTGTTTATTACTGAGTAGACAAAATGGAAGTAAAATCAGCACTGCGGTCAATTGACGAAATAATACAAATTGGTATGTGGCAGTATCTGCTGGCAGAGTTTTTATCAAAGCGTCAGAAAAAACCCCAATTATATTTCCGATGATAAGTAATGTCATCGCGAGTCCGACAGTTATTTTGGGCATTTCATTACTCCTGCTACATTCTAGAAAATGTCAATGGAACTGAATTAATAGAGTTACGTTTGTAAAACGGTTATATGATTAGCGTATTCCATACCTTATATGATGTATAATGTTTAAAATGCTTTTAGTATGAGCTAAATTTATAATGAAGTTGCCTCCTTTACGTGCCCTGCAATGCTTTGAAGCTGTTGCGCGACTTAATAGCTTTTCCAAAGCTGCTGAGCACCTCAATGTGACTCAAAGTGCGGTTAGTCACCAAGTTCGATTACTCGAAGACTATTTGGGTGAAACTCTGTTTAACCGACAGGGGCGTTCTTTTTCCTTGACTAAGGTCGGGGAACGTTACTTTGAAGAAGTGACTAACTCATTAGGAAATCTATCAAATGCCAGTCAAATGATACGTCACGGGAAATCAGGCAATCTTCGTTTGGCTTTATATAGCTCTGTGGCGGTGAACTGGTTGATACCGAAGTTAGAAGATTTTAGATATCAGCACCCAGAAATAGAAATAACTTTAAATATGGTCGGGGATCAACCGGATTATAATGACCAATTTGCGGATTGTTTTATTACAACGAATCCACCGGAACGTAACTTTGTCAATCAATTCATGTTTACTGAAAAACTTTATCCAGTGTGTGGAAAAAAGCTTTGGCAGCAGTTAAGAAATAAGCCTCTACCTGATTCATTATGGCAACACCCGTTATTATCAGTACAATACTCAGATACAAATGAAAGTCTTGGTGACGACTGGTTACGTTGGTGTATGAGTGGTAAATTTGAATTACCTAAAGATGTCAAAATTAATCAATTTAGTCATGTCTTACTTGCCGCTGAAGCGGCTCGATATAATTTGGGAATTACCCTCATTAATAATTACATGATGGATGATCAGGATCGCCAGCAAAGTCTTGTGCGCATACCTATGCACGAGCTTATTACCGGAGATAACTTCTATTTTGTCTATAAGGAAACACGAGCTAGGCAACCTGATATTATGAAATTAGGTCGTTGGCTTAAACAGCAGTGTTATGAACTGGAATCAGCTTAGCTATTTAAATCAGAGTTGAAGGTGAATACACTTATTCAGATAAGTTGCCACACAACACCACGGTCACTGTTTTGGTTTAACTGGAGGTTCGATACTGTTGCCAAAACGGATAACTCTCGGCTTTCAATAAAAATAATAAAAAGCTGAGACGCATTCAGTCCATTCTTGCCAAAAGACGAGTGTGCGCCTTGTTAACCGCACACTCAAATTTTCACTTAAATATTCACTCAAAAACTCTCAGGCACAGAAAGTATCATTACTTTCTTTGTGAGTAATAATGCTGCTCTCTGCCTTCATCTCTTCAATATGAGCCATGGTTTGCTGTTTTAAATCGTTGAGCAATGCCTGAAAAAATTCAAGCTGCTCATCGTTCATATAGTCGTCTTCACTGGCGGCAAGAAGCGATTCTTTAGTCAACGTTTTACTCATTTCAGCTCCACTAAGACTCGATGAAACCAGCCAAAAACCTGATTATAGTGTGTCTCGCCATACAAACGCAGGAATTGTTTTGTATGCTGATCCTTCATGTTCGAAAGCGCCGCTATCCGTTATTCTAAAAACGCTTTGTCTAACGTTATGCCACAATCGCGGACAATACAGTTTGGCCATTCAACGAAGTTAGACGGTATTACCGGTGAATTCATGAGGCCTCCTGTTAGTCAATTTTGGTTTTAAGCCCTCTGCGAATAAGCAGAGCATCTGTTGTTGGCGCTTTTCCTCGGAATGCTTTATAAGACTCCATCGGGGGACGAGAATTGCCGGTAGATAAGATTTCCTTTCTATATTTCATACCGTTTTCTAACTTTAATCCGCCGAGTTCTTGCATATAAGCAAAGGCATCAGCAGCTAAAATTTCACTCCACATATAGGCATAGTAGCCAGCGGAATAGCCGCCACCCATTGAATGTGCAAAGAATGCTGACTTATAACGAGGTGGTACATAAGACAAGCCAACATTATGTTTATCGAGAGCTTGGGCTTCAAAGGCTTGGACATCTTCAGGCGCCTGCTCGGCAGAGATAGAATGCCACTCCATATCAAGCAGTGCCGCAGACATATATTCCAATGTGTCATAACCCATATTGAATGTACGTGAACGAATCACCTTTTCCAGCAGAGCGTCTGGAATAGGCTCTCCAGTTTCATAGTGCTTGGCATAGTTTGCAATAACTTCAGGGTGGGCAGCCCAGTCTTCTTCGAAGGTAGAAGGGAACTCTACATAGTCTCGCGAGACAGATGTGCCGGCCAACGTTGGATAATTTACGTCTGACAGCATGCCGTGAAGTCCGTGGCCCATTTCATGGAACATGGTAGTCACATGATCGTAACTGACTAGTGTAGGCTCGCCATCAGGCGCTTTGTCTATGTTCATTACATTAATCACAACAGGCTTTTGCGAGAGCAATTTCGACTGTCCTACGAACGAACTCATCCAAGCTCCACCGCGTTTACCTTTGCGAGAAAAGTAGTCGGCATAAAAAATCGCTAAACTGTCACCATTTACATCAAACAGCTCGTAAGCCTTTACATCAGGGTGGTAAACCGGCAAATCTGGACGGGGCTTGAAGCGCACTCCGTACAATTTATTCATAGTGAAAAATACGCCATCTTCAAGCACGCGATTAAATTCGAAGTATTGTTTCACCTCGTTTTCATCTAGCTCGTATTTAGCTTGTCTTACCTTTTCTGCGTAGAAAGCCCAATCCCAAGGTTTTAGTTCGAAGTTATTACCTTCCGCTTCAATCATTGCTTTAATGTCAGCGGCTTCTTTTTCAACGTTTTTAAGCACAGCGGGCACCATACTGCCTAGCATGTCGTATACAGCGCTTGGCGAACCGGCCATTTGTTTGTCTAGGCTGTAGGCCGCCCAGCTATCAAATCCAAGCAATGCTGCTTTTTGTGCGCGCAGTCCTGCCAATCGGCTAATAATTTTGGTGTTGTCGTATTCCCCAGATTGGTTTCGGTATGCTGATGCTTCCCACACTTGCTGGCGAAGTGCTCTATTTTCTAGTGAAGTAAGGACAGGTTGACGAGTAGTGTTCGTGATACTTAGAAGATACTTGCCTTCTTTATCAGCAGCTTTAGCAGCATCTGATGCGGCCTTTATTTGGCGCTCTGACATCCCTGACAGCTGTTCTACGTCATTTACTACCACCGCAATTTCAGATGACTCTGCCAGTAGGTTTTGAGAAAACTGCGTGGTTAAGGTTGAATGTTCTTCGTTTATTTCACGTATCTTCTGTTTATCTGATTCATTAAGTTTAGCGCCAGCGCGAACAAAATCAGAGTAATACTCTTCGAGTAGTCGGGTTGATTCAGTATCTAACTCCAACGCGTCGCGCTGGTTGTATAGTGTTTCAATACGCTTAAAAAGCGCACTATTTAAATTAATGGTATCGCTGTGAGCCGCCAGCTTTGGCGCTAGAATTTTTTGGATTTCTCTGCGTTCAGGCGAGCTATCTGTTCCTACTAAGTTGAAAAATACTCGGCTAGTTCTGGTGAGTAAACTTCCGCTTTTTTCAAGCGCTAGCAGCGTATTATCAAAGGTGGGGGCGTCAGGGTTAGACGCTATTTTTTCTACTTCTTGTAAGTGCTGTTCCATTCCTTTTTCAAATGCAGGAATGAAATGCTCGTCCTTTATCAAATCAAATTGCGGCGCGCCGTAAGTCAGTGAACTTGTCATAAATAAAGGGTTCGACTGCTCTGCTTTTACTGAGTCTGTCTGCGTTGTAGCAGTCTTATTCATTGTTGACGCCTGTTCGGTGCAGCCTGTTGCCAAAAGTATAGAAGATATCGTGGCTGAAATAAGGAGCTTTTTCATAGGGTTCCTAAATTTTTAGGGTAATTAACTGTCTGTGAGTGTAATGTTATATTGTAACAATTGTCAATTGTGAGAAAGCGCGAAGAAGTTAAAGGGAGCGATAGAGGTGCTGCTGGGTTACGCCTTAACTAGCAATCTGCTAGGTTTCTTTGAATAAAATTTAGCGTGCTTATCGTTTTACAAACATGAACACTAACATCACGTTTAAGCCAAATATGGCAATGCACAACGACCCAATAGTGGCATCTCTGAAGCTAAAGAATTGAGCCACGGTGCCTGCGCCAATGGTGCCTAGCATCATACCCACCCGAGTGGCGTTTGAATAAAACGCAGAAGTGAATCCAGTTAAGTCGGGCGCTTGTTGTTGCAGTAAGGTCAATCCAATACCAGCATATAAACCGTAGAACAGCGCGTTCAATATTTGAAGGGTCAATAACTCCCAACTTGACTGAGAAAAGTACACGCCAACGTAAAAGCAACAGCCGAAAATAAACGCCACAGCCATGATACCCGCAGGTGGGAACCGTCGGGCTAATTTGGCTGCTAGCAGCATAGTAGGTATTTCAAGTGCTGCCACAACACCCATCATTAGCCCAGGCAAATTTTCCGGTAACCCCAGTTCATTCATTACGTACAAAGGCATGGATGATAAATACATGACATTGCCTGCCATTCCGGCAAGTATGGCTAACCCCACAAGCCAAAACGGCAGTGATAGCGAGCCTTTAAGCGTTGTATTGAGTGACTGTTGATTGGCTTTTTGAGGCGGCACAACGTTCACCACAAAAAGCGTTGCAACAATCACGCACGCGATAGCCACCGAGAAGGACGCTGCGAAGCCAAAATTGGCAACCAGCGTAAATGCCAGCGGCGGACCTACTACCCAAGCGAGAGAAATGGCAGCGCGAACTTTTGAGTTAAATGCAGCTAAGTCAATGTCTTGGTTTTTTGCCCATAATCCCGAAACGGTCAACATTTGAGACACGGCTCCAGCGCCCACCGACATAAACAAGACGCCAGCGAGAAATACGTGCCAAAACTGTTTGCTAAAGATAAAGGCGACCATGGCAATGCCCACGCAAATCATGGTTAGCCCGTAAAGACGATTTGCGTTAAAACCTTTGTCTGCCAAGTGCCCGAGGTACTGACTGATCACCAACCCAGATAGCGTAACGGACACCATATAAATACTTATATAAATAGGCTCAACGTTGATCTCATCAATGAGGAAATAGCTCATCAGTGGCGTAACAAACGACGATGTTAGGCCAGTTAATAGGCTTAACAGTAAAAAAGGAAGCTGTGGAGAGAATGCGTTACGCGATGACATGAGGATACGAGCTCCGAGGGACTGTTAAACGTGGTTGACCGAAATTCGTAAAGAAAAGGTCGCAGCCCTTAATAACGAGGGCGCATTATAAGTGCTGCGTATCTCATGTCTATGACAAAGCTTTTATTAGTTATGCCGTTTAAAATACTCGGTTTACTTCATGCGCCCAGGCTGATAGCGCTTTTTAAATTTAAAGAAAGCTCGCAATTTCGCTAAGCGACTTTTTTTGCATGGCGTGTGCAGGAATTGTGGCGTTATCCGCCGGATAGCCCGCAATAATAAGCATATAAGCACGCTCGTTATCAGGCCGTTGACAGACTTCGGTTAAAAAGTTCATTGGCTTTGGTGTGTGGGTCAAGGTTGCCAACCCTGCGTTGTGGAGTGAAGTAATAAGCATACCCACTGCGATACCCACCGATTCGTGCACATAGTAGTTTTGGCTTTTTTCGCCCGTTTCTGTCTCTCCAAACTTTTGACTGAATACGGCAATAAGCCAAGGCGCGGTTTCCAGATAGGGTTTACTTGCGTCAGTGCCTAACGGCTTTAAATCATCTAGCCACTGTTGCCCAGCACGCCCATTATAAAAACCGCGCTCATGAGCTTCAGCCTGTTCGCGTATTTGTTGTTTTACTTCGGGCGACTGAATGGCGGCGAAATGCCAAGGCTGATGATTCGCTCCACTGGGTGCGGTGCCAGCAGTCAAAATACAGTTTTCGATTACCGCTTTATCAACGTGCTTGTCACTAAAGTGACGAATACTGTGGCGGCGCTGCATGGTTTTCAAAAAATCTTCGCTTCGGGAAAGCATTTGCTCTTCAGGGTACTCAATAAAATCACTGAGCGGAGAATGGTCGTGAGGCTGCATTTATAATCTCGTTTTTCTGCTTTTTTACTACTCTATCGTTAGTGACGGGTTATTAAAAATAAAAACGCGCTAACTAGGGCGTGTTATATACATCGAAATAGAAAATGGCGTAAACAAGTATGCACAATAAAAAAGCGACTCACTCAGGCAAAAGTGAATCGCTTTGGTGCAATTTGTTGGTAGTAGAAAATGCTGTTAGTGGCGTTTGAACGGCGGACGAGTGCCGCGTTTTTGCGTGTCAGTTTGCTCTTCTAGCATTTCAAGTTGGGCAACGTCATACACAGGCATCATTGTTGTCACTCTGCGATACGGTGGCTTACCGCGCATGATGACTTCTTTCACTTCTACGTATTCAATAGCTTCTTGCCCTACTGATTCCAATTGCGCTACATCGTTAACCGATAAGCTTACGATCTTGCGTTTAAATGGAGGCTTTCCTGAATAATCAACTACTTGTACATCAACCGTTTCATCAGTTGATGATGTCATAGCTTGCGCTGCGTTTGCAGAAAAACCAAGTGAAACAGCCGTAATTAATGAACCCAATACATAGCGTAATTTCATGTCGTGTCCTCTCGTTGACATACTTACCTTTCTACATTGTATGAGCGAAAAAGTTCTAAACAATGACGATTGGTGATAGGTGATAACTATCACCTGATTGGATATAGAGAATTTGAGTAATCAAGAGAATGGAGAACGATTGAAAGAGAAGCTACTCCGTTGAAAACGGAGTGTTTAACGATGGTGCGGAATGGATGGTTTTGTGCACTATTATGGTGCTGTGGCACCGTCTGGTATTGTAGAGTTTCGGTAAAATCAATCATTTATCCTTTGGTCTTTATCTTGCTGTCAATCAACACCTATGTAAAGAGTCGACAAAGGGTGTATGTGCGGTGAGTTTAAAATCTAAAATTCCCTTATTTTTTCTGCTAACTTTTTGGTTAGCGTGCACATCTGCCGTGTCAGCGATAGAGCAAAATATTCCTCTTTCACAAAGCAAAGGTGGAACACTGTATCTAGAAGCGACCCTAGAATCGAACATAAAGGCTTCGTTTCTATTAGATACGGGTTCAAGCTTATTAACCCTCAATCAAGCTACGTTCGACGCGCTAACAAAAAATCAAAAGCTTCTTGCCACCAGAACCTCTGCTGCCAGAATGGCAAATGGAAAGATCGTTAAAATATCTCAGTATCAATTAAACTCGGTTCGTATAGGAAATACGTGCGAAGTGGGGCCAGTGGAAGTGGCCGTGCTTCCCAAAGGGAACAATATTTTAGGTATTAATACGTTGCTTAGGGTCGCACCTTTAACTATAACACCAGACGCTGTGATTTTAGCCGGGTGTGAATAGTGTGAATGACTCACTTTTGTTTGATTAAACAGCAAAAAAAAGCGAACCCGAAGGTTCGCTTTCAAATTTGCTTTTCGCTGGAAGATTAAATTAATCGTCGCACTCGCTAACGTCGCCGCCCATTTGCTCTTTCATTTTTACGCAAGCTTCATAAGCTTTTTTCGCTGCGGCGTCTTTAAATTCGCCTGCTTTCTCAGCCGTTGCGTCGTATGCGTCAGAGGCCATTTTCTTGCCATCTTCGTATGCGTCTGAAGCCATCTCTTTGCCGTCATCAAAGGCATCAGAAGCCATTTCTTTACCTTCTTCGTAAGCTTCAGAGCTCGCGTTTTTGGTTTTATCCCAAGAATCTGCAGCACTTTCTTTTGCGCTGTCATAGGCGTCAGCTGTCGCTTCGCCCGCTTTTTCCATCTCTTTTTTTACTTCGCTTTTCGTCTCTTCGCTAGACTCAGTACAGCCCATTAAAGACAGTAACAGTGCTAACGCCATTGCTTTAGTTTTCATTGTGAAGCTCCTTTTGCTGGGATAGTGGCTTGTTTCAAAGCCGGTCAACATGGTGTGTTCAAATATCCATTGTAAACGTTCAAAATGCCTGCCGTTTTATTGTCATATTCGGCAAGCTGAATATTCGACGAGACCAGTCTAGCCTACTTACCTGATAAAGTGTAAGTAGACTTTATACCGAAAAATGAAAGGATTATAACCAAACATTTACCTGGCAAAACTGCATGTAGAATGCTGAGATATTGTACAGCGAATTTGGACAAGGCTACGCTTCTGGGCCTTGTGTGGTAAACACGAGGTGCCGGCGCATATCCTTCAACACAACGCCCTTTTTAAGTAGCGCTGCGCTTAATTTTCGCTGCCACTTCTTTAGCTCGGGCTCCGCGTTTGACACCGCTTCTTCATTTTCGAATTGAAAGCGAAGCAGTAACGAGCCGGGGAATTGGTGATACTGAACGTCAAACCAACACTGTTGCATACCATTTAACTCTTCAAGCGCTTGGGCTTCAAGGCTATCGGCTACACTAAAAACCAGTGCTTGCTGTTTGAGTTGAACGGCAGAGAGTTTTTTCATTACAACTGCTTCTCTATAGACACTTCAACGCTCTCGGTGACATCTGCACCTTCAATGGTTAGCCACATTTGCCCATCTTGAATAGTAACCTGTATTTGCATAGAGCGATGAACAGCATTGGCCAAAGTAGCGGCAAGCGACTCTGGCAAGGTAAAAACTGATAAGTTCTTTTTGGTTTGTAGCTTGTTATGTTCTTTCTTCCACCACGCGTCGAAGCTGTTGTCGGCGTAGGAATAAATCATCATTTGTTGGCTTTGATTGCAGCCCTTTTTGATGCGCTGTTCAGAGGGTTGGCCTAACTCAATCCACAGCTCTATTTCATCGCTAAAACTCTTTTGCCATAAATCTGGAACGTCATCGTCAGACAGCCCTTTTGTAAACTGTAGGCGTTCATGAGCATTAACAATAAACGCAACCACGCGCAGCATCATTCGTTCGTCATTTTCAGAAGGGTGACGGGCAATCGTAAGGTTGTGGTCGTTATAGTAATTGCGATCCATATCCGTTATGGATATGTCAGCTTTAAAAATGGTCGCTTTAAGAGCCATGGTGTTCCTGCTTTGTTCTTAGGAGGCTTGAAGTTAACCCCGTGTGCTATGTAAAAAAGTGGCATAGCAAGTTTTGGGGCTATAGTAGCAGTAAAAAGCAAATTTCGCTGTAGGTGAGTAGCGCCCAATACAAGTATTTGTCGGTTTATTTATTGGTGCGCGAAATTTCTAGTGAAGCTTCTCGGTCATATTGGACATCGCGCAAAGCGCGGATAACCAAAAACTAAACAAACAAAAATGATAACGGAGAGGGTTGATGAAGAGACTAGTGGCTATGGCGATGTTAATGTTCGGCTGTATAGCAGGCGCATCAAATGCGTATGCTTTGGAGCGCGGCACTATTGCAGAAGATGCAGATTCAGTAACGCCGTTGCTTAATGGTCAAGTGGCGCCTAAAACAACGCTTAAAATGGCAGATGGCTCGCCGGTAAGCTTACAAGCGCTTACCATGCAAAAGCCCAGCATTGTACTTTTTTATCGCGGCGGGTGGTGCCCGTATTGTAATGAGCAGCTTGCCCAGTTTAAAGATATTGAAAAAGACTTGGTGGATATGGGCTATCAGATTTTGGCCATTTCACCTGAATCACCAGAGCGCTTGCAAGAGCAAAAGCTTGAAACAGAATTCTTGGTTACGCTTTTATCCGACGACAAACTAGACACTATTCGCGAGTTCGGTGTTGGATTCTATTTAGATACTGTAACTGAGTTGAAGTACAAAACCTATGGCATTAACTTAACAAAAGATGAAAGCGGTAATAGTGTTTTACCAGCACCCAGCATCTTCATGCTCAATAAAAAAGGGCAGGTTTTGTTTAGCTATGTTAACCCAGACTTCAAAGTTCGCCCGTCGGCAGACTTAGTTTTAGCGGTTGCGAAAACCCTTAAAAAAGAAATGTAATGCGAATAGCCTTACCAAGGCGTTGTTCTTGGTAAGGCATGCCAAAAGTTCTCTATGATATCGAGCACTGCATTTCATCGCGTCTTATAATGATTAAGTTAGATTCGCACGTATTTGACTGTGATAACGAGCTGTACTTAACCATTCAGCAAGTGACCCTATCTCAAACTGTAAGGAGTAATCATTCACACAGAGATCAATGAAATGATGTGCGCGGCTAGACGTTTAGGTTCAATATAAGTGTCGCCTTTGAACTAGCGAAAAGCGGATTTGATCCGCACAACCATTAGGAGGCCAATTATGTTTAATCGAATAATAGATTGGTCGGTAGACAATAGTATTTTAGTGGTTGGGCTGCTGTTAGGCATAATTGCGGGTTCAGCGATGCTTTTGCCGTCGCTGAATTTGGACGCTTTCCCTGATGTAACCAATGTTCAGGTAAGCGTGAATACCGAAGCGCCGGGGCTTGCCGCAGAAGAGATTGAGCAACTTGTTACCTACCCAATTGAAGCTGTAATGTACGCATTGCCTGATGTTGAAGAAGTGCGCTCCATCTCTAAAACCGGGCTTTCAGCGGTTACCGTTGTGTTTAAAGAGGGGACCGATATTTATTTTGCCCGTCAGCTTGTTTTCGAGCGCTTGCAAACAGCAAAAGCCTTCATTCCTGAAAACGTAGGAACGCCAGAAATGGGGCCAAATACGTCTGGGCTAGGTCAAATTTATCAATACTCCCTCATTGCAGATGACAGGGCGAAATATGATGCAATGGCGCTGAGAAGCCTTAACGACTGGGTAGTAAAGCTACTGCTTATGCCCATAGATGGCGTGACAGATGTGCTGTCTTTTGGTGGGGAAGTTCGCCAGTACCAAGTGAACGTAGATCCGTCAAAGTTACTTGCTTATGGGTTATCTCAACAGGACCTTGTTACAGCGTTGCAACGCAATAACACTAATGTTGGCGGGTGGTATCTTGAACGGGGGCAAGAACAACTTGTTGTGCGTGGAACGGGGTGGTTCGCAAGTGGTGAGCAGGGAATTCACGATATTGAGCAGGTGCCGGTAAAAACGGTAGATGGCGTGGTGGTAGCGGTGTCTGATCTTGCTGATGTTAAAACAGGGCCTGAAATACGACAGGGCGCGGTCACTCTGTCTCAAAGGGCATCTGATGGCAAGGTAGAACAGTTTGGTGAAGTGGTAACAGGCATAGTATTAAAACGGATGGGGGCTAACACCAAAGCTACCATTGATGGCATAAATTCAAGAGCTGCGCTTATTAATCAAGCGTTACCCGAAGGGGTACGTTTCACGCCTTTTTATGATCAGGCAAACCTGATTGAAAAAGCAATTTCTACCGTAGTGAAGGCATTGACCATCGCCTTCGTTTTTATCACCATCGTTCTCGCCCTTTTCTTAATGAACGTGGGCGCTACGTTTCTTGTGCTCATCACTATTCCAATCGCGATAGCAATGGCGTTGGCCATCATGGCTTTCATGGGGCTGTCTGCAAATTTGATGTCGCTTGGCGGAATAGCGGTGGCTATTGGTATGTTAGTAGACGGTTCCGTTGTGATGGTTGAAAACATCTTTAAGCGATTAAATGCCAACACTTCGAGCTCGCATGAAGATGCCCAATCTTTCAAATCATCTGTAAAACTAGCGGGGAAAGAAGTCGCCAGACCTATCTTTTTCGCTGCATCGATAATTCTAGTGGTCTTTGCTCCTTTGTTTAGTTTTGAGGGAGTAGAAGCCAAGCTTTTTCAGCCTATGGCTATCAGTATTATGCTTGCTGTACTTTGTGCCACTGTCGTTGCGTTGTTCTTCGTTCCAGCCTTAGCCACATTTCTATTCAAGCGAACTAGGAATGTGAAGCCGAGTGCTTTGTTGATACCTGTTGAGCGCGCTTATCAAAGGGCACTTTCTTTTACGTTGCTGCATACCAAGTGGCTAGTGTTACTGGTTGGTCTGCTTCTGGTTTCTGCTGTTGCCCTTGTGCCAAAAATTGGCACCGAGTTTGTTCCTGAGCTAGAAGAAGGAACAATCAACTTGCGTGTTACCTTGGCACCGTCTTCAAGCCTAGAGACTTCATTAGCGGTAGCCTCAACGTTAGAAGAAAAGCTGTTGGCGTTTCCCGAAGTAACTTATGCGCTAAGTCGTATAGGCCGTGCTGAAATAGGCGGCGACCCAGAACCGGTCAACAACATCGAAATTTACATCGGGTTGAAACCTGTTTCAACGTGGCAAAGCGCGAGAAATCGTGATGAGCTACAGCAAAAAATGCAGGCTGAATTGTCGCAGTTCCCCGGCCTTCTACTTAACTTTTCTCAGCCTATTGCCACCCGTGTAGACGAACTGCTTTCCGGTGTGAAAGCACAGCTAGCCGTTAAATTATTTGGACCAGACTTGGCTGTTCTAAGTGCTAAGGGACGAGAAATAGAGAGCGTTATTCAAAACGTAAAAGGAACCAGAGACGTGGCGATGGAACAAATTGTGGGGGAAGCTCAGTTGGTTATTGCTCCTGACAGACAAGCGCTATCACGCTATGGCTTATCGGTGAGTGACATAATGGAAGTGGTACAAGACGGGGTAGGAGGTGTCGCCGCAGGTCAAATCATTAACGGAAATGAACGCTACGATATTTACGTTAGGTTAAAAGAAAGCGCACGAAAAAGCAGCGACACCATAGCAGATATTCGACTTCAATCGCCCAGTGGTGCCTGGCTTCGTATTGGCGATGTGGCATCGGTATCTTATGAATCCGGGCCTCCGCAAATACGCCGAGATGACGTTCAGCGTCGCGTAGTGGTGCAATCGAACGTCCAAGGAAGAGATATGGGCAGCGTGGTTCAAGAGATACAAAGCGCCATATCTTCAAGGGTGGATTTGCCCGCAGGGTATACGGTGCAAATAGGCGGGCAGTTTGAGAGCCAACAGCGTGCTCAGAAAAAATTGTCGCTCATCGTGCCGCTTTCTTTGGTATTGATTGCGGTGCTGCTTTACCTCGCGTTTAATTCCCTGGGTCAAGCGATGTTAATACTTATTAATGTGCCACTTGCCATCATAGGAGGCGTGTTCTCTTTGTATTTATCCGGCCAATATCTGTCAGTACCAAGTTCAGTCGGCTTCATAACACTATTTGGTGTTGCCGTTTTAAATGGCGTAGTGATGGTGGAAAGTATTAACCAACGGATGAAAAGGGGGATGACTGTTGAAAGCGCTGTTTTCACTGGTGCTACATCCAGGCTAAGGCCGGTTCTGATGACGGCGGTAACGTCTGCACTAGGGTTGGTACCCATGTTGATGTCAAACGGTGTCGGCGCCGAAATTCAGCGGCCGCTCGCAAGTGTTATCGTGGGTGGGCTGGTTACTGCAACGCTTTTAACGCTCTTTGCGTTACCTGCCTTGTACAGCGTATTTTCGCCGAAACAAGCGGCTAATTAATTGTGGGCGAACCTATTTAGGTTCGCTGGGTTTCAGTTTCGACCAGCTCAACAACAAGGCGTAAATTACTTTGTGTTGATACCGCATTAAATGGGTAGCAGGTAACTAAATAGAGCTGCTGCCCATTTACATCTACTTTCATTGCCGAGGCAGCATCGACTATCGTCTTCGATACAACCCGATAGGTTACCCACTGTGAGTTCGGCAACTGTAATTGCATAATATCTCTGGCTCTCACCTTCTTTAAGAACGTGAAGTGAGTATCTCTATGCCCGCCAATCACACTACCACCCTGTCCGAGTGGGGGCGAGTCGGTGTGGTGTCCAGGGCCAAATGCAAGGGCGTTTCCCTGTGCGCCTTCTAGTACATACAACTGTGTTTCGCTTTTGGCATGAACCAGCTTGCCCACTGGCCAGGTATCAGACCAACGCCAAGGCTTCTGGTTAGCGCCAGTGGCTAGCGTTTCTTCCCACGAAGATTGAATTAAATATTGCGCCAGTTCAGCTTTCAATAATATCCAGCCAGCTTTGCCAAAACTGGCTGTGGCGATCAAGACTAAGATGATGGTAAAAGAGTATTTAATCATTGTTTGTCCAAGCCATATTAAGTCAAAAAATAAAGAAATGAGTTTAAGGTGCTAACCTCGTCCCCCCCTTGTTTCGCAAAAAGGCGATGCTGTGAAAAAGCGACAATAAAAGTATGGAAATCATGCCTAATACGACATGTTCAGATACACCCGCTGCGGTTTGGGGGTAACTGATTTGTCTGAATTGCGTTCCCTGTGGCATTAGGTTTCTTACGTTTTCGGTGGAAGACGGTATGCGCTGTGTATTTGCTATTTTTTCTTCAATAGCAACGAAGCTGGTGAACTCTGTTATAAGTTTATGGGGCAGGGCTACAGCAAGAATGTCCTGTTTTACTTCATCTACATTTCGCCCTAACGCTTTTTCATCCATTAACGCCGCCACTTTCTTTCTTGCCCAAGCAGTCGCTACGCCAAGGTGTTGAGTAGAACCTGTCGACGTTGGCGATATTGCTATCGAACGGGTCCACTCGCGAGTAGTGCCCTGCTTGTCTACAAGTGCGCCTTGAAGGGCTATTTTTCCGCTTGTACCGGCGTTATGAGGCAGTTTCACATTCAAAAGTAAAGGAACTCCCGCGTATAAATCAGGGATCTTAGAAGGGTAAATCTCTGCTGACTGTGCATAGCCAGCTGGTAGAGTGAGGCTTAAATCACTCAACACAGGGCTTTCTAATTTATAAAGCAAGCTATCCATTTGCTGTTTAATATCTGCCGTATTGCTAACAAATACATAGCTTCCGCGACCAAACTGAGCGGCTCGGGTCATAAAATAGCTATTAGGCGCGCTGCCTATGCCTACTGTAAAAAGGCGCGCATCACCCAGTTCGTTCTTTATTTGCGAGAACAATGCAGCTTCATTGCCTACCGCACCATCGGTAATAAAGACAACTTGTTTTATAAAATCTTTAGTTGTCGTGCGCTTAAGTGCGGCATTAAGCGCTGGCGCCATTTCAGTGCCGCCCCCTGCATTGAGGTGCTTTACAAAATCCCTCGCATATTGCTTGTTTCGTGTTGTTCCCTCTACAGAGGTTTCAAACAAACGCGTGGTGTCATTGTTAAATGCTACAACATTAAATCGGTCTTTCTCACTCAAGCGGTCTATCGCTAATTGTAAACTCTCTTTTGCGTCGACAATCGGGCGACCTCCCATAGAGCCTGACGTGTCGATAACGAAGGTGATATCGCGATCAAAATCCTGTAAATCTTGGCTCTTCACTTGTGGCGGCATTAGCATAACAAGGGCGTAGTCATGCTGACCTTTCGATTCAGTGAAAATAGCTGCTTGTGGCGCACTAGAGGGCGTAGGCTGCCACTCTAGCCAAATGTCTCGGTCCATTTTGATATTGCTTTGGTTAAAGGTGACAAGATAATTACCTGTCGATTCTGACCAATTCACACGGTGGTTTCTGCTAGTGACGCTATTAAGCGTTAAACCAGTATTTAGTGTTGCGTTGAACGTAAGTTGCGGGCCTTCATTACCTTTTCTCATAAAAGGCGTGATAGCTCTGGCATCGGGTACCTGATCTGTGGGTTTTCCCCAACCTGTACCTGATATTTCAGCCTCTATATTCTCGTCAAACTGATTTAGCGGAATGCCGGGCGAATAGCGAGAAGTGAGCGTAGTAGGCAAGTGAAAAGTAAATTTTCCATCGCGGTAGTCTACCTGTTGGACATACTGAAGTGTCACCGTTATTTCCTCACCCGGCGCTATATTCGCGACCTGCTGGGTGAATAAATTTGGGCGTTGTTGCTCTGTTAAGCTGGCTTTCTTTCCCGCTTTTTTGGCCGCTTCAAATGCTTCTTGCGCTTCTGCCTTCGGCTTAATTTGCCCCCGGATTATTCTGTCTCCTATACGCATTTCCATACTGTTAATCGCCGCGTTTTCATTAAGCGGAAAGGTGTAAACGGCATGCTTCCATTCATTACTGGTGTTAGTGAATTTTTGAGAATAGGTAACGTGCGCAATCATGCCACTCACCTGTAAATCCACCTCAGTTGAATGCAATAGAGCGGGGGAAGACTCACCGTCCACGCTTTGCAGCATCAACTCGCCAGACTCAGCGCGACTTAGCGGGCTAACTACTACACCAAGCAAAAAGCAGAGGAAGGAAGTAAGGATAAGCAACCTGTGATTACGCGGCTTGGCTGCATGTTGCCGTTCCCTAAACCAAGGTTTGTGAGTATTGGCAGGCGTTAAATAATCCCGTTTGGGTGTTTTAGAAAATAGCATCAGGTAAGCTCGCTTTAGTATCGATACTTACCATTAAACGCCCTGAATAGGGCGAATTGTGAACAGAGATTATGGCAATCTAATGGGCAATAGTGGCGAGTGTGTTACTCGCCTGCCATGGCGCGCCCTTTGGTTTTAACACTGGCTATCAGCATATAAACACTGGTAGCAAGTAAGCACGCAAATAAGTAACCCATCAACCCTTGAGGGCCTACTAAAAAGTTATCGGCAATAAGTGGGCCTACTACTGAACCCACGCTGTAGCTGAAAAGCATGACCTGTGTGGCGCATACAATGAAGCTAGCATCGAGTTTGTCGCAGGCGAGATTTATTGCCACTGGGTATAGGGCAAATATTGCCATACCTAATAGAAACAGACCTGCTCCCAAGGCGTATATACCGCTAACCGCTGCGGTTAATGTTATGGCGGCGACACCCAGTAAACAAAATAGTGCCATGAGTAACGTGCGGCCTAAGTACTTGGATAGTGCAGGAATTAAAGGTTGAACTGCCATAGCGCCTAAAATAATTAAGGCCATTAAGCTACCCAAATCGTCATGAGCAATGCCCCGGTTTAATAGTTCAAGAGGCATTAGGCCGTAAATGGCACCTAGGGTTAAGCCTGACACTATGCAACCAATAATTGCGGCATGATTTAGTTTCGATATTTGCTTTAGCGACAGTGGTGTACTCTGGGAAGATTCAGGCTGTTCGCTCTTTGCAAACAAAAGTACGCCAATGGCTAAAATCAACATGGTGAAAATGGCAGCAAAAGGAAGCATGCCGCCTACGCCAATAGCGCCAATACCTAACTGACCTAAAGAACTTCCCCCGTAAAGTGCGCCCATGTATAAGCCTAAACGTTTGGCTCTATCAGCTTCGTCGCCGTGTAAAAGCCACGACTCTACGATAACAAATACACCCGCTACAGCAACGCCAGCCACTAACCGAGCCACAAGCCAAACTGCGGTGTGAGCAAACAAAGGCATTACTACAATAGTTAGTAATAGTACGCCTAAACACAGCGCAAAACCGTGCTTGTAACCAACGCGGGTTACCAACGGTTCAATACTAAGGGCACCCACTAGTAGTCCAGCGTAAAAGCTGCTAGCCAGCCAACTGGCGATAGCCGTGTCTAGGTTGTAATGGCTGAGCATTAGTGGGATCAGACTCATCAAATAGCCAGACGCAACTGCGTAAATACCCAGCGCAATAACGGGAACAGAAACCCGCGCTTTGGCTGGCGGGATAAGGGTGTTGTCCAAGGTAATGCCTTACATTAAAGGAAAGAGAAGATAATTTCGCGGCGCGAATATGAGGCAAATTCTGATATAGGTAAAATGAAAAGAAATGCTCGTAAAGATGCTAAAAATTGATGGTGAGGAAGGCGCTGCTAGATAGTGCATGCGCCTCAGGTAGTTTAAGCATTAGCGCCTTAAATCATCCGGTGTATGATCTGCCACAAATGCGTTTCTTTCGCCCATAGGTTTATCTTCTCCTACCGTACTGTCCGCGGAGGTTTGTAGCTCTATCGACGAGTTCACCTCTGCACCGATTAGAATGATATAGGCGGTTAAATACAACCACATGAGCAAGATAATAATTCCCCCAACGGAGCCGTAGGTTTTGTTGTAACTTCCAAATTCATTGAGGTATATCGAAAAGCCATATGAGGCTACTACCCATAATAACGTGGCAAAAACTGAACCCGGCGTCACCCAGCGCCACTGGGCTTCTCTTCGGTGAGGGGCATATCGATATAGGGCTGAAAGCGCAATATTAAATAGGGCCAGCATAACTGGCCAAGTCACCCACATGGCTTGCTCGGTACTAAGGGCATTTGACGTCATCCAGTTTAATGCTTCGGGTAAAATGGTGATGCAGGCGAGGGACACAATTACGGTAAGGATCATAAATATGGTGCACGTAATGCGCGCTAGAATACCTTTGAAAAAGCCTCTTCCTTCCGCCTCGCTATAGGTAATGTTGCATGCTTTTATCAGTGCGTTGGCGCCTTTGCTACTGCTCCACAGTGACAAGAGCAGAGTAAATAAAAAACTCCAGCCTAATGCAGTATTCGACTTCTCGGTTAAATTTTTAAGCTGTTCTTCAATGATGTAGCGACTGTCATTTGGCACCACATTTACCAGCAATGCCATGTGGCGTTGCAGTTCGTCGGGTGATACAACAAGCCCATACAAGGCAATGGTTGCCCCTAGTAAGGGGAAGATAGCCAGCAAGCAGTAAAAGGCAACCCCAGCGGAGATAAGAGGAATGTTATCTTTTTGCAGGCTAGTGAAAATACGCTTTGAAATACTCCACCAACTTTTCAAAGAAAGCTCGAATGCAGATTTAGCGTGGTTGAAACGTTCCTTGCTCATGTGTCCTCATGTTTTGCCTAATCGATAGAACTCTTAAAGCTTGATACATGAAAACTTCGCTGTCGGCTTACATCAACTTAAAAAAAAGGAGCGAGAAAGAAGCTCTGTAAATCGTTCACAAAATCTGAATATGTGCGTGGCTATCAAAGTTGATGAAAATGTTGGTTTTTCATTTGTTGTAATTGAATCAATGACTTGCGCTTCTTGGTTTGGATGGTTTGTAATTTGCACCTTCAACAGCATCGTAGCTAGATAGTAAGAGCTAGGTTATGCCATGCACAAACTAACGCGTTCACCTGATGGGATTTGCTAAAGGTGGTAGGCGGACAGTTATTCCTGTCGTGTGGCGATCCCTGCTTTTACTAGTTTTACATTTCGTCTTTCAAAAGGAGTGAACATTATGAGCAACACCCAAAACCTTAAAGGCAAAAAAATCGCTATTTTGGCAACCAATGGTTTTGAGCAAAGCGAGTTGATTCAACCAAGAGACAAGTTCATTGAGCAAGGTGCTGAAGTTGATGTGCTATCTATTGATGAGCAGACAACAATTAAAGCGTGGGATAAAGACAACTGGGGGAAGGACGTCAATGTTGATAAACAAGTTACGTCAGTAAACCCTGAAGATTACGATGCCCTTGTGCTACCCGGCGGTCAAATCAATCCCGATGTGCTGCGTACTAATGAAGATGCTGTTGCCTTCATCAAAAGTGCAAACAGCGCGGCAAGTATTAAAGCTATAGGTGCTATCTGTCATGGTCCATGGTTGCTGGTGGAGTCTGGGTTAGCGAAAGGTGCAACACTCACCTCGTTTCCTAGTATCCAAACAGATCTCAAAAATGCTGGTGCGACCTGGGTTGATGAGGAAGTGGCGACCCATGCAAAACTGGTGACCAGTAGAAACCCAGATGATATTCCAGCTTTCGTAAGCAAAATTAGTGAAATGGTTGCCCAGTAAAAAGGAGGAAGTGTATGTCCACCGCAGCTACAAACAAAAAGGTTATCGCGATAACGGGAGCTTCCAGCGGCATTGGCAAAGAAACGGCAAAGCAACTGGTAAATAACGGTTTTAACGTTGCCCTTTTAGCAAGAAGTGAGGACAAACTGCGTGCCTTAGTTGAAGAGCTTGGTAATGATGTTGCGTTCGCTGTAAAAGCTGACGTTAGCGACTTTAAAGATGTCGATACGGCATTTAAAAAGGTGAGCAAACATTTTGGTCGCATTGACGGTATTTTCGCCAATGCCGGGCGTGGCGCGAAAGCCGCCGGCATTGAAAAGGGGGACGTAGATGACTGGGATGGCATGCTGGGCGCAAACGTAAATGGACTGCTTTATACTGCAAAAGCTGGATTGCCGTACCTGCGCGATACGCAAGGCCACTTCATTATTACGTCTTCGGTCGCCGGTCGAATAGCCCTGAAAGGCTCTGTATATGGGGCAAGTAAGTGGTTCGCTTATGGTTTCGGTCAGAACCTCGCCGAAGAAATGCGCGAGTGGGGCGGCCGCTGTACAACTATCTGCCCTGGCATGGTGAATACGCCATTTTTCGATGAGCCTAAGGAAGATAAACTTCAGCCAGCGGATATTGCAAAATCGGTATTATTTGCCCTAAGCGCAGAAGAGTCAGCCTGCGTTCGCGAGGTTTATGTTATGCCGGCGAAGTAAACGAACTAACCACGGGTAAGAGATAATTTATTCAAGCAAAGGGCAAGGTTAGTCACTGCCCTTTTTTGTTTGCCCCGCCCTTACTTTTAACCTGCCTTATTAATTTCATGAAGCTATTCAAATTAGCCAAATAAAGTATTTTCCCCTTCCTGTTACCCCTAATCTAGGTGTGTAGATAAGCGCTAATTGAGTGAGATAGGCGATTTCTAATTCCTCATTGAAATGGCTTTCCCAAAGGGCCCGCGGCGCAAGAACAACAACAGGAGAGTAAGATGTCTAACGAATTTACGGGTAAGACCGCTATTATTTCTGGCGCCGCTGGCGGCATAGGGCTAGCGCTGGCAGAGGCATTGGCAAGGCAGGGTATGAATATCGTCATGGGCGATATTGATAATGCTGCATTAACCGAATCGGGTAACGACTTACGAGAGAAAGGTTTCGATGTATTGACTTGCGCCCTTGATGTTACCGATTACGCTCAGTGGGAAGATATTGTAGCTAACGCCAAAGAGAAGTTTGGCAAGGTTCATATGGTCATCAATAATGCTGGTGTTGGCGGTACGCCGGGGAAAGTCGAAGATTCGGAGCATGAGACCTGGCGCTGGGTAATGGACGTCAACGTTATGGGCGTACTCTATGGCGCACAAGCATGCGTGCCAGCTATTAAAGAGCACGGCGAAGGAGGTTGGGTGCTAAACGTGGCGTCGATGGCAGGAATGATGGGCATGCCATATGCGGCGGCCTATTGCGCATCAAAGGCTGCGGTTGTCTCTATGACGGAAAGCTGGGTACCAGAACTGAAACCTTTTGGAATCCATACTTCTGTATTGTGTCCAGCATTCGTGAAAACCCGCATTCACGAGTCGTATAGAAATAGGCAGCAAAAATATGCAGTAGCCGCTGAGAAACGCATTGATAAAGAAAAGCTTAAAGCAGGAGCTCAAGCGGCCACTAAAGCAGTAGAGTCGGGAATCGATGCATCTGTGCTAGCTGAGCGCGTGATAGAGGCGCTTCAGTCAGAGCAAACTTATATTTATACACACCCGAATTATAGAAAGGTTACTACGGCGCGCTTTGGCGCGATTGATAGCGCCTTTGTCGATGCTGAGCAGAGTCAGGCTGTTGGTCATCTTATTGATGATGAAATCGTGACTTTTTAGTTCATTCGTGGCTACGGTTTACGTATAAACACACGAAAGTGCCCTGAATCTTGTCTTCCAAAAGCCGTTATATAACGGCTTTTGGTGTTGTGAGAGTCTGAAGGTCAATGACGCGGTCACAGACTTTTTCTAGCTGTGTTCTATCGTGACTGATAAAGAGCACCGTACAATTTTCTTCTCTGCATTGATCGACAAGTAAGTGAGTAATTGCCTTACTTGTAATGGGGTCGAGCCTAGATGTTGGCTCGTCAGCTATAAGTAGCTTGGGTCTTAGTAGCAGCGCGCGCAGCAATGCAATGCGTTGAAGCTCACCTCCACTTACCTCAGAGGCGCTGCGCTCAAACAATCGCTGGTTAAGGCCTAGTTGAGATGAAAGTAAATCAGCACGCTTTTTAGACACCTTGTGAAGCTTTATTACGTCATCAATCAATGATTTAAGCGTAGTGTGATCGGCAAATGAACTGGGGGGATCTTGATATAGCTTTAGGGTTTGATAACGTTGTAAAAGCGTATGAAACGCAATATTGCCTTGATAGGGTAGGAGCCCAAGTAGAGCATCACCTAGAGACGTTTTTCCACTGCCGCTATCACCACAAAGCCCGACAATTTCGCCTTCCCCTAAAGAAAAACTAAGGCCAGTAAATAGTGTACGGTTACCTCTCATAATTGTGAGGTCATTCACCGATACCAGCGGTGCAATCCTATGCGTTTTTTTTGTTGTAGCCGTCCAGTGTTGCGGAGCCGACGCAATAAGGGTTTTGGTATAGTTTGAAGACGGGGAGGACAGTATCTTGCGGGTATCACCTGTTTCAACCAGTTTCCCGTTTTTAAGCACCATACATTTACCACCCAGTGCCTCTGCCACTGAAACATCGTGTGTAATAGTAAGTAGCGTACCGTCGTTAGCTTTTTGCTTTAGTTGCTCAATAATATGATGTTTGCGTCCGGCATCTAGCCCTTTTGTGGGTTCGTCGGCTAGAAATAAAGGTGCATTAGTCGCTGATGCACAGGCAAAAGCGACACGCTGTGCCATTCCACCGGAAAGTTGAGAAGGGACCTTATCACTGTCGTCTTTAAGAGCCAGGTTGTCTAGCTGTGTCTTCGCACTCTTTTGTGCTTCGCGAGCACCGTTACCCAATGTAAACCGAAAAACTTCGGCGACTTGCTGGCGAATTTTCATCATTGGGCTTAGAGAATGCCATGGCTCTTGCGGCAGCATAACAATGTCTCGCCCCCACAATTGTTCACATTCACGTCGGTTCGCACGAAGCATATCTACACCGTTTACCAGAACATTTCCCGTAACCCTCAGTGCAGGTGGTAAGTCGCCCATAATTGCTTGCGCTAGCAGACTTTTACCTGCCCCGGTTTCACCCAATATAGTCAGTGTCTCGCCTTGTTCAAGGTTAAGGGATAGATCCTCTACAATAATGGTGTCTTGCGCGTAAATTGATAAGTGTTCAATAGCAATGTACTGGCTCACAGTTTGCGCTCCAATGCATCACTCTTTGATAGTCTACTGCTGCTGTCAAAAATGAACTTATTTAAACGAGGTGTTTTGTCACTCTTCGCAGAAAGTAAGTGAAAGCCCAGTACGAGAACGAATAGGGTGGAAATAGGTTGTGCGAGCAGCCAAGGTGCTTCGTGATAGTATGGAAAAAGCTCAACTATCATCAGCCCGAGCTCAGGGCTGGGTGGTTTTAAACCAACATAAACGAAGCCCACCGATGCCATGGCGATAATTGAGGAGGAGGCACCAAAAGCAGCAAGTGATAACACGTCTTGTCGAATGGCGGGCCATATATGCTTACTAAATAAATAGCGTTTTGGAAAACCCATTAGCGCAGAGTTTTCCAGTGCAGGGCCTGTCACTACTGGTAGAGTGATAGCACGTACCAGCCTGAAGTACTCGACGGCCAGTACTAAGGAAATGGCTAAATACAGCATAATGAAAGAGCCTGGTACTAGCGCCGCGAAAAGAAGAATAAGTACCAGTCCGGGGAGCGCCAATATTGTATTGGCAATGAAATTCAACGTCGTATCTACCCAACCTCTACACCACGCTGCAATTACGCCCGTTAGCACGCCAATGATTGATGAACTTAGTACACACAGTGCAGCGAGAGAAAGTGATATGCGCAGACCCTCTGAGATTCTGGCTAACATGTCGCGTCCGAACTGATCTGTACCTAACCAATGTTGCGCACTTGGGGCTTCGAGCACTTGCTTTAAATTTTGTTGATTACCGTTTGTTCCCAATAGAACAGGCTCGCCCAACGCAAGTAATAAGAGCAGCATCAAAAGTGAAAAGCCAATCACTTTTTCAACAGGTAAGGCGGGTGTCTTCATTGGCTATACCCTCGATTCTCTCTCACCCTTGGGTCGAGTGCATACTGACTTAAATCGACTAGTGTGTTGACCAATACGAATAACATGCCCATCAGCAAAGCTGTGCCTTGCAACATAGTGATGTCGCGGGCAAAGACAGCATGGGAAAGTCCGTGTCCTATGCCGGGCCAAGCAAAAAGGCTTTCAATCATAATTACGCCTTCAATTAACCCGATAAGCTGTATGCCCATGAAGGCTAGAGCAGGTATTACAATGTTAGGTAGCGCATGGCACCTAAACGCCTCTAGAGCGCTTAACCCTTTTATCTTGGCGAAATGGAAGTAACCCGATTGAACCGCATTAACAGTACTATTGCGAATTACGCGGTTTGATATAGCCGCCAGGCTTAACCCTAAGGTCATTACAGGTAATATGGTATAGACAAAGCCTGAAGAGCCCGCAACCGGTAGCCATTTGAGCTCTAGTGCAAAAATAAAGATGAGAATTAGCCCCAAGCAAAAGACCGGTTGAGAGCGCACGAACGTGGAAAATACTAATGCTGTTTTATCAAAAAGAGAAGCATGGCTCTTAGGAGTATTTTCACTTTTTCGAGCGCTTCTGATGCCGCTATAAATTCCCAGAGGAAACGCAATTAATGCGGATACCAGAATAGCGAGTCCAGCGAGAACAAGGGTGTAAGAAAGCTGATTTTGTAGCTCAACAACAATGGGGGCCCCCGTGACCAAGCTATTGCCTAAATCCAGTGAGGCTAAATCAGTCATCCAGCTTACGTACTGTTCGAAAGCGCTTCTGTGCAGACCAAGTTCTTCTGCTACGGCGTTAGCGGCACTTGTGCTTACCGCATCGTCACCGTAGCGGCCAGCCGCTATTTTGTAAGCCATATCTCCAGGTAGTGAACGGGTTATAATAAATGTGAGTGTGCCTACACTCCACGCCATCAGTACAGCTTGAAGCAGCCGTTGAAGTAGGATTTTTCTCATTATTATGGGGCTATTCTCATTTGAGATACGCGAAAAGAACGCTCGTAAGGGTCGAAGCTGAAGTTTCTTAGTCGGCTAGAAGTCGCCGTTTGCTGCACATAGTACATAACGGGGATAAGAGGAACGTCTTGCTGAACTTCTTGCATAATTGATGATATCAACGATTTGTAAGCGTGTTCATCCGTGGTGTGACTCAAGGTCTTTAAATCGCTAAACACTTTTTCATTTTGCCAGTTCATTGGCCCCCAATCGCCGCCTTCTTTTGAAGAAAAGTCAGCCAGCATTATACCGAGAGGGTCTGGGATGTTAGCAAAGTTACGCGCCATAAGTGCAGTTTGCAATGTACCATCAGCATGCCCTGAAGGAATGGCACTTACATTTTCCATATGGACAGAGAGCTTCACTCCAATGCTAGCCCACTGATCTTGAATTGCCGTGGCAATGGTAATGAGTTCTGGCCGATTGGCATAGGTAATCATATCAAGCGTTAAAGGTGAGCCATCTTTGTAGCGCACGCCATCCTCACCCACTAACCATCCCGCGTCGGTTAGCAGCTGTGCCGCTTTTTTCCTGTTTAATAATAAGTCGCCGTTTTCAACGCTATTTTTAATTGTTGGGTTATTGTCAGCGTCACCCATTGAAATAGTATCGGTAGCATTATCTGTTGCAGTAGAACGAATATGCCAGTCTCGAATATTTGGGCCAAATAGCTGATCAGCAGAGATATTCGATATACGCATTACGCCAGATGCAATGCCTTTTCTGTCAATCGCTAAACTCAGTGCCTGCCTTACTTTTACATCTGAGAGGATAGGATGGCCGCTATTTAACTTAACTAAAGTGGTGCGAGGGATCCTGTCGCTAAACACGTTTACGTTAGAGTCAGTGCGCAACATGCTAACCGCGGCAGGGTCGAGGTTGTACACAATATCTGCTTGCCCCGTTCGTACCATAAGCGCCCGCGTTTCAGAGCGGTGACCCGTTACGTACTCAACGTTTTCAATAACAGCGGGCTCGCCCCAATAATTGTCGAAGCGTGTGGTTGTAATATTGTGAGGTGGTTCAAAGTGCGTAATCTGATAGGGGCCTGTACCTATTAAGGTTTTAATTCGATTGAACTTGCCGAAGGTAGCAGGTGCCACGATCGCAGTTGCATAATTACTTAACAGGGAAGGGAAAGGACGGTAACTTTGGTTCAAGGTGAACTTGATAGAATATCCTGATACCACCTCCATGTTGGCGATCATATCTTTTGAAAATGGCGTTGGTTTACCAAACGCGACCGAAAGGCTTTTGTAGACGGCGTCGGCGGTCATTAATGTGCCGTCATGAAAATACACATCAGGACGTAAATTAAATGTCCAAACAGTAAAGTCCTCATCATTTGACCATGAGCTAGCAAGCCCTGGGATAAGCTGACCTTGGTTATCCACGTCTATGAGAGTTTCCAGAATTTGCATTCGTGTAAACATGTAGCCGGTACTTGCCGGATCGTTATTGACTGGTTCAAAAGGACCACTGATCAGAATTTTGTTTGTAGGTTGTGAAGGTGTGCAGGCACTAAGTAGAACGCTGGCAACGACGAGTAAAATTGTTAGATGTCTAATCCGCATATTATTTTTATGTATTCCCTTCGAGCCTTTAAGCTTTTTCGTGTCTATTTGAATCCTGTGAATCAGTATCAGTATTCTTAGGCTGACGCCCTGAATAGTAAAACAAAGATCCAGATTGGATAATATACGATTTGTTGAATAAATGTACAGGTTGAGTCGGTAGGGCTAAACTACTTTTTGAAAAAATGCACTGGCTAATGACCATCAAGATATTAAGTAATGTTAAGTCGGTGCACAATATTTTCAACTTTTGTAATGGGCAGTTGGTCGTATGTTACATTGTAACTTTAAGCATTTATTAGTAATGCTATAGAGTGATAGTACTACAAATTAAAAAAGGGTTTTGAGCCCTATCAAACACACTGGATAACAATAATGAAAAAGCTTCTTAATGTGAAGCGGCCTTGTCAGGCCGCTTTTTTTGCTTAGTTTTTACCTGCGATTATTTTATCCATGGTAATGGGAAAGTCTCGTACTCTCACTTTGCATGCATCATAAATTGCGTTAGCGATGGCGGCGCCTGCTCCAGTAATGCCTAGTTCACCAATACCTTTTGCACCCACTGGCGATGCGGCATAATCTGCCTCTTGTAAGAAATCCAGGCTAACTTCGGCAATGTCCCGATTGACTGCCACATGATATTCACCAAAATCTGGATTTACAAAGCTTGCCGTGTCTCTATGGTGATGGATCCCTTCAGTAAGTGCGTAGCCAGCGCCCCATACCATTCCCCCTTTTATTTGAGATGCAGCTGTTTTCATATTCAAGATTTGCCCCGCGCTGAACATACCGTATTGGCGAAGTAGCCTAACTTCACCCGTGTATTCATCTACCTCTACTTCCGCGAAATGAGCGCCACATGAATACTGCTCATCATCGCTGGTGTCATCCTCGGATACTTTACCGGTTGCTGTTATGGGGAAGTCGCTGTCGGACATAAAGTTGGCGAGTAATACCGGACTACTTACTTCATCATCACCTTGTGCAATCGAGACTAACTTTATTTGCCCATCTAAAATTTGTACTTCAGCTTGGCTAAGGGCTGGGGGAAGTGAGCTTTTAATATTCGCAATAAGCGCTTCACAGGCTTTTTTAACCGCAGAACCAGAGCTTGCTGCGCCAAATGAGCCACCTGAACCACATGAAGCAGGGTAGCGGCTATCACCGAGTTTTACTGTGACATTGTCTACCGACGTATTTAAAGTATCGGCGGCAATTTGTGTGAGAATTGTGTAGGTGCCTGTACCAATATCTGTCATATCAGTGCGAACCGTTACCTCACCGGTAGCACTCAATTCCACTTCAGCTGAACTTTCCACCAGCACATTCATACGCATAGCACTCGCTACGCCATGGCCGATTTGTTTACCCGGTGTGGGCTGTGTTTTATGCTGCCACTTGAAGTTTTGCGCGCCTTGACGAAGGCACTCACCTAAGTTGTGGGTGGTAAACCGCGCGCCTTTCATAGGGTGAACTACCGGCAGGTTTTTTATGCGAAACGTAAGCGGGTCGATACCGGCTTCGTGGGCAAGTTCATCAATGGCCGATTCAAAAGCAAGGGAACCAATGGCATCTCCGGGAGAACGGGTAGAGTCGATAAGCGGCAGGTCTACGTCTTTGACCCTATGGGTACTTTCAATGAACTGAGATTTATAGGTAACCCGTGCGCCAGCCCCTGTTGCTTCGGCAAACTCATAGCCCTTGGCTTTTGGCATAGCGCTTTTGTGTTGTACGCTTAACAGTGCATGATCATCACCAGAAGCAAGGCTAATTTTCTGTATACTGTGCCCTCGATGAGGGGTGTTATAAAAGACCTGACGCCTGCTTAACACCACTTTTACAGCCCGCTCTAAATACCTGGCCCCTATACAAGCGAGCGTTGCATCGTAATGAAGACCTAGCTTAGAGCCAAACCCGCCACCTACAAAGGGGCTCTGCACTACGATGTCTGCTTCATCCATTTCAAGCGTAATCGCAAGCGCCTCAACAGCCGTCGCTATAATCTGAACGCTACAATAGACCTCAAGCTTTCCATCTTTAAAGTCGGCAACCGTGGCATGAGGCTCCATAGCGGCAGAGATTTGGCTTGGTGTAGTATAAGTTTCGTTAATGCTTGCTTGAATATCACTTTGCTGCGGTTTATCACCGCTAGACGCATCTGCCTCAAACCCACCATCTAGCGACGCTGGTTTTTGCGTTGCATCATCGAATTCTGTCAGCAAATCTGGTATTTCACCGTCTATGGTGAAGGTTACTAGACTTGCGGCATAGCGTGCTTGCTCCAACGTATCAGCAATAACTAGAGCGACCGGCGCACCGAAATGACGAATGTTAGGTTCGTTAAGTACGGCGCGACTTTGAGTAAACCTGCTTTCATCTGCAGGCTTGCTAAATGGCTTAAGAGTACCTGCATTTTTATACGTGATAACTGCATGTACGCCTTCGGCCTGTTCCGCTTGCTCTGTATTAAGGGATGTGATTTTACCTACGGCAGTATCACTTGATACAACCCAGCCTATCAAAGGAGTGCGATCGCTCATATGCTCCGCAGCGTACCTTGCTTGACCTGACACCTTTGCTGAACCATCAACTCGATTAACTGGCGTCCCTACAGTTTTGGCATTATGCGTTGTCATATAAAGCTCCTTCATGTCCTGGGTGCTTTACCTGATGTTCTGCTAACTCTAAAAGCACTTTTGTTAACGTCCTGCGCAATAGTTCTGGTTTAAAGTCATTACTGCCAAACGTTTTTGCTTCGGATAACTCAGCTTCCGCGGCTTGCAATATGACTTCTTGGGTTGGTTCCGCGCCTTCAAGAACACTGATTGCTTTTTGCGGATACCAAGGCTTGGTGCCCACACCACCAAAGGCGAGAGAAAGGTCTTTAAAACGACCATCTTCAATTTTCAAACCAGCCGCAACAGAAACGAGTGCAAACGCATAGGAAGAACGGTCGCGTACTTTGTGATAGTACTGAGTACCGTTTGCTTTTTTCTTTATGCTGACATGGGTGATAAGTTCATCTTCGTCTAATTGGGTTTCTATGTGCGGCGTGTCGCCTGGCTCACGGTAGAAATCTCGTAGCGCGATTTGACGCGTGTTGCCATCAGGTTGCTGTGTATGTACTTGTGCGTTAAGCGCAATCATGGCTACGGCCATGTCGGAAGGGTGTGTGGCAATACAGCTCTCGCTGGTGCCAAATATGGCATGAATTCTATTCATGCTGTCATATGCGCTGCAGCCAGTGCCTGGCTCTCGTTTATTACAGGCTTTTGTGGTGTCGTAAAAGTAATAACAGCGGGTGCGTTGTAGCAAATTGCCTGCAGTGGTTGCCCTATTTCTAAGTTGAATTGTTGCACCGCTTAATAAAGCTTGCGCAAGTAAAGACACATTGGGCTGCGTGTGAGCGAACTTCGCTAAGTCAGAATTCGTTACCATGGCGCCAATATAATAGTAATTGTCGTCTTCGCTGATCGTGTTAGCTTTATGCCATTTCGCAAGACTTACTAATGTTTTAGGCGTTTCTACCTGTAGTTTCATTAAGTCTATTAGGTTTGTACCTCCGGCCAAAAAACGTGATGTTGTGTCCAGGGGCAGGCTACTCAACGGCTTTTCGCCGTTATAATGATGAAGAGTGAATGGCTGCATTATTGTCTCTCCAAAGCAATAACATCGGTTATAGCATCCACAATATTAGGGTAGGCGCCGCAGCGGCATAGGTTACCGCTCATGCGTTCGCTGATATCTTCTTTCAATGAAGCTTTACTGTGACGAGTTTGACTATAAGTAACTGCGCTAGGGTCTTCATTCTTCATTTCCCTAAGTAGGGATACGCCTGAACATATTTGACCAGATGTGCAATAGCCACACTGAAACGCGTCGCGCTCGATAAAAGCTTTTTGCAGCGGATGAAGACTTTCACCTTCACCGATACCTTCAATAGTTGTGACTTCAGCGCCTTCTAACTGGAATGCAAACACTAAGCATGCATTAATACGCTTGCCGTCAGCGATAACGGTACAAGCACCACATTGACCGTGGTCACAACCTTTTTTGGTGCCAAAAAGTGATAAATGCTGGTGGAGAAAATCTAACAAAGTCGTTCGTGGATCATCGGGAATACTGACGTCTTTCCCGTTGAGATTTAATGTTGCCATGGAAGTATCCTTCTACCAATGAGCTCAATTTCGGTACGCCGATGAAATGAGCGAAACCAGATGTACAATGTCGTTACGCCAAGTACGTTAATTTGGTTTCACTATGTGTTGGTGGAAATAACGCTCCTGACAGCCCGCGATAGATGCATATGGCCAAGTAGTGTAAAATATGCGAAAGCGTGCTTTGCGCTACACTTTAATCCATACCAATTATTGGCTACTCCACTTTTCAGGCCCATTTTCATGATCCACAACGATGTTCTGCGTCGCCTTCGTTATGCATTAGCGATAAACGATACCGCCGCCATAAGTATTTTTAAATTAGTTAACTACGACATGGAAATTGATTATTTACATGCTGTGATGAAGCGGGAAGGCGAAGAGGGCTATCTACCGTGTCGCGACAAGATTATTGCGTTGTTTCTAGATGGATTGATTATTAAAAATCGTGGTCGTCAAGAAGGGCAAATGCCTCAAGAGCTGGGGCCAAAAGAGCGACTAAGTAATAACGAAGTACTGCGCAAAATCCGTATTGCAATGAGTTATAAAGATGACGATATGATAGCGGTGCTTAAACTAGCAGACTTTAGAATGAGTAAAGGTGAGCTGTCGGCGTTTTTTAGAAAGCCAGACCATCGCAACTTTAAACCCGCTGGCGATCAAGTGGTTCGCAATTTGTTGCAAGGTATGGTGAAAAAATATCGACCGGAGTCCACGCGACAAACTTCGTCTAAAAAATCAGATAGCCCAAGCACTTCTGGTACTAAGTCAGGCTCATTTAATAAAGGCGCTAGTAAACAAAAAGAAGCGGCTGGCAAAAACACCAATTCTAAAGTGTCGCCAGTGAAAAAAAGTGATGCAGGTTCGGTTTGGGGAAAGCTCCCTAAAAAATAAAAGCGCTGTAAAAATAGACGTTGTATAAAACGCATCTGAGGTAAAGCGCGTAAGAGGATAGACTAAGTGCTGTTGTGAAAAGAAAATTACCCCTCACTTCTATGCACTCGTTTTTAGGCAAAGCAAGATTGCCTTGCCTTAATTATCTATATCGCTAAGGACGACTATTATGAGCCGACATTTCGATAAGGCCGAAGGCCTGTATGAAGAGAAAGATGCCGCGACACAAGGTTTTGTGTTCAACCAAACTATGCTGCGCATTGCCGACCCCAAGCGTTCGCTAGATTTCTATACGCGAGTTATGGGAATGACGCTAATTAAGCGTCTAGATTTTGAAGAAATGAAGTTCAGCCTTTATTTTTTGGCGGCAGGTGATGATTTCTCTGATATTTCTGACGATGTAGACGAACGTACTCAGCAAACTTTTGGTCGCCCGGCCATGTTGGAGCTAACCCACAATTGGGGCGATACACCAGAAACGGTTGATTATCATAACGGAAATACAGAGCCAAAAGGTTTTGGGCATATTGGTTTTCATGTGCCTGATGCTGAAGCTGCATGTGCACGATTTGCATCACTAGACGTTCCTTTTCAGAAAGGGCTTAATGATGGTTCTATGAAAGGGATCGCATTTATCAAAGACCCAGACGGCTATTGGATCGAAATTTTCAACGCGTCTAACGTATCCGCAACTTGCGCGCCCCATTTGAAGAAGTAGGCGAGGCACGCACTACGGTACCATTTGCTAGCTGGGTTTTAAGTAGCAAGTAGTATCAGAAGTCACTGTTTACAAAAAAGGGTAGCTTAACTGAATAAGCTACCCTTTTTTGTTTAGTGACCTTATGGAACCCTAAATTATAGGGTTTTATTTTTAAGCCAACCCGTTCATTACTTCGCTTCTAACGTTAATTCCACACCGCTAAATTCGGTATGTAAGTCGTGCTGAGTATTAAGCAAGAATAAGCGATTCGCTTCTACCTCAGCTTCATTTGCCAAATAACCTTTCACCGCTTTACTGCGCGCGTCAGCCAGAAGGATTAAGTCACTTTCAGGGATATCAATGTTGTTACGTAGTTTGTTGTATCGGGCAATGCTTAATGCTCGGTTTACACTTTCTTTGTTAATGACTTCCTTATTGTTATCAGCACTCTTTTGGATCTGTTCATTGTCTGAATTTGCGAGTTCAGGGTAAAGCTGCGCCACCATGTTGTCATATTCTTGATTAAGGTCAGGTGTAAACACCTCAACATAGTAGGATAAAAGCGCATCGGCTAACGGGCCTTCCAGTGGGATATTACTGCCACTTATTGAGTCGCGCTGTACGCTGCCAGGGGTGTTGGAACTTTCATTTTCACCGCCAGCAAGAGAATTTACGTTAGTACTAGCATTGCCGGAAGTAGCAGATGCATCAGCATAGCCGCTTCTTGTTAAAAGTGTAGTGTTTAACTGACGTTGGGCTAGGGCACTTGCATCAGACATGGCGTTGACTGTACCTTCGATATTAACCCTAAGCCCTGGACGTTTTTTAAGTGCTTTGGCAAGGGTATTCAGTTTTTCTTGAGCGTCCGCATTTAGCGAATGCTCTCCAAACTTAAACTCAACGTTGTCGAGTTCGTCGTCACTGCCAACCAGGTTCGCAAGTAGCGAAAACGGTGCAGTAACAGCTTTGGTTATAATATTGCCAATAGCATTGAGGATAATGGAGCCGAAACTGAAGTCCGGACTATCGATATCGCCAGACACATCCAAACCCAAATCGATAACGCCGTTTCTGTCTTCTAATAACGCAATGGCAAGCCCAAGTGGTAAACTCAATGCCTGCTCAGAATTCGATTTCTTGCCTAACGTTAATTGGTCGATAACCACACGGTTCTTACCTTCCAACGCTTTACCATTCAGTTTGTATTGCACAGCCAAAGACAGCAAGCCTTTGTCAATGTAATAGCCCATGTAGGTGCCTGAGTAGGGGTTAACTGAAGTGAGTTCAGCGCCTTTGACTGAAAAATCTAAATCAAGGTCTATATCATCTTTTAATGGGTGAATAGTGCCTGCTAGTTTGACCGGAGCATAGTTGTCTATCTTTCCGGTGATATCAACATTGGCAGGGGAAGTTGAGCGAGAGTCAATTCCCAATACTTTGCCATTTAAACTTTCTATAGCAGACGCAAATTTTGGCGTTAATGAATGGTCAGCAAAGTACGCTTTGCCGTTTTCTATTGATATGGTGTTAACGGCAATGGCCAATTCGTTGGCTTGTGAAGGCTCAGCTGTAGTGCTTGCATGCACGTTTGCGTTTGATGCTTTCGATGTGGTTGCGCTGCCAGTTTCGCTGCCAGTTTCGCTGGCACTTTCACTGTTAGCGGACTTGTCTGATGAAGCGACAATCAGCTTACTCACATTGGTCTGTTTAGCTTCATCAATAATAAGTCGTGCAAATGGCGCTTGTAGGTGAATGTTGTCTACGCTTAGCTGGTTCGATGTGTGGTCAAATTCGATGTTGTCTACATTTAAGGACTGCCACTGTAGTAGGGGAGAGCTGGCGTCATCCAGTACGCTTAAATTATTAATACTAGTACTCGCCTTAACGTTTAGTGAGTCGATATTTTCTTTATCAGCGGCGTTCATAAATGCCCCATCAAACTCAACGTTTAAATTAAATAGCCCATCTTCAAGGGTCACATTTGCGTGGGGGGAAACGTACTGCTGGAACTGACTTAGCACTAGTTGCTCAATTGCTGCTTTGCCCTTTATGGTTTGTTCGGCAATAACTATTTGGCCGCTGCTGCTTAGCACACCGTTAGGTGCATCGCTAAACGTTTGTGGATTGGCAGAGACATGCAAACTTGTGGTGTAGGAAATGGGTTTAGAGAAGTCAGTAGTGACTTTTCCGCTTTTAATATTGAGGTTGCTGATGCGGTAGTAGGTCCCGTCACTTACGCTACGCTCTAAAAGATCAATGCTACCGTCATTAAATGCAAATTGGTGAAGCTCAACATACCACGAGGTCTCATGTGCTAGTTCATTTGTGCTGTCGGTTGCTACGTTGGAAACATCCTCATTTTCTGTTTCACTATTTCCCTTTTGCGCTGCGCTATTACTTGTATGCGCTGCGCTATTACTTGTATGCGCTGTGCTATTACCTATATGCGCTGCGCTATTTCCTTCTTGCGCTGCGCGGGGGTTAGCGTTAGCTGATGTAGCATCTGCCGCTAGGCTTTTTGGGGTAAACAGACGCTGTAAATCAAGCCCTGACTTGTCAAATAGGGCCGACACTCGAACGTTGTCAAAAGCAACTTCAGCAATGCTAACTTGCTGTTCTAATGCGTTTACGTTTATATCGTGTATGGCAAACGCGGGTATGGCAATGATCTCTTGCGAACTCTTGGCGGTGCCTGTTGTGGCTGGCGAAGAATCAGCGTTAAACACAAGGTTGTTAACACCAAATTCGCCACGCTCTAGAATAAACTGGAAGGCTGTATCTTGTTCAAAAACTTCAGCATGTAAGCTTAAGTTAACCTTGCCGTCTACTAAATCTGCTTCTATCAAATCTTTCGAAAGTGACCAAAGCGGCGTAAGCGCTACATCGTTTATCGTGATGTCTGTCGTAACTTTTAGTGGAGATAATTGAAACTCGCCATCAATGGCGATGTTACCTTTCTCTGCGGTGAGCAAGTTAAATTGATATTGGTTGAACGCTAACTTACCTTTTGACTGAGCACTCTCACTTTTATCGCTTTTAGGGTTAGCGTTTTTGTTGCTAACACTGCTTGAACTGATCAAAGCGTGAGTATCCAAATCTTGCAAGTCAACGCTCAATTCTGGGTAATCAAGTAGGGTGTTGGTCACCTTGTCTTCAATAACCACTCGCCCTTCGTTAAGTGCAAAATCACGTAACGTAATTCGGGGAATTTGCCCTTCGCTAGTGTCATTAGGCTCTTCAGGTGCTTTTGTACTGCGTTTCTCTACGTGGGTAAGAATGTCAGAGAAGTTGAAGATTTGTGTGTCTTCACTTTCGCTTAAACGTGCAATGGAAACAAAAGGTTCATCTATGGTTAGCGATTCAACGGCAGGAGTGAAGGTGAAAAGTGATTGCCAGAATCCAACGTCCAGTGAAACATTGCCTACGCTAAAGAAATGATTTTCTTGGTTCTGGATTACGGCGTTATCTTCGCGTTCATTTGAAGAGTGTATATTTGGATAGATAACAAAATTAGTCACTTCTATTTTTAGCAAGAAAGGGTTGATTGCAATATTTTCAACAGCAGCATCTCTTCCAGTGTTTTCTTTCACTATGTTGGGTAACTTTGCCTTTAATACCGCAGGCGTAACTACGCCGATAAGAAGCGCGTAAGTAAGGTAGATGAGAACAAGATAAGTGGATAGTCGAAACCATTTGGGCTTCGTAGAAAACCGAGACATTGCATTTTGCATAGGCGATTAGGCTGTATATTTGAGTGTAAAAAGATAAACAGGAGTTGCTATTTCACCAAGCTAAAAGCCCCTGCAAAAAAGTTAAAGCGTATTAATTTGGATTGTAGAAGAGAATTAATACGCCTTAGACAGGTTACAGAGCGGTTAGCAAATTATCTAGGCCAGATTTAAACAACGCCTGTGTTTCTTCATCTGCATTTACATTTAAATACGAGCTGATTTGAGTGACAAAGCTGGCAATCATATCGGTTGAAAGGCCTAGCGCTTCAAATTGTTGCTTTAAGTCGTTTACCGATTTAAGTGTAGAGCTGTACTCAGAGGCCTTATTGAGTAAGCCTGATAGTGAAGAGCTTGAGCTTGCTGCTGAGTTACCACTAAGAGAGGGAACATCTTCAAGCAGGCTATCAATACCTGGAATGCTGCTTGCCAACTGGGCGTAATCAGCGCCTGAAAGGTTGCCTTGTACATAGTTCATAATTGACGCTATGCCACCTTCTGATTGGTTTTCAGACACGTTAAGGTTACCTGCAACTGAACTCACTAAGCTAGCCAAGTCGATATTAGATGCTGCGCTGGTTGCCATTTCAGTTAGGCTACTGGAAGTGACTGTCGATTCCGCTTTCTTACCGCCTAACAGACCTTTAAGCTGATCAATATTGGCATTAGCACAAGTAGTAAAAAAAGTAAGGGCAAGCACTGTAGGTGCTAAAACGATACGATTCATTATAGATTTCCTTTTTGTACACCAGCAGCGAAAGCCCATCTGGAGTAACATGATTGAAAATAACCATAGCAATTGCGCTATCGACTATTTAAACCTTCCATAAATTAGAAGTTTTCAGGTGTGTAAATACTCACATTCTAACGTAGTGAGGTCGTAAATTCTCTATAGAAATTGTAAAGGCACTTTACATTTTATAAGAGACTTGGGTGATCGAGTGGTAGTGTGCAGTAGGCAGGAACTAAGTCAATTAGACAAAACACTAAAAGGAGCGATACGCTCCTTTTAGTATTCTGATAATTTTGGGGCTTACTTGCTCTGTTTGGGTGGAACGATTATACGCTCTACATCAGGGGAAGCATTCTTTCCAACACTCGCCGTATCAAGAGAGGCTCCGAGTTGATAGTCTAGCTGCACCAGAAGGCCGGTCTGCCTCACGCCTTTGCCACCTTGAATACGAGGCTTGTATTCCCATTGTTTCAGGGCAACTTTTGCGCTTTTATCAAACACGCCAGCAGGCACTGATTTTACTACTTTTACATTATCTGTAGCGCCCGTTTCAGTAATATCGAAGGAGAGTACAACGAAACCTTCAACATTTTGCTGTGCTGCTTTTTCTGGATAGCTTGGTGGAACGCGTTTAACCGGCGATGCCTGGTTAATCTTAGCTTCAGATTTGGTCTCTGCTACTGGCGCATTGGCTAAAGCCGTGTTGATGGTGAGCATGGCGGCAATTGAAAGTACGCCTGCAGCCAGTACCTTATTGTTACGCATAGGTTGCTTTATCGCGTTTAAACGTTTGATCATAGTCCTTTTTTCTCCAAAGGTTGGGTAAAGCCCGCGTGTAAAGTGCAGGGCGTCTGAACCATGCTCGGCACACTGCACGAGTGCTTTTGCATAGATAAGTTTTTCGTTGTCTGTCTTGTCTTTCAGTACTGCGTGATCACAAGCCAATTCTTGATTAATTCTGAAGGATTTTAGCGCAAGCCAAACCAGTGGGTTGAACCAAAATACAATAGCGATAACCAGCGCTAACGCGTTCCACTGGTGATCGTAATGTTTGCGATGCACATTCTCGTGCTCTAATACCAGTGCTTGTTGTTGAATCGAAAATGCACTTTTAAATGAGAAGGGAATAAGCACCTTTGGCAAGATAAAACCAAATAGCATAGGTGTGGTAGCTTTGCTGGAATAGTAGGCATTGGTGTGGATAGCGTGGCGCTTTCCTATCGATGCCCATATTTTAAGATGATGCGCTAAGACATAGGCTGTAATTGCGCTTACGCCAATTGCCCATACAGTAAACCAGGTTTCAAACTCAACGGTGTTTAATGTGGGCTTAACGCCAACCACATAGCGAGCAAAGCTATTCGATGGAATGTTAACCAGCGACATTGGAAGGTTGTTGACTATGAGGCAAGCTGGTATCAGCGCCCATAGCTTATAGGTAAGCGAAGCCCCAATTTTGTTAGTGAAAAAGTGTTCGCACACCATGAGTAAAACAAGCGCTAGCGACAAAATACCCTGCTGAGCAATAATCCAATCAATCATTGTTTTCTTCCCATTTCTTGATAAGGGCTTTGAGCTCGTCCACATCTTGTTTAGATAACGAGTTTTGATTTGCAAAACCGGCGACCATAGGGGCGATCTTGCCTTTAAACAGTCGGCTAACAAAACTTGTAGTTTCTTTCTTTGTATAGTCTTCTTTAGCAATCAGTGGATAATAAAGATACTGGCGCTGCTGCTTTTCAAACCCTAACACTTCTTTTTTTACCAAGCGGCCTAACAAGGTTTTGACGGTTTTTTCGTGCCAGTCTTTTTTGTCATTAAGTCGCGCAATAACCTCGTTCGACGTGGCAGGATGGTCGTCCCACAGTACGTCTAGCACTTCAAATTCAGCGTTTGAAATTTCGGGTTTGTCTGACATTTTACTCATAATTACGACGTCTTTTATTTTGATTACATTTGTAGTCCATGTTTTTAGATTACACTTGTAATTCTAAAGCGCAAGCTTTTTCTGAATATTTTTTAAACGGAGAGTTAGTGTGAGATGGAGTACTTCGCTTGGCGCTTCTTTGAAAGCGTTACGTTGGGTGTATCAGTATAAAACGGTGAAATTAAGCTCGTTAGCTTCTAAGAACTCGCCGAGTATTCGTGCTTGTTGATTTCCACGTGGCACCATTACATAGCACGGCGGCTTTGGGGTTACTTCTTGTAAGTCGTACCACAGCGTATCCAGCACGTCGCTGCCGTGTCTCAAAAAGGTTTCACCCCAAGACGTCGTATAAAGAATGGATACATTCTCTACCGTGGCTTTTTGGCGTAGGGTGGGGAAGTTCACAATGGCAAAACATGCGGTTATGCGTTCTGGCGCCAGCAAGTCATTACGCGGTAGTGACGACACTTTGACTGGAGGAAAATACTTGCACAAATGCTTAAGCAAATCGTTCAAGTCTAGTTCGCTCACTTCACCGTAATTGTAATCGAGATAAACCTTACTGTTTGTATCTATTATTTTGCTCGACACAAGCCAGACCATCAGTGCAATGGCGCTAGCCGCTTGAGTAACTTTTTGTGAATCGTCGATAATGCCCGATTTACTCAGTAAATCACCAGCATAAGCTGACCATACTTCATTACCATTTTTGAGCTGACGCATAGCAATGGTGATCTTTTCACAGTAAAGGCTTTCGTCAAAAGCGCGTCGCAAAAACTCAATTTTATCCGGCTTTTTAGCGTAATAGGTACTTAATCGGCGACCCAGAACGGTCATGTCTTTTTGATCCATCACCTGTTGATGGTGACTAATCTCTTTGGAGATGCGGCGATAACACTTTAATAAAAAGCGGTGAATTCGACGGCTCAGCTGCACACGTTCATTGAATGTCCAATCTTGTTGGTTATCCAAGTGGGCAAGTAGTTTGCGGCTCCACCCCCACTGTTTTGCGTACGAGGCCATAATTTTGCGTTTGAAATTCGCTTGCTCACCTTCTACAAGCGGGTGGCTCAATGTACACCCACATTTCAAATATAAACACTGCTGCAATACAGCAATATCTTCCGCCTGACCATTGGCTTTGTAGTGAGCGATGAGTTCGTCAAACATGAGTGCGTAGGGATCGATATCTGCAACATGCCCTGGAGCTTCAGCACCGCGGTGTACATGCTTTTTCAAAAGGTTGCACAGTGGTTGTCCGTGGGAGATATTGGCAAGGTATACTTCAAGCTTTGCCATTTTTAATACGGATTTGAATGGCGAGTCCATGGCTTTGCCTAATTGCCAGATGGCGGCGCCAAAAAGTTCGCTTGCGTCTAGTCGCTCTAAGTGACCCAAGTCCATGAACCAGTCTACGTCTGGTGAGCCGCCTTTTTCCAAACTATTGTAAATAGCCTGATACTGCTTCTCTGTTGTTTTCTCTGGAGTAAGCCACCAAAACGGCGCTTTGCCTGCTACTACTATATTGGTGTTGTAAAACTCAGCTTTTAGAAACAGGGCTTGCGCCGAGCCCGCGCTTTCACCTTCAGCGACGCCAAAATCGTTTTGCTTAACCTTATCTATTTCAGATAAAAAGAAATGCACTTCAATACCAAAGGTGTTATCCGCCCATTTTTCAATGGCTGTTAGCTTTTGTTGAAGTAAAGTCAGCTCAGTAGTCGAAAAACGTTTACCGTCAATACACACCCAAAAATCAAAGTCTGAGTCGTCAGTCTGAGCAATAGTCCCCACGCTACCCATTAAAACCAGTGCATCAACCGCCCGCTGTCTTGGCCAAATTTGCTTAATGTCTGAAAACAAGTGATTCTGTGCAGGAAAACAGCGCTGCAAAGCTTGTTCTACATCAGGTCTAAACGAGTAATTGTTGATACCAAATGGAACGGTTTCACCCGAGGTGAGTGGGGCCACATATCCTGGAAGGGCTTCGTGGTTAACATGTACAAGAAAGGGAAGCACATGAAAAAGCGGCCTGTGCTTTTCAGGCATGAGCGTAAGTGCACGCTCAATACGTGCTTTGTTGTATCGCAATACGCGCAATAACCTAATGGTAAGGTTTTGCTGAACGGAAAGCGGCTGTTGCGCTGCCATTATGTCAATCTGCACTTCATCATGCAGCCAAGCATAGCGTTATTTCGCGTCGACTTCCTCTAATTTCGCACAGAAAAAGTGATTCTTAATTTGTGATATTCGGTACTTATCTGCTCTCGTGTAAGAGGGAGGTAATGAATAGAGACTTATTCACTTTGTAAGATTGCCCTTACTGCTTATCAAATGCATCAATTAGCGCATCAGTTTTACCATCGGAAGAAAAGCCGAACCCGTTTTTATTGAATATCAGCGTATTGTCAGACGTCACTGACCTTCGGGCTTCTTTTAAAAATGACTGGATAGTCGCTTCGTCAGTGCCTTTCTCTTGTAGTGTTGATGCAAATGACGTGGCATCTCCCCATTCTTTGAACTGAGACAGACGAGATGTTTGTTGAATAAGTGACGTAAGGTTGGTGTCCTTTTCTAGGTACTGTTGTAGGCGCAACGTGGTTTTATCAAGCTCTTGCTCGCCCTGACTGCTTTCAATTACCAGCTCGCCTTTGCTCACCGTTAGCTTTGTATCGTTTGAAATACCAAGTTTTGCCGCTAAATCACTTAATTCCGAGGCAAGCTTTTGCCGATTAAAATCGAGGTAGTTTGCAATTGTGTTGCCGTTGAGTGAGGCCTCGCCGCTTTCTATTTTTTCAAGATATGTGTCAATTTGATTGCCCTGTAGTTCACCATTAAACGCACTGAACGCATCACCGAGAGCATTAGCCTGCTTGGATTTTTCTACAACATCTTGAAGTGCGCTTTGGGCATTTGTTGTGTCGCCCAAGTAATTGAATAGTGAAGGTGAAGATGGCAACTGGCTGTATGTGGTATCCATTTCTGACTCTGTGTAGCTCACTTCATAGCGTGGGGCATAAAAGTGGGGGACCTAGTATAGGCATTCATACGCAAAATCAGCGCCAAGTTCATCGTTATGAAGAGTTTTTATGGAGTAAGGGCTCTTGCGAGCCCTTAGCGAAGAAGTCGGTTCTTATTGGTGACCCAGGTGTGAGCTATCTGTTAGACGGATATTGCTCAAGGAGCTTGATGACGAGTTCATCAAGTTTATTTTGAATGCTGATACTGTCTTTCGACTCCAGCTCTACCGCTCCCGACGCGCTGTAAACAAATGTACCGTCTTTAACCATGTCAATTTGAAGCCCTTGTTGAAGCGTGGTTTGCTCTCCAACCGGAATGCTAAAGATGCTGCCCAATGAAATGCCGCCAGAGCGGCCGTAGCTTCCGGTGCCCAGCCCTAGATTCAAGGTGGTGCCATCCTCTTTAGTGGTGGTGGAAGGTAGGTATCCCACCGCGATATCGGCGTCCTCTTCCGAAGATGGGGTGAGGCCTTTCTCAATGAGCCGCTGGGTAATGGCTGAGGAAAGGTGGTTGGCCAGCGTCGCGTTGATTGGGTTTAGAGGAGGCTGAATATAGAACGTTTTAATATCGGCAAAGTTTTGTGTTTCATCCATATTTACCTGAGGTTTACTGCTACTGCATGCGGCAACCACGACCATACATGCTGTTAAAAGTAGCACTTGTTTCAAATACTTTGCCTTTTGCATTAAACCAGTTTCACGTTTTTTCATCATACTGCTGTGCATAATTTTCAGTAAAGTTTGTTAGCTCTCAACTTAAACGAGCGCATAGCGTGTTTTGGATCTCATAAGTGGTAAAGCTTGTTTCACCACTTGATTTTCGTCAGCCTGCATAGATAAGCCGCTAAAAGGTGTTCCACATTCACGATAAGACCGTATGCTTTATTCCATTCAGTTTTGTTAATGCGCACCGCTTTGTGGTGTGTGCTGACAAGCGAAGCCACTAATTAAAGGTAAAAGGACATGAATACAAAGCGTATAAAACTAGGGGTACTTGCCACGAGTGTCGCCGCACTTTTTTCTGTAAATGCAATCGCGCAACATTCACCAGACGCGAATGTTGAATTAGTGGGTGACATAAAGGGCACGCAAATTACCGGTGTTACGGTAAGTAATGATGGTCGTGTATTTGTGAATGCGCCCAACTGGCGTGACGGCGTTCGCTTTTCCGTAGCTCAGGTTACCGACACCGGAGAATTTGTCGCTTACCCTAATAGCCAAACAAATGAATGTGTGGCACAAAGCGAAGTAAGAAAAGACTGCTTTTTAGCGGTGCAGTCAGTGGTTGCGCACAAGGATAAGCTGTATGTGTTGGACACCCGAAACCCTAAGTTTAAAGGTGTAGTGGATGCACCTCGCTTATTTGTTGTTGATTTAGCCTCAAACGAGATAGAAGGAACCTTGATACTTAGCGAAGACGCTTACCATCCTGATTCGTACATTAATGACTTGCGAGTAGACGAAAAAACGAATCGCATTTATATGACCGACTCGGCTCACGCGGGTTTAGTGGTATATAACCTTGATGACAATACCAGCTATCGTATTTTAGATAACCATAAAACCACTAAAGCTGAAGTCGATGCGTTAAGTATTCAGGGCAAACCCTTTACTATGCCTGTTCAGTCTGACGGGATCGCGCTAGATACGTTAAACGACACACTATATTTTCACGCGTTGTCTGGTTATTCGCTGTATGCCATCAACACATCTGACATCGAGAAATCGTCAAATGACGTGTTGGCAGAAAAAGTGCGAAAAGTAGCGACGACAGGCGCACCAGATGGCATGATTTTTCATCAAGGTAATGTTTATTTAGCTGACCTAGAAAAGCAAGAAGTACAGTACCTTACGCCAAGTCTAGACCTTCGCACCCTTGTGAAAGGTGATGTGGTGAATTGGGCTGACACCTTTAGTATCTACAACAGTGCGCTTTACTATACCAATAGCAAAATACAAGATGCGGGTAGTGATGTTAGCGGCATGACATTTGAAGTGTATAAGACAGCGCTACCTGCGCGTTAAAGTTCGAGGAATTAGCAATGAGCATCACAAAAGGGATCGGCAGCGCGTCACTGGGGTTTGCAGCAGCACTCATAGTAGCTGGGCAAGCTTCAGCTAAATCAGATTTTGATTATGGCCCTGTGTTTGACACTTTCGGCAAGCATGCTCATGTTGAGGGCGTAAGTTTTCCTGAAAATCAGACGTTCAAGGTTGCGTTTGACGTAGCCAAAGCGGCAAGCCCTGGTGAGGTAAACCGCAAGTTTGAGTCGCTGGCACGGTTTATCAATATGCACGTAGCCAATGGCGTTAAGCAGGAAAATCTTTCGCTTGCGCTTGTCGTTCACGGCTCTGCCACAGAAGAAGTGCTTAAAACTGCAAACTTCAAAGAGCGTAAGGGCTTACCTAATGGAAACGAAAGGCTACTTGTAGCGTTGATGGAGAAAGGTGTAGACGTAATAGTGTGTGGGCAGTCTGCCGCTGCCCATGGCGTTGAAAAAAATGCGTTGATAGACGGAGTGAAAATGGATTTGTCAGCCATGACAGCCCACGCGCGCCTGGCACAAAAAGGGTATTCGGTTAACCCTTTTTAAGTTGTGAGTTAATTCCTCTTGCGCACAGGAGCTTAACTATAGCTCCTGTACATTGGCTAGCTAGACGATACCTGCCCAAAGGCAATAATTTTCTCAAACGGTGTGGTGTCGGGTAATGTACCTAAGGCAAAACCACATGCATTGCCAAGCCTTGATTCACAGAAGGTGTGGGCAATGTCGATAAGGGCGTTGTCGTTATTAAGTGACGTAGCAAGAAGTGAACATGCTTGTAGCGCTAGCGCCATTTGTTCTGTTAAATATCGGCTGCGCGTTTCCATATTCTGCGTGTTTGATAGCTCGTCGAATAGCTTACTAAGATGAATATCATAGTGCCTGTTTTTGCCTGCTTGTGTTTTAAGCTCACTAAACAAAGCCTCTTTAACATTGGGCTCTTTGGCGAGTGCGCGCAGTACATCTAAACATTGTACGTTTCCGCTTCCTTCCCAAATAGAGTTCAGAGGCGCTTGGCGATAGTATCGTGGCATGGGGTTTTCTTCAACGTAACCAATACCGCCTAAACACTCTTGAGCTTCGTTAACAAACATAGGCGTGCGTTTACAAACCCAGTATTTTCCAATGGCGGTGGCCAGCCTTGCCAGTGCAGCTTCATGATTATCGCTCGATGCGCTATCAACCGCTTTGGCAACGCGCATAGTGAGTGCAGTAGCAGCCGCACATTCAATGGTGAGGTCTGCCAACACATTTTGCATTAAAGGCTGATTGACTAAGGTCTTGCCGAATGCGTCGCGATGACTTACGTGGTGTAAGGCGTGAATCAGTGATTGTCGCATAAGTGCTGATGAGCCAATCATACAGTCTAACCGCGTAAGCGACACCATATCTATGATCACCGGCACACCACGGCCTTCTTCGCCAATCAAATATGCCGTGGCTTCCTGAAATTCAACTTCAGACGATGCATTGCTCCAGTCACCCAGCTTGTCTTTCAAACGCTGAATTCGCACGTTATTGAGTGCACCATTTTCCAACAACCTTGGTAGTAAAAAACAGCTTAGTCCGCCTTCGGCTTGCGCAAGTATAAGATGAGCGTCGCACATGGGGGCTGAGAAAAAGAATTTATGCCCTACGATATGGTAACTTCCATCAGCCTGTTTAACCGCTGTAGTGGTATTACGCCTAACATCCGACCCACCTTGTTTCTCAGTCATCCCCATACCAATGGTCAGTCCATGTTTCTGACTAGCTGGCAGGGAACGAGGATCATAAACACCATTAATGGTTTTCTCTAGGTATACGGGTGGCAGCTGCTTTCCATACCGCATGGCCGGAATAGCTGCGTGGGTCATAGTCAGCGGGCAAGACGTGCCAGACTCAGCCTGATAATGCATATACATTAGCGCTGCCCTGAAGGTGTGTGCGCCTTCAATGCCTTCATGCTTCCACGAATAGTTGTGTACATTGTGCTGCATCGCACTTTCCATAAGCGCGTGATAGCTGGGATGAAACTCAACATCGTCAATGCGGCGGCCATAGCGATCGAATGTGTGGAGAGTTGGCTTATTCTTATTAGCAAGCTCTCCGTGAGCCATAAGTGCATCCCCCGCGATTTGACCATACTGGCCTAATAACCCTTCGTCATGCTGGTGGGATGATGGCAAATGCTGATCGACTAACACGCGCAGTAAGGTGTCATCACGCCACAAATTGTAGGGCGTGGAAATGGTGGGTTGGTTTTCTACAACGTGAGTAACAAATCGATTTGATGAAGTCATGGCATTTCCATTTGGTGAATATTCAAGGTGTACCCTTGAAATGGGCTTTTACTTTAAAGGGCTACGTTAAAGCACTATCTCCAAGTACTACCTTAAAACATTACATTAATAGTTGTAAATTGGTATTTCAATTAATGTTTGTGCGCGGCGCGTGTTTATATAATGATGAATGCGTATATGTTTGGCCTTAAGCCAACTTATATTTTAATTAAAATTACGTCCTATCTGAGACAAAGAAGTAAATAGAGTTTGCAATTAGAAAAACAGAAAAAGCCCAATGCAAGAAAGCTACTGCTAAAGCTATTGGGCTCCCGTGACAATATTCAAATGAATGCCAGCGCAGCTGTTCGCGTAGGGGCGCTGTTTGGTATTTCTGAAAATAACATTCGGGTAACGCTCACGCGTTTACAGTCTGCACAGCTTATTACCTTGGTTGAACGCGGTTTTTACAAGCTGGGCGACAAAGGCATTCGTTTTGCAAAGGAAATTCATCAGTGGCGAGAGGATGAGGATGGGCTTGTACCCTGGCAAAACGATTGGGTTGTCGCTCAAACCAGCACGCTTCCTAAAAGTGATAAAAAGCAGCTCAGAAATAATGAACGAGCGCTGAAGCTTTTGGGGATGAGAAAGCTGACAAACGACGTTTACCTCAGACCGAACAATTTCTCAGGCGGAGCAGGCGAAGTAAGAGACAAACTTTACACACTTGGTCTATCGAGAAAGGCGCTCGTGTTTAGTGCCAGCGACTTTGACACTAAAGCACACAGCAGGGCGATGGGATTATGGAGCCACCTAAACCTAGAGGCACTTTATAAAGACGGATGCATCGAAATAGAGGAATCTCTTGCTCGATTAACGTCTTTACCCCTTGAAGAAGCAACCAAAGAATCTTATGTGATAGGAGACAGGGCGTTATACCACTTGGTGTTTGACCCCTTATTGCCATCGCCACTTGCAGATGTAGCAATGCGTGAGCGCTACCGTAATCTAGTAAAACGGTACGATGATGCTGGCGCACAAATTTGGCACCGCTTTTTAAATCAAAACTAAGCGAGATTAAAGGTAAACAGCTCAAAAAGAGGGTTACAGATACGTTACACACAGTTGAGCGTAAATTTCACATATAGATGTATCGTGTAAGAACAGTCAGAAAGATGAGACGGTAAGTAATTATTTGGCCGCATAGAACGCTAAGTGTAATTAGCTCTAATGGAAGTAGCGTAAATGGAGAGAAGATGACCGCATCAAGACCGTTATTTAAGCATATTCGCAATCATACAGCGCTTTTTAATGAGCTTTCTCAGTATCGAAACGCCGCTGTAGATACCTTGGGGTTTACGGGGTATGAATTTCATAAAACGCCAAAGTTTGTAACCGAAGATGGAAGTCGGCTTACCATCGAACCAGAGAGAAGCATTGTACTGCCTAAAGTTCATGCGTTGTCGGGCTTGAAGAATAAGCTGACACAGGCTATTCCCACGTTACATATGGTTGAGCATAGTGAAATAGGCTATCGCTACCCAACGGCAGCGTTGGCTGGGCTAGACGCGCCATTTATTAAACGTATGCGTTCTGAGTATTTTCACAAAGTGGATGAAGATAGAAGTATTTGCCGCCCTGTGAATTTGTCGTTCGGAATTAAAAGTCGCGGAAAAGCTGACAACCGACAAGAATACGAAGTGTGGATGCCAGACGAAGCGCCAGATCAAAATCCGCTTCCTTTGCTCATCAATGCCTATGGCGAAGACTTACCCGATGATGTAAGACACTTTGTTGAACAACCCTCTAGAGTACACGGTTGGATGGGGGTTAAGCGGGCAGCATTTGAAGCGCTTTACACAAACAAGCAACATTGTGGTGATTTGATCATTTGCGTCGCCATGAGTGTAGACGCCTACAACATTGGCGCTAAACCTGATCTAGCTTATTCTCCTGAAGCAGAAAGCTCTATTGCTGTAAGCAACGCAGAGTTTGAGTGGGAAATAGAGGGGTACTATGCTCCGCGAGGCTGGGCGTTTGACCATGATGAAGTGTGGGCAGCAATAAATCACACGTTAGAAGCTATCAATGCGCCGCTCGATGATTTATACGGCAACGAAATCATTCCTATTGCCGAAAGTAAAACGGAGCGAATTTTGTCAACATTGCAATCACTGGGCGTTAGGCAGGAAGAAGTAGACGAACTCAATCTTCAGCCTTGGGAGTTCATGCTAACCGAAAGTGAGCATAGGGTTAAAGCGCACGATCCCAGCCGCTCAGTTAATTTACTAGGTAGACTAAATCGACTCTTTTACCAACCAGAACAGCAGTTGCCTTCACTAAATTGGATGCATGATCTGATTTTATAGGTTTAAACTTTTAAGATTACTCTACTGCCCGATTTTATTTCATATCGTTCACAAGGCTAGGCGCGCTGAAAGCAATTTCATGCGCGCTTTTTTATATTCCTTCTGAAGTCATTCTGTAACTAAAAAGACTTATATGTAAAATTTTATATATATATATGTTTGTTGTTGTAAATAACTTTCAGTTTTGTCGTGATCTGTCTGTTTATTTTGCTATTTCTGTAATTAAATTACGAAAAATGCTTTATTTTTTGAAAGTATTGTTCATAATGTATTCATCACTCAGGTGATATCTAATTTAGTTACAAAATAGGAATTCAAAAATGAAACTGTCTACTTTCGCTATTGCTCTAACACTATCTGTTGCTGCCACTCAATCTTTCGCAAAAGATGTTGTACTAAAGCCAATTAACGACAACATCGAAACACAAGCATGTTTAACTGCTGCTGAAGATGGTTTTGGTCCTGCATTGCGTCTTATCCGTTCAAAAGGTTTTAATGCAGAAGAGTTCAGTGCATCTGTACGTTGCAACGGCGAATCACTTCGCACTTTTGCTTACATGTACAAAAACAACAAGGCGACTGAGAACGCGAAAACTGTAGCACTTGTTGCTAAGAACCAAGATGTTGCGTCACAGGCTTGTCTAGAAGCGCTTTCAGTAGGTAAAGAAGCGGCACTAGCGAAGTTTGGTTTGGAAGGTGAGAACATTATTTGTAACCACAAAACAATGTCTGATTTTGTTCGCGAATATAGTGCAGAGAACGTAGTTGTTCGCACTGCTGCTGAATAAGACTGCGTTTTAGGATAGCAACCTACTGCTAATATTTAGTACAGTTTCATGGCCTTTCGCTTGAAAGGGCGAAAGGCCTGACACTTTACGCTTCGCTTAATTTAATTCTACATGAGTCTTCTCGCATCGGCCAACCTTTAGCCGCACCGTTCAGTTTTTTCATTTCGTATAGGCATTAAAATAGGCGTAACGCTCCACCTATAGTTATTGGATTTCATCTAAATGAATCAAATGAAACTCAGTTTGCCTGCCATCTAAATAGGTTACTGACCGACCGTCAAAAAATGCATCTTCTTCCAGCATAATTCTAATTTCTTTGTTCCACTCTTTAATAAAGCTTGCTGCATTGAGTTCTATCGAATAAGCCGTTTGTGCAAACACTGGATAGTCACCTTGAACTGGTACTCCTTCCTGTGCATCCCACATTCCTATCGTTGGACCTGCCGCGTGCCCATGAAAACCAAGCGGGTGGGTGTAAATAGCGGGTGTAATGCCTTGTTCGATAGCCTGCTGTCGCGACATACTCAAAATAGTGTTACCTGTTCTGCCTACTTTAAAATTACCGGTCAGAATGTCCTGCAACTGGTTTCCAGATTTAAGTGCTTCTTTAAGTGAAGCTGGCGCGTCTTTTTCACCAGGCTTTAACACGTAAGCATGCTGCTGTTGATCAGTATTAAGTCGAAGGTAAGTAATGCCGAAATCGACATGAATGAGATCGCCCGGCCGAATGATGTTTTCACCAGGACGCTTGCTAAACGCGGTAATTTGGTCGAAGACTTCACTGTCTTTACGTTGAATTGAGACAGTAGGATGAAACCAGTTGGTCAGCCCTAAAGCGCGCGTTTGATCACGCAGCCACCACACCACATCGTCTGTAGTTGTCACGTTAGGGGTTATAACTTCATTTGAAAATGCCGTTGCTATTAGTGAATGACCAATTTGATTAAGTACCGGATAATATTGCATTTCAAGGTCACTGCGCGTTTCCAGCCAACCGATTGAGAGTCTTTCGCCACTTACAACGCGGCTTTTCAGCGCTTCAGGAAGTACAGCCATAAATTTATCGTGTTCGGTAGAGGTCATACCATCAGCGAGCGCAAATGAATCAGACGTATTAATGGCAATTTTAGCGGGATTCCGAGCTTCGATAACGTGCTTCAATGCCTTCCACTGGTCGGGTTGTGCTTCCTTATCCCACGCTTTTTTAAATAGTGACCCTACCGCATATCTTGCAACGGCCAAACGTTCTAGCGGTTGACCATTGCCGGGGTTATAAATGACTAACATGGTATGACGTCGTGCGGAAATCCAAGTAGAAGGTAACATGGTTTTTAAAACGGGATCTTCGTTGTATTCCCGGGACATTAACACCCACATGTCGATGCCTTCACGCTCCATAATTTGGGGCAGCACGGAGTTGAAGCGTTCAACGGTGATCTTGTCAATCAGCTCGCTTCGCTGTTTCATACTAAGAATGTTATTCGCCCATGCGTTTGCCGATAGGGACAACATTACTAAACCTAAACTTATCGCTAGTAACTTTCTCATCCATGTTTCCTGTCTATTATTATTAAAATGATCACAGTGCGCGTCCATTTTTAGTAAACAAACCTAGCAAACAAAAATACAAAGTAAAACGCGCACGAGTGAGGTAACGTTAATCTAACACTAAATTTGAAAGTTCAGCTAGGCGTATCACTTAATAGCCCTAGTTATATGAAACGACTTCAATCTCTATGTTTTGCTGAGCCATGAAATAAAAGCGTCTACCTGGTTCATAATCGCCATGGCTAAAAGTATTGAAATTTAGTGCCAGAACCCGCTGCTCTGTTTCGTCTAAATTAGGCACAACAATACCGATGTGGTTGATATTGGCGAGGGTTTTATAATCGCTTTCAATATCATTGATAGTTTTAGGTCTGTAAAGGGCGAGGTAGTCTTTATCGTTTCCTACGTGCACCGTGTAGCCGTCATTTTTGGCGCCGCCGCTCCACCGTACTTTCCAACCAAATAGCGTACAAAGTAAGCTGGCTAGCTCATCTGGGTTTTCAACGGTGATATTCGCGTGCTCTAAGTATGCAGTTGTCATGTGTTTTTCCTTGTGTAGATAATCAACGAAAAACAGCTTAATATCTAAAGCTAACTTTAGATCAAGCATTTTTTACCCGTAATTTGAAATTGGAAAAAGGGCGTTATGGCACCAGAACCTATGGTAAGCATTGGCTTTATTGCTAAACGTACTGGCAATGCTGTTTCATTAATTCGCTATTATGCCAACGAAGGGCTTATTCCTTCTGTGCGCACAAGTGGCGGAAATAGAGCCTTTCCTCGCTCTGTTATTCGCAGGGTTTCTTTTATTTTAATAGCGCAAAACATGGGTTATTCCCTTGCTGAGATAAAGAGTCTGTTGTCTACACTTCCAGACAACAGAACGCCAACACAAGCTGATTGGGCAAAATTAAGTACGGTGTTTAATCAGCATATCGAAGCAAAAATTGCAGCGCTGACCAGTTTGAAGACGTCGTTAGAAGGCTGTATTGGCTGTGGGTGTTTGTCATTAGACCGCTGTAGGCTTTACAATACCGACGATAAAGTGGCAGCCCAAGGTAGCGGTGCCCAGTTGCTCGATGAAAACGTGCAATACCAGTTCTTAGTTTCACACAAAAAGTAGCGCTTCATGCACCCAAAAAATCTTCACAAGAACGGCTATCCTATGGATACGCTGTGCCAGACATACCCAGCGCTCAAGTCTTTTCTCGTTCGTGCTAAAAGCGGCAATACCAGTATAGATTTCACCAGCCCAAAAGCGGTGAAGGTGCTTAATGCGGCCTTACTTCATCACTACTACCGTCTTGAATATTGGGATATTCCTGATGGCTATTTATGTCCCCCTGTACCTGGAAGAGCAGATTATATCCACGGTATTGCTGATTTATTAAAATCAACGAGCAGCAGTGCACAGGGTGAGCAGAGTCAACAGGGGAAAGATCAAAACGTTCGTGGGCTTGATATAGGCGTGGGCGCAAATGCTATCTATCCTATTATCGGCGTTACAACCTATGACTGGTCGTTCGTAGGGAGTGACGTTGACGACGTCGCAGTAAAAAGTGCTAAAGCTATTGCTAGTAAAAACAGTGTATTAGCCCATAAGTTCCAAGTGCGTAAACAATTGAATAGAGCAAGTATTTTCAATGGTGTGATTAAAGAAAACGAACGATTTACTTTTACGATGTGCAATCCGCCGTTTCAAAAGTCTGCGCAAGAGGCACTGTCAGGCACGCGAAGGAAGACATCTAATTTAACCCGCAATAAACAGAAACGAAGTGGTGCGAAGTTAACCGATAATCGTGAGCAAGGTTTTGAGCATCGTACATCCAAGCTACAAGGTAAAAATGCCGCTTACCAAGGTAAGGACGCAAACTTAAATTTTGCGGGCCAGGCGAATGAACTGTGGTGCGAAGGTGGTGAACTTGCCTTTATTCAGCGCATGGTTAAAGAGAGTGTCTCTGTAAAAGACAATGTAGAATGGTTCACCTGCTTGGTGTCGAAGAGTGCCCATTTGAAACCAATTAAAACCAGTATTGATTATTACGGTGCTGCGCAGTGTAAAGTGATTGATATGGGACAGGGAAGTAAATTGAGTCGTTTTGTTGCGTGGACTTTTTAACCGTCGTATCGCTAAGTTAAATTGACCGAGTACAGTTGAAGCAGCGTAGTGCGAACACGCATAGCATTTGCTAAGGAAAGTGGCTCTTGTTCTGAAGAACCACCTTCCAATTCAACGTTTAGAAGCTGAAGGTTTTTGACACACCAAACACAATGCGCTCATCGGCGGTATCAAAATCAAGATTGGTGTTTTCAGCAGCAATTTCGAAATCGAACCCTTCATAGCTTGTTTGGTAAGCCAAACGGTAGTGGTAGAAAGAGGTGTCATCACCATTCCACAGCCACTTGTCACTGTCTAGTGAGTTAGATACGTCAAAGCTTGCACGTAAATGATGGTTGGGGGCGAGTTCAAAGGTATGAGCAACCATTGCGATAGCGTGTTTTGCGCCTGTTCCAAAGTAATCCCACGTGTACCAGAAGTTTAGTTCTGAACTACCGTAGTCACTGGCATAACCAAACTTGGTATACACCTCTGGGTAATTGCCATCACTTGAATCATCGCCACCGTGATAAGAGTAATAAGCGATGCCGTAGTCCAAACTCACCGTTTCGGTTAGCATTTGGTAACGACCCACGTAAAAATCCCATTCAAGGTTTGTATCGCCACCAAAATCTACATTAGATGCCCACGTGCCTGCATAAGTGCCGTTATCAAATGCTTTATCAACGCCGCCCTGAAGAGCCGGGTCGTTTTGCGTTTGGCTAACGCCGTTGAAGGTATAATCTGAAACCGCAGAGATATTGGCGCTCCAATCAGCGAATGAAGCTGAAGAATATAACGCTGCGACAATAGCCACTGTGAAAATATGCGTGGATGTAAAAAAAGAATTCAATTTTTTCATTGTTAAACACCTGTTTTTATCATTGTTTTATTTGGCCCGCTTCCTAGTTAATGCGCTCTTACGCAAGCTTCGGGCAATACTTACCCCCATTGGCTCAAAATGAGCCAATGTTAAGAAGGTAAAAAGTAAATGATTTAGTTAGTTGAGATTTTCTATCTTGGTAAAGTCGATTTTGTTTTCTTTCGGCGATGTTTTGATGGCCGTCACCGATTTAAATTTCTGACTTAGAATGAAAGCAAAGCAGCTAAAGAATATAGTGATAACTAACGCACCCACCCACTGAATTTGCAAGAAGTCTAGTTTGAACAGCAACGTAAGTAGCGAAAGCGCCACGATATTGAGAGCAATGTAATTGCCTTTACCGATGCGTTCAACGGTCATGTTTAGATTATCTGTGTACAGTCTAATCAGTGAATCAAGTGAGTTGATCACAAAGACGACACCCACGCATACCATGGCTAAATTGGTTATCCCCTCAGTAGGAATACCGGCACTGTGATAGTGGTACAGTACTGAAAACCAAGCCGCAATCGGGATAGATGGAATGACCATCATAGCCAACATGACTTGATAAGTTTTAAGACCGCCCACGAAACGAGACGTAAACTGACCAATCATGATGCTCCAGCTGAACCACCAGAATAGATAGAACTCGTGATACTCATTAATGGGTAATACGAAGTTATCGATGTTCGCAAAGTACCCGCCAATAAGACCTAGGTTGGTAAAATAAGCCGTTATCTCACTTTCACCAAATACAAATGCAGCCGCCCACATGCCAATAATAAGCGCTATAAATACCCATGTGGTTGTTAGGCTTAAAATACGCACGTATTTAATGCTAGTGCTCGAATATACGGCAAAAGCAATGGCTGCAAACACAATCAGGTAGAACGCAGGCACGACAGATTCTCCGTCGCCTATCGACGGTAAATACCACGGAAGGTTAGACAGTAATAGAAACGCCGTGAAAGCACAGGTTCCGATGATTACAACGTTGTTTACGAACTTAACAACCGGAAGCTCGAAGAACTTTACTTTAGGTTCGATTACGCAGAAATAAAAACAAGTAAGAAAGTAGAATCCCCAAATTAAGAATCCCCAAAACCCAAACTCAATGGCGAGCGGATTGGTGAAGGCATATTCAGGACTTGCGCTTATGTCAGCATAACCAGCAAATTCAGTGAGCGGGAACATAATAAGGCCCACGTCCAAACCTGAGGTAAAGAGAATGGCAATAAAGGTAAAGGTTCTAACTGGCGTTACGCCGACCACTTTCATGTTGCCCCATTTAAACAAAATATAGGCTACAGAAAGTAGAGTGAAAATAATGCCTGCACTAAGCCATACTGTCATTATCACCCTCCCAATATTGATAAAAATGAAACATGTTTTTTCCTTTTTTTCGTTATTAAACAGTCCACCCAACTACACATTAAAGCCTTATATTAAAGGCGGTATGTAGGCACTGTGGAAGGTGCGCTTGTTTTAACAACAAGCACACTGGTGCGAGCTAGTTTAAAAATTTAGGGTTGCTTTGTTTGCCAATGCGGGTGAATATCCACGGGTACATTTTGTGGTGGCAAAGCAGGTTTACCCAGAATGATGTCTGCAGCCTTTTCCGCCACCATGATGGTTGGCGCATTTAGGTTTCCGTTTGGAATTGTGGGGAAGATAGAAGAATCCACCACTCGCAATCCTTCAATGCCATGAACATTGGTTTGAGAATCTACCACTGCCATCTCATCTTCACCCATTTTGCAAGAGCATGATGGATGGTAAGCGCTCTCAACAGCTTCACGCACAAAAGCGTCTATTTCTTCATCCGTCTGAATGTGCTCGCCAGGCTGAATTTCGCCGTCTCTGAAGTCGTCGAATGCTGACTGTGCGATGATTTCTCGTGTAAGTCTTACGCATGCTCTAAACCCTTCGATATCATCTGGATGCTGCAAATAGTTAAACAAAATTTTAGGCGGAACCGTCGGGTTAGCCGACTGAAGGGTTACGCTACCTCTACTTTTAGGTTTGTTGTGACCTACGTGCACTTGAAAGCCATCGCCATCAAACGCGGACTTTCCGTCGTATCGAATAGCGGCAGGCAAGAAGTGGTACTGAATGTCAGGCCACTCCACATCTGCTTTCGAGCGAATGAAGGCGCAAGATTCAAAGTGATTCGTAGCGCCTAACCCAGAACGGTTTAACAACCAGCGAGCGCCGATCAACCCTTTTGAAATTAAGCCCAGTTTGCGGTTTAACGTTATTGGCTGTTTGCACTTGTACTGGAAATAAAACTCCAAATGATCTTGCAGGTTTTGACCCACACCCGGCAGGTGGTGCTTAACATCGACACCTGCTTTTTCAAGAATATCTCTGTCGCCAATTCCAGAAAGTTGCAGGATATGTGGTGAGCCAATAGAGCCGGCACTTAAAATCACTTCGTTAGATGCGGCGGCAGTTTCGACTTTACCGTTAACTACATATTCAACGCCTTTTGCGACTTTATCTTCCAGCACGACTTTAGTAACCAGCGCGCCAGTCACTATAGTTAAATTCTTACGCGATTTTATCGGGTCAAGATATTCACGGCTTGCCGAACTGCGTACACCGTCTTTCACGGTCATATGCATAGGGCCGAAGCCTTCTTGCTGCTTACCATTGTAGTCGCTAGTGATGTCGTAGCCCGCCTGTTCGCCGGCTTTAATGAAGGCCGTATAAAGCGGGTTCTTCATTTCATTGCCGTTATTAACGCCGAGTTCACCGTTGCCACCTCGGTAAGCGTCGTTACCTTTGTACCAGGTTTCAGCTTTTTGGAAATAGGGTAGGCACGCCTGATAATTCCAGCCCTCTGCGCCGTGAGCTTCCCATTCGTCAAAGTCTTTAGCATGGCCGCGTACGTATACCATTCCGTTAATGGATGACGAGCCGCCCAATACTTTACCGCGTGGGCAGTGCATTTCACGGTTGTTTAAATAGGGCTCTTTTTCAGTGTTGAATTGCCACGCATACTTGTCGGTATTCATAGGAATAGACAGCGCCGTTGGCATCTTGATGAAAATGCTTTTATCTGAGCCACCGGTTTCCAGTAGCAACACCTCGTGCTTTGGGTTTTCTGATAAGCGGTTCGCTAGCACGCAGCCGGCAGAACCAGCTCCAACAATAATGTAATCAAATGTCTGCATATGTACTCCTACTGCGGCTTAAAACGGGCTCTCAATTTGGCTCATACCTACATAAACCGATTTGGTCTGTGTGTAGCTATTAAGCGTTTCAACGCCGTTTTCACGTCCAATGCCAGACTGTTTGTAGCCGCCTACAGGCATTTCAGCCGGAGAGTTACCATATGCATTTATCCAGCAAATACCGGCTTGAAGTTGGTGGATAACGCGGTGCGCGCGCTGGATATCCTTACTAAATACACCGGCAGCTAAACCTAGCTCAGTGTCATTCGCGCGTGCGATCACTTCGTCTTCATCATCGAAAACTAACACGCTCATTACTGGTCCGAAGATCTCTTCTTTAACGATAGTCATATCGTCAGTGCAGTCAGTGAAAATTGTTGGCTCAACAAAATAGCCATTTGGTGCAGATGCCGGAGAGGCAGCGTTCCCGCCGGTTAACAGCGTTGCGCCTTCTTCTTTTCCTTTGGCAATATAGCCAAGTACCAGCTCTTGGTGCTTTTTAGAAATAAGTGCGCCCAGGTTTACGTTGGGGTCAAGTGGATCGCCCATAACAATGTTGTTTTCGGTACGGGCTTTAAGCTCATCAATAAAGGCTTGATAAACAGAACGTTGAACGTAAACACGGGTGCAGTTAGTGCAGATTTCACCTTGGGTATAAAAATTACCAAGCATAGCGGCGCTAATAGCTTGGCTAATGTCGGCATCTTCGAATACTACAAGCGGTGACTTCCCGCCAAGTTCCATTGTTACGTCTTTTAAGTTCGACGCAGCGGCGCTTTGCATCACTTTTTTACCTGTGCCTACTTCACCAGTAAACGATACTTTCTCTATGTCAGGGCTGTTTGTAAGCCACTGGCCTACTTGTGCTGCGCCTTGAACCACATTGAATACGCCGTCAGGTACGCCAGCTTCGGTGAAAATTTCAGCCAGTTTAAGCGCCCCCATCGGGGTTTCTTCTGACGGCTTAAATATAAACGCATTACCTGCGGCTAGGGCTGGGCCTGATTTCCAGCAAGCGATTTGAATAGGGTAGTTCCATGCGCCAATACCGGCACAGATACCTAGCGCTTCTTTGCGCGTGTAGAAGAAATCGCCACCCACAGGTTGCTGGGTACCTAGTTGAGTAGGAGCTAGGCCGGCATAGTACTCAATGACATCAGCGCCAGTTTCAATATCAACACAGTCGGCTTCTTGAATAGGCTTACCGGTATCGAGTACTTCAAGCTTAGCGAGTTCATCATTACGCTCACGAAGCAATGCAACCGCTTTATTAAGAATGCGGGTTCTTTCAATTGGCATCATTGCTGACCACACTGAAAAACCTTCTTTAGCGCTTTTAATTGCTTCTTGTTGAATAAACTCATCAGCCACTTCTACGTGGTAAATTACCTCACCGGTTGCGGGGTTGGTTACTGCAAAGGTTTCTTTGCTTTTGTTTGCCATCGGCTTGCCGTGAATGAAATTCTGATAAGTCGGTAATGACATGCATAAACTCCTACTTTTAAAAGGACTAGAATTTTCGCCAATTTGCGGGTACTGCGAATTAACTTCTATTACGAATACCTAATACGTAGAAATAGTTTCAAAATGATGAATAGTGTTGAAACTATTTTCTCTATTGAGTTGTTAATTTGCACGAATAGAACACTTTCGTTTTGTAAAAGTCACCCTGTGAAAAACATCATTACCTACTGCGCCAAATACGCATTATTGAAGGTTTTAAAACGTAATGTCGCACGTCTTTTTACTGATGCTTTTATTTTAATTGGTCGTTCAATAAAAATAAATTGTATAGTGTTCTAATTATTTTTTCAACTTGTGAGCATTGTTACAGACGCGTAATTACTAGGAGTAACCTGTGAAACTCGCTGGTAAGTGAATGATTTTAAATAGTAAAAGTGTAAACATTAAATATATAAAGAATTAGCTATCCCAATACTTAATTCCTTTTTGATTGATCAATTAAAGGTGCGAAAATGTTTAACTGAAACTAATTGAGTTGGAGGTAAGGGTTAACCATGCGGGGCTAAAAGCAATTGCTCTTCGCAATTTGATGCTGTTGAAAAGAGAAGTTAAAAGGGCAGCTTAGGCCCTTTCATCATGTGAGGTAAATATTAAGGTAGAGACTAAGCCTAAAACAGACAAGTAAGCGTCGATTTCGCTTTAGGTGCTTAAACTGCAATGGTAATAACCTGAGTTGATCGATAGGGTAGCAACATCCCCTTTATTCCAAAACACTACGTTCTTGTTGTTGGTGTATTTTGCCCCCGATGCTGAACGTGATAACTGCACAATGTGATGGGTGTTGTTTAATGATAAAGCCAATGTGTCAGGCCCCAGCGTATTTACACGTAATGTAGCGAGATTGGCATTAGGCGTTTCACATTTGTACGTTTTGGTCGACTCTTGTTCATTTGAGCCAACCACATCTTGTTTTTGCGATGAAGCCAGGTCAGACAATTTCGTATCTACATTACTTTTTGTCGCACTTGCCGATTTGTTTGTCGTCGATTGAGAAATCTGTGCAGCAATCGCTCTAATCGTTTCATTGCCATTACTGTCGTAAAGCACCAACCAAGTATTTTCCACTATCGAATAAGTTGCCGATGCGGCCAACATTTCGATGAAGCGTTGCTCTTGTTTCATCAGTGCAGGCGCACATGCCTTTTTGGTGAGAATGAGCTTATCAGTGGAAAAGGATTCAGCTGAGCTTTTATCACTAAATACCGTATCGGCTTCATCAACATCTAGCGCTCCGGTAAACTGATTACAACCTGTACTGCCGCTTACTCTGCTAGTGTCTCCGTTTGAATTTACGTTAAGCGTAACATGGCTGAAATCGATAATTCCTGCTCGGTCTATACTTTCAACCTGCCAATGACTGTCCGCTAACGTAAGTGGTTTGCCTTCGGTATGCTGTTGACTACCTTCACTTTCATTTGAATAGAGAGAGGAGACCGAGCTGCACGCTGTTAAAGAAAGAAGCGCAGAACCTGTCAAAGCCCAAAGGTACTTCCTGTAAGTCATGAAAACTCCAATTGTTTTTAATCAATTTCACTATGATTCGCGATAGCCAACTAAGTTCATCTTTAATCGTTGAGCTCAAATAGCACGAAGAGCACCACTATACCTCCACTTTGTCGTCAAAACGACAGTTCGTAAGCGAATGAACGGAGTAAACTAACACCTTGATATAACTTATGGGTGACGCAGTATGAAAAATTTAGAACAGCACTTGAGTGAGTACGCCAAGTACCACAGAGATAAAAGAAACATATACACCCATTATGTCGGTATTCCGCTAATTGTTTTCTCGGTTTTCTGTCTACTAAGTAAGCCTGCGTTTCTAGTTAGCGCGCCAATTTTTGGAGATATGATCATAAACCCAGCGCTCTTTGTTTGGGCAATTGGTAATGCGTTCTACATTAAGTTAGATATAAAACTTGGCATAGTGATGACGCTTATTACGGGGGCTATGGTCTATTTCGCTCAACCCATCGCACAGAATGATATGGGAACATGGCTTGCTATCTCACTTGGCATTTTTATTGGTGGTTGGGTGCTACAGTTCATTGGTCATCACTATGAGGGTAAAAAGCCTGCGTTTGTCGACGACATAATGGGGTTGGCCATAGGACCACTATTTGTGCTTGCTGAATTGAGTTTTGAATTGGGCCTTAGAAGTGCACTTAAAGAAGAGATTGAACGCCGCTCCGGACCCATAAAGTAACTGCTTTAGACAGCGCGTTGAAACAACCAGTCTCAACGCGTTATTACAAACTAGGGCCTAGGCTTGCATCTTGGCTATTGTCTCTTTACGCAACTGAAGCTTAGATTCAGCAAAAGACTGTCTAGGCAACATCTTCAACTTTTCTGCATAACCCATGGCCGTTGCTAAAACCTGCTCTTGAGGCACCGCAGCGTCGATAAAGCCCGCTTTCACTGCTTCTTTACCTTGGTAAATACGTGAAAAAAGCAATGCTTCAGTTTGAGACGTATTCGCTAGTCTGGCTTTGGCTAGCTCCATACCGAAAGGCGGTAGCACCATACCAATGGCGGTTTCATTAAGCCCATACTTAGTATCTGCGTCTTTACCAATGCGCAGGTCAGCAGCCATAAGCATAATAGCGCCCATTGCAATGCTGTGACCTTCAGCAGCAACGACAACAGGTAGTGGGAAGCTATATAGGCGTACGATTAATTCAGCGCCTTTTGATACCAACTCGTGTTGTTTTGCTTTGTCGTCGGCTTTCATTACCGATAAATCAAACCCGCCGCAAAACTTGCCTTCACCACCGTGTAATACAACCGCTTTTGCGTTTTGCTCTGCTTCATCTAAGGCATCGTTAAACTGCTGAATAAGCTCAAACCCAACGGCGTTAACTTTTCCGTCGTCAAAGGTGATTACTGCAATATCGTTATTAATAGCTAAATTAAACGCCATGGTATGTCCTGTCACTTTCTTAGTAGGAATTAATTTACGTTACGCTCTGTTAAGCGCAACTTTCTAGCAGTGATTGTAGGTAATTGATTTCTTTTATGATAGTGCTTTAGGCTTCATCTTCGGGATATGTGCTATGAATATCGGTGATAATTCGCGGAAGTTCTGCAATAAGCTTCTTTTTATATCGGCGTTGTCTGCGACGCGCTTTCGCGTTATTAGCCCGCCATTGCGCACGTTTGTCTTTCACAATTCGCTCTAGGTCTTGGCCATCCTCTATCAAAATTGCGTCGTTAATGGTTGTTCGTTTTGTCATACTAAAACTCCAGTTTTAGCTGCTTATTGCGCCATTTTTTCGAGCGTTGGTTGAGTACGTGAAGCGAGACACTCTCAGTGGCTATTTGTTTGGCAAGGTTTAATGCTGCGCTGGCTTGCTCGTCGGTCAGGTTGTTATAGGCCGGCGAGGGAATGACCTCATACCACGCACAGCCGACAATATTGTCTAAAATCACCCGCATAAAACAGTGGTCATGATGTATTGGCCAGGCGTTTTTCTTTGCAGATGCAATAGAAGGGAGCACATTTTTCGCGTAGTGTAGAAATTCTCGTAGGTTCTTCGTGTGCTCCGTTGATTTTGAGAGACAAGCGTGTGGGAATTGGGTCTGAAGGGAAGGTGTGTGCATGCGTGATTTAGCCCTCGTCCAATTCGTTTACGCACTTTTATTTCGACATAGCAAGAGTTTACACGACACCAGTGAAATTCAGAGTTACACTATTTTTAGTTTTACTGTTTTTGTTTATAGATTCTTAGTTTATTGATTCTTAGTTTTATGAGTTTTAGCCTAGCGCTAAATGCTCATTATTAATTACATGGTTGGTTAATGCGCCCTCATTTAAAAATTCTTGTTATAGAAGATGCTGTTGATTTATTGGAACAAATCACCTCGAGTATAGGCAACACCATCACTTACTTTGACCGAAGTGACGTTGAAATAAGCGTGCTTGAAGCGAACTCCGTTGCAAAAGCACTGCAATTTGTTCGTGAAGACGGTGACATTCAGGCTGTGGTATTTAGCTGGGATGTGGTGGCGAAGGTTAAAGAGCTAACAGACGTAGTGCCTTTAAATGGCGTACTTAATGAAAATGCGAGCCCCGCAGCCGAAAGCGTTAGTTCACAAAACGCGAACGAGAAAACTACAAGCGAAAAGTCGTCTGCACGCAACGCTGTTATTGATAATAACGCCAGAGTTATCGACGCCATTAAACGCATTCGCCCTGAACTCCCCGTGTATGTCTTAGGCGATGCAGTAAAAGGGTTGGATATTGTAAACCAAGCCAATGGCATTGAATCGTTCTTCTATCGTAACGACATTATTTCAGACCCAGAGTCTATTTTGGGTTATATCATCAATGACTTTGATGATAGAAACGAAACGCCGTTTTGGACTGAATACAAAGACTATGTAGTAGAGTCTAATGACTCGTGGCATACGCCAGGTCACAGCGGTGGCGCAAGCTTTAGAAATTCACCCTATATCAGTGATTTTTATCGTTTCTTTGGCCGTAACGTGTTTGTTAGTGACTTATCGGTAAGCGTAGACTCGCTGGGCTCACTATCAGATGGCACTCACGCTATTGGTAAAGCGCAAGCCGCTGTCGCGAATACATTTGAAGTTCGTCATTCCTATTTCGTCACAAACGGCTCTTCGACATCAAACAAAATTATTTTGCAGACGCTGTTGCGTGAGGGCGACAAAGTTATTGCCGACAGAAACTGCCACAAGTCAGTGCACTACGGCATTATTCAGGCGCGAGCCATGCCGGTGTATTTAGACAGTGTATTTAACCCTGAATACGGTATTTTCTCACCGCCTAGAATGGCGCAAATTAAGCAGCTTATTGAAGAAAATACTGACGCTAAACTTATCGTACTGACGGGCTGTACCTACGACGGGTTATTGACTGACCTTAAGCAAGTCGTAAATTTAGCCCATGAGCATGGCATTAAAGTGTTCATTGACGAAGCATGGTTTGCGTATTCCTTGTTCCACCCTGCATTGCGTGACTACTCGGCTATCGCCGCTGGGGCAGACTATATTACTCACTCTGCGCACAAAGTGGTGTCGGCGTTCTCGCAAGCTTCCTTTATTCATGTAAACGATCCAGATTTCGATAAAGACTTCTTTAAAGAAGTGTTTGCAATTCACACCAGTACCTCGCCCAAGTATCAACTGATTGCCTCGCTTGATGTATGTCGTCAGCAGCTGGAAATGGAAGGCTACAAAATCCTTAATGAGCTATTAAGCAATGTTGCCGAACTCAAATCGCAAATGGCCAAGTTCAAGCGACTTAAAATACTCTCGCCTAGTGACTTTGCAAATATGTTTTCTCACTTTGAAAGTGACAACATTGGGCACGACCCGCTTAAAATCCTAATTGACGTATCGGCGCTAGATTACTCTAATCAAGAAATACATCGTTTCTTAATGGACGAAGTCGGTTTAGAAATAGAGAAGTTCACTCATAGCACTATTCTAGTACTGCTTACGCTAGGTGGAATGCGCTCTAAAATTGTAAGGCTATACAACGCGTTAAAACGTCTTGATGATGGCGCCGTTAACCTAAGCAAGCGCAAGAGCAAGAGTCCGTTACCGGCAGACATTCCGCCAATTCATTTAGACGACCTTCCGTCAAAAGCGTTTTTCAGCCCTAGGGAAGCCATTCCATGGCAAAACAGCGTTGGTCGTACTGCAGCAGGTTTAATTACACCGTATCCGCCTGGTATTCCGCTTATTGTTCCTGGACAGAAAGTGGAACAAGCGCATATTGATTACCTTCAGGCACTGGCAAGCCAGAAGCTTACCGTCCAAGGTATTTACGACGGTGAAATTTATGTTGTAGCTGACCAACAGTAGGAAAAAAGCGAACCAAACCAGTTTGGACGGTGCTTTAGCTCTTAAGTGTTTTAAAACCCGTCCATCGAACAGTTTCTATTTGTTATTTCATTTTTTACCCTGTTTTTGGCTTCGAATGGAAGCCTAATAAAACAAGGAAATGTAAATGAAAGAGTTAAATACAAGTGAAATTGAAATGGTGTCCGGCGGCTTTGATGGTTGGGAGCAGCTAGGCGTTGGTATTGCTATGATTGGTTTGGGTATTGCCATTGTTGGCACAGCAGGGTTAGCAACAGTGCCGATTGCTCTTGCGGGCGCTGCAACGCTTGGTGAAATCGGAGTCGGTGTCGTTGGTATTGGTTTAGCAGGCGCAGGTGGATTTGCCGCTGGCACGTCATTAGCGTCAACGAGTGATGATACTCAAGAAGCAACAACATTAGACGAGTAATTCAATGTTTAAAGTACAAATTCAAGGTGGCGATATCACCTCAGTTGCATCGTTAAGAGTATTGCGTACTTTATGGCCGCTTTCACTAAAAGCGGTAGAAGAGTTGGCTACAGCGTTGAAAAAGCAAAACGAGTTTGTGCTGGTGGAAGGTGTGACGGAAATATTTGCAACAGAACTTGCTCACGAGTTTAAAAGTGCAAATGTTGTATGTCAGATTTTACCAAGTGAAAAAGAAGAGGCCTGCTTATGTATTCCAATTGGTGAGCCACGCAAACGTTGGAACGCTTTAGGTGTCTTGGTATCTCGGTAATTAAAAAGGCGTTTACAAGTATATTTGAAACGCCTTTTTGATACTCTCCTTTATCTCGTATTTCCCCACTACAATCTTTTTCTCTCATTATTTGTTTCACTATTAAGCGTTGCCGCTTTGCGTTTTGGGTTTCATACCTTACACTTGCGCCGAAAGTTATAAAAAGGGCAGTGCAAATGAAACTAAGTGACGTTAAAAAGCTTCATCAAAAGAAATTTAGAACGCAGTTCGGATTCTATTTGGTGGAAGGAGAGCACTTAGTTTTAGAGTTAATTAATGTTGCTCAGCATGACAGCAGTACATTAGGTGATATCACCCTTTATGTGACAGCTGATTATGAGGCGTGGCTGAAAGAAAAACTTGATTCTTCAGTCTCTAATATGAAGGTAGAAACGGTATCGTCTCAACAAATGCAGCAACTCAGCGATACTAAGTCACCTCAAGGTATTATTGCTCGCGTTCCACTTCCTAACTCCGCGTTATATTCAGAGCGGTCACAAACCAGCATTTCAGCAAACAAATCCAGTGCCGAAAAGTACATTTATTTGTATGAAGTTCAAGACCCCGGCAACTTAGGCACCATACTAAGAACGCTAGCGTGGTTTGGTGATTTTACGCTATTACTAAGCCCGAACAGTGTGGACCCTTATAACTCGAAAGCTGTACGCTCAAGTATGGGGGCTATTTTCCATGTGAACATGGAATTAAACGTAGCGCTTGAAAGCCTAGGCGAGCGGTTCGAACGTTTCGCTTTCTTGGATATGAATGGTAGGAATATCACCTCTAACACCTTTGGTAATTATCAGTGTTATCTGTTTGGTAACGAAGCCCGTGGCGTGCCTGTTGACGCACTATCAAAGCTAAACGCAACGGCGTATACCATTGCGGGAAGCGGTAAGATTGACTCGTTAAACTTAGCCAGCGCTGTGAATATCTGCGCTTATGAATTAACCCGTTAAGCACACTCCCCTCAACTCGATTACGATAGGAATTAACCATGGCATTACAATGGTTCCCTGGGCATATGCACAAAGCCCTGAAAGAAATTAAAGAGTCGCTTAATCAAGTAGACATTCTTATTGAGGTGCTTGACGCGCGTATTCCATATTCCAGTGAAAACCCCGAAATTGCAAAAATACGCGGCGATAAGCCCTGTATTAAAATTCTTAATAAGTATGATTTGGCAGACCCAGAAATTACTGCGCGCTGGCAGGAGAGCTTAGAGAAAGAGCGCGGCGTGAAGACGATTACGACCTCTAGCGATAACCCAGGCAACAGCAAGCAAATTATGCAGCTGGTTAAAAGCATTTGTTCGTATAAAGAAGGTCAGCCTAAAGCAATTAAAGCTATGATCACAGGTATACCTAACGTTGGCAAATCAACGTTAATAAATATTTTGGCCGACCGAATCATTGCTAAAACAGGCAACGAGCCAGCTGTAACGAAAAGCCAGCAGCGCATAAATTTAGGCAGCGGTATCATCTTGTTTGATACACCGGGAGTACTGTGGCCTAAGCTTGAAAACCCACATTCTATTTACCGGTTAGCTTCATCAGGTGCTGTTAAAAACACCGCCATGGAATACGACGATGTCGGTTTTTTTGCGGCAGATTACCTCATTAAAGCGTATCCAGAGGTAATGAAGGAGCGCTATAAGCTGGACGAGTTGCCAGATACTGAAATAGAGTTTCTGGAAGCCGCCGCTAAAACGCGCGGAGCAATTCAAGCGGGTGGTCGCGTAAATCTTCATAAAATATGCGAGATCCTGCTTAAAGAACTGCAGTCGGGTAAGTTGGGGCGAATAACGCTTGAGACTCCAGAAATGCTGGAAGTCGAAAAAGAAGAAATGGCACTTGAGGCGGCGAAGAAAGCTGAAGCGAAAGCCAAGCGTAAAGCAAAATTCAAAACAGGCTCGTTAACGCCTGATAAGAAAGATCGGAAAGAAAAACGAGAAGAAAAGCGTCAAGAACAAAGCCGTAGGATGAAGAAAAATAAGCGCTAACCAAAAAATAGGCTTAATCGATTAAGAAATAGGTTGCAAAAATTCGCTATTACTTGACACTAACATTAGGTTAACAACTTTTGTTGGATATTTTATGCGCGTATTTTTGCTACTTCTATTGGCCGTCTCCTTGCCTTCAATAGCTAATGAGTTGTCGGTTCTCTCCCCAGATAAAAAAGTAAAGTTATCGTTCACAGATGATGGCGAATTAGCGCAATATCGGGTGTCATTTAACGGAGAACCCGTTTTAGGGCTCGGTAAGCTTGGTTTTACTTTTGCAAAAGCCTCCCCTTTATATCGCGACTTTAAAGTAGAAGAGATAAGCAGGAATACGGTGGATCAAACATGGCAGCAGCCGTGGGGAGAGCAGCGAGACATTCGCGACAACCACAATGAGCTTTTGGTCAAGTTCTATAACCCAAGCGATAAAGACCGCACTTTTCTTGTAAGGGCAAGAGTTTTTAACGATGGTATCGGCTTTCGCTACGAGCTACCTGCAAGCGGTAATCGCATAATTACTAGAGAGCTGACTGAATTTAACTTAGTCGATTCTCATCAAGCAAAAGCGTTTTGGATCCCTGCCCATGGTCGAGATAGATATGAATATGTTTATCAATCCACTAATCTGCAAGACGTTCACACCGCTCACACGCCTTTCACGGTGAAGTATGAAAACGGCACTCATGTCGCTATTCATGAAGCTGCCCTTGTTGATTACGCGGGGATGAGCCTTAAAAGACAAGAGTTAGGGCGTTTTACAGCGTCGCTGGCACCTCGTCACGACGGGAGTTTGGTGCATAAAACTGGCAGTTTTGTTACCCCATGGCGCACTATTACGTTAGGAAATGACGCAACGGATTTGGTTAATTCATACCTTGTTTTGAATCTTAATGAGCCAAATAAACTCGGTGACGTGAGCTGGGTTGAACCAGGCAAATACATAGGTATTTGGTGGGGAATGCACATTGATGAGTATACGTGGGGCTCTGGAAACAAGCATGGTGCTACTACTCAGCGCACAAAGCAATACATGGACTTCGCCGCTAAACACGGTTTTGATGGTGTATTGGTTGAAGGTTGGAATAAAGGTTGGGATGGTGATTGGATAGCGAATTCAGAGTTATTTTCTTTCACAGAACGTTATCCAGACTTTGATATTGAAGCGGTGACCAGCTACGGCGAGAAAGTTGGCGTGAAGTTAATAGGACACCATGAAACATCAGGAGGAATAACCAACTACGAAGCGCAGATGGAAGACGGTTTTGCCCTGTACAACAAGCTGGGGGTTTCTCAAATTAAAACGGGCTATGTTGCCCATGGCCAAAATCTCAAAGTGCGCGACGACAACAACGTACTGCGCTATGAATATACCGACAGCCAGGACGTGGTAAATCATTTCATTAAAAACGTCACAACCGCTGCGAAATATCAGTTGTCTATCAACACTCATGAATCGGTAAAAGATACCGGCCTTCGCCGTACTTATCCGAACTGGATATCGCGAGAAAGCGCTCGTGGTCAGGAATACAACTCAGGGTGGGCGGCACCTAATCCACCCAACCATATTCCCATGTTGGCGTTTACTCGCATGCTCGCTGGTCCGATGGATTTCACACCTGGCATTTTCAACTTTGACTATGTAAGAACTAATGACGGCGGATTCGAGTGGGGCAAAGTAGAGGTTATGCGCCCTCAAACAACGCTTGCCAAGCAACTGGCCCAATATGTAGTGCTGTACAGCCCTATCCAAATGGCAGCAGACTTGCCTCGTAATTATGAGAATAATTTACCGGCGTTTCAGTTTATTAAAGACGTCCCTACAGATTGGTCTCATAGTAGAGCGCTTCAAGGGGAAGTGGGCGAATATATTGTAATGGCGCGTAAAGCGAGCAAGCACACATCCTACTCTGAAAACGATTGGTTTGTTGGTGCGATTACGAATGAAGAGGGCAGAGAGTTATCATTGCCACTAACCTTTCTAGAGGAAGGTCAACAGTATGAAGCGCAGCTCTATCTAGATGAAGAGAAAGCGCATTGGAAAACAAACCCCTACGCAATGAACATCGAGAAAAAGGTAGTGACGTCTACTGATGTCTTGTCATTAAAGCTTGCGCCATCGGGGGGAGGAGCGATACGCTTTAAATTATTATCGCAATAATAGACAGGGTGTGATGTTGGATAAGATTCAGTATTTTGATAAAGCGTTGTTTGAAACGCTTAAACAGTCGGCTGAGGAAAGTCCTCGCCGACGGGCTAATTTAAACGTACATAAATCTTATACCGACATGGTACAGCGTTTGTTTATTGCAATGATGCCTGACTCCTACGTGCGGCCTCACCGACATGTACAGCCTCATAAGTGGGAGTTCTTCATGGTGGTAGAGGGCGAGTTGGACATTCTATTTTTCAGCGACGATGGCGAAGTCGAAAACAGAGTAACGCTAACGGCTCGTGGAGAGACCAGCGGAATTGAGATTCCTCCTAATACCTGGCACGCAACGGTGTGTCATAGCCCAGTAGTTTTCATGGAAGTTAAACAGGGTCCTTACGAAGTCACCGATGATAAAGGCTTTGCAAGCTGGTCTCCTGAAGAAGGAAACGACCAGGTCCCCAATTTTCTTGCATCACTGAAGAAAGCGGCGGTGGGTGATAGCGTAGTCTTTTAAAGGCATTTCTTGTCTAATCACGCACTGATCGCATGCTTTAGGCACTTTCCTTTTTGGAAAGTCATTGCTATTGCTTATCTACATGGTATGGTTAAGGATAAGTGACAGAAGGCCGCTGCTGAATTTTTGAAAAGCACCGAAGCCTCAATATTTAGCTTAGTCGCGGCACAGGGTCGTTTGTACAAGCACATTGTGAAAAGAGAATTATCATGCAAAACGTTTCAACTGGTTATTTTTATAATTTTAATTACTGATTGCACCTGACCGTCGGTGTTCAGGGGCAAGTATTGGCTTCTGGGCACTGCAGGTAGAACGTTTTGCAAAAGCCCAGAAGGTATCACCATCTGGGCTTTTTTAATGCCCGTAATTCTCGGTAAAAGACAATGAAAGAAATCACACTAGGTGACATCAGAAAGCAGCACAGAGTTAAACAGGAAGTCGTAGCAATGGCGTTATCGGTCACAGCTTCTGGTGTAAGTAAGTTGGAATCAAAACGTATTCAGGACGTATCACTTCAACGTGCGGCTGCATATTTAGCTGCGGTTGGCGGGAACATGAAAATTGAAGTAACTATGCCTGATGGCGCTACTTTACAAGTTGGGTAGTAGGGCGTGTTAATTTGTTGCTGCATAAATGCACAGCAAGGAACGACAAATCCTAGTTTTAATACCAGTCCTCATAGATAATTACCCACTCAGCGAGACTTAAAATGTTCGTAATCGCGGCGTGTTACCGCAGGTAAAAATATGGCTAATCCAACCACTGCTGGGTTGGACTTGCCATGTTATTGATTACTTTTTATTACAAGTTCGCACTACGTATCCTAGTGATAGTATGCCGCGCTATTTTCTCTAAAGCGGCGTGACGTAGCAAACGTGTGTAGCCATTCGTTAAAGGAAATACCTCGCGCACTCTGCTCATGATAAAATGGGCTAGGTGAGGATACTGGGAAGGCATTATCTTCACAAAAATCGTTTAGCACCATGTGGCAGGTGCCTTCACCAAGGTAAAATTGATAATTCCAAGTGAAAGCTGACAGCGCATGAAGTGACGCATTAGCCTGAAGCTGCCAGCCAAGTATGTAGCCTAAATCAGATTCTGTTACACCCCATGTCGTTGGGTCTAAATTACCTCTAGAGACCTGATCAGAGATTTTAGAAAACTGAATTTGAACAATGTCGGTTCCTGTTGAATATTGCGCAAAACGGTTCCAAGGGTACTGATAAGCTAATCGCAGCATCACCTGCTTATTGAGCGTTAGATGGTTAAAATTGCCAATCAGTGATTGGAAATTACGTGGTAGTGTATCTTCTATCCCCCATGGCCCTTGATAGTTTAGGACTGTTTGCGTAAAGCCTCGGGATATAACACCAAGCGACGCATCAGCGAAGAGGGCAACCTTTGTGCGACCAAACAGCGATTGGAAGTAGGGGAAGTTGAACGTTGCACCATAACCGCCCGCACTGCTTCCACTGAGTAGAACTTTGTTGGGTGATAAATCATCGTTGTTCAGTTTTTCTTTAATCCACTGCATAACAACTAGCGCGTTGTCGTGACCACGGTGCTTTAAAGTAACTTCGGCACCAGGTAGACCTGTAACGATACCAAGCTCGTCAACGTACTGCGTGTCTTTTGAGCCTAAGTGTAGGTCGCCAGTACAGTAGGGAATGAAAACTTTTGACCAAGTTTGAAAAGGGTTCTCTTGTGTATCTTCAAATATTCCGCCTGAAATAAATGGCGTATTTTCGATTACGGCTGATGGGTTATATGCGGCTCGCGACATCGGGTTGTCGTCAAACTCAAGCTGCATTGACGCTAAGCAAGTGGCACTGTCCCAGCAGGCGCCGCCACCATTGAAGTAGATAAGTAGGTTATCACTTTCTCCTTGTTCGAAATAAAACGAGAATGGGTTGGGTGCTAACCCCTCTGGTCCCGGTAAAGCGGGAAGAGAACATGATGGGTACACGGTTTTTTCACCGCCGCCAGGTACTGATACCACCACCTCATTTTCAGGAGTGATTTGCTCCCATTGTGCAAAGGCATTATGGGCACAGAAACTCAGTGCCATTACAGCAAAATAGCGAAAACGTTTAGCGTAAGAATGCATAAACAATTCCTTTTGACATAGATAAACATGGTTTGAATAGTAAGTTTGATTCGGCTGTTATGAGAAAATTGAACTTCCTGAAACTTTCTCAATCGATCTCATTAGCGCGTAACTACGACAATTCATAGCGAGCGCTATACATTCATGATCGTGAATTGCGCCACGAACTGTGGCTATAGCCTACGCACTAGGTTATAGCATTTATCCACTCTGTCTAGCGTTGATGTGGCGTTTTAAAGCATTGAATAAACATATTTTTACGACTAATCGCTTTAACTAAAATACTTCTGGGTTAAAATATAGCTAAATCGATTACAAGGAGTCTTACATGGCCGTTCACGAAATTACCCACCCGCTTATTGCGCACAAACTAGGGCTTATGCGATACGCTAAAATTAGCAGCAAAGACTTTCGCGAGCTTGCCTCTGAAGTAGGGAACCTTCTGACTTATGAAGCAACGCGAACACTGCCTACTGAAAGAGCGACGATTAAAAGTTGGTCGGGCGATGAGGTAGAAGTAAGACAAATTAAAGGCAAAAAAATTACTGTCGTTCCTATTCTTCGTGCAGGCCTAGGTATGCTTGAAGGGGTACTTGAACTAATTCCAAATGCGAAGATTAGCGTAGTGGGTCTGTACCGTGATGAAGATACGCTTCAGCCGGTCGCCTACTTTGATAAAGTGGTTAAAAATATTGATGAACGTACTGCACTAATTGTTGACCCGATGCTAGCCACTGGCGGTACTTTGATTGCAACAATCGACCTTTTGAAAAAGAAAGGCTGTCGAAAAATAATGGGACTATTCCTTGTTGCTGCGCCTGAAGGCATTAAAGCCGTTGTTGAAGCACACCCTGATGTTGATATCTTTACCGCCGCAATCGATGATAGATTGAATGAGAAAGGCTATATCCTACCGGGATTAGGAGATGCTGGAGACAAAATCTTTGGCACGCGCTAAGAGCGAAAATCTCTAAAAATTAAGCCATTGAGCAATTTGTTACACAACTCATCGAATTAGCGCTAAATTTCACGCGTTAAACGTTTAAGTTAATGATATAGTCAGAGGGTAGTCAGAGCGCACGCTTGCTACCCTTTTTTGTTTTTAAATCTGGGTAGTTAGTTTCGTGAAAAGAGCTAAAAATAATGAATAAAACAAAACTTACCCTAAAAGATGTTGCTGAACAGTTGGGCGTTTCAACGGCAACCATTTCAAATGCGTTTAACCGCCCGGACCAATTATCAAAAGCGAAGCGCGAAGAGATTTTAGCGCAGTGCAAAAAGATTGGTTACAGCGGCCCCAATAAAGCAGCACAGATCCTCAGAAAGGGCACATCAAATATTGTGGCTTTAGTATTAGCCGACAGCATTTCATATATGGTGAGTGACCCCGTCGCGAGTACTTTTATTAAAGGTGTTTCTTCTGCGCTTCAAGAAAATGGCAAGCATTTGTTACTGTACGCGGGCGACTCTGACAGCATTCTTGATGTTGTAGATTTTGTTGATGGTTTTATCTGTTACGGACAACCGCGCAACAGCAAATTGGTAGCGGAGTTGGCAGTGTCGCCAAAACCTGTGGTCACCGTTGACTTTGATATCGAAGACAAGCCATCTATTAATATTGATAACGAAGAGGCGGCCTATCGCGTTGCGTCTCATGCGTTAAATGAAGGTGACAATGTGGCAATCTTTGGGCTTCGCCTGATTGACTCGCCTTCTACATGTCGTATTTACGATAGTCCGTTGATTGACGTAGACAGCTCAATTGCTCACCGTCGACTTGATGGTTATTTAAGGGCCGCTGAAGAAAAGAACATCACGGTAAGCAATGAGCGTATTTGGCACCTTCCAGAAAGTGACAGACACTTTGCAAGACAGGCAGCCAAAGAAGTCCTGACCAGCTCTCCAAGACCTAATGTGGTTTTGTGTATGAGTGACATTATAGCCCTTGAGCTACTTCACTTAGCCTTGGATATGAATATTAAGGTACCGGAAGAGCTGAAAATTACAGGGTTTGATGGTATTGGGGAAGCCGAGCGTGCGCGCCCGCGTCTTACTACAGTTTGCCAATCCAGCAGTGGCAAAGGCGTAGAAGCAACAAAAGCACTGCTTAATCAAATAACAGCAAAGAGTACGCTGCCTTTTGAATTGCAAGTCGGCGAGACGGTATAGGCTGAGCCAAGAGGTTCAGCCCGCGTTAAATAAGGTAGATTGCTTATCAAAGTTTAACGAGCAGCGATTAAAAAATGCGGCAAGTTTCTTTTCTTCAAAAAGATCGCCGCTTTCCTTCAAAGAAGCGGGCTGATTGAGTGCCGGTGGCGGGAATACACCATAGCCAGACAACAAACAGTGCCACGACGTAGTGCTGAAATGTCGACCAATACCTTGGCGCTTTATTTCCTCAACAATATCCCCTTTTCTGTACCACACATCTAGTAAACTAAGCAGTGATTCGGACAGCTTCATGTTAGCTCTGTTGTCTCTCCAATAGTCACTGTCGTTGCGCCCGTTTAGCTTGTAATGACACACGATATAATCTCGGACGCGTTCAAAGCGCTCTGAAACTTCCTGATTAAACGCCTGTCTCTGTTGAGCACTATTTTCGTTGAAAGAATAGTTGTCCGCGAAAAGCTCGATGCTCGTTTGAACTAGGTGTAGTGCCGTTGCTTCTAAAGGTTCAATAAACCCTTGCGACAAGCCTAGTGCAAGACAATTCTTCTCCCAATGCCTTTCACATTGCCCTACACGCATAGATAAATGCTTTGCTTCAACGTCGGTATTTTCCATCCCCAATGCGCGTCGCAACTCACATTCTGCAGCGTCATTCTCTTGGTACTGCTGACTATACACATACCCGTTTCCCGTGCGGTTGCGAAGGGGTATCTGCCAACGCCAACCGTTCGACATGGCAACCGATTCGGTTTCAACCGGTAAATTAGCGCATGCTGGTGTAGGCAACACAACGGCCGAGTCATTGAATAGGTTGTCACTAAAGTCCCTAAACGGTACGCCTAGCGTCTTTTGTAAAATGAGCCCTGAAAAACCCGTGCAATCTATGAACAGGTCTCCATCAAGTTTTTGTCCGTCTTGACAAACGAGATGTGAAATGTCGCCAGATGGTGTGGTATGCACCGATTCAATATTACCAACAACGTGATATACGCCTTTTGATTTAGCGCGCTCGCGTAAGAATCGTCCAAGTTTTAGAGAGTCAAAGTGGTAGCCGTATTCTATATCGAATGGAAAATTATGTGAGGGAAGAGGGGCAAGGTTTTTCTTTGCCAAATACCCAGCCATAAGAAACTTATCAGGTCGAGTTTCAACATCGAGGCCCAGTCTTCTGGTTAAGGCGTTAACGTGAAATGCCCGTTCACTAAAAACATCTAACTGGCTAATAAAGGGGTGAGAATAGCTGTGTGAATCATTGCCATTCCAGCCCGTGAACTTGATATTAACTTTATACGTTGCTTGGCACTCTTCCATCCAATCATACTCAGGAATATCAAGAGTTTGAAAGAAACGCTTGAGAGTAGGTGTCGAGCCTTCGCCTACGCCTATAGTGCCAATGTCTTCTGATTCTATGAGTGTGATGGTCACAGCTTGATTAGCCCAGCGGTGAGCTAAAAGGTTGGCAGCCATCCAACCTGCTGTGCCGCCTCCAGCAATAACAATTCGGTGTGGTGTTGTCATTAAAGGCTCTGCAATAAAAGAAGGGTGAAATTAAACAGTATCAGAGTTGCGCATTACTGCCACACTTTACATGGCAGTAATGCAAGGCACGTATCCACTATCTAAAGGTGCGTGCCATTATTTTCGTGCGTTCAAAAGGGATGGTCCCTTTTAATAGAACGAATAGTTGAGGTTTAGCATATAAGAAGGACCAAACTCGCGGCGGAGCGTAACAATGCCCGCATCATCAATGGTTTCTTCTTTCTCATCAGTCAGGTTTACGCCTTGTAACGACACTCTTAGCCCTTCCAAGTACTCAATTCCGCTATCTGCAAAATCGTAGCTAATTTGAGCATCGACTTGGGTAACGGCGTTACGAGTTGCAGACTCAATTTTGTTTGAACCTCCACGCTGATACGTAAGGAACTCAGAACGATCGGTTGCCGCAACCCTAATCTCAAAGCCGTTCATCTCATAGTACGCTGTAATGCTGTACGTATTGTCTGATTGGCCTGGAATGGCTGTTCCATCTTCAAGCTCCGCATCTAGGATTGTCGCAGAAGCGGCAATACCAAATCCATCCAGAGAGTCAGTGAGCATTCTCAAAGGAACATTGGCCGTTAGCTCAACCCCTTTCATTTCACCTTTTAGGCCATCTTCGAAGAATGAATAGAAGCCCTGGTCTGGCGGAGTTACTAAATCGCCCACTTCGTAAGGCGTGTCTTGCGGGCCGTAGTTACCCGCAACGTCCACTATCCTGTCATGGAATCCAGGGATGAAGTAGTTAGCACCGTCATTGGTCACGTCGTTCGTGAAATCAATAAGCTGGTTACCGTCGCGGGTCCAATTAACCAAATCTTTATAGAAAAGCGCAATTGAGACATAACCTTCTTCATCGAAGTAGTTTTCAAATGAAATGTCAAAGTTGTTGGCTTCTAACGGACGAAGGGTTGGGTTACCTGTAAATTTAGACCAAGGCGACCCGAACTCTCTCACCGCTGCCTCAGAATTTTCTGTGGCAATCAGTTCAATATTTTGATCAAACTTAACAAAGCCCGATGCTTTCATTTGGTCGATACGTGCTCGACTAATGGTTTTCGATGCCGCAAAACGCAAATAGCGATTCTCATTAAGTTCGACACTTACGTTCAGGCTAGGGAGGAAGTGAGAGTAATCATCGCCATCGGTAATAATACAGTCCGCATCAACCACTTCGTTGCCATCGTCGTCACACACGGCAAAGTTCGGGCCTACAATACCAATGAAACCCGTTGAGCTTTGGTCCGTTTGTACATATTGTGCACCCACGTTACCTTTTACATTGAAACCTTGAACTTCAGTCTCAAAGTCTAGCTGGGCGTATAATGTAGTTACTTCTTCATCAATGGTGTAGGTATCACCTAAACGATCAGGCTCTAGAAGCCCTGCATCATTAAGCGTATATTCACCATCGTTGTAAGGGGCAAAGCCGTCGTAGGCTACAACGTAACCCATGCCAGCCCAGGTTAAGTCAGCTAAGCCGTTGTACAGATACTGCTCAGGGATCGCTTCAGAAAATGGATAAGATGAAGCGGTTGCGAAGAAACCTTTGTTATCTTTTGCTTTGTATCGGTCGCTATAGTTTACGCCGGCCGTAAAAGTGTTGAAGATTCCCCAATCTACATAACCAACTGCCTCAAAACGTATTGTGGTCAACTCTTCTTCAAAATCAGCAAAGTTCAGGAAGCCGTCTTGGGCGTTGAAATAGCTGTAAGGTTGACCATTTGCCTGTAAAACATCGGTGGTAAACTGATCGGCAATGTTAGCCATACCGCCCCCCCAAACTTGAGGACCCGCAAGCTGTAACATGGTGGGATCAGAGAATGCATCAAGGCCGCTACTGCCGGTAAAGTAAATACCATCAGTGCTCATTTCGAATTGACGTGAACCTAATTGCCCTTCGCCGAGCGCACCAGAACGCGCTAAACCAGCGTATGATTCACCACGCAAGTCACGTTTGTTCGACTCACTGTCTGCCACATCTAAAGTAAGAGACCACTCATCGGTTATGTCGTATTTGATATTTAAACCGAAGGTTTGAAGCTCGCCATCTTTTTGCGCGGGATCTGTACGCAGTACTGGATTCGCGTTAACTTGCGTGCCCGAGTTGTTAATGCCTGTACCACTTACATTTGCCGCAGCGAAGGGTTCGATGAAACCGCGAATCACACCTGAGTCGGAATAATCAATATCTAGCGCATCAAAAACAATGTCTAGTCTATCGGTGGGACGCCATTGAAGAATGGCTGAAATCGTGTCGCGTTCTAGCACGCGGCTAATGGCCTGAGTGTCTAAACCAAACGGAAGCACCTGACCATCGTCATTCTCACCATATCCCCAAACACCGTATTTTCTCTCGTTTCTGGGGGACTCCGTTGATGCAATGGCAAGTGCGAGACCTACCGTGTCATCTGCAAACTTTTCTACAAAGGAAAGAGCAAAACGGTTGCCGCTATTGTCGAACTCTGGATTATCTGAATCGTTGCCACCAAGTTCGTAGACCCCAGTGACGGTAAGGGTTTCCTGGGCTGCTAGAGGACGTACTGTTTGCAAGTCTACTGTACCGCCAATACCTTGGACAATAAGCGAAGCGTCAGAGGTTTTGTAAATTGTGGCACCTGTCATGATTTCAGCAGGGTATAAGTCGTACTCTACGCCACGGTTATCGCCAATACCGATAAGCTCTCGTCCGTTCAGCGAGGTGCCGGTAAAGTCTTCTTTGAAGCCACGTACCGAAATACCAGACGTTCGTCCGCCTACGCGCTCACCTGATAGGCCTGGCAAGCGGGCAAGTGATTCTGCGATTGAAGAGTCTGGAAGCTTACCAATGTCTTCCGCGGAAATGGCTTCAACAATGGAATCGTTGTCCATTTTCACCGCTTGGGCGCGCATCAAAGAGCCTCGAATACCCGAAACTTGAATAATTTCTACTTGTTCGTCGTCTGGTGTGTCTTGTGCTACTACTGAACCGCTGTTAAGGGCGGCGGTAATAGAAATAGCGATTAACGCAGGTTTAAACGTACTGGTGTGCTTCATGAGTCATACCTTGCTGAGTGTGTTAAACAAAGGTTTTATTATTTACAACGTTTTAACAATAGTAGTTGTTTTACTCATACGCAAGTGTTTTCTTAATTGTTTAAGAAAGGTGTTTTCAAATACAGGTAATAATCGGCTATTTGTGGCTAGCAAGAATGCTTAATGCTTTTTCTTGCTACCTCTAGATAGTACCGAGAAAGTTTGGATAACGCCGATTGAAATCTGGCAAAGAGCTGAAGGGGGAGTGGCAAATTTTTTAGAGAATGAGAAGCGGACAATAAATGCTATAGCCCGCAACAGATATGAGGTTCAGAGACCGCTTATTTTAGTTAGGTTACTTGACGTTGGGATTTAGTCCCAAACCAGTTCTTTAAAGTGCTTGCGACACATTGATTCATAGGTGTCGTTGCCGCCAATTTGTACTTGATCACCATTTTTTACAGCATTGCCATTTTCGTCTAAACGCACCACGAAACTTGCTTTTTTACCGCAATGGCAAACGGTTTTTAGTTCAGATAGTTTATCTGCCCAAGCCAGCAAATAATGACTGCCTTCAAAGGTTTCACCTAAAAAGTCGGTACGCAGGCCGTAGGCTAGTACCGGCACATCAAGTTCATCAACTACGTCCACTAGTTGCTTTACTTGTGCCTTTGTTAAGAACTGTGCTTCGTCAATAAAAATGCAGTCGGGCTTTAACGCTTCGCAGTCTTTGCTTATTGAGGCAAACAAGTCATCGCCTTTTGCGTATAGCTTGGCATCTGCTTGTAAGCCGATACGAGAAGTGACTTTCCCAACGCCGTATCGATCATCAAGCGCTGCGGTATAAATCACTGAATGCATACCGCGTTCACGGTAGTTATAAGCTGATTGGAGGAGTGATGTAGACTTCCCTGCGTTCATTGCAGAGTAATAAAAATAAAGTTGAGCCATGGTTATTAGTAGTTTTCGTTATACCAAGAAATAAGGTCGTTGGCGTTCATTGGTCTAGCGAAGTAAAAGCCTTGCAAATAGTCGGTTCCAAGCTGCGACAAATGTTGCCTTTGCTGCTCAGTTTCGATGCCCTCTGCAATGGTTTTACAGCCAAACTCTTTAGCCATTAAAAGTGTTGCTCTTATTATGGTATCACTCTCTTCAGAGCTATTCTGTATAAAAGAGCGGTCAATTTTAATAAAATTGAATGGCATAGATTGAAGACGGTTTAAAGATGAATAACCTGTACCAAAGTCATCAATTGATATTTTGACATCACGGGCTACAAGTTCGCTCACTCGTTTAGTCACTAGATCTTTATCAATAGCGAATACGCTTTCAGTTATTTCTAGGTAGAGGCGTTCTGGTGAAATTTTAGTTGTGCTGAGGGCATTGTCTAAAACTTTAAAGAAGCTATCATCGAGCAGTTGCGCGACTGATACATTTATCGACATTGCGAGACCGGGTTTGAACCGCCAATGTGAAAGGTCGATAAGCGCTCTATTTAATACCCACGCACCTATTTCTGGCATTAGCCCGCTGCGCTCTGCAAGGGGGATAAATACCGCAGGAGAGATATTTTCTCCGTCGCAGTTCCACCGTAAAAGCGCTTCTACTGACGACAAGGAGTTTGTCGTGACGTCAATGATAGGTTGATAAAAAACAGTAAACTCACTATTTTCAATGGCTAATCTTAAGCGTTCACAAAGGCGCTGCTCTCGCTTTATTTCGTTGTGCAACGTTTCGTTAAATACGCCAATAGAGCCTCTTTGCTTACGCTTTTGATCATACATAGTCAGGTCGGCCTGTTGAATTAAATCAACAGCGCTGTCGCCATGAACGGGGAACATAGCGATGCCGATAGTGGCGTCTAACGTTACCTGATTGTCGTTCGCAATAATGGGAATAGTGACGCCACTGCGCATAGCGTGTGCTACGGCCTTTGCGGTATCAACATTAGCATAAGGAATTACGGCGACGAATTCGTCTCCTCCCCATCTTCCTAGGTGATTTTCTTCCGTATAGTTACGAAGTCTGTTGGCAATTTCGGCAAGGACAATATCGCCGACTTTATGTCCTAAACTGTCGTTAACTTGCTTGAATCCGTCTAAGTCGATAAATAAAAGGGCGAGCGAGTTATCAAGGGCACGTGTAGTGTCTATCAAATTGTTGAGATGCTTGAGAAAGCCATTGCGATTAAGCAAATTTGTCAGTGGATCTCTGTTAGACAACCGATATAAATCCGCCGTTCTTCTTTCCACTTCCGCTTCAAGGTTGGCGTTAGATGCATCGAGCTTTTCGTTTGAAGCTATGAGTAGTTTGTTTACTTTAACTGTTTCACTACGCTCAATACGCATCTGTTCCATCAAACTATTATTCTTAGCTTTAAGGTGTAACGTACTGATGAAAAAGCGATGGTAGCGAAAAGCACTGGCGAAAATACCAAACCAGAAAACCAAGCCAAGCACACCTAAAATAAAAAATTTCCCGCTAGCATCTATTAACGCACATAACGACATAGGTACAAGAAGAGCAGTAGAGTAGAATCCGACGAGTTTTATGTTCGGAGACAGGACGGTTCCAGCTCCTCCGGACATAGCGGCGAGTACAACCATAGTCGCTGCTAGTTCGACAGTTGTCATGGATGAATAGAAAAGCACTGAATAAAGCGCCCAAATACAACCCGTAACATAGAGACCGGTCGAAAACCGAATCAAAGCAGGGCGCGGGTTATAAGCTTTTCCTGCCAAATTAGTGCGCCAATATAATGCATCAATTAGCCTCAGAAGTGAGACGCACACCATTACTCCCCAAATCTGTAGTTTATTTGCAAATGTTGAAGGGGAGTCGCTTTCAAAGAAAAATACCAGGCCAGAAAAGGCAAATATCGTCATCAAGAAGCCGACAAAGCTATTGCCAATTAGCATGTCGGTTGTGTCTCGTTCTATTTCAGTTTGTGATATCGATTCTTGATACGTGTTCAACCGGATAAAGCCTTAATTACATTGTGATTCAAATTTAATGCATTACTTCAAAAGCAAATTTAGTCGTACAGAGTAACGGGAAGCGTACAAACTTAAGTGCACTAAATGATTGTAGTATAGGCTAAATATAATACATATGACGGGGGCATTTTAAAATTCGACTAAAGCAACCCGCTTTTAGTCTATCTATGTTTTTCACAGTTCGTTCTAAATACCTGAAAGTGTAGTGTTCTTAATCGATATTGCTTTTTATTTCTTATCTGCGATGTGAACCGCTAAATATAGCTAAAACTTTAGTATACAAAAGTTAAATAAGGCCTGCGCAAGAGTAAAAACTTTTCACAGGATGTTTACAATGTTGTTCCTTTGTTATAAATTCTTAATCGATTAAGTTTAAATTGTGCTACCGCCTCCCTACGTTAAAGGGGCAGAGGCTACCTTGGATTTAACAAATTCAACACATTGTCGGAGAAAAAATGAACAAAAATCACACACTCAACGCTTTGACCCTAGCGATTTGCGCCGCTTTTTCGGGCTCGGTTATCGCGCAGGAATCATCAACAGCTGATGCTGACGCAAAGTCGAAAGAAAAATTCGAACAAATTGTGGTTACCGCTGCACCGGGTGGTGCAACGATGCAAGAAGCTAGTGTTTCTGTAAGTGCATTCGACGAAGACGATATTCTTAAACTAGCTCCTCGTTCTACCGCTGAGGTATTTCGCGCGTTACCCGGTATTCGTGCCGAGTCTTCAGGCGGTGGCGGTAACGCAAATATTACTATTCGCGGTATTCCACTTGCGACGGGTGGTTCTAAATTCTTGCAAATCCATGAAGACGGTTTACCTGTTTTAGAATATGGTGATATTAACTTTGGCAATGCCGATAACTTTTTACGCTACGACTGGTCAGTAGCGAATGTGGAAGCAGTACGCGGTGGTTCAGCGTCAACATTCGCAAGTAACTCGCCAGGCGGTGTTATTAACTTGATCAGTAACACGGGCGAAGTAGGTGGCGGTGCCATTGGAACGTCATTTGGCGTCGATTACGAAGAGTTTCGTTTAGATTTTCGCTATGGCGGTGAAATTAGCGACGACCTTTACTACCACATTGCTGGCTTTGCCCGTGGTGGAGAGGGCCCGCGAGAAACGGGATACAATGGCGACCAAGGCGGTCAGGTTAAGTTCAATATCACTAAGATGCTAGATAACGGTCACATCCGTTTCTTCTATAAAAACCTTGATGACAAAGTATCAACATACCTTCCTTCTCCGGTATTGGTGAAAGGCGATGGTGAATATGGCCCGGTACCTGGTTACGATGCCAGCTCACAGGCATTAAACTCAGCTTACAACACAAATATTTCTACTTTTGACAGCTATGGTAACCCAGAGAATCGCGACGTTCGCGATGGCATCGAATCAAAAGTAAACTCATTTGGCGTTGAAGTTGACCTCGAAGTGGCTGAAAACTTGTTCTTATTAAACAAGTTCCGTATTTCAGATATCTCAGGTGGTTTTATTGCTCCATTTACTGATGGATTTCCAGCGGGCCCTGGCGATGTATCGAATTTCGCTTCTGCACTTTGTGCCGGCGCTACTGACGGTGACGGAAACGCGCTGAATTGCGACAGCACAAGTGTTGTGCTCGCGAACGGACCTGGCGCTGGTGAAGTGTACACAGGACAAGCATTTACAAACCTTCAGTTCGACACAAGAATCAACGATCTGGGTAACATGATCAACGATTTCAGCTTGCGTAAAGAATTTGATAACGGTATCGACCTCACAGTAGGTTATTACTACTCAAACCAGGACATCGCCACAAGCTGGTCAAGCTGGCAGACATTTATTCAAACTCTAGACGGTGACAATTCACAGCTTCTAACAATTACAGATGGCGATGGCGTGGAACTTGTTTCAAACGGTTTATTGTCACCAAGCTTCCTTTCGTGGGAGTGGGACTTAAACTATGTAACAAAAGCGCCGTACATGAACGTTGGTTTTGAATTGTCAGATAACATTCTTATTGATGCATCGGTACGTCATGACACGACCGAAGCTTCAGGTGAACTCATCAGCTCATGTTGCGGAGGAAATGCTGACTTCGACCTAAACGGTAACGGAACTATTGAGCAAATTGAAGATGCTTCAGCAATCAACAGCGGCTTCATTAGCGGTGGTGTTATCAACTTAAATCGCGCCGGTGCGTCATCTCAAATTGTTGACTACAGTGCGAATAATACGTCTTATTCAATCGGTGGTTCGTACCTACTAAGCGCCAGTCAGACATTCTTTGCCCGTTACTCAAAAGGTGGCCGTGCTATTGCCGATCGTTTACTGCAGATTGGCGGTACACTGAATACAGACGGCAGCTTAACAAGCACAACATCGGGTTACGATACAACGAAGCAATTCGAGGTAGGTTACAAGTACGGTACGAAAGACCTCATGGTTAACGCAACCTTGTTTGATACTGTTACTGAAGATACGCAAGCAGAGGTAACCAGTGGTTTAACCTTTATGCGCGAATATGAAGCAACAGGTTTAGAGCTTGAAGGCCGCTGGACAGCAACTGATAATTTCGTGCTATCCGGTAACTTAACGTGGACAGACGCTGAAATAAGTAAAGACGTAAACAACCCTGCACTTGAAGGAAATACTCCACGCCGCCAAGCAGATTGGATTTGGACTATTACCCCTGAGTACGTTACAGATACATGGTCTGTTGGTGCCTCACTACAAGGCTCGACAGAGTACTATGTTCAGGACAATAACGACCTTAAACAAGAGGGTTATAACCTTGTAAACTTGTTTGCCACTTATTGGGTGAACGACCAATTTTCTGTGTCGCTTAATGTGAATAACGCCACTGATGAATTTATCATCACTGAGTCAGAAGAAGGTTCAGCAGAAGTTGGTAGCTACATCAGAGCACGTCCATTGAACGGCCGTACTACAGTACTGTCGCTTAAATATATGTTCGACTAACGAGCAAGTATCTAGTGCAAAGGTACTAGTTATTGTTCAATTAACGCCCGCAATTGATGCGGGCGTTTTTTTGTTTATTCACTCTCTGCGGTTTTGAGTAGTTGAAGCTGCTTGGCGATTGCTGCAGAAAGTTGGTCAATTAAATGGCTATGTTTCTTATGAATAACGTGTACCAATTCGTGTTCCACTAGAGGTATATACTCAATTCCAGATTGTTCGAAAATGGCTTCTTCAGAATAGTCACTCGGTAAAATAGCGTAGTCAAATCGCCCGTTGAGCAGTAAATTTATGACGTGGTGAAAGTCATCAAATTCAAAGATGTTGGCATTTAACTCGCCAGGTTTGGCGTGCATATTGAAGAAAAATCGGGTAGTGACGGCTATTGCCTTATCTGGTTGTTGAATTATGCTTTTATTGCACTCAGCTCCCCGTATACACAATAGAAATGATGCGCCATGAGACAGTGCTGGAGGAACAATTACAATGTTATTGTCAGGCTGAGACACTACGTCATAGCGAATAATATCTGCATCTGTCATTCCTTCATCCAAAAGCCGTAAGCCTCTTTCCCCACCCACTTTTTCGAATGTAACCTCAATGCCGATATCTTGATACGCACGTGCTATTAAGGGTTTATAGAAGCTACTTACTCGAGGATGAGTTAGTTCTCCAATGACGAAGTTAGTATCATCGTGCTGGGCACTGGCGTTTGAATTGAATAGCAGCGACGAGATAAAGAGAATAAAAAATGTTGAAATGGTTTGAATGCCAATAAAGCGCATCGTTTTCACTTTACAAATCCTTGTTTAAGAAAACCACGATAAGCTAAGGGTAGAGTACGAACGAAACAATAGAAAGGTAATTTAACGGGCAAATAAAAAGCCCCATCTCAAGGATGGGGCTTCGTTAATCAAGTTACTGCAATTATGACAGTTTACGCAGCGTTTTGACCGCCATCAATCGCTTTAAGCGTTTGAGACGCTGGAACAAGTTCCATATCGAACGTGTATTCGTCTACACGAACTGCTAGCTTGCGCTTTTCGTTATAGTCGTGAAGCTTAGCGGCTTCATCAGCCGTTACTACGCCTTTTTCTTGAAGCTTGTTAAGTGCATGTTCAAAAGAAATGAACGGCACTACAGGCTCTTTGCGAAGTGCTTTTTGCACTTTGCCAAGAAGGTGCGCTACCGCGTGCTTCGCTTTAAACGCTTGCTCGTTAATGTCATTGCCGTCTCCCGGCGTAACGCGAACAAGGTGAGTAAGCTGCTCTTTCACGCTGTTATCTTGCATAGACGCAATAGAAAGCTCACGCACTAGGTCGTCGCTAATACCCGCAACACTATTGGTGTAGGTGTTCGTAAGAAGACGCATTAAGCCACGTGTCGCCGTGTTCGGGAAATTGTTGATAAAGTTAACAATTGCCTGATCAGCTTGTTGTAAAGACCACTGCATCGCGTATTCGAAATACGGTAGTGCAAGTTTTCTGTCTTCAATGCGCTGCTCGTAGAAACGAATTGCTGCCATTGCACCGTATAGGTAGCTCATTACGTCACCTAGACGTGCTGATAAAAGCTCAGCTTTCTTCAGGTCACCGCCTAACACAGCAAGTGACAAGTCAGCAAGTGGTGCTAGTTTTGCAGAGATGCTGTTAACACGCTTCTCATACTTGCGAACTTCTGGTAAAGCAGACTCGCTCTCGCGTAGGAAAGGAAGGTAGCCTTTACCTAGGCTGCGGAATGCATTTTTAACGCTGAAGCCAACAGTCTTACGAAGTACCTTGTTGAACTCTGCATCCGCAGAACTTTCGTTGCTGTGGATTAGGTCAACCATGTCTTTAAGGTAAGGGTGACAACGCATTGCACCTTGGCCAAAGATCATCAGGTTACGGGTAAGAATGTTTGCACCTTCTACCGTAATAGCAATAGGAAGCGCAGCATAGCCGCCAGCTAGTGTATTTTGAGGACCACGTTGAATTGCTTTACCTGCCTGGATGTCCATAGCAGAGTTCATCACATCACGACCTAGTTCAGTCATATGATACTTAGCAATAGCGGTGACTACTGATGGCTTCACGCCTAGGCCTAGACCTTCAGTTGTAAGAACACGCATCGCCTCAAGTAAGAAAGTCTTACCCGCGATGTCTGCCATTTTCTCTTGAATACCTTCAAAACGACCAATTGGAAGACCGAATTGCTCACGTACGAAAGAATATTCAACCGTGCCTTTAAATGCAGATTGTGCAGTCGCTACGCCCATTGCTGGAAGTGAAATACCACGACCTGCACCTAGACAGCTAACTAGCATCTGCCAACCACGACCAATGTTCTTTTGACCACCAATGATGAAGTCCATAGGAATGAACACATCTTGACCACGAGTAGTACCGTTGTAGAAGCGTACACCCATTGGGTCGTGACGGTTACCAAGTTCAACACCTGGGTGAGACTTAGGTAGAAGGGCACAGGTAATGCCAAGCTCTAGTTTGTCGCCAAGTAGTTGGTCTGGATCGAATACTTTAAACGCAAGACCTAGTACGGTCGCAATTGGTGCAAGTGTAATGTAGCGCTTGTCCCAGCTTACACGTAAACCAAGCACTTCTTCACCGTTGAACTCGCCTTTAGTCACGATAGCCGCGTCAGGAATAGCACCTGCGTCAGAACCTGCTTCAGGGCTGGTAAGCGCGAAGCACGGAATATCGCGACCGTCTGCTAGACGAGGTAGCCAGTAATCTTGTTGCTCGGTCGTACCGTAGTGCATAAGAAGCTCGCCTGGACCTAATGAGTTAGGAACCATTACGGTTACTGCAATTGCACCGCTTTTCGCTGCGATAGTGGCAACAATTGTAGAGTTTGCATACGGGCTGAACTCAAGACCACCAAATTTCTTTGGAATGATCATAGAGAAGAAACGGTTCTTACCTAGGAAGTCTAAAACGTCCTGAGGAATGTGCTTGCCGTTGCCTAGTTCAAAATCATCGATCATGTTCAGCAACTCGGTTACTGGACCGTCCATGAATGCTTGTTCTTCTGCGCTCAGTTTTGCCTGAGGGATATCGCGTAGCGCCTGCATGTCAGGCTTACCCTGATAAATAGAAGATTCAATCCACACATCGCCTGCATCTAAGGCTTCTTGCTCTGTGATTGAAATTGGGGGTAATACTTTCTTTAAGCTAGTTCTGATACTCATAATAACTCATCCGCTCATCTGACCAGTTGTTTAGATTAATACTACACCTAATTTAAAAAAGATCAAATTTTGTAAAAATTATCAAATAATCATGTGGTTATATAAACTATCTGCGTCTTTTGTATACGAAAGTGTGATGCAAGGGATTAACATTGCTGATATTTAATGGTCAAAAAACGCTCTGCTTGTTGTGTCACCTTGATGTAGAAACACTATACCTGCGGTAACACGCCGCGATTACGAACATTTTACCTCTCGCTGTGTGGGTAATTATCTATACGGACTGGTATAGAACCCGCTTTTTCGTGCAGCTGTCCGTTAACTGTATTCATCTAAACTCTGTTTGTTCGTTTTAATCAGAGGCATTGTCTTTTATAGTGAGCGCTCTTTAACATGGAGAAGTAATTAAAATGCGCCGTCTTTCATCATTTTTCGCTAAGTTCCTTATTGGAAGTGCAGCTTTAACAAGCTTGGGTTTTTCTGGACTAGCATCAGCCAACGGATATGCAGTGGCAAATATTGGCTTTGGCAACGTAGATACTGAAATAGATAATGAGTCTGATATTAGCTATTCAGCTGCTTTAGGCTATCAATTTCACCGTCAGTGGTATGTAGAAGGTGGCTATATCTCTTTTATTGATACAGATAATGACGAACAATCAATCTCATCTAAAGGCCCTTATTTGGCGTTACTAGGTAAAGCGAGTAGCCAGAAAGGTGAGCTGTATTATAAATTAGGCGTGGCAAGCGTTGACATCGAGCACGCGTCGATAGATAGCTCTACCTGTGGCCCAGAAGCCGCTGTGTGTGGATACGATGACACAATTATCGCAGGATTAGCTGGGCTAGGCTTCGATTACTACTTAGGCTTACAGTCGATGGTACGCGTGGAATACACCTACTTTGGTGGCAAAGATGATTTTTCTGCGCATATTGTAAATTTAGGTTTTCGCTACAACTTTTAGGTTGTAGTTATTAACTCGCATAGTCGTTTTAAATATAGGCCCTAGATAAATCCAAAAATCGTTTGATTGTGTAAAAATAGATAAATTCTCAACAATGGATTTACAATGAAAAACGAATTAGACAGCAAGTTCTTACTTCAGGTTTTCGACAAGATCCGCCAGCATGGCGCGAAAGAAGATGAACAGTATAAGCTTAATGGGATTACTGCGTTTACAGATCACGATGGCTATACGCTTTACATTGAAGACGTTAATGTGAAGCTGCAGTTCGGCTTTCACAATCAATACCATTTTGACTATGACTCAAAAGAGCAATATGAATCGTTTGAGAAAAAGTTGAAGCAAATCGATAAAGAATATTAGTGACCTGATTTCAGTTTGTATTGCTAACAAGCAATATATTTCTTAAGCAGAGAAAGCAAGTATGGGCTCTCTCTGCTTAAGTGCTTCTATTAATCGCAAGAGCACTGTGGGCTGTCTGTCTCAATTAGCCCCACCAAAAACCTTCTGCTACAATGCCGCCCACTTCGTTTCAAAGGATACAGACATTGGCGGCGGCAATTAAAGCTCCTAAATTTAAACTAGCATTTTTAGGCCCTAAGTTTTGGCCTGTATGGTTAGGTGTTTTCGTTCTTTATACAATTACATGGTTGCCTTTACCCGTGATACGCGCTATCGGTGGCGGTACCGGTAAACTTATCGCATTAATTGTTCCTAAACGGGCAAAAGTCGCAAAGCGTAACTTGACGCTCTGGAACCCTACACTTTCCGCCAGTGAAGTAGAGGCGCTTTACAAAGAAAATGTGCGGCGTACAGGCATGGCACTATTTGAAACTGCTATGGGGTGGTGGTGGCCTAGCTGGCGCGTAAAACGAGCCATTGAGATTGAAGGCACTGAGCATGTTGAAGCGGCCCTTGCAAATGGCAAAGGTGTATTTGGTATGGCACTTCACAATATGAATCTGGAATTTGCCTGTAGAGGTATTGGCTTCTTCCGTCCAAGCATCGCGTTTTATCGCAAACACAACAACCCTCTCGTTGATTACCTTCAGTATCATGGGCGAAACCGCTCGAACAAATACATGATTGATAAACGCAACGCAAAAGCCTTACTTGCTGCACTTGACGATAAAGAACTTTGTTTGTATTTGCCCGACCAGGATTATGGCCCGAAACAAAGTATCTTTGTGCCATTCGGTGGGGTGAAAGATACCGCGACAACTACAGCAACGCTGATGTTTATTCGACGTAGTCACTCTGAGCCAATGATCATCACGTCACAGTACACCAAACGCGGTTACAAAATTAAAATCTATCCACCGCTTTCTCAGTTAGGCGATATGGAAGACGCTGAAGCACTAACATTACTGAATCAACATGTAGACGCTGCGGTTAAAGAACAGCCAGAAAGCTATTTGTGGATGCACAAGCGATTTAAAACCAGACCGGAAGGTAACTCTGAATCGCTGTATAAATCACTATAGCTGTGTATGAATAAACACCTAGCGATGAAAATTAGATAAATAGAATAATAGGCTTTCCGTTCGAAGGTAGACTAAAATAGAAGAATTATGCTTAAGTTCATACACATAGCATAAGCTGATTTTCGATTAAAAGTGGCTACACATTGGTAAGGTATGGGACAGACAAGTTACTCAAGTTCATCGTTTTGGGCAAAGCAAATTGGCATAGCTGCAGTGCTTGTGATCATTGCTGGCGTACTCATTTACATGCTTCAAACACAGGACCAAGAGCCTGTTCCTCAAGGGCAAGCGGAAGAAAAGTCTGTATCACGTGGGTTAAGTGAGTTCTATCGAGACTTCCGTATGTCTGCTACTGACCCAGCAGAAGAGGAGCAGGGAGACTTTGTACTGGATATTGCGGGCGTTGATCCAAATTTAGACAACAAGCTTGCACAAATGTCTAGCCAAACACGTCCGGTTGAAAAGAATTGGACCGGCGAACATAAATACCGCACGTTCCAGGAAGGGAACACACTGCGCGAAGCTATTTCGCAATATGCTCAAGCTGAAGGCATGCAGGTGATATGGAACCTGGAGCAAGACTTTGTTATTAAGCACCAGTTTCAATTGGACAACACGGTTGCAGGATCGCTTGCTAAAATTGCCAGTGCCATAGACAGTAGTTTTGAAGGGCAAGTAAAAGCATATTTGTGTGCAGAGCAACGCTCGCTGGTGGTGACTGCCCAAGAAACAGAATTTCTCACCACCAACTGTCGTTTGGTTAGAGGTTAAGCTTCATCGCCTAGCCGCTACACGTTCCAAATAGTGTATTCCAGTGAATGGTTACTTGCTCTCGTATGGCATCTAGTTCTTCGCTCTGATCTGCGTACTTGGTATCTGCTAACGTTAAATGGTGGTATTGCTCTCGCAGCTTTAAATACGCCTTTTGCAGTTTGTGCGCAGTGGCGACATCAATAATGTTGGTCTTGGCTGCGGCGTCAAAAATGCGAAGATTGTCAGGATATTCTGTCATGGCAGCCTGTGACTTTGCATTAGCGAGTACAAGGTATTGAGCCATGAACTCAATATCGGTAATACCACCTACACACTGCTTTAAGTCTACCTTTTCGTTATCCTTTGAAAGCAAGTGCTCCCGCATTTTTAAACGCATTTTGCACACATCGTCAGCCAACGTTTTAGCGTTTCTAGAGCGAGTTAGTATAGAATTTCTTACCTGCGTGAAGTCATTCAAAAGGCGTGGGTCTCCGCAAATGGCTCTTGCACGAACCAGCGCTTGATGTTCCCAAGTCCATGCTTCTTCGGTCTGGTATTTTTCGAAACCATCGATATGGCAACATAACAATCCCGCATTGCCAGAAGGGCGTAGACGCAAGTCGGTTTCGTATAATTGTCCAAACAACGTCTTCGTATTGAGAAGATGCATGATGCGCTGCGCCAACTTAATGTAAAACTGTTGCGCTTCAATAGACTTCTTACCGTCTGTACTTATGCCGCGAGGGGCATTATGCAAAAACACTAAATCTAAGTCTGAGCCGTAACCTAATTCATACCCGCCTAGTTTTCCATAGCCGATAACGGCAAATCCTTTGTCAGTTCCCTCTAGGTGTGCTGGAACGCCATAGCGCTGGTGCATTTGCATCCAGGCAGCATTTACTACGTTCTCCAATATCACTTCAGCTAGCACCGTAAGCTTATCGCTCACGTTGTTTATAGGTAGTGATTCACTGATGTCGCTGGCGGCTATGCGAAGCTGTTGGCAAAGTTTGAACTGCCTCCATCCATCCATAAGCATTTCAACATCGTCTTGTTCAATACGAAGCATGATTTCACGCAGTTCCAGCTGATATTCCTGCTTGCTGGTATGGATATCGGTATTTTGCTGACCGAGGTATAACGGCGTGAGTAATTCGTCTAATAGTAATGGGAAGCGCTTAATTTCTTGAGCTATCCAGTCGCTTCGTTCACATAGCCTTACTAACTGTTTTAATACATCCGGATTTTCAAGTAGTAAGTCAAGGTAAGTGGTTCGGCCTGTAATCGCTTCTATAACACCGAGTAAACGGTCGAGTACCTGAGGGATGTAGTTTGGATGTTGGTTGATGAGCACATACAAGATTTCGGGAAGCAACTTATTTAACGTGTCTTCACCTTTTTGGCCCATGCGATAATTGCGTTGCTTATCCTTAAAGGCGACAAGAATAGAATATATGCCTTTAATATCGCTAGCAGACAGGTATTCGCCAAAGGTTTCAGTAAACTCATCCTCTTGCAATGCAAGACGCCACGCATCTTGGCAGGCAGTGAAAAGCTGGTCTTCTTCTGAGTGCGTATCATGAGACTCTTCTACTAACTCGTTGAAATGGGCATGAATACGCGCCATTACAGTATCTAAATGCACTAAAAATTCACTGTAAGAATCAAAACCCATGACTTCAATAAGCGCAGCTTGTTGCCAAGGTAACTCAGGAAGAGTTTGGGTCTGGCGATCTTGAGCTTGTTGAAGCGTGTGCTCTACTTTTCTTAGGAATAAATAGTCACTTTTTAGCTGTTGCGTTACATCGCGTTCGACTATATCGAGTTCAGTTAATGCGTCTAACGTGCTAAGTAATGACTTACTTTGTAATGCTGGCTCTCGTCCTCCGTGAATCAGCTGAAAACTTTGGGCAAAAAACTCCACTTCACGAATGCCACCTGCGCCGAGTTTTATATTGTTACTCAGTCTGCGTCTGCGTATTTCTGTGGCGATCAGCTTTTTCATATTACGAAGGGCATCTAATGTGGTGAAGTCTAAGTAACGACGGAAGGTAAACGGGTGCAAAATGCTCTTTAACCATTTCACATCTTGCGAATTATCATCGTTAATCACCCGCGCTTTTACCATGGCAAAGCGCTCCCAGTGTCGACCTTGGTCTTGATAATAATCTTCAAGTGCCGCGAAATGCATCACAAGGGGGCCAGAATCGCCGAAGGGGCGTAAACGCATGTCGACGCGGTAGACTTGACCGTCATTAGTCACTTTGTTCAATGCTTGGATAAGTTTTTGCGCGAGTTTGGTAAAAAACTGCTGATGCTCTACGCTTTTTCGACCGCCTTGGGTTTCGCCTTTTTCTGGGTACGTAAAAATCAAATCGATATCAGAAGAAAAGTTGAGTTCCTTTCCTCCTAATTTCCCCATACCTAAGATATACATGTGCATGTCTTGGTTATGGCTTTGTGGTTTTCCATAGCGCGCAGCTAAATGTTGATAAAGCCAGTGGTACGCACCGTTAATAAGTACATCAGCTAATGCTGAAACCTGCATAAGTGATATTTCTATGGGTTGCTTGTTCAAAACGTCGAGGAAAGTAATCCGCGCCATCTCTTTATTTCTAAATTCCCTCAACACTTGCAGTAAGTCATCTTCGCTGGCGACGGTGTGCAATTCATTGTCTAGGTTTGCGAGATAGTCAGATGACATGGTATGAACAAGGGATTTAAGCGCTTCACTTTTCTCAAGGGGTTGATAAGGCTCAACGATGCGAGAAACAAATGAAGGGTTTTGAATCAAAGTCTCTGCCAAGAAAGAGGAACGCGTGAAGGAGAGCATTAGTGTTTCACAATGAGCCTCAATTACGGCTTTGTCACTTTCGCTAATTGCTGGCGCTGTTAACAACTGCTGCCAAAATTTTTCGGCAAGTTCTACGTTTGTCATGCTATTTTCGTTGTCTGTTGGCATAATGCTCGCGTCTTATGAGATATCGCTCGTGTTTTACGGTTGAATACTCACAATTGCCATTGCAAGTACTCAAAACAAGGTCTGCTAAGTGCGCTAACGTGCAGCTCCGCATTCGATTTGGTTAAGTGCCTGCTAACCCAGGGTGTGATCTACAGGTCATTTAGCCCTAACTAAAATAAATCTGAACAAGTTCGATGTCATCGTTGTACAAGTTTGTATTAGATGAACGCTATTCAATTAGCCATCACTGATTTTTCGAAACTACATCAAAAACTAATCAGAAGAACTTTGTGTGTTCAAGGAGTAAAGATAACGTGGAAGCCTTAGTAAAACTAGTACCTCTAACGCAAGAACTGCTGATATATCTCGCTATGGATGTCGCAATTGCGTTAGTACTGCTAATGATTATGAAGTGGCTGACAGGCGCATTTAGGAAATACTCGGTAACAGAAGAACTAGGTGTTAAAGATAACTTCGCATTTGGGATAAGCATTGCGGGAGGCATGCTGTCGTTGTGCATAGTATTGAGCTCGGTTGTTGGCCGTCATATTGGCGTGGGTTATAAAGAAGCGGCGATTGGAATGGTAACTTTCGGCATTGTGGGCATTATATTGGTGAAGTTCGGACGCTTCGCTCACGATAAACTAGTACTTAATAAAGTTGATACGCATGCGATGATTGCCGAAAGGAGTGTGAGTGTGGCGCTGGTTGATGCGGCTAGCTTGGTGGCAAGCGCAATTGTTTTACGCAATATTATGGTGTGGGTTGATGGCAGCGACATGAACGCAATCATTGCTATTGTGACCGGTTTTACCGTAGTTCTGACCATGTTGCTTGTTATGACGCGCATTTTAGAGTTTAGATATGCAAGAGATAATCAAAACGACTCATTTCAAGGGGCGCTAGAGAAGGGCCAGTTAGCACTCGCTATCGAGCACACTGGTAATTTACTTGGAACTGCTATGATTGTGTCGGCAGCGAAGAATTTACTCATTTACAACCCATCAGGCTACGTGAGCAATATAACAGGTTGGCTGATTGTTAGTGTTGGCTTAGCAATCGCACTTCATATTTTGGTACTAGCGAGCAAAAAAATTATTTTATTTGGCATGAATTTCCGGCAGGAAGTCGACCAACAGCATAACGTTGGTGTAGCTGCACTTGGGTTTACCCTTAGCATAGGAAACGCCATGACCATTAACGGTGTCTTAGGCGGGTAGGGGAATACTCTTTTCTGGATAACGAACCTAACGCAACCCAATGTCTTAATCTTCAAATTGGGTTTTCATACACATTAGCTCATTGAGTTGCCCTTTACGAATAATCCCGTTTTTTTGAGGGCGGCTCATTCGCTTTACCTCATATTCAAGCTTTGATGCATGTGACTTGTCAGTCATTTCGAATATGGCTTTAAAGGTCAGTGGTGCCTTACCTTTTAAGGCCTTGGCGCCCCCTTTTAACTCTCCTCGGTGTTGCGCTATGCGGCGCTTGGGGTTAGTGGTAATTCCTGTGTAGAGTTGGCCAAGCTTATTTTCAACTAAGTAGAGATACCACGTAGCTTTTGTACTTCCCTGGTGGGTATTGCCTTCGTTGGCTGGTATACTTTGTGCCAATGTAATTCAATGTATAGAAATTTCTCGTAGCTTTATATTAGCAGAATTAACTAGTGCTTGTTGACCTTTGCTGTACAACATAGATCAACCAGCCCATAAGACTCGGCGTGAATATATTGCTTCGATAATCGCGCGATGTTGGTTACCATATATACGAGAATAAGCGCGCTGTTTCGAATTCACGTGTTCGCACTCATGTTTTCGAACGCACATTTTTAATGGAAAAACGGTAAATTGCATGTACGAAAGTTATTATGGACTTAACTCGAAACCGTTTCAGTTAACCCCAGATCCAGAATTTTTCTTCGCAAGTAAATGGCACAAACGCGCCATGTCTTATCTACAGTATGGACTTTCTCAAGCTGAAGGGTTCATTGTTATTACCGGCGGAATTGGAACCGGGAAAACCACCGTAGCAAACAGCTTGCTTGAAGAAATTGAAGACGACATTGCGGCAGCTCAAGTTGTTACGCCAAAGCTGTCGCCAGACGAACTGGTAAAAATGGTCGCGTCTAAATTTGATATCCCTACGGAAGGTCGCTCAAAAGCCGATATTTTAAAAGCGCTTGAAATTTTCTTATACGATCTAAACAAAGCGGGTCGCCGCGCCTTACTATTGGTTGATGAAGCGCAAAACCTTCCGTTAGAGACTATTGAAGAATTAAGAATGCTGAGTAACTTTCAGCTGAACGGCAAACCGTTGATTCAAAGCTTTTTGCTGGGGCAAGAAGAACTGCAGCCTATTCTGCGCGCACCGAATATGGAGCAATTTAGGCAACGTATTGTGGCGTCTTGCCATCTCGCTCCGCTTTCATTGGAAGAGTGCAAAGAATACATTGAGTACCGATTGCACCACGCGGGATGGAACGGCTCACAGTTATTCAGTGAAGAGGCGTTTGAACGAATTCACATGTTCTCTCGCGGTATCCCTCGTAAAATTAATACCCTAATGGACAGGGTAATGCTCTATGGCTTTTTAGAAGAACTAGAGAGCTTTGACGCGGACGCGGTAAACGAAGTAATTGAAGAAGTAAAAGCAGAGATGTTCGAGCCTGATAAAACGGGCGCGGAAGTGACGGAGCATATGGGCTTTGCTGACCACCCGGAAAGCCAAACTATCATGACACCTAAAGGCAATGTTATTCGCGACACCAAATACTACTTGGATATGTTAGCTGAATTAGTTGATGCCTTAGATGACGCCATTTCACAAAAAGTGAAAATGACGCAGTACGTCGATAAGCTTATGAAAAAGAAGTTCAAAACGTATGTCCGACTTAAGAGTGATGATAAGAAAGAGTGATACTTTCTTTGTAGCCACCATCATTTGATAAACAAAAAAAGCGCCTTTTTACTAACGTAAAATCGGGCGCTTTTTTATTGAGTTTAGTTGACTAGTACTGCCTACAAACTACAACCGGTAGATTGAAAAATTCATTGAATTAGTCATAGGTGTAGGTAATTGAGGCGCTTAAGCGTCTGTCGGTATAGTTGTTACCAAACTGAGATATGCCTGTATTCAAATCTCCCTCTTGCTTGAGGTACCTAGCATCAATACTTGCTTTTAACCGGCGACCGAACTCTCTTTCTAAACCAATGGATGCATTCCAGTTGTCGCTTTCGCCTCTGAATACGTCTTCTGCACCCTGACCTGTGATATTGGCGTAGTTAATACTGCTAGTTATGTTGGTATAGCTACCAATTTTATAGGCTACGTTTGTACCGAAAGAGTAGGTGCGTCTTAGTCTATCTTCGTCTAAATAATCATCTTCGGCATATCGCCAAGAAAAAGCGAGGGTAATTCTAGAAAAGTCATAACCTGCTTGAAAATTTGCACTTTTCCTTAAAATGATATTGTCATCAAACTCTAGATTTTGTGAAGTAAGCTGCACCAATTGCTCTCCCGCGGAGGGTGTATAACTTAAGCTATTGGGCTGAAAACAGTCAGCAATGGATGTCGATGAAGCTGGGCAAACAAATACGCCTAAGTTCTCTGGATCAGCTAACAAGCGAGACGTGTTTGTAACGTCTTCTGAATAGCTGAATGAGGTGCGTAAGTATTTGGAGTTGTATCCAATACTCGCTGATGCCGATTCACCATAAAAACGACGTCCGTAAGTAGCAGCAACCCGTGTACGAGTGCTCAGTGCCCATTGCATATCAACACCTACGAATGTTTCACCATCGTCTTCTTCTAGATCGGAATCGCTCTTATTGGCCGTTAATGATATATAGCGATTCTCAGCTTGACGGTAAGTTAATCCCACCCCATAAGAATTAAACTCTCTTACTAAACTGTTCGTGTCATCTCTGTCTGAAATTTGGTTAGCTTCGTGCCTTGCAGTTAAACGAATGGCCCAGTCGCCATAAATTCGAGTATCTATATAACCGTCACCAGTTCTCGATTCAAAGTCACCATTGTTTGCTTGACCTCGCTCAGTATTCTGATAAGTACCCGTAACTGACCAGATGAAATACTTGGCTTCATCGCCGTTGAGTAAAGTACCTGAGAGTTGATAACTGTCATTATCCAGAGCATTGTTGTTAGTTAATGAACGCTCCGATGCTGTATCTGAGTATGAGGCTGTGCCTTGCCCCCTTACCCAGTCGCCTTGATCTAGTGTAAGCGTAGAAGATAGTCGATTCGAGCGAGTTTTCGCCAAACTGTCAGAGTTCGCAATAAAATCACTCACTAAAAAGTTAGCTGAATTCGTGTTTTGGTAATTTAGAGCCCCAGCCGCTTGAAAAGACAGTAGGTTTTCTAAAGGTACCCATTGCGCTGAATAGCTGTACTCTGCGTAATCTTGTCGCTGGCTAGCATCGTCGTTATCGCGCTCAAGATGAGTATAGGTACCAGACCATAACCCTTGAAATGTTCTTGTTTGATAAGTTGCGTTTACTTTAGGCGCCACAGTTACTGTGGTAAGTGAACGGTTGCCATTTTCCTCAGTATCGACACTTTGGTAGATGGTTTCGGCTGTGGCAACAGCATTCACGTCAAGTTTTGCAAAAGCAGGTAGACTTGTTGCGACGGCTGCAGCAACAAGTGTCGGCTTTATTATTCTTCTTTTAGGCATTGTATTGCGCCTATTCGCTGCGCTCTGAGTAATAATACCCATAATATCCGCTTCCATCGGTGTCGTTATGTACAGACTTGTTCACTACAAATCCTATGGCCATCTCTGGGTTCAATCGCTCCACAGACATTTTAATATCGCCTATCTTCGCTTTGCCCTCTTCTACGACAACAACCGCTTGTCCTGCAAAATTAGCGAGAATAGCACTCTCGTTTATACCAATGAGAGGAGGCGTATCAAAAATAACTATTCGATCTGGGTATCTGTTAGCAAATTCATTAACAGTATCATGCATTTTCTGGCTTGCTAGCAGTTCGGTAGACAAATGGTGCGACTTTCCTGCAGGAATAATTTTCAGCTTATCGATGTTGGTTGGGTACAGCACATCTGAAATATCGTCAACGTCTCCGGTCAAATATTCCATTAGCCCTTTACGACGTTCTAATCCTAATGTGTTTAATACGTTAGGCTTAAGTACATCGGCGTCCACAAGAAGTACAGTTTTATCCTGCTCCGATGCGATACTCATTGCCAGGTTGGTTGCAGTGAATGTCTTCCCTTCAGAAGGGCGACTACTGGTAACCATAATAATGTTCGGGTTGTGAAGGGTTTTCGCTAAAGAGCCAAAGGCGTTTGCTAAAAGCTTACGCTTTATTTCGCGGTACTCTTCATTAATTTGCTTTCTCTCACCGTTTAGCGAAATATGCCCATTCTTATCAAGACGCACAAAATCGATAACAAATTCGTCGAGTGGAGATTTCTTATTGATAAATTCCTTTTCATCAGCGATCACGGTTTCAGCAGGAAGCTCTGCGGGTGCAGGTTTGTCAATTGATACCTTCGACTCCTCTGGCACGTCTGAATGATTAGCGTCTTCAAGCTTGTCTGAAGACGAAGTCTTTTGACTTGCTGCTTTCGCCTCTTTTTGTTTTTGAAGTGCCTTCTCAATTGTATTTTTCATTAAAGAAGCCCTCCAAACAAATCTATATTCATAACTTCAGCGGCGACCAAGGCGCCGTACATTGCCAAAATAGTACCACTGGAAAGCAGAAACACTAAAAGTCGGTTTCTGTTTGTTTTATTTATCTGCTCAATGTTCAAGTGGGTTACAGTACCCCATATAGGATAATCAGATACATTGAGTAACTGCTTAGGTCGAATCAAGATAGGATTAAGTTGGCTTATGAGAAAAGCAATTGCAATGCCTGAACCAAAACCTAGAACTAAGACGACAGTGTAAAAAATGATCCTATTGGGGCCTGAAGGACGCTTTGGAAGCAGTGGAGGCTCAATAATTCTAAACTGAAGCTCTTCCGCTGAAACGTCAGCCCTTCTTGATAAGTCTGCTGATTCACGGCGCGATAGAAGCTCTTCGTATTTTTGCTTGGTTACACCGTATTCTCTGTTAAGCGCCGAAGATTCAGCCTCTATTTGCGGGATAAGATCCACTTTGCTCTCTAACCCTGCTATTTTGCTTTGCAAGTCGCTCTCTTTTACTCTTAGAGATGCTATTTGACTTTCCAATCTACTAGCTTCTAACTTTATTTCTCTATTCAATTCAGAAAGTGGTTGATTCTGCTCATCGCCATCAGCAGTGAGAAATGCTTCAATTTCTTTACTGCGAGACTCCTCTAGGCTCTCTAAGAGAGCTTTGGTCTCAATAACATCAGGATGAAGGTCTGTGAAGCGAAGGGTCAGTCTATCGAGCTCTTCCTCTAAAGACTTTATACGCTCGTCATAGCGAGTACTTAGAACAGGTTCGTCACGATTAGTCACGCCAAAGCTGTCGTTTTGTTTGGAACTGCTAATTTGACCCTTAAGAGTCTCTGCTTGTTGCTGAGCTTGTCGAATTTGAAGGCGAGTCGCCTCAAGCTCGTCATTCAAACCTTGAAGGCTGGAGTAATAGGTCCCTGCTAAAGGCAGTATATCGTTGTACTGACGTTTGAAATTCGCAAGCCTTTGCTCTGCCTCAGTAAGGCGAGACTCATATTCTGCAATTTGCTCATCTAAAAAGCGCCCAGCCGTATCAGTATCTTTTCTGTTATTTCCCAAAGCTCCTTCGACAAATAGATCAAGTGTTTCTTGGACTACTCGCTGCGCAGTGGATGGTGCCTCGTTAGAAAAAGAGATATTATAAATATTGTCTCTACCAGTTGATGATAGCTGGATGTCCTTGGTTAGGTTAGTCACTAACGTTTCGAACTCTGCTTCTGTTGTTGTCGTTATATCGAGGTCACTCTCACGTGCAATCTTTTCAACATTGCTCCTACTAAGCAACGTTTTGGCCATCATCTGAATTTCTTGGTCAGGATTCGTTTGAATTGCTAGGCCTCGCAGTAGAGGCTGCAAAACCGAGCGAGTATCAACGAACACTTGGGCTTTTGATGAGTAGACATCTGGAAGGCTGGCAACATACACAAAGCCAACTGGACATATGAGCCATGAAAAAATAATTACGTAACGCTTTTTAATCCAAACCCCTTTAATGTAGTCAAGGACTTGTACTAACGTTTGTTGTAAATCCTGCATTTTATTATTTGTTCCGTTTACTGCTTTACAACTAGAACCAAGCTTCTGGAATGATCACGATATCACCAGGTAGCATATCGACATTTTTTGATATATCACCATCTCTAATCAAATCGTCAATCTTTATTTCGAATGTTTTTTGTTTCCCGTCTACCACTCGAACTAGCTTTGCCCCGTTCCCATCTGCAAATTCCGTTAAACCACCTACGGCTATCATTAAATCCAGTAGCGTCATGTGCTCGGAATAGCTAACTGCGCTTGGGTTTGTAGCCTCACCAATCACACGAACCTGTTCACTTAAAGGGCCAGTGAAGTTGTTTACACTAACTGTGACTCTCGGGTTATTTATGTAGGTTGAAAGTTGCTCTTCAATTTCTCTAGCGAGCATCGTAGGTGTTTTACCTGCTACATCAATGTCCTCAACTAGTGAAGTTGTAACCTTGCCATCCGGTCGTACTATGAAATTGCCTGAGACTTCAGGGTTTCGCCAAACAAATATGGTTAAAGAGTCCCCAGGACCAATTAAATATTGATATTCATTAACATCGGTTGTTAGCGATGAACGAGTCGTTGCTTCGGGCAACACGGCAGTATTACTACAGCCATTGAGACCAATTATTAGAAGTGGAGCACAGCACGTTATTAGTTTTTTAAAGCGGAACATAAGAGATCATCCTACACTCATTATGGTTAATTTATGGCTTTTGTCGTTTACCCTACGGTAAATGTCACTATAATGCCAATAACAATTGTAGTCTATTGGAATAAATCCCTTTATGATGGGAAAAACGCCGCAGTTTTAGGGGGCCAGGGGTGGCAGTAAACAAGCGCAATCAAAATAAACGCTCAAATATACTAGTAATAACAGAAGCGTTGCTCATTGCTTACATGGGCTATATTTCTCATTTTATCCTTACGCAAATTGGTATGTCGCCGAATGTGACTGTGGAAAAACTGATAATCAACGTAGGAATGCTTACAGTTTCAATATTGTTATGTTCGTTATCTGTTGGGTTGTATGAAGCGAAGTTAAGAGAAACTTTCCGAGGTATTATCCGTCGCATATTCGTTAGCGTGGGACTGAGTTATTTTTTAGTCGAAGTGCTAAGTCGAGCATTTTTTGATGACTTGGTCATGGATTCTTATTTCCTGCCAGCATCAGTTTGTTCAATTATTATAACCTTAGTTGTTTTCAGGTATTTCACAAACCGTCTCGGCTTGTTGGGCTTAGGGAAAGTGCGCATATTGGTCCTTGGGGCAGGGGAAAGAGCTTCAATTATTGAAAAGCGTATGCGCAGAGATGTAGATAGAATTGGGTTTGAGCTTGTAGGGTTCATCCCAATTCCAGGAGACAATCGGGAAGACGGAATTCGAAAAGAGAAGATTATTCACCTTAAGGTAGACGAGAGTTTTCAGCAGTTCATTGCAGATAATGAAATAGAAGAAATAGTCATTGCTTGCGACCAACGTCGTGGAACGCTTCCTGTAGAAGTGCTTTTTGACTGCAGGCTGAGAGGGATTGAAGTTACCGAGCTTTTAGATTTCATGGAGCGAGAAACAGGCCAAATAGTGGTAAACCTGATGTACCCGAGTTGGGTCATTTATTCTAATGGATTTCAGAGCCAGAATTATTTGCGAGACGCGCTAGATTACACCCTCAACGCGTTCCTAGCGTTCATCATATTCCTCTTTGTTTGGCCAATTATGCTGATTACCGCGTTCATTATTTATTGCGATGATGGCAGACGTACAGGTGTGTCCGTTTTCTATAAACAAGAGCGAGTGGGATTAAACGGAAAGCTTTTCAAAATAATTAAATTCAGAAGTATGCGACCTGATGCAGAAAAAGATGGCGCTAAATGGGCAAGCAAGAATGATGATCGCGTTACTCGTATTGGCCACTTTATTAGAAAGTACCGCGTAGACGAATTACCACAGCTTTTAAATGTGTTTAAAGGTGAAATGGCATTTATCGGACCTCGTCCAGAGAGACCTCAGTTTGTAGAGCAGCTTGTACGCGAAGTGCCCTATTACAATCAGCGTCATAACGTTAAACCAGGTTTAGCTGGCTGGGCACAGCTCAATTACCCTTATGGCGCCAGCGTAGAAGACTCTATGGAAAAGCTTAAGTTCGATCTTTATTATGTAAAACACCAAAGTTTGCTGTTAGATATTTTGATACTTATCCGTACGGTTGAAATTGTACTGTTTGGCAAAGGGCGATAATCATGAAGCTAGATAATCGACTCAATGCCATGACAGTAGATGTGGAAGACTACTTTCAAGTTTCTGCTTTTGAAGGCGTAGTAAACAAAAGAGATTGGGATTCGATCGGCTTGAGAGTGGGAGATAATACCCATCGCCTTCTAGATTTGTTTGCTCAAAATAACGTTAAATCGACATTTTTTACGTTAGGCTGGGTGGCGCAGCGCTGCCCAGATGTTATCAAACGGATAGTAAGTGAAGGTCATGAGCTGGCGAGCCACGGATTAGCGCATCAACGCGCTACAACGATGACCGAGCAAGAGCTTTTCAATGATATTAAGCAAAGCAAAGAGATTCTTGAAGATATAGGCGGTGTGGCGTTAAAAGGCTATAGAGCGCCGAGTTTTTCAATTAACGATTCGAACACGTGGGCGTACGATATCCTAAAGGAGCTCGGCTTTGTTTATTCTTCTAGTACTTATCCAATCAACCACGATCTCTATGGTGTACCAGATTGGCCGCGCTTTAAATACAAACGTGAGAATGGTCTGATAGAGATTCCAATACCAACAGTTCGTAAGAAAGGAACTAACATCGGGATAGGTGGTGGCGGCTACTTTCGTCTTTATCCTTATTGGTTATCTAGACGTCGAATTACTGAGTTTATGCAATCTGAAAGTGCGCCATACAGTTTCTATTTTCATCCTTGGGAGATAGATGCGGATCAACCAAAATTTAGTTCTGCACCGTGGAAGTCTAAAGCTCGTCATTACATCAACTTGTCAAGAATGGAAGGCAAAGTAGAAAAGCTGCTTAAAGACTTTAACTGGGTAACAATGCAGCAAGCCTACGAGATAAAATAAGCAGAAGAACGTTCGGGTTAAGCAGTAAGGGCAAGGAAATACTCATGAGTAATAGTGAAGCTCTAGAAACAAATGGAAACGGGCGAAATACTTCCCCTAGAGAAAGCAAAACCTTTTTCTTGAGCGGCCTGGCCTTAATACTCTTTTGGATAGTTTTTTGCTGGCAAGGTATTACTTCTGCTATTCAAATTTGGTATGGGAATGAAATATTCAACCATGGTTTTTTTATCATTCCCGGTTCTCTTTATCTTATCTACTTAAAACGTAAAACACTTCTTGCCTCACCCATAAAAACGGCTCCATTGGCACTTGTTATTATAGTGCCTGCGTTACTGCTGTACGTCATTGGCATTGCCGGAGACGTTCAGTTGTTTCTTCATACGGCTACTTTTGTGCTTTTGCCTGCCATGATATGGCTGATACTAGGAACGTCAGCGGCGAAAACCATTTTATTTCCGCTCACTTTTATGTTGTTCAGTATACCTGTCGGCGAACAGTTAATTCCTTATCTTCAGGAGATTGCCGCAGACGGCTCAGTCGCTCTTTTACGACTAACGGGTGTACCGCTCTTTCGCAGCGGCCTCTACATTGATATTCCTCAAGGTCGCTTTTTAGTCGCAGAAGCGTGCTCTGGAGTAAGCTTTTTTATCGCTAGCTTTGTGATTGGAAGCTTGTACGCATACCTCAATCTGAATTCAGTGAAGAGAAAAGTCTCGTTTGTGGTAATTTCGCTTATATTTCCTGTTCTGGCCAACATAGTAAGGGTTTACGGAATTATTCTGATAGCCTACTGGACTGACATGGAGCACGCGGCTGGCGCAGATCATTTAATTTATGGGTGGTTTTTCTTCGCGTTCGTTATTGTTTGTCTTTTAGGAATAGGCGAGCTTATGCGAGATGCCGCGCCCCTCGAAAACCCTCCTGCTACAGTTAATCCTAAGTTTCAAATACACAGACTGACCGTTGCTTTTACACTTGTATTATTTGTGGCTTTTGGCGCATGGAAAACCAACATAGCCAACGCTAATCACTCGGCAGTAATTACTTCGTCTGCACTGTTAAACGATATTGAAAAACACACTTGTGGCACCATCAGTTGGACACCTCTAATCATCAATCCTGATGATGAACGAGAAGGCTTTATCAATGATTGTCGTGTTAAAGTTTATTCTGCTTGGTTCAGTGAGCAGGACAATGAATTAGTTAGTGACTTGCATCGCAATTTTGACCCAGAACGTTTTTCTTTAGAAGGAACTGAGATACTAAACGTTTCAGGAAATACGTTTACTGTCTTTAATGTGGTATCTCTTAGGGGCGAAAAGTTAAAAATAGTTCGATGGTACGAGATAGATGAGCACCTTTTTACCAGTAAAATACCGGCTAAAGTTTTCCAAGTAAGAAGGGTTCTTCTTGGTAAAGAGAGCGGTGGCAACCTTTGGATCCTCGCTACTTTAAGTCAAGACGCAGAGCAGTTGAGAGAGTCAATTGCGAGTATCACAAGTAAGAATAAAAAATGAAAAAAACGTTATTGCTAACTGAGAATTTCCCTCCTAAGGAAGGTGGTAGTGGCCGATGGTTTTGGGAGCTTTATTCACGTCTCCCTAATGACAAAGTGCTTATAGTTGCAAATGATACACCGGAAGGTCGCGAATTTGATAAAACACACGAGCTCGATATTGTTCGCATTGAGCTTGAAAGCACCGAATGGGGACTAGCAAGCACTAAAGGACTGGGGTTTTACTGGGAAACCATTCGCAAAGTACTTAAACTCATTAAAGAGTATGGTATTGAGGAGGTGCACTGTGGAAGAGTTATTCCAGAGGGAGTGATAGCCAGAGCATTAAAGCTTTTAGCGGGAGCGCGATATAACTGTTTTGTTCATGGCGAGGATGTAGAAACTGCAGCCACAAGTCGTGAGCATAGCCTGCTTGTAAAAAACGTGTGTAAAAACGCGTCTATGCTTATCTGTAATAGTGAAAACACCGCGAATATAGTGCGCAAGCTAGGGTTTGATTCTGGCAGTAAGTGTGAGGTTTTGCACCCTGGAGTAGACACGAGTCGCTTTGAAGTCGCGGCCCCTGATACGTCATTCCGTCAAAAAATGGGGTGGTCGGGCAAACGGGTATTACTGACTGTTGGCAGGCTTCAGCGCAGAAAAGGGCAAGACTTCCTTATTAAATCGATGCCGACACTTCTAAATGAGTTTCCTGATTTATTTTACGCTGTGGTCGGGAGGGGAGAGTGTTACGACGAGCTTATTTCGCTGGTCGACCAGCACGAGCTGCACGACAAAGTATGTGTATACCCCGACATGGATGACGAGGCTCTTATCAAATGCTATCAGCAATGTGACATTTTCATTTTGCCGAATAGAACCATAGGCAATGATATTGAAGGTTTTGGTATGGTGCTTGTTGAGGCGCAAGTCTGCGGTAAGCCTGTAATTGCGGGAGACTCCGGAGGAACGCGCGAGACCATGAATATAGGTAAGACTGGCCATATTATCGACTGTAGCTCTACAGAGAACCTATTAAACGGGCTAAGTCCTATTCTTAGAAACCCCGAAATTGTTGATGGCGAAGTTAACATAGCCGACTATGCAAAAAACCGATTCAACTGGGATCAGCATGTGGCAAAAGCGAAACGTCTTTTTAAATAGTGACCAAACTATCTGATTTGTCAAAAGGGGCACTTCTCTCTGCTGGTGCTAAATTACTTAGTAAGTTTATAGGGCTTATCAGCACGCTTATACTTGCTAGACTATTGACTCCTTCTGACTTCGGTATAATCGCTGCGATAAGCATAGTCCTTTACTTTTTTGATGTGTTTGCCAATGTGGCTACCGAACAATACATCATGCAAAAGAAGCGGCTTCGCATCAGTGAGTTAAATACTGCATGGTCTATCAATGTCGTTTTGAAAAGCTTGATATGTCTTATTTTAATTTGCTTATCAGGTCTAGTAGCAAGCGTACTTAACAAACCTGAGATAACAACAGGGCTGCTGGTGGTGTCACTTGTTTTGCCCCTTAATGCCTTAAAATCCTCATCACTTTTACAACAAAAGCGGATGGTGCGCTACCAAGGGATTTTTGCGCTGGGCGTGACTGAAAAGCTGATTGCCTTCGTTGTCGTTATCTCATCAGCTATCCTTTTTAAAAGCTTTTGGTCGTTTATTATTGCCGATCTCGTGTCGACTGCTGCAGGCGTTCTTTTAAGCTATTCATGGTTCAAAAAATCACCTCGATTCACTTTTGTCGATTGGCGACAACAATTGAGTTTTTCTAGCTGGATGCTAGGCAAAAATATGGTCGGATATCTGCGCTCTCAAGCAGATACCTTTTTTGTATCTCGTTTATTTTCTGTCAACAGTTTAGGTCAATACAATCTCTCGAGAGAGCTGGCAATGATGCCTGGTCATTACTTTCTAGCTCCCGCTATTGAGCCAATTCTTTCAGCGCTACGTGAAACAGTGCACATAAGGGATTACTTTTTTCAGCAAATCGCTACAGCACTTGTGATAACTTTTTTTGTAACTATACCCATCGCAATGTTTCTGTCAGCGTTCGCACAACCAATCACATTGTTGCTATTAGGAGAGCAGTGGGATATGGCTGGGTTATTATTGAGCTGTCTTGCATGGCTCGTTGTGTATTGGGGGGCAGTTTATGTGATAGAAATTTCGCTAATTGCTCAGGGTAAAGTAAAAGTGTTGTTTGTGTTTGATTCGTTTTCTCTGTTTTGCATTGTGGGGGCACTTATATATGCAGCTGCCATCTCTGCGAACGTGTCAGATATTGCTTTATATAGAGTTACTACAGGCTCTATAACCACGCTTCTGTTGTTTCTAGTAATGTATTTATCACACAAAACACTAGGGTTTATTGTGTCAATGTGGGGAGCATGTGTTTTAGCTCTATCGTTAGCATGCGCAAAGCTTGCTTCTTTTACTGCTAACAGTTTGGTTAATCTTAGCGAACAGACTACGTTACTAGAAATTGTGCTTTACATCGCAACGGCGGGTATTAGCTTTTTTGTGCCTTTATTAATTGGTCTTGGTTCTGCGCTTTTTGCTTTGAAAGAAACCAAAGTAGCTGCTCAAGTTACCACAATTGTAAAAACGCTATCCGTAGGCTGGAAAAAATAGATACCGTAAATTAAGCAAAACCCCTTTAAACCAATCAGCTTGGTTATTGTTAACTAAAACAGCAGTAGCGCCATCTCTAGCAACAATTCGTCGATTGGTTTCATTGTTTTGAATTACGACGCCTGAAGTGCTTTCATATCTGTATTCGATAGCGTTTGGGTAATGAGTATCCACGAAAATTTGATTGTCTTTCACAATTGTTCCAGGACTGCTCTCTAAAACTATCCCAGCATCAGAAAACGGGTGGCTAGTATTGCTATGTACAATGATATTACCTGCTATAACGCCCCCTGTATTTTGATGAGGCCTGTCGTTCATTCCAAACCCAATTGCTCGGTCTGAGTTTATTATTTTATTCTCCACGACTCGATTGTCTTTGCTGTAGTTCCAGAAGTGGATAGCGTGTTCAGCCACGTGTTTTGAGGGGCTAGCAATGTTCTTAAACGTATTATTTTTGACCAGCCAGTAATGAGCGCGGTGCGCGTCTATCCCTCCTATATAAAACTGAGGGCCTATGCCAGACGTATATTCGAAAATACAGTTTTCAATTATTCCATAATCTGAAGTGGGCAATTCCGTTCCTGGTCCTCCAGAGACTTTTACCATTTGTTCATAGCTATTTAGCAGTCTGACATTTGATAAATGGAAGTTATCAGCGTTTTTCTCGGCTCTTACCTGTATCAAATGGTTAGAAGTTTCTTGGAGCGTTAGATTTCGAATGGTTACATGGCTGCCTGAAATGTCGAAGATTATCCCAACGCTTTTAGAGGCCTTCATTCCGTTTCCTGATATAACAACATCGGTAGCATCGTCTGAAGCACCTGAAATCGTCACATTGTTACTGTTTATCTTTAATCGGCGAAAAACTTGATAGGTACCCGGCTTCAACACAATGTGTTTTATTCGCCCTTGATTAAGGTACGACACTGCTTTTTGGAGTTCATCAACATTTTTAACACTTATTGAGTCGTGTGGTTTTGAAAAAGCAGAACATATTGACGCAACAAAAAACAGGGAAAGGCGCAACGTCTTTTTAAAGCTGTCAACAGGTGTCATCTTGCGCTATCCTCTTCTTCCACGTAACCAGTTTGTACCGTCGTTATAAAGCTTATCATTTACCGATATTTTAAAGTTTTAATAAATGAAAAAATACATTGCTTGGCTATCTATTTGTCTGATTCTGTTATTCGGCTCTGCGCTTTACGCATTGGTCACACCTCCATTACTTTTAACTGAAGATAGCGACGACACTTCTCAAAGCGACTTGGGAAAGGCGCTTTTCGAAAAGCTATTGTACGCCTCTAGTGAAAGTTTAAATATTCGTCTACAAGATCATGACCTAAGCAGTTTATCTAGCTGGATTAACCGAGACGCTGAAAACAGTGCACTGCTGCTCTCTTTAAACAATTTTGGTCTGACGCTCACTTTTACGAGAAAAATTGATGCGCTCGTACCCTTCTACATTAATGCCATTTGTTTCTATTCTAGTTATCAAAATAAGTTAAATGGAGAAGGCTGTACGTTGGGACGACTAGATGTTCGAAATAGTATTGTTGAAAAATGGATTTCTTGGTCACAAAAGAAGGAAGCGAGAGAAGTCCTAAACCATATTGTTGAACACTCTAGATTGTCAGAAACAGAGCTTGTTTTGGGTTCTGTAGACGGTAACAGCAAACCTGATGTTGTAAGACCTGTGGTCGATAAGTCAGTAAGCAACAACTTACCCTACAATGAAAAAGTTTTACTTGAAAAGCATCATCTAGAGCTGGTGGGAGGATTTACGATTCCTCGTATAAAACACGGGGGAAGGCGGTACTCGTCATTGTATATCGATAACCTACCTGGAACGAGTCAATGGGTTTTAGGTCATCCTGACGGCTTTGTGGTTTTGCTTGAAGAGCCAGCAGCACTGGGCAAAGGAAGTCCCTCTGACTGGCCGTTAATGAAGGAATCCAGACGGATTAAAGTTCTGCACAACGTAAGAAAGCTGGGTCCAACAGGTGTTCTTTTTCGAGACGAAGATAAGGTAATTGTTTCTGGTAGAAAAAGCTACCGTTCTGGTTTTGAGGCTGAGTGGCTAGCAGAAGTTGACCTTGATACCCATGAGGAGACGCGATATCAAGTTGTATCTAATACCAATTCAGAACACGACAACTTTCATCTGATGCAATCTCTTGGCGGTGGCTTTATGCGCATTACTGACGATAAATGGTCGGCTCAAAATTTAAATGGCGCTGAGTTTTTGCTTGGTAGAGGAGGTTATGATGTTTTGGGTTCTCCTTTAGGTCCTTCTTTGGGGCTTTGGAATGGAACTAATGACGCACCTATTTTTTTGCTAAATTTTCCTAAAGAGTATCCAGCAAGGCGTGACCCTTACTATACATATCCCGACATCGACCCGAATACATATAACAAAGCTAAATTGCGTATGTGGAAACTGCCGGACAATGAGGGCGGCTTTTGGCAAGCGGGTGATGTTGGTGGAATCGCCTTTGTAAATCATCCGTCGGTGAAAGGGGTAGTTGCAACCCATAATTTTGGGCGCGGTGTCCATGATTATAGAGCTCAGGATGACACTGGTTCGGGTAAGTACTTTTTAGTTGCTGACCCAATTGCATTCTATAGTGAGGAAGGCATAGAAAAAGGTGATCGCGCAGCCCACAGCAAAGAAAAAGGCAATCAGGCTTATCCTAAAGGCCTATTTGCAAGAGGGGCTCAAGTTTATGAACCAGAACACTTGAGTGAAGCGCTCACTGGACGGGTTTTGCCACACGATGCTAAAAGTAAACGATTTGATTGGCCTCGAGATGGTATTGATTGGAGCGATGACGCGTACTCTCATACTCAATTAGGGTCTATATTATGGGACAATGAGCGACAACTGCTATGGCTAGTGTTTGGAAGTTTGAAGCAAACTTATGTTGCTGCATATTCAATAAACCCCAATAATTCTCCATCAACCCAAGAGCAAGAAATTCCAACCTCATGGCTAAAAGAATTTGAACAGAGTAAATCGTTGGAATTATCAGTAAAAGGAATAATAAATTGAAACCGAACTTTCTAGTCATTGGAGCCCAACGAGCAGGTACCACTTGGCTGTATGAGTGTTTAAGAGAGCACCCGGAAATATTTTTGCCTGAAACAAAGGAATTACACTACTTCGACCTTAACCATGAAAAAGGCGATGAATGGTATTTTCGGCATTTTGAAGGGGCGAGCGAAAAGGCGATCGGTGAAATTACACCAAACTATTACCAGTATCCCGGCGCTATTGAAAAAGCCCATGTACTATTGCCTGAAGCTAAGTTCATATTTATTTTGAGAGAGCCCAAAGCTCGAGCTATATCGCAGTTCGCCTTGTTTAAGGAAAAGTGGGGACTAACTAGCATAGAGCAAGCTTTGAAAGAAAAACCAGAGTTTGCCGATTTAAGCCTTCAAGGTAAGCACCTACAGAGGATTTCTTCCATTGTTCCGAAAGAAAACCTTCTAGTACTGTTTTACGAAGACCTTGCTTCAAATCCATTAAGCTTCCTTTCATCTGTATATCGTTTTTTAGGTGTAAGCGAAGTAGGAAGCCCTTCTTTTTTGAACAAACGAGTAAACAAAGTATTAATGCCTAATGCGCAGCAGACTTTGCGCAACATAGGGTTAGGAAAACTGCTAGATGCTTTGAAAGAGAGCAAGCTTGCTGAGCCCATCAAAAGGGCTATTGGTAAATTTGATTCTCCTCAGAAGCAACAGGTCAATTTGCCTGATAGTTTTTTGCGAGATTTAGAAGAAGATATCAACCGTATTGAGCAATCTTTAAACGTCGATTTGAAGCATTGGAATTAACCTTCATGCTCTATCTTAGCTACGCGAGATGTCAGATAGAGCAACAGCTACTTTCTTAACTTTAAAAATAGAAGAAAGAAAAGAAAGGGCAGTATCCAAATTAAGTAATATGAGGCGTATTCAAAGTAGTACTTTTTAGTTATGAAGTGCTCTACGCCTTGCCATCTTTTAAATTCTAATTCGTATTTATTAACTAAGTTATTAATTTCTTTTTCCGAATAACCTTTTTCCTCATAAAAAGGGATTATCAGGTCTGACTGCGCATTAATCTCTTCAATGCTATAGGGTAGTACTACATTAAAGTCAGGGTCGAATACGTGCTTTATGTTTTCTGCTATTTCGACTTCGACGATAGCATGCCCCGGAAAGCTTATGATTGTGTTAGCAACGTCTTCATTATCAAGAAGCTTAGATAAATTCATTGAAGCATCGCCACAAATACCGATGCCTCGTTCCAAACTGCGATATGGGTCTGAAAAATGATATCTCTCAAACTCTGGAATATTACTTAATTTACCTGCCAAATAAAGAATGTAGTTTTCCCAAACTGGAACTGTTTGGTTAAATCGCGTGGGGGTATATTTTTCCCAATTAACATGTGCCAGTCTGTCAGCAATTGCAGAGTTTAGCCTTTATGCGTAGGTCGCTTTTGAATCGCTTTCTGTCCACCGAATGTGTTCTAGTGCATTTTCATACGTATAGATCTGATCATTCTCGAATCTTAGATTTTCCTCTTTAATTTCTGATGGCGATAGCTTAAAAAAGAAACCGCTAATGTTTATCGCTAGTGCGATAAGCGATATACAAAATAAAAAGTAGACAAAAAGTTTCTTCATAGTTACGTATTATTTTGACTATTGGGTTGGCCGGCGTATTTTTTTAAAACGTAGACGTTGTACGCGGCTGCGCTAAACATAATTAACCAATAGAGTATTTCAGCTCTCATTCTGTTTAAGAATGTCATAGCGATAACAAATGCTATAAGCGACCCTTGCAGTGCTATTATCTTGAAGTATTCATCTACTAACTGATTGTCTCTAAGATAAGACTTTACTTTATTTAAATGTTTCCAAGCAGACCAAAGCATCAAAATAAAAAACAAAAGGCCTAGGTACCCGACTTCAGTTAACGTTTCAAACCATGTGGAATGAACACTTCGGCTTCTCTTTCTTCCAGTGTCGATTCCCTCTGGAATGTAAAGTGGAGAAAGGTAGTCAAACCCTCTGTAACCGTTTCCGTAGGGATAGTCTTTTGCCATTTCCCATGCTGCTTGCCAAAAAACTAAACGTGTGGCGCCTGATTCTTGCTTTTCAGCCTTATCTACTTCGCCCGTGATACCTGTAATACGACTGATAAAGTCGTCGTCTGCAATATAAAGCGCTCCACTTAATCCTGCAATAGTGATAAATACCGCCATTTTTTTCTGGTGTTTGCGCTGAAACGAAGAGGTATACATGAAGTACATAAAAAATGCGATGCTGGCTGCAACGGCAAGAAACGCCCCTCGGCTATTAATCAAAACAACAGCATTAGCAATAAACAACCCCGCTATTGCAAACATGCCTTTCATCCAATATTTTTTTGATATCCAATAATAGTATAAAGTGAGAACAAGAGCCGGAGCTATGGCCGCTGCAAGCCCGTTCGCATCAGGGCTATCCACCAGCCCGACACCTTCAACCCTGTTACCGGCGTTACGCCCTATCTGGAAGACATAAAAGCTCACATACCATGCGGAGAAAATGTAACCGTACAGTACATAAGTGAAGTCTTTAGCAGAGCTAATCAGCTTGTAAGCAAGGCACATAATCACGATCAGCTTGATGAAGTAGATCATGAACGTGTAATGATACTCGGGCGCGATAGCGTAAAAATAAGCCACACAGTATGTCAGCATTACTACAATGGACCATTTTAAAGGTGGTGCTTTCGAAATTTTGTTTTCTTTAGTAAGTTTGCTGTTTGCTAACACAAGCAGCGCCATAAAGATAACAATGAAAAATGAATAGCTAATATCCGGAACAATATTGCCCCACCATCTTTTTTCAGGATTAAAAAAATAGATGGCTTGATAAACAACAAATGCTATTGCAATAGAATGCCTTAATGAAAGTATAACGCCACCTAGTAAAGTGGCGAAAAACATTAAAACGCTAAGCATTTTTAGCGCGCCTTTTGGCAAGAAACTGCTTGATAGCGTGCTTTTTTAATTGGTATTGAATCTGGTACTCACCCACAATGGTTTGGTGGATGTTATAAAGCGCTCTACGCAGCCAGTTGGGCTGTTTCGCAGAGGTTGTAAGTTCATAACCATTTTTAACAAGAAGGTCTTTAGTCACGAATTCAATTTCAGATACTTGCCTGTGAGACAGTTCGTCTTTCCATCGTGTGGAAAAGTGCTTGTTGGCGCCTGTGTTTGTATTAATGTTAGACGCATTTAGTTTGAAGTTTGCCTTTTTCTTGTGATAATTGAGAAGGCTGTCTTCAAACTCTATCTCTAAATGTTTGCACACGGTCTTCAGTGTCTCTTCCTGATTGGATACGAGGTCCTCGTACCTGATATATAAGCACTGCTCAGGCGCTAGTTTCATGAACTGTTCTTGTGCAGCTACCTCGTTTTTCCATCTAAGCGCCCCAGTGTAGGCCGTTGTACCTAACCCCCATTTATTGTCGATATAACTGTTTACTACACCGCGAGGGTCTCTCACTATTGTTATAAACTTTGTTGTCTTTAAAAAGGGGACAAGTTCGTCGAGGTGCTCAGTAAGCTGCGGATCTTTAAAGCCCCATAACTTTTTGTTCTCATTTTCTAGCAGCTGCGATATCGATAAACCATGTCGTAATTCAATTTGCTCATTACACCTAGCGTTAATCTCATTAGTCGATGGCTGTCCGAAAAATATTTTCTCAACACTTATTTCGTTTTGAATAAAAATGGCGCTATGAGCACTAAGCATTCGCGTTAACAACGTTGTGCCAGAGCGCTGAGTTCCTAGCAAGATAATGTTTGGGTAAGGGGAGTAGGCGTTCAAACTTTTTTCCATTGCTTGTTATTTATACTTGCTTACGACTTTAAGTAATTTTTCTTCTGGCCCGTATGGCTTTCTCATTATTATCCAAAGGGTAAAGTGAGAAAAAACATAAACCAAAGCACCAATTATTACGTGTATTAAAAGCTCGGCTAGGGTGAATAACCACTGATTGAAGCTCAATGCTTCCGATACCTCAATACTATTCAGAGCAAACCCCAATACGCATGCCATGATAAATGAGCTTAATACAGGTCGAATGACGAGTCTTATCTGGTGTGCAAACGATACTTCAAATACTTCGTTCATTACAAACCAATTAATAAGAATTACAATTATCCTTCCTATCGCAATTCCAATGAGAATTCCTAGAATTCCAAAATAGATAACACCAAGAATGACCAATAGGGTTTTAGTTAATGCGAAAAAGACATCTCTGCGAAAAATGAGCTTGGTTTTGCCTTTTGCCATTAAAATGGCGCGAGTAGGCCCGTCAATAGTAGAGAACGCGACGGCTGCAGCGAGTACTTGAACAACAATAATGGCATCAGACCATTGCTGACCCAAAAATAACAACACAAAAGGCTCAGCCAGTATCGTTAATCCCATTCCAAGAGGAATGGCAAAGGCTGCGCAATAGCCAATGGAATAATTGTATGCTGATAAAAGGCGTTGGCGTTCGTGCTTCAGTTGAGAGAAGGCTGGAAATAACCCTCTATTGAGAACTCCTGCAAATTCCAAAGTAGGCCTTCTAGCTATCTCATTTCCAATATTGAAATGTCCAAGAGAAGCAGAGCCGAAAAGCTTACCTATCAGTATTTGATCGAGTTTTTCAGTCAACGTTAAGAGCACTTTGCTGAACGTTAACCAAACTGAAAACGACATCATAGAGCGCCACTTAGACAGACTGAACCCCGGGAGGTAGGGGCGTAAAGAGTACGTCATTACAAGTCGAACGACTTGATTTGCTATATTCCCCCATACCATTGCCCAATACGACTGGGTAAGCCAAGCAAGGTAAATAGAGGTTAGTATTCCGACAAGCTGAGCAAAGATGTTCATGAACACTATCTTTTTAACTTGCAGCTCTTTTTCGAGCATAATCAGCGTCGGGTTTTCGAAACCACTGAGTAAAAGTGGAATTGAAAAAGCGAGCGCTAAGTATGTTACTTCGCTTTCACCGTAGAATATGCTCATAGGGTAAGCGGAGCCCACAAGCAGTAAAAACATAATCAAACCGCGAATGACATTCAGTGTAAATGCTGTGTTGAAATCTTCGCGGCGCGGTTCATCTATTAGTATAAGTACTTGATTGACAGGTATTTGAAGGGCTTGTTGAAGAGCGACGGCTAAAATACTCGCCATCGCTACTAAACCAAAATCTTCCGGAGTAAGTAATTTTGCAAGAACAAATATGCTTAGCACAGAAAAAATGGTTACAACTATCCTCATCAACGCTAACAGCGAGATTGTTGTCGTGGTTTTAGAGGACAGCGACTTACTTTTTTGAGACATTCTTTGTTCCATCTGCAGCTACTACTGAGAAGCTTTTCCTACAACTGAGTTCGTTTGATGCACTTTAGATGTCTTATCAAGAGTTAAAGGTATCAACAACAAAATTAAAACGTACTTCGATCTGCTTTCTGTTACTACGATAAAAGCTTTTGTTTTATTTTCGTGAGCAAACTTTTCTTTTTAGGGTTGAGATAATCGTCAAGCACGAATCTATTTTGCAAAATAGCAGTGTCGTTCCTGTAAGCGAACTCCCTGTAATTAAATTCAGGAGGCAGTACGTATAGCCTTAATTGCGAATGATAAACATGGTACCTAAACGGACCTTGATCGTGCGGGTGTCCAAACCGGTCGTTCAGATAGCTTTCGGACCAATCTCTAATAAGTTGCCGATTGCCTTCGTTATTGCGATACAAGATGATATCGCAATTAAGCTCAGGGAAGCATTCCGGTACATCCTCAATAACGCTATTGCCCAGCTCAGTGTTTATTCTGACAGGCGCGTGAGCCAACGCAATATCGAACTTTTCCATCAGCATAGGTAGCGAGCTCACGCTGTCTTTCAATGCGTAAGTATCAGCGCCAAGATACATAATTACGTCTTCTTTTAACTCTAGCATTGCGCGATGCTTGGCCACCATTTGCCCGTTTAGGTGTACTCTATTCTCCATAAAGCTAGGGTAAGAAAAATCAGTCACTCTGACCTCGTCAAACTCGCTGATTAAGCTTTTGTCCTTAATCTCTTTGTCTGTGTAGAGGTAATACTTGGCGTTCGGGATGTAGCGCTTAAAACTTGCTGCAGACTTATTCGCTTCAGCGACATACTTAAAGTCACCATGGTGCGAATTAACATAGAGTATTGCCATATCACCGTGGTTCATTTTTATAATCCTCTCTAAATAGCTCTATTTTTTCGAGTAAGTATTCAGATTTACTATTTAAAACGCTTTCTTTACCCAAGGTTGGCTTGTTCTTCGATGCTTTGAGAAGCATCGACTTAGCTTTCTGTATGCTAAGTTTTTCTTTCATATTTCTCAAAAAGCTGTCTTTATACTTTTCGTAAATAGGAGGCACGCTAATAGGTGAGTATTCTTCATTGATTGAATAGCACCAATCTTGCCATTTAAAACCTAGAATCTCTTGTCTTGTTACAATAGGAATCCAAGGCACGCGAAGTGCTTCTGCTATGATTGCACCATGCATAGACTCGGTAAGGAGAACTTCCGTTTCCCTGATATTTTGAATGGTCTGGTCAACTGAATACGTAGGATCTAAATAGCCAAATCCCAGTTCGTTACATACTTTCTCCCAGACACCAGGGCATTTCACAACACTAGAAATTTGCGGCATATAGCTAAACTTATATTTCACGCTTGGTGCTTCGGGTAGGAAGCGATTAACTAACACACCTGCATCGATAGCCGCATAGCTTTCAGGAAGGTCTAACGCTTTTGCTGACAGAGGGCCTCGTACACAATAAATTTTGGTGTTATCGCCCAGCGGAGGTCGTTCTCCATAACCCACTCCTGACCCCATAACATATAATTTACGACCCTTCGGGAATCTCGCATTAAGCAACGTCCCGATTCCAACCAAAACATCTTTATCGCCCGCATCGACTATTCCGTCTTCTTTTTTAGGAAGAGGTTCCATATCAATCTCTGGCATCAATTTGGGCCATAACCATGGGTTAATTAGGTCTCCAAAGTTATTGTAAACGTCCCAATAGTAGATTTGAAGTGGGCTCATGTGTTAATTCCTTATTCTTATTGATGTTTTGTAAAAAACGAGGTTAATACGTCTTCACATATTTTTTCGTGAGCTGCAAACCATTCATCGCTTGCAAAGTTTTCCCAGTTATTAAGCTTTGGTGCAGAAATGAGCTGACTCACTCTACCCACATCTGCGTCTATGCCTACATTAGACATGAGTTCGCTAATTGTTTGTTCGGTATCTGTTACGAGGTCTTCAAAACTCACGGAATAATGCGCAAAGTGTTTGCCCCACAACCAGCTCAGTTTCCATAAAAAATAAAATCGTTGGTATGGATGTGGTGTTTGTTTTAAATCTAGCATGGGGAAGTAAGGCGCTAAGTCTTTGCACCATACGTCAAGATAGAACCCATCTTTATAGGTTTCAGTTACATTGTCTTTTGAAACTTCATCCTTGTTGATGAGGAAGGAGCACCATTGTTCTCTTGGATGTCGATAAAGATGCAAAACGGTTGCATTTGGATAGTTTGCACGCAGCCAGCCCAATCTAAAGTCGATGCGGTTGAACTGCAGCACAGGACGCTCGTCAGTATGCTCAATGAGCGTATCAATATAATTGAGCATGTTAATATCGTAAGACTTTTCTGTCATATACAGATTAGCGTGAATCCAATCTTCTTTGTAAAAATCGGATAAGCGTTCTAGTCCGTCATATTCAGCCCAGTAATCGTTGACTCCTCTATGACTAGAATCTACGTTGTTGCCTCGTAACGCCTTATTAAACCATTGCCGTTCGTTAAAGGGCTCATAATAGCTGGTGCAACCGCCAACTTCGCGAAAAAGGTTCCAAAGAAGAGTAGAGCCAGAGCGAAATCTACTAGTAATAAAAATGATGTCGTCTCGTTGCCTGGTACTCACTTTGTCATTGCCAGAAACTTTGTACTCGCTTGCAATATTTTTTATATCGCCTGGAATTGATAGGGTCGTCTCAGCAATGTCTTGTTTAACTTTAGACTGTATTTTGTCGTGCCAGTAAAACTTTCCAAATAGCTGAATTACCGCACTTTTAATTGGATGCATTCTAGTTTCCCAACACTTTTTTATAGATTTTCGAATATTGCGCCATCATTTTATTTACATGGAAAAGTTCATAAAAGCGTGCAATTGCACTTTCAGAGAATGAGGCTCTCATTTTCTCGGACTCGCTAATGGTAATCAGCGCTTCTTTTAATTCTTCTTGATTGTTGTTTGCAGTCACTAGTCCTGTTTTTGAATGGGCAACTATTTCAGGGTTACCCCCAGCGTTTGTCACTACGCATGGCTTACCGATAGACATGGCTTCCAGCAGCGTCATTGATGTTCCCTCGCTTAAAGAGGGGAGTAAAAAAACATCCATTATCGCCAGGTAACTAGTAGGGTTGGCCTTGTAGCCTGTGAAAATAACTTTGTGTTGTAACCCCAGGCGTTCAACCTGCGCATTTAACGACGTCATTAGCTCGCCATCCCCGACTATTAAAAGATAGGCTTCTGCTATGTACTTTTCGGTTTCTGCGAATGCCTCTATAAGCATGCTTTGATTTTTAATTGGGTCTAATCGCGCCACGGTACCGAAGACTAAGGCGTTTTCTGGCAGGCCAAGTGATATTTTTAGTGCTGAAAGCTCACCAGTCGAAGGTTCGAGAGGTTTAATGCCATTGTAAACGACATCAATATCAGACTTCTTTATGCACTCAAACTCAACCAAAGCATCTCTTGTTGCTTCTGATATTGCCGTAACAGCTGACGTAAACTTATTTAGAACAGGATTTACGAGCTTTCGTTTCCAACTTGAGGAATCTGGGTAAAACCTGCCATGCTCGGTGAATATGACCTTAGTTTTTGTAAAAGCCGCGGCTAAAGTGCCGTAAACCCAGGGCGTATACTGATGACAATGCAAAATATCGATATCGTTGTCTTTGATATGTTTTCTTATTTTACTGATTAGCGATCTGTCAAAACCAGATTGACGTTCTTCAACCGCTATTGGCGTGCCAGATGCTTTTAAGTCTTCGCCCCAAGGGCCCAGTGGCGCTTCAATGCAATAAATCGACATTTCGATATTCGCATCACTATTTCCCTCAATGATGTTTTTGATCACCATTTCAGTACCACCAATGCGCATGTCAAAAGTTACGTGCATGACTCTCATTGCTGCGTAACCTCTTGTGTTAAGGCATAACGTTCAAACCACATTTGATACATCAACATGCTCCACAGTACTATGCCGTGGTCAGCTTTACGCGTTTGATGTTCTTCCCAAAGTTTCTTTATAACACCGCTATCGAATACGTCGTTAAGCCCACGCTGTGAATCAATGATTTGAGATTCAGACAGTGATTTCAATTCACCTCTAAACCAATCATCCAGCGGCGTGCTGAAGCCCATTTTCTTTCTATACAGCAGCGAATCGGGAATGAAAGGCTTAAACACTTCTTTAAGTAAGTATTTTTTCTCTCCGTCGCGATACTTCTGTGAAGAGGGCAGGGTAGCGGCGAACTCTGCAACTTGGTAGTCGAGAATAGGTGCGCGCACTTCCAACGAGTTCGCCATGCTCATTCGGTCAACCTTTACCAAGATGTCGCCTGTCATGTAGGTCTTGATGTCGGTGTAAAGAATTTTACTTAAATGGTCTGGACCGTCGGCTTTGTTATACATGTCTAAGGTATACTGACTAGGATGATAATCAACTAGCTGTTCGGCAACCTCGGCTTTAACTAAGCTTTGCCATATTTCGTCGGTCATCATACTGTTAGTGATATAAAAGCCCATCGCTGGCTCGTGAGATAAGCTTGTAAGCAATGATTTGGCTTTTTTTCCAACTGTGCCTGGCACTTTCCCAGCTAACTTGGCTAAGTGTGGAAAAACAGACTTTCGGACCGCTTCGGGAAACTTGTTTCTGAGCTTATTTTCAACATCGTCTATCGAGTACTTTTCGTAGCCAGCGAACATCTCATCGCCGCCGTCTCCCGCGAGAGCAACGGTTACAGCCTTTCTTGCCAGTTCCGAAACGAAGAAGGTCGGCACTAACGAGGGGTCAGCAAATGGCTCATCAAAAAAGCTCACGATATGTTCTAGTCTGTCGCTAACGTTTTGGTGAACGGTAAATTCATGATGTTCTGTTTCGTATTTTTCAGCTATTTCACGAGCGAAATCTGCTTCGTTAAATGCTTTGTCATCAAATCCTATGGTACAGGTTTTTACGGGAGTTTCGCTGGCTTGTGCCATCATAGCGACAACACCCGAGCTATCTACACCGCCACTTAAGAAAGCCCCAAGCGGAACATCACTGATCATTCTTTGTTTAGTTACTTTTTCAAGTAAGGTCTTTAACTGCGCTTTATTGGTATCTTCACTGGCATTTGTGGTGTTCTTAAAACTCAAATCCCAATATTCATGAATGCTAAAACCGTCTTTATTAAGAATTAAATAGTGGGCAGGTGGTAACTTGTGAATGTGTTTAAAAATACTCTTTGGGTCGGGAACGTATTGATATGCAAAGAAGTCATAAACGGCGTCTAAGCGAATTTCCCTTGGAATGTTTTCCAATGCCAATATAGCTTTAATTTCAGAGCCAAACGCAAATCGACCATTATCATTAAAATAGTAAAGGGGTTTTTTACCCAATCGATCTCGTGCAATAAACAGTTCTTGCTTGTTTTTGTCCCACAGAGCAAAGGCAAACATTCCGTTTAGTTTATCTAAACACTTGGTTCCTTCGCGTGCATATAGCTCTAAAATAACTTCGGTATCTGTATGGCTTTTAAATGTAACACCGTCGTTTTCAAGCTCGGCCCGCAATTCAAGGAAGTTGTAGATCTCGCCATTAAAAACAATAACCAAGTCACCCTCTTTCGAGTACATGGGCTGATTGCCTGCTTCTGAGAGATCAAGAATACTCAGCCGCCTATGACAAAGGCCGATATGTTCATCGATATACATGCCGCTGGCATCTGGGCCTCTGTGATGAATAGCCTTGTGCATAGCTTCTAATGAAGTTTCACCGCCTTCGTTGAAATTAAAAAGGCTAAATCCTGCAATGCCACACATGAATGGTTATCCCTACAAACTGATATAAGGTCGAAGAATTGACCCAGTTACAATGGTAAATTTTAAGGGAAGTTCACGCCAAATGTTTTCGGCTATTTCTCTTACCCTGCTTGAGCCTGACTCAGCGTTGCTTTTAGCGTCTATCAACTCATTATTTTTATCAAAACTCTGCCAGTTAAGCAGTTGAGGTTCTGCGCCCCATTGTTTTTTAAATTTATATGTACCTTCTTCAAAGGTTGAGCGGCCAAAGTCAAAAACTTTCACGCCATTGTCGGCGCAATGAGAAAGCAAAGACCAATACAACAACATATTGGGAGCAAGGCGATTGAAGTCGCGAAGTGTTGAGGCCCATGGAATAGAAGCGTTGTCACCCGACTTAATGATAATGCCACCACCAATTGGCTGGCCATCGTGATAAACCACGCTAATTAAACTACTTTGGCCGTAACTTTTTATAACTGCTTTAAACCATTTTTCGGCATGAACAGGAGAGCCGAGATCTCTCATGTTTTGAGCATATACGTTGTAGAAATCACTTACCAGAACGTTCGATGTGCCTAATTCAAAGGTAAGCCCATTTTTTTCAGCTTTTCTTATTTGGCTACGCAACTTAGACTTAAAACTTGATAACAGTGTTTCACTAGACTCAGGCAGAGGCAAAAGCATACGTACTTTTTTGTTCTCAAACTGCGTTTTGTCTAACGGTGTTTGCTCTACACCCCTAATTTCTAGTTTTTTTCCTGTAACGTTTCGCATCTGCGCAGCAAGAAATGCGTGCATGTCATTTAACACCTCGTCGTTGTCGGCTAAACCATAGCCTATATCGCAATAGGGTAAAGAACATATTCGCTTGCCCAGTAACGGTATATTCATTAAAACAGCAGGAAAAACACCAACAACTTGCTCCGTATTTGCACATGTAGCTAGTACACCAAGCATTGAATGGCCGTAAGCGGCCTTTACCGCTTCAAGCCACGCAAACTTATGATAGGCGGAAGCATTTTTGTGCTGTGACACATAGGCGTCCCACAAAGGCTTGTCGCTGGCTGACGCTATCCGTAACTTTGTATTTTGATGTGCCGTCATTAACTTTGCTCACCCTTGATAACACCGGTTAAAGCGCTGCGGTTACTTAAATGCACCTTGGCTTCTGAGATAGTGCAAAATTTCACATTGGCGTTTTCCGCTAAGTGTTGAGTTACAACCTCAATGCGCTGGCATATTGTTTCAAATGCATTTGGCCCGTCTAAAAGGCCTGTTGCTCCATCAATTAAACTAGAGCTGTGTAAGTACATATGAATAACAGGCTGTTTTTTCTGAATGCTCTGGTCGACTAACGCCAGCATGTCTTCGGTTTCGGTAAGCTCTGGACTCAGATAAATCTTTCTTAAAAGTTTACTGTGCCAAAGTAGACCGACAGATTTAAACCAATTGAAAGGTGGTTTGGATAGACGATTATGAATACGTTCGCCAAGCGAAAAGTTTTGAATGTTAAACCCTGCGGTAACAGGAATCTCAAGCAGTTGACGCTGTTCTCCAGGTGCCAGTGCGTTGTCAAACGAAGGCCAATAAGGCGATTCTGGTGCACCTAGGCAGCTAAAGTAGTCATTCTTGTAAAAGGGATAAACGCTTGAATCTACTACATAGCCTCTTGATGCAAGTAATCTAAGCATTTTGGCACTTACGCCCCATCGCCCGCTTCTAAAGGACTGTGGGCGAACGCCTATTTCGTCGTGTAAAAGGGCGTTTAGTGCATCGAGTTTTTGCTCTACTTGCTCTAAAGGAAGGTTTATTACGTGAGATTCCGCTTCGGTTGTCTTACCGAAATAGGGAGGGTTACACCAAGGGTGTAGGTGTGCTCCAATTTCCGCGCTGTTAGACTTAGCAAAGGTTCGCAGAGTTTGACTGCCAAGATTATTGCTTGCAACGGCGTAATCAACAAAATACGTAGGACGGATACCAAGACTTTCACAGAAAGTTTGAAATGCAGGAAGCTTTTCAACGTTTTCAACTGAACAGTTATGCTGCGGAAACTCTTCGTCCCACTGCCATTCTTCTTCAGTATCAATAGTTAAAACAAATAACACGTCCTGTTTATGCATTTACACTCTCTTTCAGGATTCCTTCGAATAATTCAAGGTATTCATCAGCCATTCTCTTAGCAGAGAAATTGGCTTCTACAAACGACTTTGAGTTTTGAGCTAGTGAGGTGGCGAGCGCTTTGTCATCTAGCAGTCTCTCCCAATCTTTCTCAAGCTGCTTGCTGTTGTGAAGAGGAGCCAATAAACCAGACTCGTTGTGTGTTATTAGCTGGTCGATACCCGCAATGTCATAAGCAGACACCGGAATTTCCATGGCGCATGCTTCCATTAAGCAGCGAGGGATGCCTTCAAGCGTCGACGTCATTACGAACAAGTCAAAGTCGCGCAGCAGCTGTAGCCTGTCATTTCTAAAGCCTAAAAAATGAATGTCGCTGGCACTAGCCAGTGTTTTTGAATACGCCTCTAAGCTGGGGCGGTCTTCGCCGTCACCCAGCAGTACTAATTCAATATCTTGACGCTTTTTATATAAAGACTCGAAGCAGTCTAAAATGGCTTTTATATTTTTCCGGCTGATCATTTGGCCCACAAAGCCAATGGTCTTCTTTTCTTTTGGCTTGTCTGTTTTTGTTTGTCTAACGGCTTCTACTTCAGACAAGTCTACGCCATTTTGGATATACTCAAGCTTGTCAGGCGATATATTAAACTTCTCCACATCACTCATTAGTTGTTTAGAAAGTGGAACAACTTTGTCGGCAAAGCGCATCGACTGACATCCTAACCAAATAAAGAGACGGAGTTTCAAGTCGGCAGCATTTTCAAAGCCGTGGGGTGTTACAACACACGGAATACCTGCTTTCCTAGCCGCCATTACGCCCAAAATATCTGACTTATAGCCGTGAGTATGGATAATATCGATATCTTGTTCTTGAATTAAATCCGCCAATTTCGAAACGGCACGCAGGTCAAAACGACCCTGCATAGGAATGTGGTGAGTTTTTCCTATCGCTTTGAACTGCTTTACTAGCTCTAGCTCTTCTGTACCCGGCTCTAAGGTAACAACAAGTTCACTCGAAACACTATCTGGCAAATGCTTTGATAACGCTAACACCCATCTTTCTGCACCGTAGAAACCGGTTGAACAAATAAACTGTAAAACTTTCATTCTTATTTATGCGAGCTGGTACTAACAGCGCCGCGTACTCCTATTAATGTTCCAAGTGCTCTAGCCGGAAAATAAAGCAGATAAAAAAGTGAACAATGCCACCAAGTTACTTGCTGCTTAACAAGCCTTTTTAGTCGCCACGTATACGCTGTAAAAGGCAGTAAAGCGCCTACTAACATAACCATAGCGACAATAGGTTGCGAGAATATTATCGCGAGAAAAGCCAGTAAAAGACCACCTGTAAATGCAAAAGGAACAACAAAACTTGGCCATTCTCTCAGCGGAATGCGCCTTCCTTTTAAAGATGCAATATTGGACTGGCCGCGCCATATTTCTTTTTTATACATCGGTGCGTAAGCTTTGTCTTCGCCAATGTGAATATACTGGGTTTGTGAGGTATAAAACAACTCACCTAATTTACTAACCTTATCGGTAAAGAAATAATCTTCACAAGTAAGAAGGTGTTCAGGGAACTTACCTGCTGCCTCGAACGTTTCCTTTAAAAGAAATAAGTTGCGGCCAGGTAGAAAACTGACAGGCACATCAAGTTCAGCATTGCTTAACGCCGTTCTTATTATCTCTAAAGGCGGCGCGTTAGGGCTGTTTACCTGCATGGCGCTGACTAGAGCCGTATTGTCTCGTGTTTTGAGAGTATCAATCATCACGTCTAGCCAATTCGAAGCAAGTGCAACATCTGCGTCTAAAAATGCCAAGTATTCACCTGTCGCCAAGCCGGCGCCCAGATTCCTAGAATGTGAAATCGTGTTATTTTCGTCGTTATATACAACTCGCAAATTTACTGTTTCGATAAATGCGCTGAGCGTATTTGAAATTTCTTTATTCTGACTTACCAAAACAACTTCGTATTGTTCTTTAGGTGTTGTTAGGCCCGCAATACTTGTTAGTGTTTCAATGAGCATGTCTTCACGCCCCTTATGAGGAATGATAAAAGACGTATTAATACTCATGGTTTACCTAACCATTTTTGAAGTTGTGGAAAACGTTTCACTAGCTGTTTTCTCTCTCTTGACGGAGATAAATCGATAAGGTAGGACAAAAGAAAACTCAATGAATTGGATTTTTCTGTTAATGCCTGACCTTTTTGTGTAGAAGTCGATGAAAGAGGGCGGGCAGCCTGCTTAAAACCGGAGTAATGAGCGTTTTGCATCATTAAACAAAGTACGCGCGTGGTACTCGTTTCTGTACTCGTACTAAGGCGTTGAAAAATTGTATCTGCTAGTTGCTCGGCTTTTTGCTCAGCAAGTGTACGTTGGGCTTCAGTTAAATAGTTAGATGCAAAATGCAGTACGCATAGTTTTCTTAGGTCTTGCCCACTCCACGTTTGATTCGGAAACTCAAGAATGTCGGGCTTGTCCAGATAAGCATATTCGTTCACTGCCATCCAATTGGCATAGTGAGTAAGTGAGTCTACTGCGTATTGATAGCTTGAGTCACATTCACAGCGCTGTTCTTTAAGTGATATAAATCGGCAAACTGCTTGTAGGAATACAGTATAAAACCACGTTGCTTCGACATTATCCAATTGCAATTGGTCGAAGTCATCGGTGGGGGAGACCGTATTCGCTATAATATAGGACGCGGCTTCAATGTCACTATCACAACCTTGTAGTTCGTATCTATCTAGCCTTGCTTGCAGGTAGTTACCCGTACCTCTGTCTAGAGGATACTTTCCTGTTTTTACATTTTTAACACCAGGAGTATCGCTATTTTTAAACGCAAGCAGGGCGCCTACAAACGTACCGTCGCCTTCATAGTAATTGGTTACCCATTGCGTTATGGATAATACGGCGTCTCGAGACGGTGTGTAGCCAGTAAGCAAATGATGCAAAGTGAGACCATTGGTATAACAATGTTGGCCACCCGGACCGCCGCCTCCAGCATGATCATCGTAAACACCAGACGGCTGATGTTTAGAGTACGTTCTATGAGAAGCGGTATATGCCTGAACATAATGGTCGGTATGCCAAAACAATCCGCCGCTATACTCGGGCTTATCGTCACTGGTGTGATACACATCAATATCTGCAACGTGCTTGGCAAGATCATCGGCTAGTTCAAACCAACGAGGATCGCCGCTTAACAACCACTGCATCAGCATTCCAAATATAGGGTCGTATTGATTGTTGTAATGTGACACGAAAAAGGGCTCGTCAGGTACGAGTGCCTTTTCGTGATCCGCATACAGCTCACCAAAATGTCGCCAGCCAAATTCGTCGATATCGAGCCGCTTTTGATAAAAAGAAGACGAACCTTCAATGCCATTTTTTATAAGTGAGTCAAACTCGCATGATTTAGAAGGGAGAAAAGGCAAAACAGATGCGTTTTTTAACCAAGCGCTATCAATGACTACCTGCAGCGATTGTATGTTAAAAGTTGCGATTGAAATGCGTCTTGTTTTTTGTTCACCGGGCTGGAGTTCAGTATTCTCACTATGCCTAGAGCCTAACAAGCTAACGCTCAAACTATCTGCTGATAGATGTGCTGAAGAAGGAAAATTTTGCCAAAACTTATCAACATCAATAAAAAAAGTGCTACCGCTGTTCGAAATCTTAATTTGTGGTTTTGCTTGGTCACCCGAAAGCAATAAGTGCTCTGGTTGGTAAAGTTTAAAACCGCGAAACGGAAGCGAGTTAACGTTGTCTTGATTTACATGAACTGGACTTTGCCAGTTTTCAAAACCACTGGAAGCCTGATGAAGTGTCAGCTCTTCATGTTCAGATGAACTAAAGACACCAGAATTTAGCTCCAGCGTAGACTCTAGCGATTTACCTTTGAACGAGATACAGCATTCTTTTAAATAAATACTGTTTGGGTCTCCCAAGTCCCACTTCCCATTTGGGTGTGACGCAGCGCTTGGGTTTCGCATTGTTAAATGAGCACAAACCGTTCCGGTACTAAGGAAGATTGACGCTTCTGTTTCAACAATCAGCTTTTTATCGCTGCCAAGCCTAATCTCGTATTTTTGTTCAACGGTTAATGCGCTGTATTCGTTGTTATTGCAATGAAGAGCATAAGAGAATGCAATAGGGGTTATCGATTGAGGATTAATATCAACAATATCGAAAGAGCTGGATAAGTGCTTGTCGGTTACAAACTGAAAAGGCTTGGCTTTGTTAATTGTGAATGTTTTGCCACTGCCCAGAGACAGTGAAAGCGCCTCATCGTTATTGTTTACAGGTGAGACAAGCTTGTTCAATGGTGAGTCGCTCACCACCGCTTCTAGCGTCAGAACTATTTCATCGCTTACCGAATGGCGCTGTAAATCAATCAAACCTTCACATAACAACCACTTTATTGAACCATCTGGCCATAGCTGCGAGGTTTTGATAAAAGCATCAGTTAGGAGTATTCCGTTTGCGGCAAGCCGAAATTGAGTGACGGCGGGCCACATCCCCTCGGGGCAGGGCAATCCTGTTTTAAAATGTCCGCACGTCTCTTTGGCTAAAGAGGCAATCTGGATAGTTCCAACCGTTAGTGTCATTACTGCTTTCTTTATTTCTTCCGTGAGCAATGTTCTTGGTGAACATATGCATAATGGCTCTAGTATGCCAATGGAAGTGCCACTTGTGTAGTCTTCATCACTAATTTGTTGCTTTGACCTTATATTTGGTTCGAAGTAGTATGACAACAGGACAAATAAAAACACTAAAGATAGCTTGGAAGGCGCTGATGTCGAAAGTTTGCGTGTTGTCGCAACGAGTACCGTATCCCCCAAATAAGGGCGAAAAACTTAGAACTTATCATCAAATTGAATTTCTAAATCGCTTAGGGTACGAAGTCGAAGTTTTTTCTCTCATAGAAACTGCAGAAGATAAGAAAAATGCCGAAGCGTTAGCCAAGCATCTTGGAATTTCGGTTAACTCTTACCAGTTGGGTAGTAAATTTACGCGTTATACTTCGGCCTTACTGCAAGGTTTGCCTATAAGTGTTGGAGCGTTTTACTCAAAAACACTTCAACATGTTATTGATGAAAAACTGAAAGAGGGTGACGATGCGCTGCTGTTAACCGCGTCGAGTTTAAGCTATTACATCTTTAACTCGCCTTATTACAACAAGACCCATTGTCGCTTGTTTATGGACTTTATGGATGTTGATTCAGATAAGTGGGCGCAATACGCAGATTCTTCTTCTTTCTTGATGCGCTGCGTATACCAGCGTGAAAGCAAATGTATAAAAAAGCTTGAGGCTAAAACAAACCAACGGTTTGATGAGTGCTTTTTGATTGCAAGCGAAGAGGCGCAGCTATTTAATTCTTCAGTAGACTCATCGAAAGCGATAACAGTGCTTGGAAACGGATTAGACTTCGATGTGTTTTATCCAGCGAAAGCGCAGCCTTGCGCGGCGACAATAAGCACTGCGCCGCATTTCTTGTTCACGGGCGTGATGGACTACAAGCCTAATGTAGACGCGGTACTTTGGTTTGTTAAAAATTGCTGGCCACTCATTCGTGAAAAAGCGCCGGATGCAAAATTTACCGTGGGTGGTATGAACCCTGTTGAAGAAATAAAAGCGTTGTCAGACCGCGATGGCATAGATGTCACGGGCTTTGTCGATGATATATTGCCTTATTTTCACCAAGCTCATGCGTTTGTTGCGCCATTTAGGTTGGCAAGGGGCGTGCAGAACAAAGTGCTTCAAGCGGCAGCATGTAAACTACCGATAATAACCACGTCTATGGGAGCTGAAGGGATCTCGTTTGCCAACGCCGACAGCATGTGGATAGTAGATGACGTAGACAGCTTTGTAGCTGCATGCGTGGAAAGTATTGAAAACTTTGAGCTATCACAACATAAAGCACAACGTAGCTATCAAGCAATAGTTAGCGAATATAGCTGGGAACAACAACTGAGCCCGTTGAAAGTGGCAATGGCACGAATATGAAATCAATAATTAAGAAGAGTTTTTTTGCCCTTTGTGCACTTGTAATGCTTCCTTTCACGCTTATGTATTTAATGCTGTCTATTATGGTAAACAAAGACTCGCTGCTTTCCTCTTTTAGCCAGCTGCTATCGCTTATACCCGGTAAACTAGGGTGTTATTTACGTTCGGGCTTTTATCGGTTTGTCATGACCTCGTGTGCGCCAAACGTTCTCATCGGTTTCGCCACGTTGTTTTCACAACAAGATACTGAGATTGACGAGGGGGTGTACATAGGCCCGCAATGTAACATTGGTAAATGCGCTATTGGGAAAAATACTTTGTTGGGAAGCGGTGTGCACATTATGAGTGGCAAAGGACAACATAATTTTTCTGACCCAGAAAAGCCGATAAAAGATCAGGGCGGCGTTTTCACCAAAGTCATTATCGGAGAAAATTGCTGGTTAGGTAATGGCGCCTTAATTATGGCGAACGTAGGCAAGGGGAGCATTGTAGCAGCAGGCTCCGTGGTTGTTGATGATGTGCCTGCGGGGGTAGTTGTTGGTGGGAATCCTGCGAAGGTCTTGCGTGCTTTAGATTCAAAATGACAACAGATCCTTTACTTTCTTTGTCATTGAAAAAACTTTGCCTTTAATATTTGGTGATATTATTTCGATAGAGTGAAATATCACCGAATTGTCTGACAAGGAGCGCTTATACTGAGCATCTCCGCCCATGAAGTCGTAAAGCTTAAACCCTTTTTCAGCGAAGTACGCCATAGCTTTGCAATGTAGTATGTATCCAGGTTTAATTTTGCCCTCAGAAAGCGAAGCGTTGATGCCCGAGCAATAAAAATAAGCGCTTTCGTTCTTCAACATATACATGGCGTAACCAAGAGTATTGTCACCGCATTGTACTTTCAAAATCTTCATGAAATTCGGGTAGTGAGTTAATAGCCGTAAGAGATTGCTGTCAAAGAAACTATTTTGAAACCCACTGCCTTCGACCGTATTTTGCCATTTTTCAATATGGTTTCGCTTTAAACCAGTAAAGTACTCAAGAATCTGTTCTGAGGAGCTAGCAACTGATAGGGATACATCTTCCTGAACGGAGTCTAGAAGCCTGATACTTTTTCTAATTTTAGCGCGTGTATTTTGAGACAGTGTAGCGATTGCATTTTCGAAGGTTTCGAGCCCCTCTAACGATTTTGTATACCCAACAGTTTGAAATGTCGAGATAGAAGCCCCTAGTTTTTTCGCTGCGCGTGTCCATAGGTCGGCATCAATGGTCATGGATACTGAGAGCCTGACATCACCTCTATCAAAAGCGTATTTCAAAACCGTTTCTGCTATTGAGTCGTCGCTTGGGGGGGAGCCCAACCAGCCGTTGTATTCGACCCACAGCTGATCATAACAGCGTAGACCGGTTTGGTTTACGAAGCTCTGTTGGAAAAAAGGTAGCCTTTTTACTGCGCTAGTGTGTCCAAGGTAGATTACTGCATTCTCGCCAATGCAAATGAATTCGCCATGTTCTTCAGGCACTTCTGCCAAAACAGAAAAGTATTCAAGAGATAGAAATGGAGAGTGAGTATTGTAAATTTCGGCCATGGACGCTAATTCATCAACTTCTTTATATCTTATTTTTTTTAAATGAACGTGCATATAAGGTCCAAATATCTTCAATTATCTGTTAATCATATATGAAATAGTTAACAATGTTATTAGCGCATAACATTTTTAAAAGACTCTTTTTATAAGGATAACTCCAATGAAGGCTTATGGAAGACACCTAGTAACGTTTGCTATTCCACTTCTTTTAGTTGGTTGCTCTAAACCAACCCCAGAAGACTTTATTCAGACAAGTAATGAATATCTAAATAATGGAAACTTAGAAACCGCGCTGGTCAACTTAAAAACCGCGGTGCAGGCTTATCCTGAAGATACTGAGTTAAGAAGTTTGCTAGCTTCCGCCATGTATGAATCAGGAAATCTACAAGGTGCTGAAAAAGAGCTAAAAAGGCTTGTTGAGGCCAATCCTACGTCTTCAGAATTGTTAGAACGATATTTTTTCGCACTTTACCATCAGAATAAATATGAGGATATCATTCTTCATCAAGTTAAAGCTGAGATAAACACTCCAATCATTAAGCAATTAAAGCAACTCTCCGATGATGGGTTTGAAGTCGCTGACCGCGAAACAGATACTTTACCAAATTTAATACAAAGTAATACGCAGGCTCCTGCAGTGAGAATAGCGCATTTGTTCACCGACGGTGATTACACCGAAGTATTGAGCTTAATTGAATCTGAAAACATCGATACTAAATTCAAATATTATATCTCTATCTATAAAGCAAAAGCGTACTTTCAAACAGCCCAGTATGACTTAGCCCTTGCAGAGCTTAACGGTACGCTAGGGCAATGGAAATCTATTCCTGAGCTAAATTACTTAGTTGGAATGTCTCATTATAAAAAAGGTGAATTCGAAAAAGCTAAGAGCGTGGCCAGTGAAGCGCATAAACAAAATAATCAAGTATGGTCGCGATACGTTTTAGCTTTATCGCACGCGGAACTAGAAAACTACACTGAAGCACTGAGGTTTGCTGAAGAATCAGCGTCGAATGGTATTAACGATGCATACTACCTAGCCGGTGTCATAGCTTCGAAGCTTGAAGAATGGGAAAGAGCTTATACCAATCTGGAAAAGGCAAACAAACTGTACCCAGACCATATTGGAATTAAGCGGGCGTATAGTTTTGTACTTTTAAAACTTGGATATATCGATGATGCAATTGCAGTTATTGAAAAGACCGACGCATCAATGCCTGAAGGTGCAGAATTACTATCTGATACCGTAAGCTATTTGTATTCACGAGGAGATAAGCAAAAAGCGCTCGCACTACTAAATAAAAAAGGGAGTGCTGTAAGCTCTTCTTTATTAACGCGTCAGCAGGCCTTGCTTCAACTGGAACGAGGGCAGGACATAAGCAGTCTTGTTAATAAGCTGCTATCTGAAAATGACACGTCTTTTGGCACCAATTGGTTGAAGATTCAAAACTATATTGCCCAAAATAAGTTTGCTGAGGCCAAAAAATTAGCTAAACAGTACAGTGAAGTTAACCAACAACATAGTTTTCTCTTTACTTCCGTTGTTTCGCTTTATGAAAAAGACTTTGAAGCCTCGTTAGCCAATGCGAAAGAGGTGTTAAAAAGAGACAGTACAAATCTGACCGCGCACAAACTCTCGATGCTATCAGCAAATGAGTTAGGTAATTACTCAATTGCTATTGACAATGCACTTGCGTTATTAAAGCTCAACCCAGATGACAAGCAAACTGTGACAGACCTCGTCTTTCTATATACAAAACAATATCCTAATGATTTTGAGCAAAAGCTGGTGGATGAAATCGAGACGCAAGTGTTACCTTCATCTGTAGTCGATAGCTTGGCATCTTACTTTCTAGGCAATGGGCAAGCAGGCGAAGCTGAGAAATTACTGCTGGCGTTTTCTGAGCAAATTTCTTACGAGAGTCATGTCAACTTGCTCAATATCCTTCTTTCACAAGGTCGATACGCTAGAGCAGAGGAGATTGCGAAGAAGCGTATTGAAACTTCAGAGCAGAAGACTATGCCAGTATTGAGTTTAATTGCAGTTTTTGAGGCACAAGAGAAATATAGCGATGTGTCAGTGCTGTTAAATACTTACCAGCAAGAGCTGGGTGACTCAAAAGAAGCTGCATTGGTTAAGTATACGAACTCGATTGCAATAGGGAATTTTGAAGAGGCGAAAAACGCGGTTTTCTCTTTGGAAACGTTCGGTGTATCGGAATCGCTAATAAGCGTGTTTAAAGGCGAAGTGGACTTTAAACAAGGAAATGTTATCGAAGCATTGAGCCACTTTAAATCATCGTATGCTAAATCGCCAGATTTTGGAACAGCCGTTTATATTGCTAAAACGCTTGTCAGACTTAAAAGAGTGAAAGAAGGTGCTGATGTTTTGGTAAATGAACTCGACCGAATTAATTCTCCTAGCAAACGTCAATATAACGTTGTTGCTGAATACCTTCATAAATTCAATCTTCATGAGCAAGCACTCCGTGTTTATGAAAATATGGAAATGCAATTTACTCTTACGGGAAAGGAGTACAACAATATTGCAGACGTTAATTTAAAGTTAAAACGGCTAAGTCTCGCGGAAGAATACGTAAAAATGGCAATAGCTAAGGAAAAGTCTCCTCTCTTTTTAGTTACCTACGCAGAGGTTCTGCTAGAAAAAGGAGCTAACGACTTAGCTGAAGAGACACTATTGGAGGCGCTTAAAAGCGAAGAGAATAATGAATACGCTAATATGATACTCGCATCTGTATACATAAATCAGGGGCGAAAAGTTGAGGCCAAGCGAATCGTTGAACAGTATGACACGGTCCAAAGCGTATACAGCCAAAAGTGGTCATTAATACAGAGTCAACTGAAGTGAGTTAAATGTCAGCTTAATTTACAGGTGATATATCAGTATCGAATTGTTTTTCTAAAAAATTATATAATTCAATTATTTGAATAGTTGGCTTGCCTATTGCAGTGTATCGAATGTTAGAATCTATAACCAAACAAAGGAATTTATGATGGCTAATTTAATCAAAAAATCGATCGTCGCCGGCCTTCTATTAGGTACTAGCAGCATGGCTTCGGCTGCGACTACAAGTGCTGGCGGAATTGAATGGGATACAATAGATATCGGTGGTGTGCAAGGTACAACTGCCTCAATTCAATTTCAACAATGGTTCTCTGACGGTAGCTACGGTCTAGGTACAGACGGACAGGAAACTATTACTTCAACTAGCAAAGAATCTGTTGGCTTAGGTAGCGGTGGCTTTTTGACAGGTGTTGGCGTTTTTACTGGTTTTTCTGACGGGCGTAATGCCTTCTCACCTACATTTTGCCAAAATGGACCTGGCCAATGTGAACTTACAATTGCATTTGGCGGTTTATTAGCTATTGGTACGAATGAATTTGACTCGTCAAATGCCTGGCTGAACGTCTATTATGATGACACACCTGACTTCGGCTTCAGCACAAATGCAAATTCTCACGAAGATTTTGCTGAAGCCCAGGATGGCACTCTTTGGGCAAGTTTCGAATTCTCTTCATTCGATTTTGACGGGAATGGATTCGAGTCAGGGAGTACAGATGCATATTTAAATATCGTTGACGGTTTAACTGACGTCATAGATGTTTTTGAAACAGGCACACTTCGTGATATTTTCTTTACGGCGAGTGCTCAATTTAATGGTGACCAATACACGAACAACAGTACTGGTGAAATCACAACAGTATCTGCTCCTGCCACTCTAGGGTTGTTTGGCTTAGCGTTGTTAGGGCTTGGTGCAGCTTCTCGCAAGCGTACTGCCGAGTAACTTTTATTGATTCTAACCAAGCGGAGGCCAGCAAATGTTGGCCTTTCTTGTATCTATATCTTAAAACCTTTGAGCTCCAATAGAATCTAGAATATCGTTAAGCATTTTTGCAAAACCGGGCCTAAGGCTTTTTTGAAGCAGAGCTTTATTTATATAATAAGGAGCTCTCTTGCCATGATAGTCAACTACAGGGCCAATTTGTTCAAACTTGATCCCAATAAACTTCATGCTTCGAGCTAATCTAGGCTCCATCATTACGTAAGCATGTTTAATATCTTTTTCAATTGCGAGTGCCGCGGCAGCTAGGTATAACCCAACCGCTATGAACGGAAAGCAGCGAACTTCTTTCTCTGAATAAGTGTGTTCGTTAATGACGGCTACGCCAGCGCCTGCAAATTTATCCATTACACGTCTGCGGAATTCTTTAGGCACTGCTAATCGTGATATTTCACATATATCTTTACGCTCAAACCGACGTGGGTCCAAATCTTTTCTCGTTATTGACTTTAAACAGTACTTTTCAATTGGAAGTTGCTCATTGGCCTCTGTAGGCCTGACCATCCTAACTGTTCCTGCGAAGTGCTTACTCTTATGGTGCTGTATCAAGCAATGTAACGAAAAACTATCAAATTCATCGAATTCAAGCCGATTTTCTTTTATAGGTTCAAATCCAAGCTCTTCGCAGTAAACTTCATGCCTAATCGCAAAAACGTTATTTTTCAGCGCCTCAGAAGTCGCAACAACGGGCGTTAGATAAGCCGAAAAATGACTTGAAATGTAGTTAGCCTCTTCCAGCTTTCTATATCCTGAAATCAGCTTTCCAATTTTACTTTTCTCACCAACTATAGTCCCTAACTTATCGAGCAGGGTTTGCTTTTTATTTGTAACCATAGATGAAGCGATATCCGATATTTTTTATTCAGTTTAGCAGAGTTTTAACATTAAATTACATAGACTTTGTACGTAATACTAATTCACTGTATTGGAAGTTAGCTTTTGCTTCATAAGAGCTACGTATTCATAAAAAGCGAGTTCGCTTTTAGATAGCGCTGAGGCGGAAGGAAACGCAAGGTAGGGGGTTAGAAGTCCTTTAGAATGGTGGTTGACTGGAAAAAATTCACCTACGCAATTGTAAGAGCTAAACAAGTTTTCTAAACGATAAATATGTGTTGCTGACGAGACTACCCAGGTTTTTGCGCCGGCGATATAGGGAAGTGCCGACAAAACCTCTTCTTCTGTATCAGTGCCTAACTTGGTGATAATTATCTTATCTTTACTAACGCCCAACTCCTCGAAAAACTCTCTGGCTTTTTCAGAATAATTAACGTTTGAATCGTGAAGAAAGTTGCCTCCGGTTATTAAAATTGGAGCGCCTGACTTTCTATGAAGCTTAAAAGCCTCTACGTTCCGCTGCAATGAGCATTCAGTCCATCTACTCGTATCAGGGACGTTTCCAAAAGTGCTATAGTAACATGCAAGGACTAAAATATAGTCTGGGTTGTCTCCGTCAGATTGGGTGTTCGGATAGTGATGTTCGTGCTCTAGAGGGTAGAGGAGTAAGTCACTCACATATGGTTGTGAGAAAAGGAAAAAGGTAGCGAGTGACATCAATTTAAAAATCTTGCTGAAATATGGTTTTCTTCGTGATAGAAGCATTCCAATTGCGAAGAATGAAATCGCTAAGTTTAATGGAGATATAAAGAAAAGCACTATATGCTTTAACAATTCCATGTTGCTACCTTGTAAAAAAAGAGATTCGTCAATCATGTCCTATTTATCGTACTATTCCAACGTATTACTGATTTTTACATCTCTATTTTTTTCACCTTTTATAAGTGCTAATGCAAGTTATTCATTTGTTGATGTAGTGTCTGAGACTACGGATTCTGTTGTTGCTATTGGTTTGTATACACCACTGGAAAGTGATGGCAATCAAGTTCTTGGTACTGGCTTCGTAGTTGGTAATGGTAAATGGGTGATAACCAATTATCATGTGGTGTCAAAAATTCTAGATCCTCAAATTGTACAACACTATGTTGCTATTCACGGTGAAGGTCGAGACGTCACCGCTCAAAAAGCAGAAATTATCGATATCGATCCTGTTCATGATTTAGCGCTATTGAAGATCAGTAACGAACTAAAGCCATTAAAAATGGGAAGCGAAACCTTATTGAAGCCAGGCAATGAAATTGCTTTTACTGGGTTTCCCTTAGGTGCTGCAATTGGACTTTATCCAGCTACGCATAAGGGACTAATATCAGCTATTACGCCTGATGCGATACCTGCGAGGAATGCAGATCAGTTGACAGTCTCAATGCTCAAGAGACTAAAAAAGCCTGAACTCGTATATCAACTCGACGCCACAGCATTTCCAGGTAATTCAGGTAGCCCTGTTTATAATATAGAGACAGGGCATTTGGTGGGTGTGATTAACAAAGTCTTTGTAAGCCAGGGCAAAGAAGCAGCTCTTTCATCTCCAAGCGGAATTAGTTACGCAATCCCAGTAAAACACGTTATGGCAATACTTAATAAAAATGACGTAACGTATTAGGGTTTATAAGGGTTGTATCTGTCTGGACTTATAATGCCAGCAGGATCCAATGCGTGAGCGATTTTCCCGGCCGTTTTCCAAAACGTACTGTTAGCATTTAGTTCTAATTGCTGTTGAATGTTTAATCGGTAAGGGATGAACCCCTGTTTCAAGCCCTCATCAAACAATGCCCGCAAGCATGCGTGTGCATCTTCTACTGCTTGCGGATTTTCTAAATCAAACACTATTGGGATAGTGCTGTCAGTCGAAATCCCACTAAGGTTTGTAAAGGTTATCATGGGTTCAATATTATATTTGGGGGTAATACTTCGAACCATTTCAATAAAAGCTTTCATTGAGCTTACTTTAGCTGGTACAAGAGGGGCGTACCAAAGCAGACCACAACCGTCTTTTGCGGGGTTCATCAATCGTGACTTATCTGGTCGAACTCTAGGGTTGCGCCAATAAGCCAGAGGTAGAGCAACCTGACTGGGCTTGCCTTGCATTACCTCCATACCCGCAGAGAGCTTTTCAAGTTGCTCTCTTGCACTATCTAATATCGGAAGGCTAAGCCTTCTAGTGACAACTTGACCTAATCTAACCAATAGGTCGCTAGAGAACAGAACTTGATCGGCTTTTCCTTTTGCAATTTTTTTGATATCACTTTTTGCAGCCTTTGCTACCGAATGTGTGCCGTAGACCGTTCCTACTAATGTCCATTCAGGTACATCGTAATGTTTAGAAATTGCGTCTACTTGTTCACCTGTCATTACTTTATGGTTACCACAGCCTTGGGGGTTGTCTGCGACCATCGCGGCGACACGCCTTTTATCCATTAAATTTATTGACCCTACAACGCCTTCTAAATTGTGGAAAATTTCTTTCACAACTGCATAAGCGTTATCGAAACTTTCTTTATCGAAAAAGCGCATATAAAAAGAGTCAAACGCAGGCTTTACACGAGCTAACGATAGGGTAATTTCGGTTACAATCATGTTTCCAGATTGAGTGAAAATTCCGTCGAGATAAGGGCCGTGTTTCCATTTAAATGTTTTATCTACATAACATTCACTATTATCACCATTGGCCATATCGCTCATGCATTGGAGAGAGGACTGGTAGAAGCTTCCATCTGCCAAAAATCCTTTTATCGACATCACTGAGGTGAAGTGGTCAGCGATCGGCGTAATACCATAGCCACGCTCGAGAGCGTTACTTAAAATACTTGTCGTTGGACCAGCGCCCGTAACCGGAACCATGTATGAAGTTTGTTTAGAGGACAAATATTCAAATAGAGCGCTTTGAGTAACGCCAGGCTGAATAGAAATGACACCATTTTCTTCGTCGAAATAGGTAATGTCGTTCAGTGCACAAAGGTCTAGAAGCACCACTTTTTCTTCAACTGTACCCGGCATTGACGAGCCATAACCCCAGTTTTTCCCAGAACTAATCGGGTACAATGAAAACTGGTTCGGAGTATTAACTACGCTGCCTGCAAACTTGATGAGTTCTTGAATAACACCCAATGTGATGGGCCGGACTATACAAGCCACATCTCTCTTGAAGCCTTCAGTTCCCGAAGTATTTGATTCTGAGTAAGGAATTACGTCGGCATTTTCTTTAACAAGACTTTTTAACTCTTCAATTAGCACTGATGAACCTGTAAGTTAGATTTATTTTGAATTAGTATAGCCTTTAAGGTCATCTGTATACTATTATTCATAGATTAACTAAGCGAGAGGTTGAGTCTCTCTGTCAGTAATTTTAACGGTTTTTATAATTAGTTTTTTAAGTTTATGAATTTTATGGTTATTTTGTTTGGCTTGATTCTTGAATGTCATGGTCAGGCCATAGAAATGAACTCTGAGAAAATTTATGAAGCACTCGAATGTTAATAAGGACATTAAGACAGGTATGAATTCACGTCGTCAGTTTATCACTAAGGCTGCCGCGGGCGGTGTTGCAGCGGCACTAGCTTCGAAAACGGCATGGGCAGGAGGGAGTTCTGCGACTGGGTGTTCTGTGTCTGGCAACTTGTCAGGAAATTTGTCACAGGCAAGAGATTGTAGCACGGCAAATGTCAAAGGAGAGTCACCATACGTTTGGAAAAAGGTTCTCTATGGCCATAGATCCCAGCCCACCTCGCAAGCTGTTAGTAATTTCAAATGGAAAGATGTGTTTGGCATGGGCCGACCTCCTTTTGGCTTCTCAGGAAAAAGTGACAAAACTATCAGAAACTTTTTAAGAACCGATAAAAGCTATTATTACGAAACTAATGAAGCATTGGTCGTTGCTTACCTGAATGCTAGAAGCGGATTGTATCCTCTTCCTCAAGGAACTAATGAGTCAAGTGCTCGAACGTATGTCCAAGGTCTATATGATGACATTAACAACGGTGTGTTTCATGAATCGGACGTTGTAAACGCTGTCCGAGCTACATACTGATAATTAGGTTGAGTTCATTATCGTCCATCAGTGTATTTTGCGCTCCTGATAAGTCGGGAGTTGCAATCCAACATATCCCGTCTTATCGAGTTCTATTTCTTCCCTCTAAGTACGAGAGTCTGGTAAAGACATGGAGGGATTCAGTGAGCTTTCCTTCGATTCCAGAGTTGAACTGGGGGAAGTTGGGTCTTACTGACGACGATGTTTCAGAATTCCGTATCTTACTCACCGAAAATAATCTAATAGATTAAAAGTTTTTGGGGCGAAGCGGTTTGTTATTGTCAGAGTTATCTAATGCCCAGTACCAAAGTGCTGTAAAAAAATCTGAGTTGAATATCGAATTTGGCCTGATTTCGGTAAATGTTAACTCTTCTTTTTCGCAGGTTACAAAGACTATTTCAGAGCTCTATCGAGATTATAACGTCACTTTAAGCTCAGACTGGTTCGATTTTAATGTTTCAGTTGAAAAGCCTTCGAATTTTCGCCGTTTCTTCAGAAGTCAAGCGGTGTTCAAGTTGGATGGGCATATTCCCTTCAAACCTTTGCCTTCAGCACATGCCTATCCACTTTTTGAATGGGGAATGAATTGGTGTGTAGCAAGTTTTTACCATAGATACCTCATCTTTCATGCTGCAGTATTAGAAAAAAACGGCAAAGCCGTTATTTTTCCGGCTCCTCCTGGCTCAGGTAAAAGTACGTTGTGTGCTTATCTCGCTTTGTCTGGTTGGCGATTGCTTTCCGATGAAATGGCTGTTTTAGACATCGAGACTGGTAACGTTTTACCTTTCGTTCGTCCAATCTGCCTTAAAAACAATTCAATAAGACTTGTCGAAGATTGGTTTCCAGAAGCATTTATCTCAGATGTTGCTACAGACACCCAAAAAGGTGATGTTGCGCATGTTAGACCTCCAACAGACTCTGTGAGGCGGTGCGGAGAAGGCGCTAAATTGTTTGCGATAGTGTTTCCTCAATTTAAAGCTGGCAGCACCACAGAAATATTCTCGATGACTCAAATGAATACGTTAAAAATGTTAGTAGAAAATGCATTCAATTTTGATCTTTTTGGGCACGAAGGCTTCGAGTTCATAAGTAGGAAATTACCCGACTTACTTTTGCTTGAAGCAACATACAGTAATGTAGACGACCTTAGAACTGTATTGGAAAGCGAGGTGCAAGATTAGTGTCTCGCAATGTACAATCAATCTTGACAGGTATTCTAACAGGACATTACCCCTGTTCACTTTCTACTAGAGAATGGCGTGACTTAATACTTGTTGCCCGTGCTAACTCTTTGTTACCCAGAGTAGCGGCTTTTATTTTGAACGATGTTAAGTGCAATCTTCAAGTTCCAACCAATGTAAACGCACATTTAATTGCCAGCATCCGACATGAAACTTTATTTCACAACCAAGTTAAAGATGAAGTTAACTTCGTTAATGCAAAAATTTCTAGAGCATTAAATAGAAATTTGATTGTATTGAAGGGAGCGGGTTACGTTGTAGCCAGCAGCAGCGCCGCCAAAGGTAGGATCTTTTCCGATATCGACCTCTTAGTGCTTAAAGAGGATGTTTCAAAGGTGGAAAGAGCACTTCATTTATTCGGATTTGTTTCAGACACTGACTCTGAATACGACCAGAAATATTATCGAGAGTGGGCTCATGAAATACCACCTTTACGTCACCTACAGCGTGGAACTGTCTTAGATGTTCACCACAATATTGTTCCCCTTGTAAGCGGTCGAGCCCCTGATATTGAAATCTTCTTAAAGTCTACCGTTAAGACGGAATATGGTGTAGAAGTACTTCGGCCGGCGGCCATGTTTCTTCATTCTGCTATACACTTGTTTTTCTCAGAGGAGTTTACTAACGGGTATAGGGATTTATCAGATTTGTCATTGTTGTTAGACGAAATTATAGATGACGATGATGAAATCAGTTACCTCTTCTTCCTTGCAGAAAATACCGGCTTTGAAAACGAAATCTTCTTGGCTTTGCGGTACCTTGATCGGATCTTCGGAAGAACAATTCCTCAGGACATTACTAAAAATTTCAAACAGGTGCCCCCCTCAAAGATAAGGTTAGTGGTGATGGACTTTATTTTTGGTAAGGTTCTTGCTGCAAATCATCGCTTAGTTGATGTAAAGTTTCGGGGTCTAGCACAGTGGTTGGCATTCGTTCGCGGACACTTATTAAAAATGCCATTTAATATATTAGTGAAACATACTGCTTCTAAGCTTTGGCGAGGCATAGTTAAATCAGTTACAGGAGATGTTGAAAATCGTCATCATGTCCAAAGAAAAGATATTAAGGATTAATAAATGAAAATCTTAGTCACCGGAGCAGCTGGTTTCATTGGTGCAGCTGTATCGCAATACCTTATCAATCGTGGTGACCAAGTTGTCGGGATTGACAACATTAACGATTATTACGATGTGAATTTAAAGCACGCTCGTCTGGACGAGATTAAATCATCTACTGCTGCTGATTTATTTTCATTTGTCGAGATGGGGGTAGAAGAGCGCGACAAAATGGCTGCGCTTTTTGAAGAGCACAAATTTGATAGAGTGGTGCATTTGGCTGCTCAAGCTGGTGTGCGTTATTCACTTGAAAATCCTAACGCTTACGTCGACTCAAATATTGTTGGCTTTGTGAATATTCTAGAAGGGTGTCGCCATAGTAACGTCGAGCATTTGGTGTACGCGTCATCTAGCTCAGTCTACGGTGCGAATGAGACTATGCCGTTTTCAGAACAGCATAACGTAGATCATCAAGTTAGCTTGTATGCGGCTTCTAAAAAAGCTAACGAGCTAATGGCTCATACTTATAGTCACCTGTATAACTTGCCTACAACAGGGCTGCGCTTTTTCACTGTTTACGGGCCTTGGGGCCGTCCAGACATGGCGCTTTTCAAGTTCACTAAGGCTATTTTGGAAGGTAAAACAATACAGGTTTACAACTATGGTAACCACCGTCGTGACTTCACTTATATCGATGATATCGTTGAAGGCGTAATTCGCTCATTGGATAATGTGGCTAAACCTAACGAGAATTGGGACGGCAGCAATCCAGATCCAAGTACGAGTAAGGCGCCCTATAAGGTATACAATATTGGTGCGCAGACACCAGTTCACCTTTTGAAGTTTATTGAAACCCTCGAAAGTGCATTGGGTATTGAGGCGAAGAAAGAACTTCTTCCTATGCAGCCTGGCGATGTGCCTGACACCTATGCTGATGTGTCGTCGCTCGTTGAAGATACTGGGTACCAGCCATCTACCGATGTTGAAACAGGCGTAAAAGCGTTTGTCGACTGGTATCGTGACTTTTATAAAGTGTAAGCGCTAGCGACTTATAATTACTTTCTGAAACCGTTAAAGTGCACTGCTTCTCATAAATCCCGCACACTTTTTGGGCAAGAACTCTTTCGTGGTTGCATAACCGAGCTCAAAAAGTGTGTTCTTAATTTCAGGTGTAAGCGAAAAATCTACCGCGGAAATCTCCCCGGTATTCACCACCACGGTATTGTGCCAATACTTCGCATTGACGTACTCCCTGGATATTGCCGTCATAAACGTGCGAATAAGCATGCTGAGGTATTGTGGCAGTTGAAGTAAGTTCTTTTTAATGGCCTTGCGTTTTTGTTCGGTGCTTTGCAGTCTGAAGCATACTGAGGCGTGCCATCGCCTCGCCAATCTTCAAACAGCGCATCTTCAGACAATATAGCGCCGTCTACTAGCAAGTGCTCTTTAAAGAGTTTGAATGAGAAGATAAGCGATAATCGAGCCACCCGATAAACCCACTAAGGTGTCGAAGCCTACGTTCATGTCCTTCAGCGCATTAGTAATACACCAGCAATAAATAAAAAGGCTCACTTCTGTTTACTAACAGAGTGAGCCTTATTCAAATGCGTCTGATGAGGCTTAAAACTAGCTAATTCTTTGGTATGTTACCGTATGGAATATAGCTTTTAGTTTCCAGTTCTTAGCCCTCATATTTTGTGCTAGCTCGCCGCAAGTTTTGCCTTCATTTCGCGGCGACGGGCGTGCAGTAAAGGTTCTGTGTAACCGCTGGGCTGCTCTTTACCTTTGAAGATTAGATCGCTTGCGGCTAAGAAGCCAATTGAGCTGTCTAAATCAGGTGCCATCGGGATATACTCAGGATCCCCCGCATTTTGCTCATCTACTAAGACAGCCATACGAGCCAAAGACTCTTTTACCTGATCTACACTTACAATGCCGTGCTCTAGCCAGTTGGCGATATGCTGCGATGAAATACGCAACGTCGCCCGGTCTTCCATCAAGCCTACATTGTTGATGTCAGGAACTTTCGAGCAGCCTACGCCTTGGTGAACCCAGCGTACAACGTAGCCTAAAATGCCCTGAACATTATTGTCGATTTCACGCTTAATACTTTCACGCGTCAGAGTAGAGGCATCTTCTAACAATGGAATGGTAAGTATGTCAGCAAGGCCACTAAAGTTTTCATCTAGCGACTTTTGAACATCAAACACATTTACATCGTGGTAATGAAGCGCGTGCAGTGTTGCTGCAGTAGGTGAGGGAACCCAAGCAGTATTAGCGCCAGCCTTAGGGTGACCTATTTTGGCGGTCATCATATTTTGCATTTCGTCAGGTATTGGCCACATGCCCTTACCAATTTGCGCTTTGCCAGAAAGACCACAACGAAGGCCTACTGCGACGTTTGCAGTTTCATAAGCCTTAATCCACGCCATAGACTTGAGCGCGGCTTTTTCTGCAAAAGGGCCGGCAAGCATTGAGGTATGAATTTCATCACCGGTTCTGTCTAAGAAACCCGTGTTAATGAACACAACGCGTGAAGTAGCCTCTGCAATACAGGCTTGTAGATTAATACTCGTACGGCGCTCTTCATCCATTATGCCCATTTTAAGGGTGTTAGCTGAAACATCGATAATGGCTTCGATAGCACCAAACAATGCGTTAGAGAATGCAACCTCTTCTGGCCCGTGCATTTTAGGTTTAACAATATAAATACTGCCTTCGCGGCTGTTTTTAAATTTGCTGTTTCCTAAAAGATCATGCTTTGCGATAAGTGACGTGACTAAACCGTCCATGATCCCCTCTGGCACTTCTTCGCCGTCAAAGAGCATAGCATTGTTAGTCATAAGGTGGCCCACGTTTCTAACAAACATAAGGCTTCGACCAGAAAGTACTAGTTCGCCGTCTTTTAGCTTGTCTTGTGAAACGTGTTTAGACGGCTGGTAGCTTCTATCGTCATGCATAGCGCGAACAAGCTGCTTGCCGCCCTTTGTCATTTCAATGCTTAGCGAGCCTTTCATTAAGCCTAACCAGTTGCTATACACCAAGGTTTTGTCTTCAGCGTCAACAGCAGCAACGGAATCTTCGCAGTCCATAATGGTGGTTAATGCAGCTTCAACCAGTACGTCTTTTACGTTTGCGGCATCGCTCTCGCCAATAGGGTGAGTCGGGTCTAGTTGAATTTCAAAATGCAGACCGTTGTGTGCAAATAGCAGGCTTGACGGTGCGCTAATGTCACCTTGGTATCCTTGCCATTGTTCTGTGTTTGCTAAGGTGGTTTCATCGCCGTCGGCAAGAGTGATCGCCAATTTACCCGATTCAATCTTATACTCAGTAACGTCAGCGTGGCTGCCTTTCGCAAGGGGTATCATGCTATCTAGATAGTCTTTCGCTTTCGCAACTACTTTGGCGCCGCGTACGGGGTTGTAGCTTTTTCCCGCTTCTGCTCCACCTTCATTGCTGATGACATCAGTGCCGTATAGTGCGTCGTAAAGGCTACCCCAACGGGCATTTACCGCGTTAAGTGCATAGCGAGCGTTGTTGATTGGCACGACTAGCTGAGGGCCTGCCATTGTTGCTATTTCGGCGTCTACATTTTGTGTTTGTGCACTTACTTGTGACGGCTGCTCAACAAGGTAACCAATGCTTTTTAGGAAGTCGGTATATTCGTTTCCATTTACCGGGTTACCAGCTTTATGATAATCGTCGATAGCGCGCTGAAGCTGTTCTCGCTTTTCTAATAGTGCGCGATTTTGAGGAATGAATTTTTCGAAGAGGGTTTCTGCACCTTGCCAAAAGGTGTCTTTATCTACGCCTGTGCCAGGAAGTGCCTGTTCATTAATAAAGTTATCGAGTTGTTCGGCAACCTGTAGTCGGCCTCTAGTAATATATCCTTGCATAACTACCTCTATACATTTATCTGTTCACCCAGTGTAGTGTGTATAGAGATAGTTTTTTAATTTATGGTTTGTATTTCAGCCATATATTTTGTGAATGTTTAGCCCGCATTCATTTCGCTAGCTACATCGCTGATTAAGCGGCGCAACCAAATGTGACCTGCGTCGTGGTGAAGTAGGGCACTCCACGCCATTTTTAGCGCAATAGGTGGTATGTCGAAAGGCGGCTCTTTAATCACCACATCAGGGTCGTGTTTGAATAAACGTGCCGCTTTGCTTGGTAAGGTAGCAATGAGTTTTTGCTTTTTCGCAATCTGAAGCGCTGCATGGTAATGACGAGTAAATACGCGAATAGCACGCTGTTTGCCAATTTTTGTAAGCTCTGCGTCAACCCAACCCAATTTTTGTACTTCATTTGGATCAATACCTACACCCACGCCAAACCCAGTTTTACTTACCCAAATATGCTGGGCACTCAAATAGCCTTCTAGGTTGCATTTTTCTACTAGCGGATGGTCGGAACTCATTACGCAGCTAAAGGTGTCATACCAGATAACTTTTTGGTGAAACGACAAAGGCAATTCATCGAAGCGGTTAATTGCCATGTCCACTTTACCTTGCTCGACATCGTGAAACGTCACGTCACTCGGCGTAATAAGGTCAAGCGTAATATTGGGCGCTAAATCCGCCAGTCTTCCAACGAGTTCAAGTAACAAGGTACTCTCTGCATAGTCACTGGTCATAATGCGGAAGGTTCTGTCGCTGGTTAACGGATCGAAATCAGTCTCGGGCTGAATAGAGCTTTCCAATCGACTAAGCACATCGCGAATAATGGGTTGTAGTTCAAGCGCGCGCTTAGTGGGGGTCATCCCATCGCTGGTACGAACTAAAAGTGGATCTTTAAATAGATCGCGAAGGCGCTTCAGGCCGTTACTCATTGCTGGCTGAGTAATGCTTAGCTGGTTTGCAGCTTTCGTTACACTTCCTTCGCGCAACAGCACATCTAAATAAACCAATAAATTCAGGTCGACCTTCGCTATATTCATTATTCTAATGCTCTTTTTAAACCTAATTAAACATAGCTATTATAAAGCTTTTTTATTTCAATGTCAGATAAGCGTTTAGTCTTAAATAGGCCGCCGTTATACCTATAAGGTATTGAAATATAGTTGGTATATTGTTTTTTTATGAAATTTAGAAAAATATGGCTTTTTTTGTTTTATGCAAAAAGCATAAGTGAAGTGAATGACGCGCACAAAAAAGGGCACCCGAAGGTGCCCTGTAGGAAAGGTTGGGATGCTTTCCGTTTAACTCATTGCCTGTTCACGTTATACGTCAAACTGGTTCATGGTGTTATCTTCACCAGACGCTTTAAGTGCACCTTCACCAGAGAAGTACTCTTTGTGCGTATCACCTAGGTCAGAACCTGCCATCGCTTGGTGTTTAACGCACGCTAGGCCTTGGCGAATTTCTTGACGCTGAACACCGCGTACATAAGCAAGCATACCTTCTTCACCGAAGTAACCTTTTGCAAGGTTGTCAGTAGACAGTGCTGCAGTGTGATAAGTCGGTAGCGTGATAAGGTGGTGGAAGATACCCGCTTCGCGTGCTGCGTCAGCCTGGAAGCTCTTAATCTTCTCGTCGGCCGCAGCTGCTAGCTCGCTGTCATCATAGTCGGCAGACATAAGTTTCGCGCGGTCGTAGCCAGAAACGTCTTTACCTTCTTCACTCCAGGCATCAAATACTTGCTGACGGAAGTTAAGCGTCCAGTTGAATGATGGAGAGTTGTTATAAACCAGCTTTGCGTTTGGTACTTGTTCGCGAATAGCGTTAACCATTTCAGCAATTTGGCCAACGTGAGGCTTTTCAGTTTCAATCCAAAGCAAGTCAGCGCCGTGCTTAAGTGACGTTACACAGTCAAGTACTACACGGTCAAAACCTGTGTTGTCTTTAAAGCGGAACAGACCGTTTGGTAAGCGCTCAGGTTTAACCAGCTTGCCAGCTTGCTTAAGCACTAGGTCACCTTCGCTCAGGTCTTCAACACCTGCAACTTCGGTGGTTTTAAGGAACGCGTTGTACTGAGCAGCTAGGTCACCTTCTGATGTAGATACTGGGATCTTCTGAGTCAGACCAGCACCTAGTGAGTCAGTACGTGCAACAATTACACCTTCATCAACACCCAGTTCAAGGAATGCATAGCGTACTGCATTGATTTTCGCTAGGAAGTCTTCGTGTGGCACGGTTACTTTACCGTCTTGGTGACCACATTGCTTCGCGTCCGATACTTGGTTCTCAATTTGGATACAGCATGCACCTGCTTCAATCATTTGCTTTGCAAGTAGGTAGGTTGCTTCTTCGTTACCAAAGCCCGCATCGATATCTGCGATAATTGGAACTACGTGAGTTTCGTAATTGTCGATTTCAGCTTGAATCGCAGCTACATCACCACCGTTTTTCTTAGCGTCGTCTAGCTTGTGGAAAAGGTCGCCCAATTCACGCGCATCTGCTTGGCGAAGGAAAGTATAAAGTTCTTCGATAAGCGCAGACACTGATGTTTTTTCATGCATTGATTGGTCAGGAAGAGGACCAAATTCAGAGCGAAGTGCTGCTACCATCCAGCCTGAAAGGTAAAGGTAGCTTTTGTTAGTTGTGCCTTGATGCTTTTTAACTGAAAGCATTTTTTGTTGGCCTACGAAGCCATGCCAGCAGCCTAGAGACTGTGTGTACTGAGACGAATCTGCGTCGTATTCAGCCATGTCTTTGCGCATAATGCTTGCAGTGTAGCGAGCAATGTCTAAACCTGTTTTAAAACGGTTTTGAACCTTCATGCGTGCAGCGAATTCAGGGTTGATACCTTCCCAAGTTCCGTTTTGTGCTGCCTTTAATGTGGCGAAGTTATCAATGTCTTGTTGATATTGCGACATGAGCGTCTCTCCCGACTATAATTAAAATACTTAACGTTGTTTATGTTTACGCTGTAGGGCGTTCCCGTTGATTCCATTTCATCCTAGTGCCGGATTTGGAATAATAGAAATATATATTTTGCATTGCGGTCATTTATTTTGTGAATGGCTAGCACCGAGAGAAGTCTAGATACTGTAAATCTTTGACACCTATATTTGGTGGTTTTAAGGCAATGGGGCAGCAGTGGGGCAAGAAGTGGTCGGTAAAAAATAACTTACGTAGGTTGCAAACGCTTGCTGGTGTTGACTATTTCGTCTGTCCATTAGCTAAAAGGGTAATAGCTTTGCCGGTGTGAGCAAGGTAAATTTAGGCGTAAAGCTTCACGCTAGATAATCTTGTCCGATACGAGGGCGCTTTTGTTTTAGCTTGTTGATATATAATATGAAAAGTGGGTGTTATGAGTAGTAGTGTATTGTCGTCAGTTGACCAAAGAACCAAGCTTGTTGGCGAGAACAGGCTTGAGCTTTTGATGTTTCAGCTGGGAACGCGACACATTTTTGCCATGAACGTCTTTAAAATTAAAGAAGTTATAAACGTACCCAAGCTCAATATAATGCCGGGTTCACATCACAACCTGAAAGGCGTGATGAACTACCGAGGAAGCTCCATTCCAATTATAGACTTGCGTCAGGCAATCAAAATGCGTGGTGCAGCTACACAAGCAACTGCGAAGAATGTCATTATCACTGAATATAACAGAAGCGTGCAGGGCTTCATTATTGGTGAAGTGAAAAACATAGTGAATACATCGTGGGGAACCATTCAGCCACCCCCTAGCGGCATTGGAAAATCCAATTATTTAACCGCCATAACTCAGGTGAATGTTGAGGGTAAACAAGAGCTGGTAGAAATCATCGATGTTGAAAAAGTACTCGCGGAAATCATCGATTACGACACATCTATCTCTGAAGAAGTGCTAGATAAAGACATTGTTAACCACTTCTTAGGCAAGAAAGTGTTGATAGTAGATGACTCAAGCACAGCAAGAAAACAGATTAAAGATACGTTAGAGCAGCTAGGTATCACTATTATCGAAAGGAAGAATGGTGCTCAAGCATTGGCGCTGCTGAAGAAGTGGGCCGATGAGGGGAAGAACCCAACCGACGAAATTTTGCTAATGTTTACCGACGCAGAAATGCCAGAAATGGACGGCTATCGGCTTACTTCTGAAGTGCGTAACGATCCTCGTATGAGCAATTTATTTATAGCACTCAACACATCATTAAGCGGAAGCTTCAACGACGCCATGGTAGAAAAAGTGGGATGTGACAGGTTTATCTCCAAATTCCAGCCCGACATGCTCGTTGACGTGGCACAACAGCGCCTGCGCGAATACCTCTCATCACTAAATAAGTAGTCGCTTTCTTCTTAAAAGTAGCTAATTTAATGAGATGACCATCTGGTCATCTCAGGCTTGCGTTATTTTATCCAAAAGTTTTGAGCATCTTGCCAGCCTGCTTTACACTATTGCATCTTATCGCTTTGCTAACACCATTATGATCACCAAAGAATCATTCGCGATAGTGTCGTTATTGTTGTATCTGCGGGTATCCAGGCCAGTAGGTACCTTACTTACTCAGGGAAGTTTAAATGATTAAACAATTTGTTCGCACATCACTACTAAGCTGTGCGTCTATTGCTGTTCTTGCGGGTTGTGGTATCACTGAATCTATGACCGAATCAGCAAGTGCAACTGGTACGCAAGCTAAAGGTGTACCGAAAAATATAATAATGGTTGTAGCTGACGGAATGGGGCCTGCCTATACCACGGCTTATCGTAATTATGTAGATGACCCGTCAACACCGAATATCGAGTCGGTGGTGTTTGACGATATTTTAGTGGGCAATGCTTCCACGTATCCTGCGCAAGTATCTGGTTACGTCACCGATTCAGCCGCTGCAGCAACTGCTCTTGCTACTGGCGTTAAGTCATACAACGGTGCAATTGGTGTTGATGTAAATAAACAACCAGTAAACTCTGTTATGTACCATGCTAAGAGTAAAGGCATGCGTACTGGTTTGGCAGTAACGTCTCAAATTGTTCATGCGACGCCTGCGTCATACATTGCGCATAATGAAAGCCGTAAGAACTACAACGAAATAGCTGAAGATTTCTTTGATGTTCGCGTGGACGGTAAGTTTGTCGCTGACGTGATGCTAGGCGGTGGAACGTCTTACTTTGAACGCGATGACAGAGATATTTTGGCGCAGTTTATTGATGCTGGCTACGAATATGCCGATTCATATAACCGTCTGGCTTCAGTGCCTGCGGGAAGTAATGTTCTCGGTCTGTTTGCTCCAGTAGCGCTGCCTGCGGTATTAGATGACAAGCGCAAAAATCGTCTTGAGTACCTAACTCAACATGCTATTAAACACTTAGAAAACGACAATGGGTTCTTTCTTCTCGTTGAAGCAAGTCAAGTAGATTGGGCTGGTCACGCAAACGATATCGCGTCTGCCATGGCTGAGATGCACGACTTAGCGCAAACCATGGAATATTTGCGAGATTATGTAAAAACGAATCCTGACACCTTGGTTATTTTGACGGCGGATCACAGCACAGGTGGCTTAACCATTGGCGCAAACGGCGACTACCGCTGGAGCCCTGAACATCTTAAGTCTATATCAGCCTCGGTAATGACAATTGCTTTAGAGATGGCAAATGAAGAGAACCCTGGCGAATTTGTGGCGCAGAAGCTTGGCTTGTCGTTGAGTGAAGAAGAGCTTGCCACGCTAGATAGCGTATCAAACCAAGATGATGAAACTCGCTTCATGGCAGTAAAAACCTTCTTAGACACCAAAACAAACACGGGGTGGACAACAGGCGGTCACACTGGTGTAGATGTTGAAGTATTTGCTTTTGGTGCTGGTTATCAATCGCTTATGGGGCAAATTGATAACACGGATATTGCAAAAACAATCTTCAGTTTTATCGATAAAAAACAGCCAGTAATAATCGATTCCGATTCAAATAAAGTATCAGAAAAGGTATCGACCAACATTGAGCTTACGTCAGACGAAGATGATGATGGCTTGTGTGACTTTAAGGAAGATTGGCGCTGTAACTAATCGCTACATTGTTTGTATAGAAATTAAAGCGCCAGCGTTTTTATAACAAGGCGCTTTATTTTTATCTGTGGTAAGCAGGAAAGGGGAACTATGAAAAACGAAATGCTGGCACTACTTCAAGATATCTATGATGAAGTTGAGCCCATGTTGGGCATGGGAAAAGTTGCCGACTACATCCCTGCGTTGGCCACGGTTAATCCACGGCAATTTGGCATTTCAATTTGCGATACAAACGGTCAAATAACGTCGATAGGCGATGCGAGCGTTCCTTTTTCTATTCAAAGTATCTCAAAAGTCTTTAATCTTGTTTTAGCTATTAATCACTACGGTGAAACCATGTGGGAGCGAGTAGGATGCGAGCCATCCGGCCTGCCGTTTAACTCACTTGTACAGTTGGAATATGAAAACGGTATTCCCCGCAACCCTTTCATTAATGCCGGTGCGCTGGTGGTCAGTGATATGGTGCAATCTCGGTTCGCTTCGCCTCATATTGCCATGCGAGATTTCGTAAGACGCTTAAGCTGTAACGGCGATATCGTGGTAAATAAGATAGTGGCGGAGTCTGAATACGAGCACCGCTCTCGCAATGCGGCAATGGCATATTTGATGAAGGCATACGGAAATTTTGAAAACGAAGTGGAAGATGTGCTTCGTAATTATTTTCACAACTGTGCGCTAGAAATGAGTTGTGAGGACTTGGCGCGCTCAACGAGCTTTCTTGCTAACGCAGGTTTTTCTACTTGCGCAAATGAAAAGGTGCTAACGCCTTATCAAACCAAACAAGTGAACGCTCTTCTGGCGACTAGCGGTATGTATGACGAAGCTGGGAGCTTTGCTTTTAAAGTAGGCTTGCCGGGTAAAAGTGGCGTAGGTGGAGGCATAGTGGCTGTTGTACCAGGACGCTTTTCAATATGCGTATTTTCGCCAGCGCTTAATAGCGTGGGTAACTCTCAGCTAGGTGTGGCGGCTTTGACATCGCTAAGTGAACGCATCAATTGGTCTATTTATTAGGGGCTATTGCGCATCGCTGCATATCAAAGGTCAACAGGCCTTAGTAGCCTGTCAATTCCATAAAGCCGCTCCCTGAATGGGAGCCTTTTATTTCCACTCGCCCTTCATAATAGGGAAATAAGCTGTTATTCCATTGGCTTTCCTTGAATGGGCGAATGGATAGGTCAATATCTTTTTCTGGTATTTGAATACGCCAAGCGGTGGGAACAGAGCGAGGTGACTCTCCCTCGTTGATTGTTTCATAGGACATTGGCGTAATTGATACCTTGGCTTGGTCGATGGTTTCTTTCGTGCCATTTTCCGCTATATAGCTAGCGGTTGTGAATATTTCGCTGTGTTTGCTTGTGCTATTTTTCATGTTTTCATTCATGGCGTGCATGCGAAACGCCATCAATTTACTTCCATCGTCTAAATGCAGCGAAAACCAATCCCATCCCATGGCTTCACTGTTGGCTAGGTGGCTCGTCCATTCGTGATCAAACCAGCCTTTACCCGCAACTTTTACGCTATTGCCCTCTATGTTTAACGTACCTTCCGCGTTAATGAACGGCTGGCTGTAATAGTAGGAGCGAAGGCGTTCGTCTTGTGTTTTTATGCTGTAGCCGTTATCCCCCTGTTTGATGAAAGGACCAGACGTGTTTAGGTTAATCGAGACTTTGACGGCGCTAACGCCCGGCGCATTATTTAATTTTAATAGTCTGTCTGCAGCGGTAGCGGGGATTTTTCCATTTATTTTGACCGGATGATGCGTGCTGCTTTGCCCAAAAGCGACTTTTAACACGGACGGGAACATGGCTTTGCTTTCCGCACCTGTTTGGACCTTCGCCTGTGCCGCTTTCCAAACCCAATCGTCAATCACTGTCGTAAAGGGTTGTTGATTCACATAGGCATTACCTACGCCACCGCTTGCGAATCGTTCTTCGAAATAATGCTGTTCAGCGGTGTGCAGCGAAGCATGTCCCATCCACTGCTGGCCATTGCTCCAGTTTTTTGCGATATGGTTGTTGGCGTTAGTATGGAGGTTATCTTCAGAGCTATGACTAGCACTAGTTTCGGCACTACTTTCGGATTTACTTTTGGCGTTAACTTCAGCACTATTTTCAGCATTAGCATTAGCATTAGCATTAGCCTTAGCGCTTTGAGGGGCATTTAGCTCAGTATTGAAACGAAAAAGCGTATATTGAAGGCCGAATTTTTGCCCGTCTTCAGCGCTTAACACAAACGTGAGGTACCACCACTCTAACTGAAAATCGGGATGACTCATGTGATCGCGCGGTAATTCAACAGTATTGCCCCGCTTTACTGGCGTGAAGGCGTCGCTCGACTGCATGTTTCCAAAAAAGCCCTTTGGCGTGGAGGTTCCCAGAGTTTCGTTTTCATCTTTTGGGTTTTCAGTACATGCATTCAACGTGAAACAAATAGCTACAAGTACTAAAAAGATGTTGGCTTTAAATCGCAAAAACGAGGTGTTGGTGCTACGTAATTGGTTTGTCATAGCTGAACTTCCTGCCTTAAATCAATTTTCGGCTTAAGTTTTCCTAAAGGTAACAACAGCACCAGTGAAACGATAAGCAGCGATAACCCCACGCTAGAGAGAATAACCTCTGCATTAATTGAAAGCGGGTACACCCAGTTAAATGCATGCCGGTTTACTTGTTGAATAAAGACATAGGCCAAGTACACGCCAAAAGGAATAGCGAGCAAGGCTGAGATAAAACAAAGCAGCAGATATTGCGCAAACAGGGATGCTTTTACTTTAAGCGGACTAACGCCAAGGGCACGCAATACTGATAACTGCGCTGCGCTGCCTATGGTTAGCACCGTCAGCGAAACAGCGAAGGCGACGCCCGCCACCAATAGGGTGGTAATGTTAAGGCCGTCGGTTAATACAAAGGTACGATCAAAGGTCTGCATAGAGGTATCTAACAGCGCTTGTCGGGTATAAAGGGCAATTTCGCAGTGTTCCCCTAACTGTGATTTTAGCTGCTGTTCGAGGATGTCCTTTCCAAAGGTGCTTTGTTTGTTGTCGCCTATCACGTTAGTCTCAATAGGCGGCTCTGGGTAAATAGCCACTACACCGGAAAAAAGTTGATCCCTGATAAGGACATCGTTTCGATTAAACGAGGGAAGAGGCACCAATATTTGCCCGTTCAGGTTACCGTAGTCGGGATAAATACCCAGTACTTTCCATTGAGGCGTCGCTGCAAATACGTTTGAGTTCGACGAACTGCTTTGTGAGCCTTGTGTTGGGTCAGTAGTTTTATCTTGTGGCGAGCTATACTCCTCGTTAGATGTATTAACCGCCGGAGAACTTGAATTCGCAGTTTTACGAAGGCGAATATTTTCTATATCTAGCGCGTGTCCTAACTTAGCGTTAAGGGCAAACGCTAATTGCTGATTGATGAATACCCCTTTCCCTTCTGTAAAATCACGCCACACTGTGTTGAGGTCGTTGTTTATTACATCATCGAGAACAAGCGCCTTTTTACCATTTTGGTGAACGGGGTAGCTACTGATAGAAACGTAAGTGGGCGGGCTGTTACTGACTTCACGTGTCGCTTTACGTATCTCTTTATGTGTCTCTTCTTGAGCATGTGAGCCAATAACAGCTCCCTCTGCCTTAAGTAAAGGAGTTAAAGCAAGCGGAGGTAACGATTTGGTAGATAACGTTTCGATACGACTAAGTGGCGCGTCGGTGTACAGATAGAAAGGCGCGTAAAGCCTTTGCGTTAACCATTGTTCAGTGGCGTCTCGAAAGCTGTCCGTCATGGTATTCATACCAATATTTGCGGTAAGCGCGATAAAGAATGCACAAACGGCAAGACGGGTTTTACCAGACAGTAAATGCATATTAGCAATGACGTAGTGAAACACGGGCCACTGTTTTGGTACAAATCTAGTCAGCAGCTTAGACAAAATGGGTAACCAAAGAAGAATAAGCGCGCAGCTGGTAAGAAGTAACAATGCAACAAAGGAAAGTGCTGAAGCAGTAGAAGATACGAACTTCTCAGCGATAAATAACAGTAGTAGGGCACATAATGAGATAAGACCTACGGCAAATTGGCCTAACGCGTTTTCTTTTTTGACTGGCGCTACGGTAAGGGCATTCGAAAGCTTAACTATAGAAACTAACGAAAAAACAACTAGAGATATAAAGGTCGTTGTTAATGCGAAGCCGAAGGTGAAAAGCAGATTAACGTCTGGGTTAACAAATACGGCGTTAAACAATGACGTAAATGTACCGTTTATCACAGGTGACAACCATGACGCCGCTTGAAAACCGATTAACATGCCAATTGGAATACTTATTACGCAGTAAACAAGCAACTCGGTGAATAGGGCAATGCTTAAAATTCGCTGAGATATGCCCAGCTGCCGTAAACGAATGATATTGGGTAGCCGCGTGCGGTACATCAAGTTTAGCGCGTTAAGTACTATAAAAAGCGCCACAACGCCCATCAGTCCACTCATCGCCCATAGATTTAGTCTAAAACTATCTGGCAACGAACCGGTGTCATTGTCTGTATTGCTAGTGGTTTGCTTTACAGGTATTCCAAGTAGGGTTTCTATTTGGGTTAAATGCTGATGTGATAGCGGTGAAAGTGCAATAAACCCGGAAAGTGGGACGTAAGCTTTCTGTTGCTTTGCTTGTTTCTCTTGCGCGCGTTTAGCATTGTCAGGAATAACGGGCTTAACAGGTTCATCATTCTCAATTGTTACCCCGCCTCTGTAAAACTCATCGATAGAGATTAAAATTGTATTTTGCGGAGCAAAGCTGCTCACATACGCGCTTACCGTTGCAGGCCAATAGGGACTTGGCGCGGATTTTCTATCGATTTCATTGAGCGTGTCGTGACAGGCCAGTTTTGCGTTCGTTAAGGGATTAATAAGCCCATTTACAGCGAAGTCGACCCCAGAATTTGAGCGCAATTCGCGTCCCGCTGGCGTCTGCTGGTTTTCCATTTCACTAAATTTCTTCGCATTTTGCGATAAATAGGATAGTGAAACAGCGCTATCGTTTAGGGCAGGCGCCTCAAAACCTCTCGTTCTAAATGCACTTCCTAAAAGAGGCTGAGTATCAACACCAAGTAATGTGAGAGTTGTTGCTGTGGGCTCGCTGCCATTGCACGATAGGGTAACGTCTCTTTCAGCTATCGCAACAAGCTGGGTAAAACTCTGCTTGCGAAGCGTGGCATAATCGCTTTGTGTAAAGCGAGCTCTGCTGTCTGCTGGGGTGATGATACTGCTCAAGGTAAGCCCTTGCTTTGACTGTAACAGTTCACCTTGTGTAGCGCCTTCGTTTATCAGTAAAACGGTAACCAAGCCAGCATTGGCCAGTACAATCGCGGTCATTATGAGCAGAGGCTCCCAGGGCCTTTGCTTTGCCATTGCTAGTAAGCTAGAAAGCGTTAACAATAAAGTGCGTAGCACGTTATCTTCCTACTTGATGTTTTCGGTGTGTTTTTCACAAGGCGCATATCACTAACGTCTTTCACCTGTAATTAGCTTGCTGCTATTGGTAAAGACAAGGTTTGTTCTTTAGTTTTATATTTCACACTCTCTAATACCCCTTTATGTAGTCGCAAAGCGGCGTCTGCTTTTACCGCGACGTCTTGGCTATGAGTAACCACAACAAGAGAAGTTTTGGCCTCTTTACAGGTTTTAAAGAGTAAGTCAGACACGGTTTCGCTGGTGGTCTCGTCTAAATTGCCGGTGGGTTCGTCGGCCAAGATAAGCGAGGGGCGATGTACAAGTGCTCTAGCAATGGCACAGCGCTGCTGTTCACCGCCAGATAACTGACTTAGCGGCTTTTGCGCTAGGGGTAATATCCCAAGCTGCTCCATTAACGCTAATTGGTAGTCGTTATTTACATTACCTTTTAGCCTTGCAGTAAAAGCAATGTTGTCCCACGCATTAAAACAGTCGAATAAATTGAAGCTTTGAAACACAATACCTAAATGCTGTTTGCGAAAATTGTCGATATCCTTCGCTTTAAATGTGTTATCGAGTTTACTATTGCTGGCAATCGACAATCCATTTACCGCAATATCTCCACCGTCGGGCGTCTCAAACCCAGCAATGAGCGACAGCAAGGTAGATTTACCGCAGCCTGAAGCGCCCTGAATACTCACCGATTCACCAGTCTTTACGGTAAGGTTAAGGTTGTTGATGAGCGGAGCCCCTGTCTGTGAAAAAGATTTCTTTAAGTCTTTTATGGTCAGCATAGTTTGCCGTTTTTTTTTGTGAGCCGCTTTCTTGTGAACACGAAGGAGCGAGAATGCACGCAATACGCAATACGCAATACGCAATACGCAATACGCTATACGCAATTCGCAGCGATTATGGCGTAATGCTAGAGGTGCTATGCGCGCTTTCAATTAGCGCCTACATGTTCTAATAGAACGGGGTATTTTTATATTTAAGAGTATACGTAATACCCACGCTTTTTGGTTAAAAGCGGTGCGGAAATTTGATGGGCTCATACTCTTATGCGTCTAAGGGATTGCTTTGGTGGCTTAGAATAATAGATATGTAACAGCCTTAATTGTGGGGAAGGGCATGTTAAATACAAAAAGGGGCGTTAAGCCCCTTATCGATTATCTTTTTACTGATTAATAAAGTTATCGAGTTCTTCGCCAGTAATTTTTTTGATTTGAGCAAACAAATACCAGAGCGCTGCAATAAGCAAAATCATGCTCGGGATCACAATAACTGGGTAGCTAAGCGCAGTCATTCGGCCAAGTTCTTCAGTGTATGCCGTAGTGCCCGGCTCACTGACCAATATCATTTTTGCCAAGATATAATTTAGTGCAGAAGAGAGGAAAAACGAACTCGCTACGATGTAAGAGCTAACCGCGACTTTCTTTTTAAACTCGCTCTGTTTTCCTTTCGCATCAAGAACTTGGTTTAGGTGTGGCCAGTTTATGATTTGGTCGTTCAAAATTAGCATTTTGACCAAGGGTTTATTAGAGTATTGGGTTACCAGTACAGCAATACCGATAATGCCTGGGATAGCGGCTTCTTTTATCGCAATATACTCGGCAGGCAGTTTAAGTAAGCTAAACCCGCCGGTAAGTAGTACGCTGATAATGCCTAAAATGGAAAAGCCGTTGACCTTTCCCGACTCTTTTAAATCCCATAGGCCATAACCAATAGGAAAGCTGAGTGCCGCCACAATGCTCCACGCAGGGCCTAGGTAATCTTCCGAACTTGCATAGCTCATTAGCACCACAGGAATAACAATGTTAAACGCGAGGTTGCCGAAAAAGCCTTGGTTTTTTTGTGTAGGTTCTTGTACTGCTGACATATCTAATTACAACGTCTTATCTTGAGGCTAATTATACGTAAACTAATTAGCGTGCCCAGTGCCATGCGGCAAATAAGCCGCCAATAAAGCCAAACAGATGATATTCAAAGGAAATAAATTTGGATGTGGGAAGCACACCAACCAGCATTCCTCCGTATAGCGCTGCAACTACTAGTGAAATAAGCAAATACCGCACTTTGTTACTTCTAAACCCTGCTAGCACGAGGAAGCCGAAGTAGCCATATACCATGCCGCTCGCGCCAATATGCGTAGCGCTTCTACCGAACAGCCACACGCCCAATCCACCTATAAGCAGTGCGCTCAGCGTAGCGATAAGAAACGTGCGTTTTCCCCACTGCATAGTAAGCCACATGAACAGCAAAAGAGGCACCAAGTTAGCCATCAAATGCGTGGGTGTACCGTGAAGGAAAGGGGCTGTGAATATATATGGCAAGGTTGAAAGTGTACGAGGCACTACACCAAACTGATTAAGTGCATTGCCGGTAAGTAAGTTTGCTACTTCTATTACGATTAACAATGCACCTAGCGTCAGTAGAACGCGAATTTGGAAAGAAAGCGGCTTCATCGAACGCCCCTAAAGTAGATTACAAAATAATATGAGGAAGGTAGCGAGAGAGATCTTGGGTAATAGCAGATGCATCTTCTCTTACTGAAATACCTGCTGGCATGTCATCTACCAACCAACTACCTATGAGTGTATGGTTACCTTCAAAAACGGGTAAAGGTTCAAATGCTTGAACAATATAGCCTTCTTCGCCGTAAGGACCATCGCTAAGCCTATTCTCAATTCCACCTTCAATGATAGAAACATTCGCGCCCTCCCTAGAAAACAGAGGCTTTTTAATCCACTTTCCTGATAGTGTGTTTGTGTTTATTTCATCTGAAAAATAAGCGGGAAGCAGGTTAGGGTGGCCTTCAAATTTCTTCCAAAGCTGAGGAAGCAAGGCTTTATTAGAAATTATCGATTTCCATGGGGGCTCTATCCAATTAACTTGGGCATCTTCTAACACATCGCCAAACTCTTCGCGCAGCATAAACTCCCAAGGATAAAGCTTGAAGCAGTCTGTAATTGGCGCGTCTTGAAGATCGGTAAAAACGCCCGTGTCCGCTAACCCAATGTCTTCAATAAAAACGAAGTCAGCTAAAAGCCCGGCCTCTGTAGCGCAGTCTTGAAGGTACTGCACTGTTCCGCGGTCTTCTACGGTATCTTTACAACACGCCATGTGCAGTTGATTAATGTTGTAGTGCAATGCTATTTCGCGAAAGCGATGAACTAGTTTTTCTTGCAAGCTATTGAACTGATCAGCGTGCAGGGCGAGTTTGCCGGCATCCACATTTTGTGAAAGCCACAGCCACTGCCAAAAGCCAGATTCATACAAGCTGGTGGGCGTATCTGCATTGTTTTCTAGTAGCTTAGCTGGCCCTTTGCCGCTGTAGACAAGGTCAAGGCGTGAATACAAACTGGGGGCTCTTTCCTGCCAGCTGTTTCTTACTAAGTCCCAATGTTGCTCTGGGATTCGAAAACGAGTAAGTAATTCCTCACTATTAACCACATCTTCGGTCACTGCCAAGCACATTTGATGTAGCTCGGCTGTGGGGTCTTCAATATCGTTTTCAATTTGCGCTAGCGTGAATTGGTAGTAGGAACTTTCATCCCAATAAGGCTCGCCATACATGGTGTGGAAATGAAAACCAAACTCGTTAGCCAACTGCTGCCAGCCCTTGCGAGGCTGGCAAGGCATTCTAAACATAGTTATCCGCCCCAGCCGCCTTTACGGCTGCTGCTACCCCAAGATGATTTTGCACGAACGCTGCTACCAAACCCGCCTCGTTTCATTGTGCGGTTCACGGTAGGCTTAGGCTTATAAACGTCTTTGTTTACGCGATATTTTCTTTTGCGAATGTCGCCGTCGAACACATAGCCGTCTGCCGTTATCCAGCGTGAACGAAACGGTGAATTATATGAATAGGAAGTATATAAGGGCTGTGAGTAATAGCGATTTGGCGATAGCAGAGAGCTAACCATGTAGCCTGCCATGAACGGCATGAAAAAGCTGCCGCTACTATTATTCACATATTGGCACTGGTTAGGGCCAAATTCATGTTCGCAGTCGTACTCAGAGCTAAAGCGCGGACTGGTGCGCATGGCCTCGTCGACCGCTGTCTGGTAGGCAGCTTCACAACGCTCTACTGCATCAGGAAAATCCTGTTTACAGTCTTCTAGCGAGGTGTAAATGGTGGCGTCTTCTTTTTCGCCGCCACAACCACTTAAAATAACGCTGGCCACACCCAATGCTAAAGGCTTCACGCTAAAACCTTTGCGCATGCGACCAAGGTCAATATGTTTGGTGCGTTTTAATGCGGGCTTCTCACCTTGCACGCTATCAACAACATCAAGCTGAGTGTTTCGTTTATCAGTCATCGCTGCCCCCTTAATAGGTCATGCAAGCGGCATTGAGTAAGCCTACGGCAATAGACATGCTGGCAAGCATAACACCCGCAGAAACTTCGTTATTGTTTATGCGCTCAGCGATTTTCGGCATAAAGCTGAAACGCAAAATGGCAAACGCTAGGGATTGTGCAATCACAGCAACAAGCGCCCAAATAGCAAAATCTACTACAGCAACCGAGTTTGAAGCTGCGCTGCCAAGGGCGATAGCAAAACCGATTATAGCACCACCAAAGCCGATGGCAGCGGCAACGTTTTTCTCTTCTTTTACCAGCTTCCATTCATCGTGAGGTGTGACCAAGGCGTACACCAATTTGAAGATAAACAAAAAAACAATCGACAAGCCGAAGTAAAGCGCAAAGTTATCCAGGCCAGCCAAAGATTGCATGATCGTATCCATAGTTATTCCCTTTTATTAACCGTTTATAGTAATATCTGCAGGTTCAACATCAAACCCCGTTGAAATCACCAAACATCTATCTAAATTATTACCTACTTGCTTTTCTTCACCCACAACAAGCAGGGTTTCAACTCTGTCATTACTGATTGGGCGTTCATACAGCATCATAAACTGATCAGTAGTACTCACATCACCATCTTCTTCATAGGTAGTTTCAGTGACGGCAACAGGCGGTGACTCATCGCCCACTGCCCCCCACACGCGGGTATAGACCTTACCGTCAAGCTCATAGGTGGGCTGGCTGATAACGTTTTTCAAGCATTCGTTCCACTGAGCAGTATTACCAATGGTTTTAGTTTCATAAAAGTGCCACAGCTTAACATCGGTAATGTGATTCTCAGACAAGCCGCCGTCGGTGACCACCTGTAAAAATCCATCGTCGTCGGTGTAAAAGCGAAGCAGAGTGCCACCTGTATCTAAGGGGGCTTCACCTACCGCTTGAATTAATTGAGAACGGGCTGCGCCTTCAATAGTGAGCTCAGGTTCTAATAGCGAAAGTTTCAAGTTATCTAACTCGAAAGAGCCACCTAAATAAAGCCCCATTATTTCTGGCGACTTAGGTTTTTTAGGTTCTGATTTTCTAAATAATTTACTAAACATGTTTACGCCTCTTAATCAGCGTCTAGAGAAGACCAGTTAATTGCGTTAATGCGGCGCTCAGCAATGTAAAACAAAGTGTCGCCCGGGTTTAATGTAACGTCCAACGATGGGTTTACCACCATTTCTTTCACAAGGCCATTTGGCGCATAACCAATAAAGATGGCATCGTGTTTACGTTTCAAATTAATAAATAACTTAGCAACAGAAATGGCGTGGCTACTTTCTGGGATTTTTACTGAAAATTGCGCTTGGCCCTCTTCAATACTCAGCAAGTCGTGATGAAGCATACTTGAACCAGGATCAAAAGCGGCTTTAACTAACATTTCTATTGCCACGCTCGGTGTACACTCCACTTTAGGGCAGTGATCCTGAAGTAAGCTGACTAGGCTATCATCATCAAAATAAGCCACCTGATGTGCATCAGGATTACGCTTAGTACAATACAGCGCGGTAGTCATGGTGACATCGTCTTGTGGGTTATCGATAAGAATAGTTCGGGCGGTGGACACGCAAGCGCGATCCATATCTTCGTCTTTGTTAAACGAATCTACCTTCACGAACTCAATCACGCCAGGCATGGGATTAGTGATATCGGCCTTCACGCACAGCACAATATCGGGGCGCTCTGGCATGGCATCGCGTTCTTGAAGTATTAAATCAAGCAGCAGCATAGTACGCTGCTCATTCCACCCAATTACTAAGATATGTTCATCTAGCATCAAGCTATTCATACCCAACAATCCTTTCTTCCACGTTAATGAAACCCAAGCTGCAATCCGGCCAATTACCATGGCGAAGATACTCAAACCAAGCGGTATGACGTAAAGCGCTACAACCAGTTTTCCCGCTGGCGTGACGGGAGATAAATCACCATAGCCTACTGTAGAGGCGGTGACCGCCAGCCAGTAAATAAAGTCGGCGTTGGTAATTAAATCGTGCTCGTCTGCAGCGTAAAGTAGCCAATAGCTTGTTACTGCGTAAAAGGCGGTGGCACCGACAATAGTGTACCAGCGTGATTCTGCAAAATATTGCAGCATGATTTTTCGCAGTTTTATCCATGGAGACATAAAAGAAACAGCCCTTGTTATGCGTGCCCTTACTCTGCCTTGAAGTACTTGATTTGTCTAGGTTAGCGCTTTACTTAACGGTAATTTACGCAGGAAATTATTGTAACAAGAATTAAAAATGGGAGCGCGTAGCTCCCATTTTTCTAACTTACTTGCCTAGAATTCGCGCTAGCTCGTCATCGGCCGAGGTTTTACCCCCTTTGATACCCGCTTCGGCTAAGCGTTTTTCTAGATCGCTGCTCGACTCATTGTTTGCTAACTCTTCTGCAGCTTGTAGCTCAGCATTGCGCATCTTTTGCTTATCTTGAATACGTGACAGTGACTCTGTCGCCGTTTTCATTTTGCTATTCGCACCCATGTGGCGTGAAGAAACCGCTACTTGCGCCTTCTGAACGCTTTCAGTGGCTTTTACCATATCCACTTGCTGCTCTAAGCGACGTAAATTCGCTTTCGCCTGTTGGATATTTTGTGCCAGCTGCTTTTCTGACTGCTGGAACTGATCAAGATAAGTTTGTTCTTGGTCTCGTTCCTCTTTAAGTTCAGACACCTTTTGCGCACAGTCTAACGCTAGTTGGCGGTCGCTATCGATGGCCTTGCGCGCGTGGGCTTCGTATTCCGCAATTGACGAATTGAAGCTATCCACTTTTTGCTGAGAAAGTTTACACTTTGCCAAGATTTGGGTACGTGCATGGTCTGACTTACGCAATTCTTCTTTGGCTTCTCTAATTTCTTGTTCCAGAATTCGAATAGCCTGACTGTCTACGACAGATTGAGCAGCTTCGGTTGCACCACCTTTTACTGCAGTTACTAATTTTTTCCACACTGACATTCGCTTCTCCTTAGAAGTAAATTTTAGTTAAGGTGTGTTTCGTAGGCATCTAAGAAAGATGCAACATTCTGAAACAGGGTTTCCACTTCAATAACGATACTTTCGGCTTTTGACTGGGCACTTAGCGCACCAAAGGCAGTGTAGTACTCTTCACCACCAATGTTTGAAATGCCTACCGTGGTCAAAGGGAACACCATATGAGTAGACAATATTTCATGATCTAGCGCTGGCTTATCTTTCACTTCCGACGCTGCAAACAAAAGACTCTCTACTAAGATCTGCTCTCCGCTGATAGCAAGCCAGGCGTCTATGCCGTCTTGATTAGCAATAAGTAAGCAGTTTTCCTCACGTGTTACCACAAAGTCATCATGCTCTTTAAATAAGGCTTCGATGCTTTCCAGTTCCCAGCTCATACCTTTCTCCTTTAATTATTGAAGCGATAGTTGTGAAAATGAATGTCGTGTAAGTGGTGTGTTATACAACTGCACTTTATTAAAAACAGATACTTTGCTGTATTAACCACCGAAGTTACTGTAACGACTATTTTCATCTTCGCCAATATCTAGACTTGCAGTGTAGACCTGTTGTGCCATAATCGTCAACATTAAATGCATGCTATAAGTGTAAAAAAGTGTGTTTTTGTAAAATATATATCACATTTGTGTGGTTTTGGGAGGCTGTGTGAACACTGGAAATACGCAAGGTGCTAAAAATGCGTGGCGGCAAACGGTAGCAAGAGTCGTGAAATCTGAGATGTCTGTGCGCGGCGTAAAATATCAAGCGTTAAGCCAAAGGCTGGAAGAGATTGGCGTGGAGCAAAGCGCAGATAACCTTAGAAATAAGGTAAATAAAGGTATTATGGGCGCCGATTTACTTCTGCAGATTTTGTACGTGTTGAAGGCGCGTCCATTAGATGCGGCGCTTTTAGAGGAAATCTTAACTGATCTTCAGCAATAAACAGCGTAAAATACCGCCGTTTATAAGATATCGATATTCAACTAACCTGTCGCGCAGAGGAATCGAAGCTTCGCAATAACGTTGCGATGAGTGAAGGTAGGCAGGGAAAATAAGCAGATAAAAAAATACCCAGCAAGTGCTGGGTACGAATGATAAGGAATGTTTATGGGAGAACATCATCACTATCTGCAGGTATCTTAACCGTTTAAGGAGTTAAGTGCTATTTAATAAATTGAATTGTACGTATATTGTTCAATATAAAGTTATTTTATAATATACGTTATTTTTTAAATTTTTGATAAGTAAGGTTTTTTGTTTTTGTTTTGACTTTGGTTTAATCTATAAATCTATTTTTATTAGCCTTTAGTTTCAACTTAAATAGCACTTAATATTCTACTTTTGTCTAACTTTTATGCCGTAATTTAGTCGTATTTATGAAACTATCAGATTTTAGCTTCGAGCTACCCGAAAAACTTATCGCCAAATACCCAACTCAGCAACGTACAGCGAGCCGCTTGTTACATTTAGACGGGAAGACAGGCATTGTGGCGCATACAATGTTCGCTGACATGCTGAAATTCGTAGAGCCAGGCGACCTCTTGGTGTTCAACAATACGCGGGTTATTCCTGCACGCTTACTGGGCAAAAAGGAAACGGGCGGACAGGTTGAAGTGCTGATCGAACGTATAACATCAGACAATACAGCGTTAGCGCATGTTCGCGCGAGCAAGGCGCCTAAGCCTGGATCTAAGCTGATTCTTGAACAAAAAGTGAATGTTACGGTGACAGGGCGAGACGATGCGCTATTTATTTTACAGTTTGACCACGATGAGACCGTATTAACGCTGCTAGAAGCCCATGGCCACATGCCGCTACCTCCTTACATCGACCGTCCCGATGAAAGTTCAGACAAAGAGCGCTATCAAACCGTTTACAATCAAAAGCCGGGCGCGGTTGCGGCGCCTACTGCAGGGCTACACTTTGACGATGCAATACTGGCTGCGTTAAAAGAAAAAGGCGTGAATTTGGCCTTTGTAACTTTACACGTTGGCGCGGGTACGTTTCAGCCTGTGCGCGTTGACAATATTCAAGAGCACAAAATGCACGCAGAGTTCGCCGAAGTACCGCAAGACGTTGTTGACGCTGTTCTAACCACAAAGGCCAACGGTAAACGCGTTATTGCAGTGGGTACAACCTCTGTACGCTCTTTGGAATCAGCGGCAAAGGCAAGTGCAGAGCGCGGTGACGAGGAAGTTATTGCGCCATTTAACGAAGATACTGAGATTTTTATCTACCCTGGTTTTGAGTTTAAAGTGGTAGACGCAATGTTCACCAATTTTCACCTTCCAGAGTCCACGCTAATGATGTTAATTAGCGCGTTTGCTGGCAAAGAGAATGTCATGAAGGCGTATCAAGAAGCGATAGAGAAAGAATATCGATTCTTTAGCTACGGTGATTCTATGTTTATTGAACGCGCCTAAGCACAATTGCCCAAGGACATTAGGCGTTTAAATCGGTGTTTTGCAGGCCTTTCTAGCTTAGTTACAGATAAACATAGATACGGGGCATGATCTCAGCCGAATTACTGGTATAATCGCCGCCAATTTATTTTTATACCCAGCGCAAAAGCGCACCAAAGTGGGAATGCTTTCACATGCAATTTGAGTTGTTAAAAACCGAAGGCCGAGCACGACGCGGTCGTTTGGTGTTTGAACGCGGTGTTGTTGAAACCCCAGCGTTCATGCCCGTAGGTACATACGGTACTGTTAAGGGAATGACCCCTGAAGAATTAAAAGACAGCGGTGCACACATCTGTCTTGGAAACACGTTTCACCTGATGCTTCGTCCTGGTACAGGCATTATTCGCCAGCATGGCGACCTGCACGACTTCATGAATTGGGACAAGCCAATCCTTACGGATTCGGGTGGCTTCCAAGTGTTTAGCTTGGGTGATTTGCGTAAAATTACCGAAGAAGGTGTAACATTCCGCTCTCCGATAAACGGCGAAAAGATCTTACTTACGCCTGAAAAATCGATGGAAGTTCAGCGCGATTTGGGCTCTGACATCGTGATGATTTTTGATGAGTGCACGCCGTACCCCGCTACTGAACAAGAAGCGCGCGTTTCAATGGAAATGTCGCTACGTTGGGCTAAACGTAGTAAAGAAGCCCATGGCGATAACCCAGCAGCACTGTTTGGTATCATTCAAGGCGGTATGTACGAAGGTCTGCGCGACGTTTCACTTGCTGGCCTTGAAGCTATTGGCTTCGACGGTTACGCCATTGGTGGTCTTTCAGTAGGTGAGCCGAAAGAAGATATGATCCGCATTATCGATCATACCGCACCTAAAATTCCGGAAGATAAACCTCGCTATTTAATGGGCGTGGGTAAACCTGAAGATTTGGTAGAGTCTGTGCGTCGCGGCATCGATATGTTTGACTGTGTAATGCCCACGCGTAACGCGCGAAACGGTCACCTGTTTGTGACTGAAGGCGTAGTGAAGATTCGCAATGCGAAACACAGAAACGACACCTCGCCATTAGATGAGAATTGTGATTGCTACACTTGTAAAAACTATTCTCGCTCTTATCTTCATCATTTGGACAAGTGTAACGAAATCTTGGGTGCGCGCTTAAACACCATCCATAACCTTCGCTACTATCAGCGCGTGATGCAGGGGCTTCGCGATGCGATTGACGCAGGTACGCTTGATGAGTTTGTACAAGAATTTTATGAACAAAAAGGGTTGCCGGTTCCGGCACTATAACAACGATAATATTTGAGGAATTTTATGAGCCTATTTATCTCTAACGCTTACGCACAGTCTGCTGGTGCGCCGCAAGGTGGCGGCATGGAAATGATCATCATGCTAGCTGTATTTGGTTTAATCTTTTACTTCTTGCTTTACCGTCCACAGGCTAAGCGTGTAAAAGAGCATAAAAACCTAGTATCGTCACTTAGCAAAGGCGATGAAGTGTTAACACAAGGTGGTTTGGTAGGAAAAATCACTAAAGTGTCAGAAGAAAAAGACTTCATTGAAGTTGCACTTAACGATTCAAACAACATCGTTGTTCAGAAGTCTTCAGTAACTGCTGTGCTGCCTAAAGGCACGATGAAGTCACTGTAAGTAACAAAAGCCGGGGCCGGGACGCTTCCCGGTACTGGCACGAAAGGATTATCCAGTGCTAAACAAAAACTCTATTTGGAAAGTACTGAGTGCACTCATTGTGGTTGCAATGTGTGCACTTTATGCGCTTCCTAACATTTACGGTGAAGATCACGCCGTACAAATCTCAGCAGGCCGTGACGCTGTGGTAACTGACGCCACTGTGGAACAAGTAAAAGCCGCGCTAAGTGAAAAGAATATCTCTCCAAAACGTGTTGAGTTTGAGAACGAACAAATATTAGTTCGCGTTTCGGATTCTGACACCCAGCTTGTAACGCGCGAAACGCTTGAAAAGGCGCTTGGTGATGACTACTACGTGGCTATGAACCTTGCCCCTGACACGCCAGAATGGCTTGAAGGCCTAGGTGGCGCGCCAATGAAGCTAGGTCTTGACCTTCGCGGTGGTGTTCACTTCTTGATGGAAGTGGATATGACCGAAGTGATTGCTAAGTCGCTAGAAGACGCAGAGGGTGGTTTCCGTACTTCACTGCGTGAAGAAGGCATTCGTTATCGCGGTGTAAAACAGGTTGACGATCATATCGACATTACGTTCCGTGATGAAGATGCGCTAGACAAGGCAGAGTTCTTTTTGCGCAACCAAAGTCGCGACCTAACCTTTAACCAGGTGGACGACTTAACACTTCGCGCTATTTTTGCTGAAAGCAAGCTTCAGGAAATTCGCGACAACGCGGTTAAGCAAAACATTACCATTATTCGCAACCGTGTAAACCAACTTGGTGTGGCTGAGCCGCTTGTACAAAAGCAAGGTGCTGATCGCATTGTTGTGCAGCTTCCAGGTATTCAAGACACCGCCCGTGCGAAAGAGATTCTTAATGCCACAGCAACACTAGAATTTCGCATGGTAGATCAGAAGAACGATATCCGTGATGCATTGAACGGCCGCGTTCCTCCTGGCTCTCAAGTGATTGAAGATCAGCAAGGCATTCCTCAGCTTCTTGAAAAGCGTATTATGCTTACCGGTAGCCATATTATTGATGCGAATAGCGGTGTTGATGAGTACGGACTTCCGAACGTAAACATCTCGCTTGATTCTGAAGGCGGTAATAAGATGTCTCGCTCAACTCGTGGGAACATTGGTAAACCAATGGCTACGGTGTTTATCGAATACAAGTCGACTGGCGAACGTAACAAAGACGGCAAGCTAGTGTTTGAAAAACACGAGCAAGTGATCTCGGTTGCGACTATTCGTGCGCAGCTGGGTAGCAAGTTCCAAATCACAGGTCTTGATTCACCGAAGGAAGCCCGTGACTTAGCGTTGCTACTTCGCGCAGGTGCATTGATTGCGCCAATTCAAATTGTTGAAGAGCGTACGGTTGGACCAAGCTTGGGTAAAGAAAACATTGAGCTGGGCATGCAGGCTATTATGTATGGTCTGGCAGCGGTACTTGTTTTCATGTTGATTTACTACAAAGCGTTTGGTGTAGTAGCGAACATCGCTCTGATTACAAACCTAGTTATGATTGTGGGCATTATGTCGATGATCCCTGGTGCAACGCTTACGCTACCGGGTATGGCAGGTATTGTACTGACCGTTGGTATGGCGGTAGATGCAAACGTGCTTATCTTTGAGCGTATACGAGAAGAGATACGTGATGGCCGCAGCCCACAGCATGCCATTCATCAGGGTTACGACAGTGCTTTTTCTACCATTCTAGATGCTAACATTACCACCTTCATTGCAGGCTTAATCCTCTTTGCCGTGGGCACAGGCCCAATTAAAGGCTTCTCGATTACACTGATGATTGGTATAGCAACCTCGATGTTTACCGCAATCCTTGTTACGCGCGTTATTGTTAACGCAGTATGGGGCGGTCGACGCGTAGAGAAATTGGCGATTTAAGGAAGTAACATGCAATTATTAAAACTATCCGATACCGTCAATTTTATGCGCCTTCGCATTCCTGCGATGGTGTTATCAACGGTACTCATTTTAGGTTCGTTCGTGTCGCTAGGCGTTAATAGCCTTAACTGGGGGCTAGACTTCACTGGCGGTACGCTAATTGAAGTTGGCTATGAGGACGCCGCTAATTTAGAGGGCATTCGCGCCCAGCTAAACGAAGCGAACTTTGAAGATGCCATAGTACAGAATTTTGGCAGCAGCCAAGATGTACTTATCCGCATTGCTCCTCGTGATGGCGTTAAAGCCGTGACTATTGGTGAACAGGTACTAGCTGCCTTGCGCGCTGACGGTACCGAGGTTGATATGCGTCGTATCGAGTTCGTAGGTCCTAACGTAGGTGAAGAGCTTACCGAGCAGGGCGGCCTTGCGATGCTAGTCGCACTGTTGTGTATTCTGGTTTATGTCGCGATGCGATTTGAATGGCGATTCGCTCTAGGGTCAGTGTCGGCACTAGCTCACGACGTTATACTTACGCTGGGTTTGTTTTCAGTACTTCAAATCGAGTTTGACCTTACGGTACTTGCAGCGGTACTAGCGGTAATTGGTTATTCACTTAACGATACCATCGTTGTGTGTGACCGTATTCGTGAGAACTTCCGCAAAATTCGTAAAGGTGAGCCTGTTGAGATTATCAATATCTCGCTAACGCAAACCCTAAACCGTACTATCATCACCTCATTAACCACGGTGTTGGTATTGGTTGCATTATTCTACAAGGGTGGTGCACTTATTCACGGATTTGCAACAGCATTGCTGTTTGGTGTAGTGGTTGGTACTTACTCATCGGTGTATATCGCAAGTTCAGTGGCACTTGCATTGGGTATTAGTAAAGAAGACCTAATGCCACCACAAGTGGAAAAGGAAGGCGCAGATTTAGATCCTATGCCTTAGTTTTACACGCTTGAAACGTACAAAAACCGCATCTACGATGCGGTTTTTTTATGCTTTATCAAAAGTGGAATTTACTATTGATTGGGGGCTAATGCTTGTTTCAGATCATCTTTATATCGCCTGGAAAGCGCTACTGATTGACCGTTATTGAGCATTATTGTTCCATCCCCCGTTTCTTCATAACTTATAGACACAATGGCAGGTATTCGCACTGCGTGCGATCGGTGCACTCGCATAAAGCCTTGATGCGCTCCTTCTTCACAAAACCGGCCAAGGGTATAACGCAAGGGGTAAACGCCCACGTGAGTATTAAGGTTAATGTAGTTTCCTGAGGCTTCTACTCGCTGTATGTCAGTGACTTGAACCAAAAACTCCTTATTGAGCTTTTTCACCAATAAATAGTCAGGTAAGGTGCTGGCCACGTTGTCATTCGTTACCTGTGATGTGTCGCGTGTAATAGGTGATGCTTCACCAATTAAGCGTTGATAGCCAAACCGTGCAATATAGTAAAAAGTAATCAGAGCAATATAGCCCCATACATCCTTTCGATATTCGTAGATGAACTCATTGAGCCATATCCCAAAGTCATAATTGCGTTCAGAGAATAAATAGACGAGCTTCCGAAATGCTACCATTAATGATACATGGGCTACCGAAAATAAACTGGCGAAGGCAAAATGCCACCCAAGCCATGTTGCTCCCACTTTTACTTTCTGATCGAGTGTACGTATAGCGATAATTAATGGGATGACGAGCAAAGCGGTGCTCAAAGCACTCGAGTATTCCCAAACGTACGGCTCCCAAAGTGCTACGCTGTTATTGTCGCTTCGAGAAAATTCAGTCCAACTAGACGCAGCATTGATTGAATTGTTTATAAACAAATAGGCTGTAAGCAAAACAAATGCAGCGTATTTATGTTTTGATTCAGAATCCCTAAGAAACTGACTCCATTTTTCATCCCAGTTATTCACCGCTCAACCCTTTTTCCCTTAATTCTCGTCACTTAGGCGTTTGCTGTCGGACGTCTATCACATTAGATGCAACACGTTAGTTAAACACTATTGAATAGGAGTGAGGACATTGACGCAAGCATATGTTGGTCAGGAAGCAACGTTTGTTAATAGAGCTTCAAAGGGGGAGGCGAGAGAGACGGCCGTGGTCGAGAGTCCTGTCACTCAGCGTTATTTCGAGTTGGATGCGCTGCGTGTCATCGCATTTGGTGTACTCATTTTTTATCACATCGGAATGTATTACGTTTTAGAGTGGGGCTGGCATATAAAAAGCGACGTGCAATTTCCACTACTACAAGACGTGATGATATTGACCAACCAATGGCGTATGTCTTTATTATTTTTGATTTCTGCCATGGTATTTACCGTCGTGCTGCGCCGCGCTTATGGCCAAACGACCTCTCGCTGGCGTGTATCACTTTTACTACTGGGGAAGAGGGCGTTGCGGATATTAATTCCTCTTGTTTTCGGTATGTTTGTTATCGTCGCGCCACAAGTTTATGTAGAGTGGACAGTAAGCGAAACACTAGCCATGCCGTTTAGCGAGTTCTACGTTGTTTACATTAATCCAAATACTGACTTGTTTATCGACAAACAATCGGTAATTGGCTTACTGACGTGGAATCACCTTTGGTTTCTACCTTACCTTTTTGTGTATAGCGCATTCATATTGCTGTTTTTCCCGCTTATCAGATTTGTGGAAGTAAGGGTGTTGAGAGTACTCGATAGTTTGGCGCTGTTTAGCGTGTTAGTGGTTACGATCATGACTGCCATATGGCTGGAGCTACGAGTAGCATATCCCACGTCTCACGACTTGCTTAATGATTGGTATAGTCATGCAAAGTACTTTTTTGTGATGTTGGTAGGTATTGTGATTGTGCTTAGACCCGCATTGTATGCTGCAATTATGAGGTCCCGTTACGTAAGCTTAACCATTGCGATAGCACTTTACAGCGTCATAATTTTAGATCGGCACGACTTGCTAGGCCCTACAGGGCAGTTGATGGAGTCGTCGCCAGGGTTTCGTGTTTTGGTTGGTGTAATCGTTGTACTTAATCACTGGGCATGGTTGGCAGCAATATTGGGGTTCGGTCGAAAATATTTGTCTAACCCGAGTAAGGTGGTGAGCTATTTGAACAAAGGCGTGTTGCCTTACTATATGGTGCATCAAACGATAATTGTGGTGGCGGCGTTCTTTTTGAGCTCCCGTGTATCGTCGACACTCGGAGAATTTATTTTAATAACGCTAATAACCGTTGTGGGGTGCGCACTGACATACGAAGTCGCCAAGCGCTTTTTAATACTTAGATTTTTATTTGGCCTAAAGTTAAACACCAGTCCGCATAGCTCATTAGCCACTCAGCGAGAGGTAAAGTGTGCGTAATCGCGGTGTGTTACCGCAGGTATAACGAAACCAATAAGTGAGAAAAAGAAAAAGGCGCTATGTCACGTCATTCGTGTCATAGCGCCTTTACTGTTTAACTGTGCTTGGTTTATCGGCTCAGTTTATGTGCTTACGAGCGATTTATTTAAGCTGCTTCTTACTTAAGATGCTTCTTATTTAAGGTGCTTCTTACTTAAGATGCTTCACTAAGCCTTGAACAACCTTCACGCTACCAGCAACAATTTCGCCTTTGTGAAGCGGGTCGTTTCCGCCTTTAAAGTCTGTTACCAATCCGCCAGCTTCACGAACAATAAGCTCACCTGCTGCGATATCCCAAGATTTAATGCCTCGCTCCCAGTAACCGTCGTGGCGGCCAGCTGCAACGTAAGCAAGGTCTAGCGCTGCACTACCTGCGCGGCGAATGTCGCCCACTTCGTGGAAAATTTTGTTAAGGCTTAGTGCATACTCGCCAAATTGAGATTTGTTCTTAAACGGTAAGCCAGTAGCAATAATGGTTTCAGAAAGGTCACGAGGCTTAGAAGCACGAATACGATAACCGTTAAGCTGCGCGCCTTGACCACGGCTCGCGGTGAATAGTTCGCTGCGAATTGGGTCGAAAACAACCGCTTGATCTAAGCGACCTTTGTGAAGAAGTGCAATTGAAACGGCAAAGTGAGGAATGCCTTTTACAAAGTTAGTGGTGCCATCTAGTGGATCGATGATCCACTGATAGTCAGTTTCTGTGCCCAAAACTTCACCCGATTCTTCACCTAGGAAGCAATGGTTCGGGTAAGACTGCTGAATTTTGGCAATAATTGCTTGTTCTGCTTCTTTATCAACTTGAGTAACGAAGTCGTTTAAGCCTTTTGACTCTGTTGCTACTTCATTATGTTTTTCAAAACCACGAACAATAACTGTTCCAGCCGCACGCGCAGCGCGCACCGCAATATTCAGCATAGGATGCATAGATAAACCACCAATTGTAAAAGACCAATGAAACAAACTAACTGTACAAAAAATAGCTAGTTGTTTTCGAAAACGGGCGGAGTCTACCAGAATCTATGCGCGATGCAAATGAAATCCCAGCACAATAGCGTGAATAGCCATCTATACTGCCGCTGTGTTAAACTTCACGCTATTGAGGTCTGTAAGTCTGTAAGATAGTACGCCAAAAGCGCGTATTATCGAATTAAAGACGCTATCCAAATAAGTACGTAGGTATTACACGCATGCTCGAGAATATTCGCATTATTTTAGTTAACACGTCTCACACGGGAAACATCGGCTCGACAGCAAGAGCTATGAAAACCATGGGGCTGAGCAGCTTATATCTTGTCGACCCGGTAAATGAGCCAGACGGCCAAGCCAGTGCATTGGCGGCAGGGGCTGGTGATGTGCTTGCTAACGCGAAAATTGTAAGCACGCTGGAAGAGGCAGTTAAAGACTGTGGCTTAGTAGTAGGGACGTCTGCACGCTCTCGCACTCATTCATGGCCTATGTTAGGCCCGCGCGACTGTGGCGAAAAGCTGGTCCAAGAAGTAGAAAAGTACCCGGTAGCCTTGGTGTTTGGGCGTGAGAACAGTGGTTTAACTAATGAAGAGCTGCAGCAGTGTCACTTCCATATGTGTATTCCAGCCAACCCTGAATATAGCTCACTTAATTTAGCAGCAGCAGTGCAAACCCTTTGTTATGAGATTCGCATGGCCTATCTAAATCGCGAAACATATCCAAGTGTTGAGGAAGAATATCCACTGAATGACGATTTAGAGCGTTTTTATACGCATTTGGAAACCACGCTGGAAGGCACGTCGTTCATTCGCAAAAGTCACCCGGGTGTGGTTATGACTAAGCTGCGTCGCTTGTTTAACCGAGCACGCCCTGAGTCTCAAGAGCTTAATATACTACGCGGTATATTGGCGTCTATTGATAAATCGATGAAGAATGCTAACTCAGGCGATGCAGACCCTGCACCAGCGATAGAAGAAAAAGAGTAAACACTATGTTCGTCCGTATAAAAGATGATATTCAAGGTGTATTTCATCGCGACCCAGCGGCCAGAAACACCTTTGAAGTGCTAACCAACTACCCTGGCCTTCATGCAGTGTGGCTGCATCGCATTAGTCACAAACTATGGAAGGCTGAATGGAAATGGTTGGCACGCAGTTTATCAACCTTTAGCCGTTGGCTTACGGGGATTGAAATTCACCCTGGTGCCACGTTAGGACGACGGGTATTTATCGACCACGGTATGGGAGTGGTCATTGGTGAAACAGCAGAAATTGGCGATGATGTCACCCTTTACCACGGCGTTACTCTTGGAGGCACTAGCTGGAGAGCCGGTAAGCGCCACCCAACCCTTAAAAAAGGCGCTGTAGTTGGGGCTGGTGCCAAAGTGTTGGGGCCTATTATTATAGGTGAAAACGCTAAAGTAGGGTCTAACTCTGTGGTCGTAAAAGATATTCCTGATGGCGCTACGGCGGTGGGGATCCCGGGTCGTATCATTATCTCGAAGCAAAAAGAGATGAATGCGTCGGTAAACCCCGAGCGAGATAAAATTGCCCAGAAATATGGTTTTGATGCCTATGCTGTCGCGCCAGATAACCCTGATCCTGTGGCCAATGCGATGGGCATAATGCTAGAGCACATGCACCAAATGGACACCAAAGTGGAAGAGATGTGCAAGGTCATTCAGTCACTAGGTGGCGATGTGTGTACCGATAATTTACACAATATTAGCGCTGAAGATTTCGCAGAAACGGGTTTCGACCTAACGGAAACCCAAGAGCGAGAGAAGGCGCATTCTTCTTTCGACCCCGCTATTTAACTCTAATTCCGCATACTATTTTCGGGTGCTAAGGCCGAGAACCTTCACCCTTATATAGTAAATATTCACAAAGGCTTGTTTTTACACAACATTAACAAGCACATTGACTCATGCATAACTCCAACATACATTGAGATGAAAGGTTGATCATCACTTTTCAGGGACGTTATGCAAGAAACAGCGCCATTACTCGACGTACTAATTGTTGGAGCCGGAATTTCGGGTATCGGCTGCGCCTACCACATTCAAAAAAAATGTCCTGACCTTTCATATTCTATTATAGAAGCCCGCAGTGATTTGGGCGGCACATGGGATTTATTCAAATACCCGGGAATACGCTCAGATTTTGATTTATTCACCTTTGGCTACGAATTCAAACCTTGGAAAGAGAAAAAGGCCATTGCTGATGGTCGTTCGATAAAGGCTTACGTAGAAGAAACCGCGGCTGAAAACGGTATTAAAGAGCACATACGTTTTTTAACTCGTGTGGTAGATATAGATTGGCAAAGCGATAAACACTATTGGCGGGTTACGTTAAAGTCAGAAGAGAGTGGGCAGCATGAGCACATTGCCGCCAGATGGATATTTAACGCTTCGGGTTATTATCGATACGATAAAGGTTATGCACCACATTTCAAAGGGCAATCACAATTTAACGGTCAGATTGTACATCCACAGCATTGGCCTGAAGATCTGGAATACGAAAACAAACGCGTAGTGGTAATCGGAAGCGGTGCAACGGCGGTAACGCTGGTTCCCGCACTAGCGAAAAGCGCGTCGCACGTGACTATGCTGCAAAGAACGCCATCCTACGTATTGCCTGTTCCCGTAGATGACCCAATCGCAAAACATTTACGCGCGTGGTTTAGCGAGGATACAGCGTTTAAAGCTGCGGGTTGGTTTAACATAGCGAAACAGCGTTGGGTGTACGCGTTTTGTCAGCGCTTTCCACATCGTGCGCGCAAAATAATACGCAGTCTTAATGCAAAAATGTTACCCGAAGGATATCCAGTAGATATACACTTCAACCCACCTTACAATCCTTGGGAGCAACGACTGTGTGCAGTTCCGGGTGGAGATTTATTCGAGTCAATTTCGAAAGGTAAGGCGTCGGTTGCAACAGATACTATAGATACGTTTACTGAAACGGGCATTAAACTTGATTCGGGCCAGCATATTGAAGCAGATATTATAGTAACAGCCACTGGATTAAACCTTCTGCCTTTAGGAGGGATAGTGCCAAAAATTGATGATGAAGCTATTTCGCTTCCAGAATGTGTTACGTATAAAGGTATATTACTCAGTGGCGTGCCTAATTTTGCTATTGCGGTGGGCTATACAGCTTCATCGTGGACACTAAAAATTGGCCTTCTATGTGAACATTTCACGCGATTGCTCAATCATATGGAAGAGCACGGCTTTACACAGTGTACACCTATAGCAGACCCAAATATGGAAACACAACCGTTGCTAAACTTTGGCGCTGGCTACATCCAACGCTCTTTAGAACAGTTGCCACGTCAAGGCATGCAGTTTCCTTGGTCTATGTCGTTCAATTATGCACAAGACGTGAAAATTTTTCGGAAAGGCCGTGTAGACGATCCAGCGCTTAAGTTTGAATAGAAATTTTAATAGACGCACACTTACTTTTATTAAATCAATGGCATCAGTACGCGCGTTTGGCATGGCAGCGAAATGGTGGCAAAAGTGATGCAAAAGCGATGTTCCGGCAAATCGGTGCTATTTTGAAATCCGGGGACCGAACGCCAATGCTTCAAAATGTCAAAGCCCCAACATTAGTGATACACGGAGATGTTGATCACATGGTGCATCCCAGTGGCGGTGTTGCGACAGCCAGGGCTATATCAGGTGCTAAACATCAAATATTGCGCGGGTTGCGCCATCAAATAGATACCGTTCAATCACATCGGATAGCAGACAGTATTCTTGCTCATATTCACTTAAATGCAAACAAATAGCGCTTATGGTCGCCAATATTATTTACCCTTCAAATAAGCCATTCATCGCCTTTTATTAGCAGACCTTTCCGCGCAAATTTTGCGCCTAATAGTGCTTAATAGGATGGTGCTTAAACGAAACGAAAGTCCTGATACAAAAAAGCGATGAATCGAATCAATAATACCTGACTAATTTACTGGGTCTTATACTTGACCATTTTAGTCGGGTATGTGAAAATTCCCGCACTATAAAACGGCGGGAGAATCCAATGAAACTCACTTCGAAAGGGCGCTATGCGGTTACCGCAATGCTTGATGTCGCTTTGCATTCAAAGCGTGGTCCAGTGCCTCTTGCCGACATTTCAGAACGACAAGAAATTTCTTTATCTTACCTTGAACAGCTTTTTTCTCGATTGCGTAAAGAGCAATTAGTAGACAGCGTTCGCGGGCCTGGCGGCGGCTATTTGTTAGGCCGTGAAGCAAGCAAAATTGCGATAGGCGAAGTCATTCGCGCCGTCGACGAGTCCATTGATGCGACACGTTGCCAAGGACAAGCAGACTGTCAAGGCGGCGATCGCTGCCTAACGCACAGCTTGTGGCAAGACCTAAGTGATCGCATTGCGGCGTTTTTGAATTCAATTACGTTGGGCGAGTTAATGGCAAAGCGTGATGTGCAAGAAGTAGCCGACCGCCAAGACGGTAATGCATCACTTCGTCATATCACCAAAGATATCGAAGTTAGTATTCAACTTTAAATTGGTATTGAGTAACGCATGGCTTTATCAACACCCATTTATTTAGATTACGCAGCAACAACACCGGTAGACCCAAGTGTGGCCGAGGCAATGGCAAAATGCCTAACGCTGGATGGCAACTTTGGTAACCCAGCTTCTCGTAGTTATCGCTTCGGCTGGATGGCAGAAGAAGCGGTTGATGTTGCTAGAAATCAAATCAGCGACGCGATTAATTGCGACCCTAGAGAAATTGTTTTTACTTCGGGGGCCACTGAATCGAACAATCTTGCTATAAAAGGCGTCGCCCAAGGTTATGCCAATAAAGGCAAACATATCATTACCGTTAACACCGAACATAAAGCGGTGTTGGATACCTGTGAGTTCTTACAAAGCCAAGGCTTTGAGGTTACCTATCTTGAAGTATTGCCAAACGGTTTAATTGATTTAAATGATCTCGAAAATGCGTTGCGCGACGACACTATTTTGGTGTCGGTGATGCACGTTAACAATGAACTTGGGGTTATCCAAGACATTCAAGCTATTGGCCAGCTTTGTCGTGACAAAGGCATTCTTTTTCATGTGGATGGTGCGCAAAGTGTGGGCAAAATTGCCATTGATTTAGCTGAGCTTCCTATAGATTTGCTGTCTATATCGGCGCACAAGATATACGGCCCGAAAGGTATGGGGGCGCTATATGTGCGTCGCCGTCCCAAAATTAATCTGGTGGCACAAATTCATGGCGGTGGCCACGAGCGCGGCATGCGGTCGGGTACATTAGCCACCCATCAAATTGTTGGAATGGGTGAAGCCATCGCGCTAGCCTCCTCAAAAATGGAAGAGGACAGTGCGCGCATATTAGCGCTGCGTGAATCGCTGTGGCAGGGCCTTCAGCAGCTCGACGATGTCTATTTAAACGGACACGCCACACAGCGAATCCCAGGCATTCTAAATGTGAGTTTTGCGGGTGTAGACGGCGAAAGCTTGATGATGGGCTTAAATGATATTGCCGTATCTTCAGGGTCGGCATGTACGTCAGCGAGTTTAGAGCCTTCGTATGTGTTAAAAGCGATTGGCCGCAGCAATGAATTGGCGCATGCAGGAATTAGATTCAGCGTGGGGCGTTTTACGACCCAAGAAGACATCGATTACGTAAAACAAAAAGTAGTGGATGTAACCACAAGACTACGCCAAGCGGTTTCAGCATAAACGCCTATAACGTCGTTGAGCGCGGTTTTTTATAGTAGGCAAAGCGTAGTTAGTGTTGGCGCATTCTTTTTTATTTTAGTGAATGTGGAAGAAAATTAATGCGCGTTTGAAGGAAATTGACCTTTAAGCAGCGTTTAAAACGCGTAAGTGGCCATAAATTAATGGCTGAATATTTGAGTGAAATAGTCGGGTATTATATACTACGGCACCAAAATTTTAGGCTGTCCGCAATGTAACTGGCAGTTTCGACAATGCTGTTGGGGAATTACCCAAATAAATTAAGTTGTTGAAGTTGAAAGTCGATATAAATTACCAAGACCGTGGGGTGATTTATTTGCCAGTTAAATAGAAAGGTTAGTGGCAGCAAATGCAGGCAAACAAGTGAGATCCCAACATGAGTGAACAGATCGAACAGGCGTTAGAAAGAAAGTACGATGCGGGTTTCTATTCAGAAATCGAATCGGAAACGTTTGAAAGCGGCCTGGACGAGTCGGTTATCCGCCGCATATCAGCAATGAAAAACGAGCCTGAATGGATGCTTGAATGGCGTTTGAAGTCTTATCATGCATGGCTAGAAATGGAAGAGCCTGATTGGGCGCATGTCGACTATCCGAAAATCGATTATCAGGCCATTTCTTATTACTCGGCACCAAAGAGTATGAAAGATAAGCCTAAGTCGCTAGATGAAGTTGACCCTGAGCTACTTCGCACCTATGAAAAGCTGGGCATTCCTCTACACGAGCAGGAAATGCTGGCAGGCGTTGCGGTAGATGCGGTATTCGACTCGGTATCGGTTGTAACTACGTTCCGCGATAAGCTTGAAGAAGCGGGAGTGATCTTTTGCCCAATTTCTGAGGCAGTACAGAAGTACCCAGACCTTGTAAAGAAATACATCGGTTCGGTAGTGCCGCGCACAGATAACTATTTTGCTGCGCTTAATAGCGCTGTATTTACTGACGGTTCATTTGTTTATATTCCAAAAGGCACACGTTGCCCAATGGAGCTTTCTACTTATTTCCGTATTAACGAAATGAACACCGGTCAGTTCGAGCGTACCTTGATTGTTGCTGATGAAGGCAGCTATGTAAGCTACCTTGAAGGTTGTACCGCACCGCAGCGCGATGAAAACCAGCTGCATGCGGCAGTGGTTGAGCTAGTGGCAATGGACGATGCGCAAATTAAATACTCAACGGTACAGAACTGGTACCCAGGTGACGAGAACGGTAAAGGCGGTATCTACAACTTCGTGACAAAACGTGGTGTAGCGCATACTAATGCCAAAATCTCGTGGACGCAGGTTGAAACCGGCTCTGCGGTTACGTGGAAGTACCCAAGCTGTGTACTTAAAGGCGACAACAGTGTAGGTGAATTCTATTCAGTAGCGCTAACGCGCGGTCGCCAGCAGGCTGATACCGGAACTAAGATGATCCACGTGGGTAAAAATACCAAGTCGACCATTATCTCTAAAGGTATCTCAGCGGGTAACAGCAATAACGCCTATCGCGGGCTGGTTCAAATGGGCCCTCGCGCAGACGGAGCACGTAACTTCACCGAGTGTGACTCGCTACTTATCGGTGACAAATGTGGCGCGCACACATTCCCGTATATCGAAAGCCGCAACCCTTCAGCGATTGTTGAGCACGAAGCAACAACATCGAAGGTGAGCGACGAACAATTATTCCTGTGTCAGCAACGTGGCTTAGACACAGAAAAGGCCGTTTCTATGATTGTTAACGGTTTCTGTAAAGAAGTATTCAAAGAGCTGCCAATGGAATTTGCCGTAGAAGCCGGCAAGCTGCTCGAAATTAGTCTTGAAGGTTCAGTGGGGTAATCAATGCTTAGTATCAAGAATTTACATGCCAGCGTGGAAGAGAAGAACATCATTAAAGGTCTTAACCTTGAAGTTAAACCTGGTGAAGTACACGCTATCATGGGCCCCAACGGTGCCGGTAAAAGTACACTAGGCTACGTCCTATCTGGTCGTGATGGTTACGAAGTAAGCGAAGGCGAAGCCACCCTTAACGGTAAAGACCTATTAGAGCTTGAAGTAGAAGAACGTGCCCGTGAAGGCCTTTTCCTTGCGTTCCAATACCCAGTTGAAATTCCTGGCGTAAGCAATATGGAATTCATGAAAGAGTCAGTTAACGCTATGCGCGAACAGCGCGGCGAAGCGCCATTAACAGCTGCTGAGTTTTTAAAGAAAGCAAAAGAAGCGTGCAAGCAGGTACAGCTCCCATTGGATTTCTTGAAGCGCGGTGTAAACGAAGGTTTCTCTGGTGGTGAGAAGAAGCGTAACGAAATCATGCAAATGATTTTGCTAGAGCCAAAGCTTTGTATTCTAGATGAATCAGACTCAGGCCTTGACGTTGATGCACTTCAGGTCGTTGCCGATGGTGTTAACAGCCAGCGCGACGGTGAGCGTAGCTTCATCGTTGTTACCCACTACCAGCGTCTTCTAGACTACATCAAGCCTGACTTCGTTCACATTCTTGCCGACGGCAAAATCGTGAAAAGCGGTGACGCGTCACTAGCGCTAGAAGTTGAGAAGAGTGGATATGCATTCCTAGGTAAAGCGTACGAGGAGGCTGAAGCATGAGTCAATGGCTAGAACAGGTCATTGATGCGGCGCAAATCTCCGATTACCTAGCGCCCGTGCGTCAGCAGGCCTTAGAAAAGTTAAAAGCCGATGGTTGGCCAGCCCGTAGAAACGAAAGCTGGCGTTTTACGCCGTTAACACCCGTTGAAAAGCGTGAAGCGAAGCAAGCGGTTCAGGCAGACAGTTTACCGGTACCCGCTATCGATAACCTAAATGCTATCGACCTTGTATTTGTAGACGGTGTATTAGTTACGCAGGTTAACACGTTAGATGTGCCAGCGGGCATGAGCATCACGTCGCTTAATAATGATGATACTGCCACGCAGCAAGCGATCAGCAGTGTATACGGTCAAGTTAAGCCAACCCGTCATATGTTTGGCCTAGTTAACGATGCGCTGTGCCAACACGGTATATTTATTAATGTTGAAGCAGGCGCGAAAATCGACACGCCAGTGCGCATTGTGAACATGGCGTCGCAAAATGTTGATGCTCATACGCGTGTGGTGGTGAAGGTCGCTGAAGGCGCAAGCGCCACTGTTATCGAGCAAGGTTTTGGCGATACTGAAAGCTTAAGCACAGCGTTTGCTGAATATGACCTTGCTGATGATGCACACCTAGAACACTATCGTTTTGCTATGTTTACCGGCAAAGCTAAGCAATTAGGTGGTAGCCACTTTAAGCTACATAACCGCACTACGCTTAACAGCACCATGGTGGGCTATGGAAGTGAGCTTTCCCGTTTAGATGTAGATATTCATCACGCCGGCGAATTTGCCGATGCGAAAATGAACGCCATTTATCTTCTGGCGGAAGGCGAGTTATTTGACCTTCACTCTACCATTGAGCACGCCATGCCTAACGGTACAACAGAAGAAAATGCGCGCGGTATAGTTGGTGATAAGGCCCGAGCAGTATTTAACGGGCGTATTCATATTCATCGCGACGCGCAAAAGACATTGGCTGAACTTAACAACCGCAACTTGTTGCTATCTCGCCGTGGCGTTATCAACACCAAGCCTGAGCTTGAAATTTATGCTGATGACGTAAAATGTGCCCACGGTGCAACGGTTGCTGAAATTGAAGAAGAAGCCTTGTATTACATGCTTACCCGCGGCGTTTCTCGCAGTAAAGCACTGGTAATGCTCAACTTTGGCTTTATTCAAGAGCTTATAAATGACGTGCCTAATGCGGCAGTCCGTGAATGGCTAGCACCAATTTTAAGTGAGCGCTTCGCCCAAATGGAGGTGAAATGAGCTTAGACGTTGCAGCACTTCGTGCCCAGTTTCCTATTTTATCTAAAACGGTAGACGGCAAGCCGCTGGTATACCTAGATAACGCGGCAACAACACAAAAACCTCAGGCCGTTATCGACGCCTTAGTAGATTTTTACACGGGGACGAATGCAAACGTGCACCGCGGTGCGCACCATTTATCGGATGAAGCCACGCGCCGTTACGAGAATGCACGTACCAGCGTTGCAAAGTTCATTAACGCGAAAGCGCGTGAAGAAGTTATTTGGACGTCGGGCACCACAGAAGCCATCAATATAGTCGCCAATGGTCTTGGACAGCTACTAAGTGAAGGTGACGAAGTGATGGTGACTGAGCTTGAGCACCACGCAAACTTGGTTACTTGGCAACAAGCGTGTCGCCGCTCTGGTGCGACGCTAAATGTGGTGCCTATTTTTGACAGCGGAGAGTTAGACGTAGACGCTTTCGATAGACTGCTGTCTGAAAACACAAAGCTAGTGGCGTTTCCTCACGTATCGAATGCACTAGGTACGGTGAACCCAATTAAACTGCTTACTGAAAAAGCGAAAGCGGTAGGCGCATGGGTGCTGGTTGATGGCGCGCAAGGCATTGCTCACGGCGGTGTTGACGTACAAGACATTGGCTGTGATTTTTACGCATTTTCAGGACACAAGCTATTCGGTCCAACAGGCATTGGCTGTCTGTGGGGCAAAAAAGAGGTGCTAGAAACCTGGCCTGTTTGGCAGGTAGGCGGCGAGATGATTAAAGACGTGACTTACCATGAAGCCACATGGGGTGCGTTGCCAAATCGCTTAGAAGCCGGCACGCCAAACATCGCAGGTGCCATTGGTATGGGCGCTGCAGTAGATTGGTTTAGTGCCCTTGATGTCAATGCTTTGCATGAACACGAACAAAAGCTGCTTGCCTATGCTACCGAGCAGGCCGAAGCGTTTGACGGTATGCGGATAATCGGTACAGCACCTAACAAGGTAGGCGTGCTGAGCTTTCTACTGGAAGGTGCGCACCCGGCGGACGTAGGCTTTATTCTAGACAGGCAAGGCGTTGCAATTCGTACCGGTGATAACTGTGCACAGCCGCTAATGAAGCGCTTTGGTATTCCGGGGACTGCTCGTGCTTCGTTCTCAATTTACAATACGCTTGAAGAAGTCGACAGCTTATTTGCTGCGCTTAAAAAAGCAAAAATGATGTTGGCCTAAGGAGGCATTATGAGTGTTGAAACTTTCGTACCTAGTACAAAACTCATTTCGCTAACTGACAGTGCCGTTAAGCATTTCGAAAGTAAGCTTAAAGACAAGCCTGGTCAGTTAATTCGTTTATCGACAAAAGTAAGCGGCTGTACAGGTTACGCCTATGTGCTTGATTTCGCAGATAGTGCGCAAGCCGATGACGAAATTGTTGAAATTTCGCCAGTACTTAACGTAGCCGTGGCTGCAGATGCCACCGACCTACTGCGTAATACAGAAATTGATTACGTTACAGAAGGTGTGAACGGCGTCATTAAATACAACAACCCCAACGTGGTTGATGAGTGCGGATGCGGTGAAAGCTTTAACGTAGGCTAAGTGCCACGTCAAAGGCCATCAGTGATAGAACAAAGAGTACTAAGTAGTTTATGAAGCAAAAAATGGTGACCACCGAGCGCGACTGTAAAGCGCGCTTGGTTCCAGCGGGCAATCCTACCGTGATCCCTGAAGGCGAGTTTGTGAATATCACCCAAGAGCTCGGTGGTAACTATACGGTAACGTGGCGTGGCAACATGTACCGCATCGATGGTACTGATGCAGGTGCTATTGGCCGAAAAGCGATGACTCTGAGCTTTGACGCGCCAGAAGATGGCAATATTAGCGAGCAGCAAGTGTGGGACGCGTTAGAAACTATTTTTGACCCTGAGATCCCTATTAATCTCGTATCCCTTGGTCTTATCTACAAAGTGGAAATTGATCAAGATACTAGCAGCGTTAATATTGATATGACCCTGACCGCACCAGGCTGTGGCATGGGCCCAGTGTTGGTTGGTGATGTTGAATACCGCGTTGCCATGGTCCCCCATGTTAAAAACGTTAACGTAGAGCTTGTATTCGACCCTGCATGGTCCCGTGATATGATGAGTGAAGAAGCACAGCTTGAAGCAGGTCTGTTCTTCTAGTCATTCACGCAGTGAAATTTAATCACACAATTTTTCAAACAAATTAAGCGGAAATAGCGATGCAACTACCTAGCAGTGACGAAATTATTGATGATTTAGCGTTCTTCGACGATTGGGAACAGCGTTATCAGTACATCATTGATTTAGGGAAATCTATTCCGGGCTTGCCTGAAGATGCTAAAACTCCCGAGCGTTTGGTTAAAGGGTGTCAGAGCAGCGTTTGGCTGGTGGAGTCTTACGACGGCAATAAAATCAACTTTGACGTAGACAGCGATGCAGTTATTGTTCAAGGGCTGCTTGCGTTAGTACTTGCCGCTTATAATGACAAAACGCCAACAGATATTTTAGCGTTTGATATCGACGGCTATTTTGAAGCACTAGACCTAGAGCGTCATATAACGCCAACCCGCGGTAATGGCTTACGCGCCATCGTAGGTAAAATTCAAGAATTAGCAAAAGCCAACGCTTAACTTTTTAAGCGTTGGTTTCTTTAAGCCGTTTTAGGGTTTCATAGTAAAGGCAGTGGGGCAGGTGAGTCTTCGATAATTAGTTCTGTGCAAAATAATCTGTACGCTGTCATCATATTGTCATCGCCAACAGGCTAACCTTTCTCTACATTTGCGCATAAAAACAGTACTTTATATCTGATTTGATAAAGGCTCTGGTCAAGCTGCTATTTATTGCCTATAATTCGCGGCCAAAATTTTAAAGATACACACACTATTTGTTTGGAGAGAGAACATGGCTCTTGAGCGTACTTTTTCGATTATCAAGCCTGATGCGGTAGCTAAAAACGTAATCGGTGCAATTTACAACCGTTTCGAATCTGCAGGTCTTCGCATCGTGGCATCTAAGATGATCCACATGAGCAAAGAGCAAGCAGAAGGCTTCTATGCAGAACACAAAGAGCGTCCTTTCTTCGGCGCACTTGTAGACTTCATGACGTCTGGTCCTGTTATGGTTCAAGTACTAGAAGGCGAAAACGCAGTTCTAGCTAACCGTGAAATCATGGGCGCAACTAACCCAGCTGATGCAGCTGCAGGTACACTACGTTCAGACTACGCTGCGTCAATCGACGAAAACGCAGTTCACGGTTCTGACGCACCTGAGTCAGCAGCACGTGAAATTGCTTACTTCTTCTCTGAAGAAGAAATCTGCCCACGTACTCGCTAAGATTACGTAGGTAGAATACGGGGCTATAAGCCCCGTTTTTTGTTTCTGAGCGTCTGAGCACGCTTTATGCTGCTTTGCTCGGCGCTCATTTAGGCAAGCTAAACCACGCTTCTCGCGCATTGCCTAAAGCGCGCTCAGTCACTCAGAAGAAAGATACACGCTTTATGCTGCTTTGCTCGGCGCTCATTTAGACAAGCTAAACCACGCTTCTCGCGCATTGCCTAAAGCGCGCTCAGTCACTCAGAAGAAAGATTCACGCTTTATGCTGCTTTGCTCGGCGCTCATTTAGGCAAGCTAAACCACGCTTCTCGCGCATCGCCAAACTTAACGTTTCTCTGCGTTAAATCGGCTTTTTCTCAAATCTCATCTGTGGTAAAATCCGCGCAAATTTTAATCAGCGCTTTTCTTTTTCTTAAATGTCGTTCAAGACATAGTCGAATCGCTGGTTTTTACACCGTATTCAGTAGTAAGAGGGGCATCCCTCGAAGGTAAAAGGGTCATCTTATTCATGGCAAAAACTAACTTATTAAACTTAAATCGCGAAGGCTTGCGCAATTTCTTCAAAGAAATGGGCGAGAAACCGTTTCGTGCCGATCAGGTGATGAAATGGATTTACCAGCACGGTATCAGCGATTTCGAGGAAATGAGTAACCTCAATAAAAACCTTCGCGCGATGCTCATTGAAAATTGCGAAATTAAAGCGCCTGAAATTGCATACTTTCAAGAAGCGAGCGACGGCACTATTAAGTTTGCACTTACCCTTGAAGGTGGTCAGGAAGTTGAATCTGTTTGGATCCCAGAAACTGACCGTGCAACGCTTTGCGTGTCATCACAGGTAGGTTGCGCGCTAGAGTGTACTTTCTGTTCAACCGCGCAGCAGGGGTTTAACCGTAACCTAAGTGTAAGTGAAATTATTGGTCAGGTATGGCGTGTAGCTACTTTCCTTGGTCTTTCAAAAGACTCAAGCAAACGCCCTATCACTAACGTAGTAATGATGGGCATGGGTGAACCACTGCTTAACCTTAAAAACGTTGTACCAGCCATGGATATTATGCTGGATGATTTCGGTTTCGGCCTGTCTAAACGCCGCGTTACGCTAAGTACATCGGGTGTAGTACCTGCGCTAGATATGTTGGGCGACCAAATAGACGTAGCGTTAGCTATTTCATTACACGCACCCACCGATGAGTTGCGCAACGAGATCGTGCCTATCAATAAGAAGTACAATATCGAAGCCTTCTTAGCAGGCGTACGTCGTTATCTGGCCAAATCTAAAGCGAACCAAGGCCGTGTGACGGTAGAATACGTTATGCTTTCAAACATCAATGACAGCACTGAACAAGCGCACCAGTTGGCAAAGGTATTGAAAGACACTCCTAGTAAAATAAACTTAATACCATTTAACCCTTACCCGGGTTCGCCTTATACATGTTCAAGCAATTCGCGTATTGATAGATTCGCAAAAGTGCTTATGGAATATGGGTTTACAACCGTTGTGCGTAAAACGCGAGGTGATGATATCGACGCAGCATGCGGTCAATTAGTGGGTGATGTGGTAGACAGAACGAAAAGAATGTTAAAAAAACAGGTGAAGGGCGAAGCAATTTCAGTAAAAATGGCCCAATAATCATTAAGATATTAGGGTAAGACTATGGTTGCGGGATTGCGAACGTCACTTAAAATTGGCTTTTTAAGCGCGATTATTTTCACTTCTGGCTGTGTCAGTAATAGCCAGTCAGGGTTGTATGGCGGTAACTTCGATCACGAAGAAGCTGCCAAAACACGCATGTCCCTTGGCCTTACCTACCTTCAAAATAACAACTACACACAGGCAAAAAAGAACCTCGATAAAGCGCTTGAGTTTAATCCACGCTCTGCAGACGTTCAGTTCGCTATGGCATATTACTATCAGCTGGTGGGCGATAACCTTCGAGCGGAAGAGTACTATGAAACTGCTATCGACCTTGCGCCTAACAATGGCGATATTGCCAACAGTTATGGCGCGTTTAAGTGCCAAAACGGCGAATACGAAAAAGCCAAAGCGTATTTCTTTGATGCTATAAATAACAGGCTTTACGCTAACGCAGCGCAAACCTACGAGAACTTGGCTTTGTGCGCGCAAAGTCAAGGTAAGCTAGATGAAGCGATCGGCTATTTTCAAGACGCATTAAAACATCAGCCTGCCCGGGGCAAAAGCCTGTTCTTACTCAGTGAACTTTACACGGTTTCAGAACAATGGGAACTGGCTGAATCTACGTTACGAAAATACGAACGTGTTGCCAAAGTTACGCCAGATTCATTGTGGTTAGCTTATGAAATAGCCAAAGGGAAAGGGGACCTAGAGACTGCAAAGGGGTATGGCGAAATGATGATGTCATTGTTCCCTGAAAGTGAGCTTACTAAACGTTACTTAGTGCAACGTGAAAGTATGCAAAACAGAGTGGTTAAAACCGTCAAATCTACACAGCCAAACGATTCTGAAACAGAAATAAGCGAAAACCAAACAAATACCGACGGGCTTGCACAAACATCATCAAACGATAAAGAAATTGAAAAGAGCGTCGTCCAAGACAACGACGCTCAGCGTCAATCTCAGAGCAATAACACCGACAACGCTCCTACAGCGACAGCTAACACACCAGAAAAAGCACAAAATACTGAATTATCTGTGCAAAGTCATAAATTCCATGTAGTAAAAGAAGGTGAAAACTTATATCGTATTTCTTTATTGCACAATATCAAAATGGCAACACTGCAAGAGTGGAATAACCTTGAAAATACTGGCGCTATTATTGCTGGTCAGACGCTTTGGTTAGTACCACCGAGTATGCAGGAGGAATAAGGTTTAATGGTGTCGGAAGAAAAAGCGAATCAAGAAGTTACTTCGCAACAACAAGAAAACACGCCAAGTCCAGGGGTAATGCTAAAAGCGCGCCGTGAAACGCTAGGTTTGTCTCAACAAGATATTGCTGATAAATTATTTTTGAAAGCTAAACAAATCAATGATTTAGAAAATGATGTCATTGATGAAAAGTCTTCGGTGACTTTTACAAAAGGGTACGTGAGAAATTATGCCAAGCAATTAGGCATGAATTCTCGAGAAGTTATTGAGGCATTCGAACGCTTTCACAATCAAACATCTGTACCATCTTCCGAGAAATTACAGAGCTTTTCAAAGCGTGTCGCAAAACAGACACACGATGACAGGTGGATGATGGTAACTTATGTTATTTTACTTCTTATCATTGCCGCCGTTGTCGTGTGGTGGTATCAACAGCCTAGTGACGACACGGTAGCTGAACTGCCACTTAGTGAGGCTGTTAAGCGAGAAGCCGCTAATACGCCTGTCCCATCGGCCGGCACAGATACCGACAGTGTAACTACTGACGCCTCGTCGTCGCAGGGTGATACTGCTGGAAACAATCAGCTAGACACGGGCGTGAGCAATAGTTCAAACTCAGAAACCAGCGGTGCGTTCAGCGACCAAAATAGCGGTTTTAACCAAGACGGTAGCTTGAATGATGGTGCAATCTCAGCACCCGATACAGAGGTGAATGATAGCAATAACCTAACCGCTCTGGTTGATTCTGCGAATAGTAACGAACCCCAACCCAACCTTAATGTGAATAGTCAGTCTGATGCAGCGCCAATTGCTATGGTTTTCACTTTCGACGATGACTGTTGGGTTAATATAAAAGACGCGTCTGGAGAAGCTATTGCCTATGGGGTAAAGCTAAAAGGACGAGTTATGGAAATTCAAGGCGTTCCTCCTGTTGAAGTTACGCTCGGTGCACCGGATAATGTGCGCATATCAGTTAACGGCGAGTCTGTTGATATTTCTTCATACCAAAACGGTAAAACAGCTCGCTTCGCACTTCCTTTATAGGTAATTAGATGTTTGCAGAAAGCCCTATTAAGCGCAGAAAGTCTACGCGTATTAATGTAGGTAACGTCCCTATTGGTGATGGCGCTCCCATTGCTGTTCAATCTATGACGAATACGCGGACCACAGATGTGGCAGCGACCGTCGATCAAATAAACCGTATTGTTGCAGTGGGTGGCGAGATCGTTCGAGTATCTGTGCCCACGATGGAAGCGGCTGAAGCATTTAAAGAAATTAAAAAGCAGGTGAGTGTGCCACTCGTTGCAGACATTCATTTTGACTACCGTATCGCACTTAAGGTTGCTGAATACGGCGTAGATTGTCTGCGCATTAACCCAGGTAACATAGGTAATATGGAGCGTGTGCGCTCTGTGGTCGATTGTGCAAAAGACAAAAATATTCCTATCCGCATTGGTGTGAACGGTGGCTCGCTAGAAAAAGACTTACAAGAGAAGTACGGTGAGCCAACGCCAGAAGCGCTGGTTGAATCGGCAATGCGTCATGTGGATATTCTCGACAAACTTAACTTCGATCAATTCAAAGTCAGCGTTAAAGCGTCAGATGTTTTCCTAGCTGTTGGCGCCTATCGTTTATTGGCACAAAAAATAGACCAGCCGCTTCACTTAGGTATTACCGAAGCCGGTGGTCAGCGCGCCGGCGCCGTGAAGAGTGCAGTTGGCTTAGGTATGCTATTGGCTGAAGGTATTGGTGATACGTTGCGCGTATCGTTAGCCGCTGACCCGGTGGAAGAAATCAAGGTAGGCTTTGATATTCTTAAGTCACTGCGAATTCGTTCGCGCGGTATAAACTTTATTGCTTGCCCGAGTTGTTCACGACAAGAATTCGATGTAATCGGCACAGTGAATGCTCTTGAGCAGCGATTGGAAGATATTCTTACGCCAATGGATGTATCTATCATCGGTTGCGTGGTTAATGGCCCAGGCGAAGCAGAAGTGTCTGATTTGGGGCTTACTGGCGCACGTAACATGAGCGGCCTATATGAAGACGGTAAGCGCGTTAAAGAACGTCTTCCTAACGACGATCTTGTGGATAAGCTTGAAGCTAAGATTCGCGCCAAAGCATCGCGTATGAGTGAACAAAATAAAATTCAGGTCTCGGTTAAAGACTAAGGCATTTTTTGTTCATTGTTGTTTACTCCCAAAGCCCCTATAATGCGGGGCTTTTCACTATTTAGCAGTATGAGAATTTCACGTGGCTAAGACTATTCAGGCAATTCGAGGCATGAATGACTGCCTACCGGAGATTTCCGGTACATGGCAGAAGGTAGAATCTGTACTTCGTCAGGTTGTGGCGAGTTATGGTTACCAAGAAATACGTACTCCCATCGTTGAAAGCACCGACTTGTTCAAACGTTCTATCGGTGAAGTTACCGATATCGTTGAAAAAGAAATGTATACCTTCGAAGATAGAAATGGCGACAGCTTAACGCTACGTCCAGAAGGTACGGCAAGTTGCGTGCGCGCAGGAAACGAGCACGGCTTATTGTACAACCAGCAGCAACGCCTGTGGTACATGGGGCCAATGTTCCGTCATGAACGTCCACAAAAAGGGCGTTATCGCCAGTTCCATCAGTTCGGTGTAGAGACCTACGGTATGGACGGCCCTGACATCGACTTAGAAGTGATTCTTCTTAGTGCACGCTTTTGGAAAGCTTTTGGTATTGAGCAGCACGTAAAACTTCAAATTAATACCTTAGGTTCAAACGAAGCTCGCGCTGCATATCGCGATACGCTGGTTGAATTCTTAAAACAGCGTGCAGACCAGCTCGACGAAGATTCACTGCGTCGACTTGAAACGAATCCACTTCGCGTACTCGATTCAAAGAACCCTGATGTTCAAGCTGCGATTGCCGATGCGCCAGCGCTAATCGATCATCTTGATGAAGAATCTAAAGTACATTTTGAAACCTTGTGTTCGCGCTTAACGCAAGCAGGCATTGAGTTTGAAATAAATCCTCGACTAGTGCGCGGATTAGATTACTACAACCGTACTGTGTTTGAGTGGGTAACAGACAGCCTGGGAGCCCAAGGTACAGTGTGTGCTGGAGGCCGTTACGATGGCTTGGTAGAGCAACTCGGGGGCAAAGCAACGCCTGCGGTTGGTTTTGCTATGGGTATTGAACGTTTGGTACTGTTGCTAACCACGTTAACCGAAGAAGGTCAGAACTCAAGTTTCGCAGACGTTTACGTAACGGCGATGGGCGAAGAGGCACAGCCATACGCTATTGAGGTAGCAGAGCATCTTCGAAATACGCTTCCTAATACACGCATAATGATGCACTGTGGCGGCGGCAACTTTAAAAAACAATTAAAGCGTGCAGATAAAACAGGCGCACGTTTAGCGCTGCTTTTAGGCAATGACGAAATGCAGTCTCGCGAAGTAGGTGTTAAACCACTGCGCGATGGTCAAGAACAAGTTACAGTCAGCTTCGACACCTTATCTGATAAGGTTGCAGAGATGCTGAGCGCAAAATAAAAAGAGGACATCATGGAACAGTTCGCAACAGAAGAACAACAAGTAGAAGCGATTAAACGTTTTTGGAAAGAGCACGGTACTGCAATTATTGTCGGTGCAGCGCTTGGTCTAGGTGGCCTTTGGGGCTGGAGAGCGTATTCAGAAGCGCAAATTGAAACTAAAGAAGCGGCATCGGTTGCCTATCAAAATGCCGTAGAAACATTCGGTACAGAAGGCAGCGACGCAAAAGTTAAAGCTTTTATCGAAGAGAACAAAGACAGTGGTTATGCGAGCATTGCCAGCCTTCTTGCTGCTAAGCAAGCGGTAGATGCCGGTGATTTAGACGCTGCAGCTTCTCACCTAAATAGCGTAGTAACCTTTGCCGAAAATGACGAATTGAAAGTACTTGCCTCACTTCGTTTGTCGCGTGTGCAAATTGAAATGAACCAGCTGGACGCGGCGTTGTCTACGCTTAGCAATGTAACAAACGACGCATTTGCAGCAGAAGTTTCTGAATTAAAAGGCGATGTGTATCAAAAACAAGGCAAGTTTGATGATGCTCGCTTAGCTTATTCAAATGCGTTAGAAAAAAATGCCAACAATCCGCTTTTACAAATGAAGTTAGATAACCTATCGGTATCTGCTGCGCAATAAGCGAAAGCCTTAGGGCTGGTATAAATAATAAAGAGGTACGCAATTTGTTTCACAACACGTGTGGCCGTAAAGGTCGATTTGCTCGCACGATAGGTATGGCACTCGCGGTGTCTATCACAATGTCTGGCTGCTCAACTATTTCAGACTGGTTTGCAGATGATGAAGAATTAGAGATTCGTCGTTTAAAGCCTATTGAGGCTAAATTCACACCTAAATTAGTGTGGGATCGCGATATTGGTGATGGCGTTAATCATTACTTCTCTCGTCTTCGCCCTGTTTATGCCTATGACAAGCTTTATGCTGCCGATCGCCATGGCGCCGTTGTCGCGATGGACCCTGAGTCGGGTAAAGTGTTGTGGGAGAAAGATTTCGCACAGTTTCGCTCTGAGGGCATGCTAAGCTCAGTCACTAATTTGTGGCGTAGCGGTGAGACTGCACGTATTGGTGGTATCGCCGTAGCAGACAGACACGTATTCATTGGTACAGAAAACGGCTATGTAGCTGCAATGGATGCAGAAACCGGAGAGTTGGTTTGGGATGCGTCTGTTCCCGGTGAGATTTTAGCGGCTCCGGCAGCTGATGAAGGTATCTTAGTGGTTAACACGGGTGCTGGTAGCTTATTTGGTTTTAATACCCGCACTGGTGAACAGTTGTGGAGACACGAAGGTGATACTCCTCCGCTAACATTACGTGGTATTTCTGGCCCAATAGCATCTAACGGTGGTGCTATCATCGGCACACCTACAGGTAAAATTCAGGTTAATCTTATCGAAACAGGTGTACTTGCGTGGGAAACGGTAATTGCAACGCCTTCTGGTGCAACAGAGTTAGAGCGTATTGTTGATATCGACACAACGCCTGTTTTATTTGGCGGCACGGTTTACACGGTTTCTTACAACGGAACATTAGCTGCTGTAGAGTTACGTTCAGGTCGTGTAATTTGGAAACGTGAATATGCATCGTTTCGCAATTTGAATATCGACGGCAATAAAATTTTTGTTGTAGACAACAACTCTAACGTTTATGCCCTTGATAGACGAAACGGCGTAGAGCTTTGGTCTCAAGGTTCACTTAAGCATCGCTCATTAACGGCTGCTACTCCAGTAGGCGACCATGTGGTTGTTGGTGATAACTGGGGCTTTCTACACTGGATTGAACAAGAAACAGGTGAAGTTGTTGCACGCCTAGATGTTGGCGGCGATGACGAAGATGATTCAATCTATGCTGCGCCGTTGAAGGTTGATGATAAGATTATAGCGGTAACACGTAATGGCGTAATAGCGTCGGTGCAAGTTCCAAAGTAACAGGAACGTTTCGCTAATATTTAAACAGAAAAGGTGCTTAAAGCGCCTTTTTTTATACCCCGCGGTTTTTTCGGGCCTAAACTTGGCCATTATCAATGGGTAGACGGTTTCTCTTCGTGTTATTGAACGCCATTGGTATTAGGTAGTGAACAAGGTATAATGCGCCCATTCTCAAAAGCCTCATAGTAATTCACCTCTCGTTAGAGAATACAGCTCCCGAACGTTAGTTGTAATAGATGGTGTATGCGGCTTGTGCTTTTTTAGCTTTCATGACCCCTAGGATCTGATAAATGTTACCCGTTGTTGCTTTGGTTGGCCGCCCTAATGTTGGTAAGTCAACCTTGTTTAATCGCCTTACAAATACCCGTGATGCACTAGTTGCTGACTATCCGGGGCTAACTCGCGACCGTAAATACGGCCAAGCGAAATTTGAAAAGCGCCAGTTCATAGTAGTGGATACCGGCGGTATTACGGGCGATGAAGAGGGCATTGATGCTGAAATGGCACAACAGTCTTTGTTAGCTATAGAAGAGGCTGATGTCGTATTGTTTTTGGTTGACGCCAGAGCAGGTATGCTGCCAGCCGACCAAGGTATTGCTGATCATCTTCGACGCATAAACAAAAAAGTGTTTGTTGTGGCGAACAAGGTTGATGGAATTGACGGCGATAGCGAAAGTGCGGAATTTTACTCCTTAGGCTTAGGTGATATTAAGCAAATTGCTGCGGCGCACGGTCGCGGTGTTAGCCAATTGCTGCAGGACGCCTTAAAGCCACTTGAATCTGATTTCCCGGACATGGAAATTGTCGATGAGGAGCCTGAAGAAGAAGAGGATGCTGAAACGCAGCGTCAACGCCTTCAAGAGTTACCTATCAAACTTGCTATCGTAGGTAAGCCCAACGTGGGTAAGTCGACACTGACAAACCGCATTTTAGGTGAAGAGCGCGTGGTGGTATTCGACATGCCAGGCACCACCCGTGACAGCGTGTACATTCCAATGGAAAGGGATGAGCGTGAATATATCCTAATCGATACCGCGGGCGTGAGAAAGCGTAAGAAAATTAGTGAAGCCGTAGAGAAGTTCTCTATTGTTAAAACTCTTCAGGCAATTGAAGAAGCTAACGTAGTGCTATTGGTTATTGATGCCAGAGAAGGTATTACTGACCAAGATCTTAGCTTATTAGGCTTTGTGCTTAATTCAGGTCGTTCATTAGTAGTTGCCGTGAACAAATGGGACGGATTAAGTACTGACGTGAAAGACGACATAAAGCGCGAGATGGACCGTCGTTTAGGCTTTATCGACTTCGCTCGAATTCATTTTATTTCTGCGCTTCATGGTTCGGGTGTTGGTAATTTATTTGAGTCTGTACAAGAAGCGTATATGAGCGCGACCAAGCGTATTAATACCGCGCTGCTTACACAAATTATGGAAATGGCTCAGGATGACCATCAACCTCCGCTGGTGCGTGGTCGCCGAGTTAAAATGAAGTATGCTCACGCAGGTGGTTACAACCCACCGGTTATTGTTATTCACGGTAATCAAGTGGATGACTTACCAAGCTCTTATAAGCGTTTCTTGATGAACTATTTCAGAAAAGCGCTAGAAATTATGGGTACGCCTATCAAGATAGAATTCAGAGAAGGCAACAACCCGTTTGAAGGTAAAAAGGCTAATTTGACCTTGGCGCAGCAGCGCAAGCGCCGTCGTATGATGTCTTATTACAAAGATAAAAAGTAGCCTTTTTAAGGATTGGGCGCTATTTCTGACCAAGTGGCGATAGCGTCCATGCTTTTACATTACTCAATTTCCCCACTATTGTGGCATGATGAAATCCCCAATTAGACTCGCTTTAGCGTGAATTGCATTTTGCCAGTCGTATTCAACTCTACGGTTTTCTTGATTTAATCTGCTAGGTCATTATTACACTTAGATTGTATTCTTTTCCTGCTATTCCCACTTTCTCTTTGTTCACACATTCAGTCATTTATAGGTACGTACCTTTGAATTCGGGAGGTTACCACGAATGTGAAATTTGGAGCTGTTTTTGCAGACACTACCTGTTTAGCAGACAGCCAGCAGTGTTTTGGGAGATAAAGTGTCAGTAGATAAATTGGTTAAAGTCGCCTCACCACTTCAAAAAAATCAAATGTATAACTGGTTTGATAGGTATAAACCAAAAGAGCAGCAAAAAGTATATATTCTCACCGCCAAAACAGAAGAAAAGCCAACGTTGAGTTTGCCGCTAGTTAAACGACGTTCTGCGAAAAAAGCTTAACGCGCGCTTTCCAAAAGCAGAGAGCGAACCTTTTTCATCATTTCAGACTCTTGCGGAACTTCTACGTTAACAATCAATTGATTGACAATATTGTCTGAAAAGTCAGGAGGAAAAGTCGTAGATACTTTTACGATTTTATCTTGTAGCTTAAAGACATAGGTTGTCGCGTAAATTGTTGGTGATGTTTCAGATGCCGCGCTCAGCCCCAATCTCCATCCTCTTAATGCGCTGTTAACCTCGTAGCGTGAGGCTGGACTGATTTGAGACAACGTTAACTGCTGTAAATCGGCTGTAGCACTAGCTCTTTGCAGATCACTTTCTAGTTGCTTAGGAAGTAGCTCATTTTCATCTGAAGAAAGCTGATCTAAAAAGGGATATACAGTGACATCAACGAGCGCATCTTCAAACTCAGGGTGTATATAGCGAGTAATTGCACCGTTAAACGGGTCTGGATATAACTGAGTATCTAATTTAGTGAAGTCGCCAATGGCGTTTGGTACCTGTAATCCACCCTTATAGTCGCTAGCTTCTAGCGCATCGAACAAAAACTGGCTGGTAAATAATCCAGAATGTTTGGCATGTTGAATCCAGCGGGCAATCAACGATTGCGCTTCTTCTTCGGCTAAAGCGGTTTCCGTTTTCACATCTGTGTTTTCTGCGGCACTCGCATCAAATGAAGATGAGTCAATTTCTATCCCTCGCCATTGTAAAGTGAACTCTGCAAATTGTTTTGCGTGCTGTCGATGCATGCCAGGCGCTGCGCCAACATTAGCAATCAATAGTTCGTAGTCGTTTCCTTCGCCATAAGGGAACAAATGACTGAACTCTCCTGATTCGCTTAGGAGTTTAATAAAGCTGTCGGGCGAAATAGCATCTTCAAAACACAAATTAGTGGATTGAGAAGCATTTGCTTCGCTTAATGCTCGCTGGGCTCCACAAGCCCTGAGTAACGTCTCGCTCGGGTAGGTAGAAAAAACAGAGACAGGTTGATTGACCATAGAAGCAAAGGTGAAGTCAGGCACTAGTAACAGAACAAAAACGCACAAAGGTGTCAAAATTTTTGATACAGCGAACCGCTGTGACTTTAGGCTCCAAAATGCACAGGCCCGCTGGTAAATACTGGAAAAGGAAAACGCGTTTACATGAACGGGCATAATACTTAAGGCTACCTATTGCCGTTGAATGTGTGTCACTGTACTGGTTATTTCTCCGTCAGTCACCCGAGATTTTATCTCATCACCTACATTTACTTTATTCACGCTATTTATGGCTGCTTTGTTGGATAAAGTAATGCTGTAACCACGGGCGAGCGTTGAAAGAGGACTTACGGATTGTAAGAGGCTAACTTTACCACCAAGTTCATTTTTTTTGCTTCTAATGAGTGTATTCATGCTTGATAAGAGCTTGGTGCTAGCGTAATTCAGTTTGTCTTTTGCACGCGCCACGTTTGCTGATGGCGATTGTTTGTTTAGCCTGTAATCAAGACCTTGTAATCGCTTCTCTGCTTTTGCCAAGTCGTTTTGCATCTTATGCGCTAAACGAAGTTGTAGTCTGTCTAACGTTTGCCACTGCGATTGGATACGGCTTTGTGGATGCAACGCATTTAGCCGTTGTTTCTTTAAAACAAGCTGTTGTTTACTCGTTTGAAGGTACTGATGTATTGCCCTTGCTAAGCGTTGTTTTTGCTGACTTAGCGTTTGGTAAAGAGCGGCAGAATCCTGACTTAAGATTTCGGCAGCAGCAGATGGGGTAGGGGCGCGAACATCGGCGACGAAGTCACTAATGGTGAAGTCTACCTCATGGCCTACGGCGCTAACTATGGGAAGGGCACTTGCAGCGACTTCTCTTGCCAAGCTTTCATCATTAAAACACCACAAGTCTTCTAATGAACCTCCGCCTCGCGTAAGTAACAGCACATCCACTTCTGCGCGACGGTTAGCCGTTCTTAACGCATTAATTAACTGTAAAGGTGCGGTTTCACCCTGAACCATCGACGGATAAACAATGATTTCGGTTTGTGGGCTGCGTCGTTTTAATACACTCAATACATCATGAAGCGCTGCACCGCTTGATGAAGTTATTACGCCGATGCGATTAATACGTTCAGGTAGCGCACGCTTGATAGCAGTATCGAACAAGCCTTCATTGTTGAGTTTGAACTTTAGGGCTTCGAACGCTTGCTTAAGCGCACCTTCGCCATCGCTTTCCATGTGTTCGACAACCAGTTGATAGTCGCCGCGTGCTTCGTAAAGGCCAACCGACGCTCGCACTAAAATTTTGTCGCCTTCTTTAGGGCGAATGCGAACATTGCGGTTTGATCCCTTGAACATGGCCGCGCGAACTTGGGCTTTGTTGTCCTTCAGCGTGAAATACCAATGCCCTGATGCGGCTGCCACAAAGTTGGATATTTCAGCCGATAGCCAAATAAGGCCAATTTCGCCTTCCAGTACGGTTCTGGCTAAGCGATTTAGCTTGGTAACTGTTAAAATTTGTCGAGACGTAGATGGCGAATTTGTAAACATAAAAAAAATCACTGGGTTTAATACATTTAGAGTTTACCTGAAAACTAAAAAACACTACAATTGCGCCGCAATTAACCCTCAACTGAATAGGTGTTGTTGCATGCTACGTATCATCCAAGAAGCCCTGACGTTCGACGATGTGTTGCTGGTTCCCGGCCACTCGACCGTCCTCCCTCACACAGCCAACTTACAAACACGCCTTACGCGTGGCGTAACGTTAAATATTCCAATGGTGTCTGCTGCCATGGACACGGTTTCTGAAGCCCGTCTAGCTATTGCGCTAGCCCAAGAGGGTGGTATTGGTTTCATTCATAAAAACATGAAGCCCGAAGAGCAAGCCAAACACGTACGTGAAGTTAAGAAATACGAAAGTGGTGTGGTATCTGACCCGGTAACGGTTGAAGAGAATGCGACCATTGGTGAAGTTATCGCGCTTTCTAAGCGTCTTGGTTACTCTGGCTTCCCGGTGACTGACAAAGATAATAACCTAATTGGTATTGTGACAGGCCGCGATCTTCGCTTTGAAAAGCGTTTGAATTTGCCTATTAGAAACGTAATGACCGGTAAGGATGATCTGGTTACCGTTAAAGAAGGTGCAAGCTCTGATGTGGTGTTAGATCTTATGCACGAACACCGCATTGAGAAAATTCTTGTGGTCGACGACGCGTTTAAGCTTACAGGCCTGATCACTGTTAAAGACTTTCAGAAAGCAGAAAATAAGCCTAACGCATGTAAAGACTCGCTTGGTCGCCTACGTGTTGGTGCTGCGGTAAGCGTTGGACCAGGTACTGACGAACGTATTGCACTACTAGTAGATGCAGGCGTTGACGTTCTACTTATCGATACCTCTCACGGTCACTCGCAAGGTGTTATTGACCGCGTGAAAAAGGTACGTGCAGACTATCCAGATGTACAAATTATTGCGGGTAACGTTGCGACGGGCGATGGCGCGAAAGCACTTGCCGATGCCGGCGTAGATGCTGTTAAAGTGGGAATTGGCCCTGGTTCAATTTGTACTACCCGTATCGTAACCGGTTGCGGTGTGCCTCAAATTACTGCGGTATCAGATGCAGTAGAAGCGCTTAAAGATACTGACATTCCAGTAATCGCTGACGGCGGTATTCGTTTTTCGGGTGACATTGCTAAGGCGTTGGCTGCTGGCGCAAGCTGCGTAATGGTTGGCAGCATGCTAGCAGGTACTGAAGAAGCGCCAGGCGAAGTAGAACTTTTCCAAGGCCGTTATTACAAGTCATATCGCGGTATGGGTTCACTAGGCGCTATGGATCAAAGCCACGGTTCGTCAGACCGTTACTTCCAAGATTCTGATAACGCTGAGAAATTAGTACCAGAAGGTATTGAAGGCCGCGTAGCGTACAAAGGTCCAATTGCTAATATTATCCATCAGCAAATGGGCGGCTTGCGCTCAGCCATGGGCTTAACGGGCTGCGCAACGATTGAAGAGCTCAATACCAAGGCACAATTTGTGCGCGTAACTTCAGCCGGAATGGGCGAGAGCCACGTTCACGATGTAAGCATTACCAAAGAAGCGCCAAACTACCGTTTAGGTTAAGGCGACCGACGACTGCGAGGCTGGTACTACACCAGCCTTTGTTCTTTTATTTAACGGGTAAAAATAAAACATGACCACAAATATCCACGACCAACGCATACTTATTTTGGATTTTGGCTCGCAATACACGCAGTTGATAGCACGTCGTGTTCGCGAAATAGGCGTTTACTGTGAGCTTTGGGCTTGGGATGTGACCGAAGAGCAAATCCGCGAATTTAATCCTCAAGGGATTATTCTGTCAGGTGGCCCAGAGTCAGTAACCGAAGAAGGCTCGCCACGCGCGCCCGAGTACGTATTTGAAGCCGGCGTGCCTGTGCTAGGCGTGTGCTATGGCATGCAAACCATGGCACAACAGCTAGGTGGTGGCGTACTGGGTTCAGACAAGCGTGAATTTGGTTATGCGCAAGTAGAAGTAATAAAGCCAAGCCCGCTGCTAGATAAAATTGAAGATGCCATAGGCGATAACGGCGCGGCGCTGCTTGATGTATGGATGAGCCACGGCGATAAAGTGGCAGCTATTCCCGAAGGTTTTGAAACCATCGCGCAAACGGCTTCGTGCCCGCATGCGGCAATGTATAACGCAGAGAAGCAATTCTATGGCGTTCAGTTCCACCCTGAAGTGACTCACACTCGCCAAGGCATGCGTTTATTAACTCACTTTGTGATGGACATCTGTAAGTGTGAAAAGCTCTGGACAGCTGGCGCAATTATTGACGATGCCATTGAGCGTATAAAAGAGAAGGTGGGCGATGAAGAAGTTATTCTTGGCCTTTCAGGCGGCGTAGATTCTTCAGTAACAGCCATGCTGCTTCACCGCGCGATAGGTGACAAACTTACTTGTGTGTTTGTAGACAATGGCCTGCTTCGCTTAAATGAAGCTGATCAGGTAATGGAAATGTTTGGTGACCATTTTGGCCTTAACATTATCCGTGTAGACGCTGAAGAGCGTTTCCTTGATCGCCTAAAAGGCATTGAAGATCCTGAGCTCAAACGTAAAGCTATTGGTAATGAGTTCGTTCGTGTATTTGACGAGGAAGCGGGTAAGCGTGAAAACGCGAAGTGGTTAGCGCAAGGTACTATTTACCCAGACGTTATTGAATCAGCGGGTTCTGCAACGGGTAAAGCGCACGTAATTAAATCGCACCACAATGTGGGTGGTCTTCCAGAAGATATGGAGCTAGGTCTTGTTGAGCCACTGCGTGAACTCTTTAAAGACGAAGTACGCAAAATCGGCCTTGAGCTAGGTTTACCGTACGACATGCTTTACCGTCACCCGTTCCCTGGTCCAGGTCTAGGTGTTCGTGTACTTGGTGAAATTAAGAAAGAATATTGCGACTTACTACGTCGTGCTGACGCTATCTTCATTGAAGAGCTATATGCAGCTGACCTATACCAAAAAGTAAGCCAAGCTTTTACCGTATTCCTTCCAGTGCGCTCAGTTGGCGTAATGGGTGATGCGCGTAAATACGACTGGGTAGTAAGCCTTCGTGCAGTAGAAACCATCGATTTCATGACAGCTCACTGGGCACATTTACCCTACGACTTCCTAGGTAAAGTGTCGAATCGCATTATCAATGAAATTGACGGCATTAGCCGCGTAGTATACGACATTTCTGGTAAGCCACCTGCTACAATTGAGTGGGAATAGACGGGTGTAAATTTACCGAAATGAAAAGAGAGCCTTCGGGCTCTTTTTTTGTATCTACTTAAAAAAGAGCAAGTTAATAAGCCTGTTACTATAAGGGTGTATATTTTCGCATATATTGGTATGTTGATTCATACCAAATTTGTAACCATACCGTCATAAAAATATCATTTAATGGCGACGTCCTTCTTTAAATTTATACTAAAGGTTAAGCCGTGTTCAATTACACAAGCATCAGCCGTTTGGTGATGACGCCTGTTCTCGCCAGCTTTTTAATTCTTGTACTATTAAACGGTGCCTCAATTCTAAAGTCTTTCTCGTTACTTAATTCATTCGATGAGTTAGAAAACACCCTTGTTCAGTCAGAACGAGACGTCAATATCACGCTAAGTACTTTCAAAACTCAAGTGCAAGAGTGGAAGAACGTATTGTTGCGTGGCCACAAAAAAGACGACCGAGAAAAATACTGGGAGCGATTCAAGCAGAGAGAGGCCGACATCACTCGCCAGTTTGACCTGATGCTATCGAGTAGTGTGATAAGTGAAAGCGTGAAGTCAGATATCAGGCAATTTCAAAAAGCCCATGCAGTCATGGGCGAGAAATACCGTGAAGGATACGACGCATTTATTAACTCTGGGTTTGATCCAAAGGTTGGAGATAGCTTTGTTCGAGGTATTGATAGAGAGCCTGCTAAGCTCCTCTCAGGTATAGCGACGGAAATTGCAGCCGATTCAGCGAATGCGATTGCTGAACTTAAAGCCAATACGCGCACTATGCTCTGGATAATTCTACTGGCGGCTATTGCGCTCTCTGTGCTTTCTGTTGCTTATGTGATTGCTCGTTTACGCTCTCAGGTTATTAAACCAACGAAGCAGGTTGCGGCGTGTATATCCAACTTGGCTCATAGCCGTTACGACTACGCGTTAACGTATTCCAGCAACCATGAATTGGGCATGCTGGCTGAATCTGCCAGGGCATTACAAAACAAATTAAAAGATTCGGTTGCGCAGCTTCAACAAGCGGAGACCGAAATGGAGAAGGCGTTTGGCACCCTCGGTAACGTCAGCCAATCCATTATGGAAGGCGCCAATGGACAACGGGATGCGTCCCGCTCGCTTGATAGCAGTACGGATAAACTTAAAGAGATTGTGCAAAATTTAGTGGCAATCACCGACCAAGTTGCTGTGGCGACAAATAACTCAGAAAAGAACGTGGCAAGTTGTTATGCCACGTTTGAAAGCGCCAATGCAGGCTTTAAGCAACTAGCAAAAACGGTAACCGAATCAAGTAATATCGTGTCAGAACTGCAAAGCCGCAGTACCAATATTCTAAAAGTGGTAAATGTTATTAATGAAATTGCCGATCAGACTAACCTGCTGGCTCTAAACGCAGCAATTGAAGCTGCTAGGGCAGGTGAGCATGGCCGTGGTTTTGCTGTGGTAGCCGACGAGGTTCGAGCACTTGCAGCTAAAACACAGCAGTCGACCAAGGAAATTAACGACATTTTAAGTAGTTTTGAAGCTGAAGCAAAAGGCGCCGTTGCGGCGATGTCGTCAGGCAAGCAGCTGTCAGACACAAACGCAGCAGAAGCAGCGACAGCGCTTGAAACACTCAATAACGTGGTGAGGGATATTCAAGAAACGGCGAGCGTAGTTGTGGCGCTTAACGAAGCCGCAGATGAGCAAGAGGCTGTACTTCAGCAGGTGGAAACAATTATCAGTAATGTGGTCACATCATCTGAAAAATATCATCAACTTGCTCAGCGTGATGACATGTCACGCTCAATGAAAAGTATGTCTGAAAACGTTGAAAAGGTGGTGAACAGTTTGACCCGCTAACTGTGCTTTGTCAGTATAAACACGTTAAAAGGGAGTGTTTGAACAAAGTTCACGCTCCTTTTCTTTTATCTGTTATAGATGCGTGCGCCCTAAACCAGTATTGATAATAATGACAACACCACTCGTATTTCATCCTATTTACAGCCAGTTAGATCTTCCTGAGCGACACCGATTTCCTATCGAGAAGTACGTAGGTATTCGCGATGAATTGTTAAATCGTGGTGTGGAAGCATCGCGTTTTGTTACTCCATCACCGGTTGATCTTTCTTTTCTCACAGCCTATTACGATCCGGACTATGTTGATGCACTAAGTACTGGCGCATTAGATAAGAAAGCCATGCGCCGCATAGGCTTTCCCTGGTCGCAGCAGCTGATTGAGCGTACCCGTACTGCCGTCGCTGGGACCTGTTTAACAGCCAAGCTAGCGCTAGAGCATGGAAAAGCATTGAATTTAACGGGCGGGTATCATCACGCGTTTGCTGATTTTGGTTCAGGTTTTTGCTTGTTCAACGATTTATATTTGGCAGCGAAAACTATGCAGCAAACCCCGTCCGTTGAAAATGTGCTTATTGTCGATTTAGATGTGCATCAAGGCGATGGCACAGCAAAACTTGCCGAAAACGACCGTGATATTTTTACCTTATCTATTCATGGTGAAAAGAACTTTCCTCACAGAAAGCAGCGTTCCGATATTGATATAGGGCTCGATAAAGGCACCGAAGACGATGAGTATCTAACTACGCTAGAACAAGCGCTAACGATGGTAATGAGACAATTTCAGCCCGATGCCATCATCTATGACGCAGGCGTTGATGTGCATGTAAACGACGACCTTGGTCATCTGCATATTTCTACGCAAGGCGTGTACGAAAGAGATACGCAAGTCTTTGCGTTAGCCGAGCGTTTAGGCGTTCCGATTGCTGCGGTAATTGGTGGAGGCTACCAAAGAGATATTGCAGCGCTGGTAGAGGTGCATATTCAGCTTTATCGCGCGGCAGGCGTGATTGATTAACAAACAGTGATGTCTAAAGTGAAAAGAGCACGCCATACAAAAGCGGCTTGGCGTGCCCATCCTGTGTCTACGTGGTTATTTATTATAAAAATTGCAGCTGAAAACCGATACCAATACGTTCTTGTGAGCGGTTATAGTCGATAAGCGAATCGCCATAGCCATTGAAGTATTGAAGCAAGACTTCATAGCGGTCAGAGATGGGGTAGGTGAAGTCTAGCTGGATGCTGCCTCGGTTCTCATCTACGTCGAGGTTATTTCGTAAAAGTGCCAGTACTTTAAACGCGCCAATTTTTCTTCCATAACCAAGTTCCATTCTACCGTAATAGTCTTGTATATCAGGGTTATCATCGCCGGTAGGATCAAGCGGGTCTGTTTTTTCGTCTTCAGGAATACGGTACCACGTCTTTAGGTAGTAGATATCGTCATCGTCGCTAAAGACAATAGAGGCAAATATACGGTTCCAGCTTCGAGAGCGAAGTCCGCTTTGACCGTTAGACATATGATTGAAACCAACTTGAAAGGTGTTAAATTTGTAGCCAAGCACGGAATAATCGGCTGTTTCTTGCCAAAAGATTTCTGGTTCGTAATTGGTCTCGCGAAACGGCTTCGACGCTTCACTATTATAAAGCTGCCAGAAAGAGGTCAGCGTAAAGCCAAAGTAAACACCGTCGAATCCTGTATCTTCCAAATAAAGCGGCAGCTTTGCGCTTATCTGAAATTTGGCTTCTTTATTGTCTATGTTCTCGTTTGTGAGTTCTTCACTGGCTACAGAGCTTGGGTTGGAAACGTAAGTAATTGGAAGTAGATAGTTTTGTCTATGCTGAGTGATAGCAAACACATTATCCAGTGCTTCTTTATCGCCTTCTAACCGGTTATCCAGTGCACTTTCCGTGATGGTGTCACGTTTGATGATATCGATAACTTCAATACCGCTTTCATCCTGTGACGATGGATTTTTTTCATTTTCAACAGTGCGGTCTTGTTCACTATTTTCTAAAGATGACGCTTGTTCGCTTACCACTTCTTGTGATTGTTGAGCGCACACAGGCGTACAAGCAGCAAATGCTGCCAAAAATACAAAAGGCTTTATCACAGACACCTTTAATTCTCCGTAACGTGGGGTTGTTGTTATGCTTAACTGAAGTCCAGTGCTTGGCCTTCTGAAGATGCAAATACTTGTAGATTAGACTCTGCCACTGTGACGTATACATTACAATGGTTTACAACATCATCTATATCGTCATCAGTCCGTTCTGGATCATGACTATATAAAGCTAATTTTTTTGCGTTACATGCCATTGCTAGTTTTACCGCCTCTTCCGCGACCGAATGGCCCCATCCGTTCTTGGCTGGCATGTCAGACAACATATACTGCGCATCGTGTATTAGTAGATCGGCATTTTGTGCAAATTTTGCGAAATCGATAAAGTCTGTTTCTTTTTTGTAGGGGGGGTAAAGCTCGTTATCTGTTATGTAAGCCACCTTTGCGTCATCGGCTTCAATACAATAGGCACTGCCACGACCGGGGTGGTTCATGGCTAAGCGAGTAATGGTTGCGCTTCCTACTGAAAATCGGCTTGTAGACTTGGGAATATCGACAATAGAAATGTTAGCTTTCAGCGCACTTCGGGGGACTGGAAATAACGACCCTTCCATTTGCTTTAAAATTTGATCAGGTTCATCAAGGAGGGTTTGACCTGGGTATATGTTGATTTCGCGTGAAGCCTGATAGATAGGCGCAAAAAAAGGGAAGCCTTGAATATGATCCCAATGGTTGTGGCTCAACAGCAGATTAATGGGGGTATCTTTTTGAATAAGGCGCTCGCCAAGCACGCGAATCCCTGTGCCAGAGTCGAGGATGATATCGGTACCATCCTCAAGCTCAATGTGAACGCATGCAGTATTGCCACCATAGCGGACGTAAGCTGCTCCCGGGGTAGGGATTGACCCTCTTACGCCATAAAATGTTAACCGCATACGCCCTCTTTTCTAATCTAATCGGCGAGATCAGGCGCTAGAGTGCGGCTACAAAGCCCTTTGCTGCACTAATATCTAACAACTGCTTTTCACCAGTACGTCTATTCTTATACTCAACCTGTTGATTATCTAGGTTTCTTTCACCAATAACAATGCTGTGAGGTATGCCAATTAATTCCATATCATTGAACATGACACCCGGACGCTCTTTTCTGTCGTCAAACAACACTTCTACGCCAAGGGCAACAAGCTCTTCATAAAGCGCTTCCGCTGCTTCTTTAATACGATGAGACTTATGCATATTCATTGGTATTAATGCAATTTTAAACGGTGCAATAGGATCTGGCCACTTTATGCCAAATTTATCGTGGTTTTGCTCGATAGCTGCCGCAACAATTCGAGATACGCCTATACCGTAACAACCCATAGTTAAGGTTTGGTGCTTACCTGATTCGCTTAGTACGCCGCAGTTCATGGCCTCTGAATACTTGCTGCCAAGCTGGAAGATATGGCCCACTTCGATGCCGCGTTTAATATCTAGCGTGCCTTTCCCGTCAGGAGATGCATCGCCTGCTACAACGTTGCGAATATCAACGCCAGTAATATCTTCAGACCAGTTTACGTTAATATTTATCTTACCGCCTGCGCCTGCGCCTGTAGTGAAGTCAGCAAGGGCAGCTGCACTGGCGTCAATAAAAGCGGGTACAGGCAGGTTGGTTGCATCAGCAAACAATGGTGAAACGCCAAGAATATCTTTTGCTTGTTCAAATGATGCTTCAACAAGCGGGCTTGCAACGCCGTCTAACTTCTCTGCTTTTACATCATTAAGCTCATGATCAGCACGAAGTACAAGGGCTACCCATTTGTCAGAATCTACTTCTTCGCCTTTACTGTCTACTTCATTAGCGGCTTTCACTACTACGACTTTGACCGCGTTTGTCACTTCGGCTTCTACGCTTTTTAAGATGGCATTGAAATCTTTGCCTTTGGCATCTTTAGTCTCAACTGCAGCGCCCGATGCGACAGCTTTTTCAGGCGCAACAGCTTCAGCCATTTCAACATTGGCGGCGTAATCACTGTCGCTTGAGAAAGCGATATCGTCTTCACCTGAAGCGGCAAGTACGTGGAATTCGTGAGAGTGATTACCACCAATAGAGCCAGAGTCGGCAATGACTGCTCTGAAGTCTAAGCCCATACGCGAGAATATATTGCAGTAAGCGTCGTACATTTTTTGATACGTTTCTTCTAAACAGCTGTCTTCTAAGTGGAAGCTGTACGCATCTTTCATGGTAAATTCACGACCACGCATAATGCCGAAACGGGGGCGCACTTCGTCGCGGAATTTAGTCTGAATCTGGTATAGATTGAGCGGAAGCTGCTTATAGCTGCTAATTTCATTACGCACAAGCGCGGTAATAACTTCTTCGTGCGTTGGACCTAATACGAAATCTCGCTGGTGGCGGTCTTTAATACGAAGTAACTCTGGGCCGTACTCTTCCCATCGTCCAGATTCTTCCCACAAATCTGCGGGCTGAACAACGGGCATTAGCACTTCAATCGCGCCTGCTTTGTTCATTTCTTCACGAACAATATTGGCTACTTTATTAAGTACACGAAGACCAGATGGCAACCATGTGTATAGACCCGAGGCAAGCTTTCTGATCATACCAGCTCTTAGCATAAGCTGGTGGCTGATAACCTCTGCATCTGCAGGTGTTTCTTTCTGCGTGGCAAGCAAATATTGACTAGTGCGCATGTAAAGCAGGTATCCTGTTATAAATGTATTTATGACGGTTAGTGTGATGCTCTTTCGCAAACGGCAATTCGCAAAACAAAACATTGCGAAATGTTTGAACCGAGATAAGGTGTCACACGTTTGGGCGTATTCTAATTAACTGTGAGCTATTTCGCCACAGACTGTTAACACTAATAGTGTAATTATCCTAAATGAACCAGTTCGGTCACCTTAACGGCGGCATCTCTTATTTCAAACCCTACATCAATATCGTATAGCGTCACGCGGTAGGTTTTCTCATCATTTTCAATATGCTGTTTATAGGCTGGGCGAGGGTCTTGGGACAGTACCGCAGTCACCAAGGCAGAAAAACCACGGTGCTTTTTCTCTATTTCAGCAAGCGTGGGCTGGATTGTATCGGCGAATGATACGTCGCGATTGGGTATGGGGTTAATGTCATCAAGATTATCGCTGGCGCTAGGAACACTATCAGCGTACGCGATATAGGGCTTGATATCGACAAGTGGTGTGCCGTCGACTAAATCTACCCCTTCAACCACTAACTGTGTCTGTCCATTACTGCTAACCACACCTTTGTTTTTCACCACAGACATGCCAATCCCATTAGGTCGGTGGGTACTGCGACTTGCCAATACGCCCATAGTTGCATTACCACCTAGACGAGGGGCTTTTACCGTATTTTTCCAACCGCGTTCAATGTTCTGGTGAAAGATAAAAAGCAGCCACAGGTGACTGTAATTCTCTATCCCTTTAAGCAAATTGATATCGTTAAAGCCTTCTTCGAAGGTAATAACACCTTCGGCGTTAGCCAAGTTGGGCTGTCTTGGAATAGCAAACTTTTGCTTGAAAGGCGTAGCGACGGTCGCTATCGCCTCGAGAGAAAATGAATTGTGGGTATTCACGTTTTAGCCTTAACGAAGTCAAAAATGTGTAACGTTGTCATATTACTCACATAATTTGCAGGTAAAGTGACGTTTCAAGTGAAAGCTTGAGCCAAATAAACATCCTGCTTGTTATAAGGCGCTGCTTATTTGGGTTCCCTGGAGTAATCCAATACTTTGGGCCTGCTCGCAACACGAGCTTATTCTCTTTTTAGTGCGTGTTTTTTACATTGCACAAAAAAGTAAGCTTCCCGTGTTTTATCGAGCGGGCTTATCTTTTTTAAGCGTGTCTAATACGCCCTCAAAATAAGGGCACCCAAGCGTCCGTGCTTTTTCAATGTTATGACTGAATATCTTTTCGGCATCTTCTTCTTTCTTCATGTAGCGTGTGATATCAGCTTCACGAATCAAATGCAAAAGCGGGTAGGGTGAACGATTGGTATAGTTTTCAGCATCGTCTACGTCGCTACCGTCGAATACATAATTGGGGTGGAAGCTGGCAAGTTGGTAAGTGCCGCTGTATCCCCAGTCGTGCAGCATATTATCGCTAATAGCCAATACATCGAGATATTCGTTGAAATCAGCAAGGGTTGAATGCGTGAGTGCAATTAGTGTTGTAGCGGTGGTGTCGTTATCTTCTAAATGCCGCAACTCATCGTATAGCGATTGAACGACATTTCCCGCATCGCCCTCAATTACCACACACCGAATTTGATGAGGTGTTCTTACATAGCGCGCAAAGGGACAAAAGTTGTGTTTTATCACAATGTCGTCAACCCATTTAAGCGTTGCATCAATTACGTGCTGTTCCCATAAAGGAGATGTTGGTTCTGCCATAAAAGGTGTAGGTCAGTTTGAGTCTGTGTTCAACGTGAGGGGAGTATAAAACAAAAAGGCAGAAATTTAATTTCTGCCTAACATTTAGGTTGAACTATTTGTACTTTAAGAATGATATTTTACGTAAGCTTCCAGCGTATTCTCTATCAAACTGGCTACTGTCATCGGCCCAACTCCGCCTGGAACGGGGGTTATCCAGCCTGCGCGCTCTTTCGCTTTTTCGAAATCAACATCGCCAACAAGTGAACCATCATTAACGCGATTAATACCTACATCAATGACAATCGCGCCCTGTTTTACCCAGTCACCAGGAATAAAGTTCGGTTTACCTACCGCGACTACCAGTAGGTCTGCACGTTGAACGTGACTTTTAAGGTCCTGAGTGAACTTGTGACAGGTAGTAACGGTGCAGCCTGCTAAAAGCAGTTCCAGGCTCATAGGGCGCCCCACAATGTTCGACGCACCTACAATGACCGCGTCTAAACCTTTTACAGGGCGCTTGGTTGACTCTATCATGGTCATGATGCCTTTTGGCGTGCAGGGACGTAGTGCAGGAATACGCTGTGCAAGGCGGCCAATATTGTATGGATGAAATCCGTCGACATCTTTATGAGGGTGAATACGTTCAAGTACCTTTTCTGCATTTAACCCTGCAGGTAAAGGAAGCTGTACCAGAATTCCGTCTATCTCTTTATCTTCGTTTAGCTCGTCCACTAAATTTAGCAAGGTCTCTTCTGTAGTATCAGAAGGAAGGTCGAAAGAGCGAGAAACAAACCCCACTTCTTCGCACGCTTTACGTTTATTGGAAACATAAACTTGAGAAGCTGCATCACTGCCAACAAGGACAACGGCTAGGCCTGGTTGTCTTTTGCCTGCTTGCGTAAGCGATTCAACATAGGAGGTTACGTGTTGGCGAACTTGTTTGGCAATTAGTTTGCCGTCAATAAGATGGGCGGTCATAGTCTTGTACGATTCTTATATGGTTGGGGGTCAACAAGTGCCCTATATTGTTTCATAAAATAGGACTAATACTCTAGTAGTTATTACTCTGCAATTATTCGCCGCAAGTATTCCACGTAAACGACCGTTAATAGAAAGCCTGATGCTTACCTTTAAAAGAAGCGTAAACCTAGGCTAAAAGCAGGTAAATACAAGGCTAATTGTTCAAAAAAACGTGAGAATGGATGCTTTGTGAGCGGTTGATGATTTTATTTAAAAAAGTGTTTGACGAGGTGGGGGGATGTCAGTAATATTCGCACCCCGTAACGGCACAGAGGCTAACGCTTTAAGGTCGGTACGATAGTCGGTGAGTGGCGCAGCTTGGTAGCGCACTTGTTTTGGGTACAAGGGGTCGCAGGTTCAAATCCTGTCTCACCGACCACTTTTTGCAGCGAAGATTCGCCAAGCGCCCGTAGCTCAGCTGGATAGAGCAACGGCCTTCTAAGCCGTGGGTCGCAGGTTCGAATCCTGCCGGGCGCGCCATGCGAGTCAGGTAGGTCCTGATAGCAAGGCTGAATTTTCGTATTTACACTGCTAAAATAAAGCGTGTAAATGGCAAACACACCCTATGGTGGGCGTAGCTCAGTTGGTAGAGCCCCGGATTGTGATTCCGGTTGTCGTGGGTTCAAGTCCCATCGTCCACCCCACTTTTTCGCGGAAGTGGTGGAATTGGTAGACACGCTGGATTTAGGTTCCAGTGCTTCACGGCGTGAGAGTTCAAGTCTCTCCTTCCGCACCATATTTTCAAGCTTTATCAAAAGCTTAATGTAAGCATTCCAGTCGGTGAGTGGCGCAGCTTGGTAGCGCACTTGTTTTGGGTACAAGGGGTCGCAGGTTCAAATCCTGTCTCACCGACCATTTATGCTTTCTTCGATTCAGTAAATACTTCTAGCTAAGAGTGATAAATCATCTGTGGGCTAGGGTATGAGTCGACTTTAACTATCGAGTAGCTATGTAAGATCCTGACAGCTCGGTAGGCGCTTATGTGTTTATCAATTCACACATAAGACTGAACAGGATTACTGTGGTGGGCGTAGCTCAGTTGGTAGAGCCCCGGATTGTGATTCCGGTTGTCGTGGGTTCAAGTCCCATCGTCCACCCCACTTTTTCGCGGAAGTGGTGGAATTGGTAGACACGCTGGATTTAGGTTCCAGTGCTTCACGGCGTGAGAGTTCAAGTCTCTCCTTCCGCACCATATTTAAAGCTCTCGCAGGGCTTTTCAAAAAGATATATCTGTCGGTGAGTGGCGCAGCTTGGTAGCGCACTTGTTTTGGGTACAAGGGGTCGCAGGTTCAAATCCTGTCTCACCGACCATTATCTTTCTCTCTTCTCTATTCATTGCTCAATAAATTCGCATAAATTCCGTATTTTTCGCTATTTAGGCTATTAGTTTCGCTATTTGGTCAAAATGCGTTCAAATGGTTGTTACAAACTTGTGTTTGCCTCTCGACTCTTGTGGTATGCGGCTGTATACTACCGCGTCTTTTTTTAACCAGTACGTTTGTTTCAGGTTGGCTTTTTGACACAATTTCGTGTCCTAACTTTGATTTTATAAACGTCGAATAACGACCTCTACCCCGGAGTGATATGCAACTCTTGCATGACGGGAGAGGGGATTGAGAACAAAACGCCTGTAAAGGCGTATAGTTGAGGTAACATAATGCAAGTTTCAGTCGAGACGACCCAGGGTTTAGAACGCCGTCTTACTATCACCGTTCCAGCTGACACGGTTGATTCAGCAGTTAAGTCACGTCTACAGCAATTGGCGAAAACACAACGCATCAACGGCTTCCGTCCAGGTAAAGTTCCTGTAAACGTAATCAAAAAGCGTTTCGGCCAAGCTGTTCGCCAAGAAGTTGCTGGCGATGTTATGCAGCAAAACTTCTACCAAGCAGTGATTCAAGAAAAAATTCAGCCTGCTGGTATGCCGAAGTTTGAACTGACTAAAGACGAAGACGGTCAGGACCTAGAATTCACAGCATCTTTCGAAGTTTACCCAGAAGTAGAAGTGAAAGGTGTTAGCGATATCGAAATCGAAAAGCCAGTAGTAGAAATTACTGACGAAGATCTAGATAACATGATGGAAACACTTCAGAAGCAGCACGCAACTTGGAAAGAAGTTAAGCGTAAAGCGAAGAAAGACGACAAAGTTATCATCGACTTCGTTGGTTCTATCGACGGTGAAGAGTTTGAAGGTGGTAAAGCAGAAGACTTCGCTCTTGAGCTAGGTAAAGATCGCATGATCCCTGGTTTCGAAAAGCCACTTGTTGGCGCGAAAGCGGGTGAAGAAGTGACTATCGAAGTAACTTTCCCTGAAGACTACCACGCAGAAAACCTAAAAGGTAAAGATGCGGTTTTCCAAACTACCGTTAAGAAAGTAGAAGGCCTAAACCTTCCAAAAGTTGACGAAGAGTTTGCTAAACTATTCGGTGTTGAAGAAGGCGGTGTTGACGCACTTAAAGCAGAAGTTCGTAAGAACATGCAGCGTGAACTAAACCAGACGCTAAAAGCGCAAGTTAAAGAAGACGTTATTGCTAAGCTAGTTGAAGCTAACGAGATTGATATTCCTCAAGCGCTTATCGATCAAGAAGTGAATGCACTTCGCGAGCAAGCTAAGCAACGTTTCAGCCAGCAAGGCGGTGGTCAGAACCTTCCGGACCTACCAGCTGAATTGTTTACTGACAACGCTAAACGTCGCGTATCTATTGGTCTTCTTCTAGGTGAAGTGATCAAGCAGAACGAACTTAAAGCAGACGAAGCTAAAGTTAACGAGATGATCGAAACTGCTGCTTCAGCGTATGAAGATCCGCAAGAAGTTGTTGATTACTACAACAACAACCAAGAGCTTATGCAACAAATGCAGAACGTTGCACTAGAAGAACAAGCTATTGAGTGGGTTCTTGAGCAAGCAAAAGTTACCGAAGTAACTAAAGCTTTTGACGAGGTTATGAACAAACAGGCGTAATTTTTTACTGTCTGATTGACATTACTTGTCAGCAACTGCTTAAATGCTCGGAGCCTTCCGAGCATTTTTGTTTTTAACGCTAGATAATCAAGGTAGCTATGACTAATACCCCGTTTGACCCAATGAATGCACTTGTTCCTATGGTTGTTGAGCAAACCTCTAAAGGTGAGCGCTCATACGACATTTATTCTCGCCTATTGAAAGAAAACGTAATTTTCTTGGTAGGACAAGTTGAAGATCACATGGCCAACCTCATCGTTGCTCAAATGTTGTTCTTAGAAGCTGAAAACCCAGAGAAAGATATTTTCTTATACATTAACTCACCAGGCGGTTCGGTAACTGCTGGCATGGCAATTTACGATACGATGAAGTTTATCAAGCCAGACGTGAGTACAGTATGTATGGGCCAAGCTGCAAGCATGGGCGCATTTCTACTATCTGCAGGAGCAAAAGGTAAGCGCTACTGTCTACCTAACTCGCGCGTAATGATTCACCAACCGCTTGGTGGCTTCCAAGGTCAGGCATCTGATTTTGAAATACACGCGAAAGAAATTCTGTCTATTAAAGAGAAATTGAATCGCCTTATGGCGGACCATACTGGTCAAGACTATGAAAAAGTCGCGCGTGACACAGACCGTGATAACTTCTTGAGTGCAACTGAGGCAAAAGAATATGGCCTTGTTGACCAAGTTTTAGCAAATCGATCTGACGTAGCCGCAACTAAGTAGTATAGTTATAGTAGACCTGAGCCAGTGCATAGCACGTTTTGGTTTTCGGCTCAGGCAAGGCAGAGGCAAAAGTAATGAGTGATAAGCAAAGCGGTGACGGTGATAATAAGCTACTGTACTGTTCGTTTTGTGGCAAAAGCCAACACGAAGTAAGAAAGTTAATAGCAGGCCCGTCGGTATTCATTTGCGACGAGTGTGTTGAGTTATGTAACGATATCATTCGCGAAGAAATTAAGGAAATCGCGCCTAAGCAAAAGCAGGACGCTTTACCTAAACCAAGTGAAATTCATGCTCACCTAGACGATTACGTTATCGGGCAAGAACATGCAAAGAAGGTATTATCAGTAGCGGTATATAACCACTACAAGCGCTTGCGCAATGGCGACGTTCACGAAGGCGTAGAACTTGGCAAAAGTAATATTTTGCTAATAGGACCTACCGGTAGTGGTAAAACGCTGCTAGCGGAAACCCTAGCGCGCCTGCTTGATGTTCCGTTCACCATGGCTGACGCAACCACGCTAACTGAAGCTGGCTACGTGGGCGAAGACGTTGAGAACATCATCCAGAAGTTACTGCAGAAGTGCGACTACGACGTAGAGAAAGCGCAGCGCGGAATTGTTTACATCGATGAAATTGATAAGATTTCTCGTAAGTCAGACAACCCATCTATCACTCGTGACGTTTCGGGTGAAGGTGTACAGCAGGCGCTTCTAAAGCTGATTGAGGGTACGGTTGCGTCTGTTCCTCCGCAAGGTGGACGTAAGCACCCACAGCAGGAATTCCTGCAGGTTGATACCTCTAAGATATTGTTCATCTGTGGTGGTGCGTTTGCTGGTCTTGATAAAGTTATTGAGCAACGCGCACAAAAAGACACGGGTATTGGATTTGGTGCTACGGTTAAGTCGAAAGACAACAGCAAACAAATCAGTGAACTGTTTAAGCAAGTTGAGCCTGAAGACTTAGTGAAATATGGGTTGATTCCAGAGTTCATTGGACGTCTACCGGTAGTAACAAGCCTTGAAGAGTTGAATGAAGAAGCACTAATTCAAATTCTACGCGAGCCTAAGAATGCAATCACCAAGCAATATGGTGCATTGTTCTCGATGGAAGATGTAGAGCTAGAGTTCCGTGACGATGCACTTAATGCTATTGCTAAAAAGGCAATGGATCGTAAGACAGGCGCACGTGGTCTTCGCTCAATCGTTGAAGCGGTTTTGCTTGATACTATGTACGACCTTCCTTCAATGGAAGACGTGAGCAAAGTGGTTATAGATGAAACCGTTATTCGCGGTGAATCAAAGCCTATTTTGATTTACGACAGCAACGAAAAGAAAGCCGCCTCTGAATAGATGCTGGTTTTGTGAAAAAAGGCCCTTCAGGGCCTTTTTTTGTTTTTAACAGCCAAGGTTTCAGATCTCGCTGTCTAATCTGATCTACGTTTAACCAAAGGGTATACCTTGAAAGTGGGTGATATTTGAGCGGTTAAAACAAATCTCGCTATCCTCTCTACTAGATTTTTGAGTTTAGTATTGCCATTCGAGGCAAAATCGATAATGGTTATACTAAGGTCAACAGGCCCTAGAGCAGGGAAGGTAAGGTTAAGGAATTAACGCACTTTAATAAGTTTCGATTGAACTTTGCTCTTGCATCCCCATATAAAAATGACATTTCAAACTAATTGAGAACAAGTATGACAGTTGAGCGTGAAAATCGCATTGAAATTCCTGTGCTTGCCTTGCGGGACGTGGTTGTTTACCCGCATATGGTCATACCCCTATTTGTTGGGCGTGAGAAATCAATTCGTTGTCTAGAAGCGGCAATGGATAATGACAAACAAATTTTTCTAGTAGCACAAAAAGACGCTGGCGTAGATGAGCCTGAAGCGGACGACATCTATACCGTCGGTACTATTGCTACTATCCTACAACTTCTAAAGCTACCCGACGGTACGGTTAAAGTGCTGGTAGAAGGTAGTGTACGCGGTGAAATTGAAAGCTATAAGCAGTCAGAGCCGTTCTTTGTTGCTAATGTAGACAAACTAACTGATGAAGAGATTGATGAGAGCGAACAAGAAGTGCTTATTCGCTCTGCGGTTTCTCAGTTTGAAGGCTACGTAAAGCTAAACAAAAAAATTCCACCAGAAGTACTCACATCACTAAATGGCATTGAAGATGCGCCTCGTTTAGCCGACACCATGGCTGCACATATGCCTCTTAAGCTTACTGAAAAGCAAAAAGTGTTAGAGATGCAGGGCGTCAATGAGCGTCTTGAATATCTGATGGCGCTGATGGAAGGCGAAATTGATTTGCTGCAGGTCGAAAAGAAAATTCGTACCCGCGTTAAAAAGCAAATGGAAAAGAGCCAGCGCGAGTACTACTTGAATGAGCAGATGAAGGCTATTCAGAAAGAGTTGGGTGAACTGGATGACGCACCTGACGAATTTGAAGCGTTATCTAAAAAGATAGCCGACGCTAAAATGCCTAAAGAAGCGGAAGATAAAGCGAAAGCTGAACTTCAAAAGCTTAAGATGATGTCACCAATGTCTGCAGAAGCTACCGTGCTTCGAAGCTACATTGAATGGCTGACTAACGTGCCGTGGAACAAGCGCTCGCCGGTGAAGAAAGATCTTTCCCGCGCAGAAGGTGTGCTTAACGAAGACCACTACGGCCTTGAGAAAGTGAAAGAGCGCATTCTTGAGTATTTAGCCGTTCAGCAGCGTGTTAAGAAGCTAAAAGGCCCAATTCTGTGTCTTGTTGGCCCTCCAGGTGTAGGTAAAACTTCACTAGGCCAGTCGATTGCTAAAGCGACAGGTCGCAAATATGTGCGTATGGCACTAGGTGGCGTGCGTGACGAAGCTGAAATCCGTGGTCACCGTCGTACTTACATTGGTTCATTGCCAGGTAAGCTAGTTCAAAAAATGGCGAAAGTAGGGGTTAAAAACCCGCTCTTCCTACTTGATGAAATCGATAAGATGTCATCAGATATGCGAGGCGACCCTGCGTCAGCGCTGCTTGAAGTACTAGATCCAGAGCAAAACAATAGCTTTAGTGATCATTATCTGGAAGTCGACTACGACCTGTCAGACGTTATGTTCGTAGCCACCTCTAACAGCATGAATATTCCAGGTCCATTACTTGACCGTATGGAAGTGATTCGCCTATCTGGCTACACAGAAGATGAAAAACTCAACATTGCAAAGAACCATTTAATTGGTAAGCAAATGGAACGCAATGGGCTTAAAGCGAAGGAGTTGGAAATTACCGATTCTGCCGTTATCGGTATGATTCGATACTATACCCGTGAAGCCGGGGTTCGTAGCTTAGAGCGCGAAGTGTCGAAAGTATGCCGTAAAGCCGTGAAAGATATTTTGCTTAAGAAAAGCAAAGACAAAGTAGTCGTAACACAGGATAACCTTAAGGACTATCTAGGCGTTCAACGCTTTGACTACGGTAAAGCGGACAAAGACAATCAAATTGGCCAAGTTACAGGACTTGCTTGGACGCAGGTAGGTGGTGACTTACTGACCATTGAAACAACGTCGGTTCCGGGCAAAGGCAAAATGACATCAACGGGTTCGTTAGGTGATGTCATGCAAGAGTCTATTAAGGCTGCTATGACGGTGGTAAGAAGTCGTGCAGAAAAGCTTCGCATAAACGATGACTTCTACGAGAAACGTGATATTCACGTGCACGTACCTGAAGGTGCTACGCCGAAAGATGGCCCTAGCGCAGGTATTGCTATGTGTACTGCACTTGTCTCGTCACTTACGGGTAACCCTGTGAAGTGCGATGTAGCCATGACCGGTGAAATCACCCTACGTGGTGAGGTGCTTGCTATTGGTGGACTTAAAGAAAAACTATTAGCTGCGCATCGCGGCGGCATTAAAACTGTCGTTATTCCAAAAGATAACGAGCGTGATTTGGAAGAAATTCCAGACAACGTGAAGAAAGATTTATCAATCCATCCGGTTAAGTGGATTGATGAAGTTCTTGATATTGCACTGCAGGAACCTGTAGAAAGCGTCAAGGTGGTTAAAAAATAACTTAATCGACTGGCTACAATCCTTTGTTTTTAAAGGCGTGTAGCCGTTTTTTTGCTATAAAATTGCAATAATTGAACAAAAAATGTGCATTGAGCGAAAGAAAACCTGATTTTTTTAAAATTAGGGCTTTCAAGTCGCAAAAGTTGTGTTACCTTTAAATGGTATTCGCTTGAAGCCTTGCCACAAAAGGGATTGCAGCGATTCATTTAAAAAGTTAATTATTTGTGACTGAAGCTTGATGTTAATGATCAAGCTTGCTATAACGTCCAAGCAAAATCGTTTTGGATAAACAGTATAATAACAATCGAAGGGGATCTAATTGTGAACAAGTCTCAACTTATCGACCAAATCGCAGCTGGTGCAGACATTTCTAAAGCAGCTGCTGGCCGTGCTCTTGACGCATTCACTGACTCAGTAACTGCGGCGCTTAAAGACGGCGACCAAGTTGCACTAGTAGGCTTTGGTACTTTCTCAGTTCGCGAACGTTCAGCTCGCAGTGGCCGTAACCCACAAACTGGTGAGACTATTCAGATTTCAGCAGCGAAAGTTCCATCTTTCAAAGCTGGTAAAGCACTGAAAGACGCTTGTAACTAAGCACAAAAATTTTAGAAAAAGGCGATGGCTAGTCCATCGCCTTTTTTATTTCTAAAACAAAGAATTCAATATTGGGGTCAGAGTAATGACTCTGCCCCCAATATTTTAAGGGTAGAAATAACCCTTCGAGGTTTGGTGAGTTTTATACATATCCTCGCAATGCACGAACTTAACGAAAGACAGTACAAATAGTGTGTTTTGGTCGTTTATATTCGGCAGCATTGGGTTATAATCAGCGCTTATTTTATCTCGCACTCACGGATTTGTGATGGTTTGAGGTAACTGTAGTAAGCAACGGAGTTGAAGAACAATCATGCTAGAAAGAATCAGAGAAGGTTCTCAAGGCCCATGGGCGATGGCGATTATCGCGCTTATCGTTTTAAGTTTCGTATTCGCAGGTGTAGGTAGCTACCTAACATCATCAGGTACTACTGCAGTAGCTACTGTTAATGGCGAAGAAATTTCGGCACAAGAACTAGAGCGTGCATATCAGAATCAGCGTGCACAAATGGAGTCACAATACGGCGAAAGCATCGCACAGCTTTTCTCTAGTGAGCAATACCTCGCAGATTTCAGAAGAAATGTACTGGACAGACTTATTGCTGAAAAACTAATTCAGCAACAAGCGACGGACATGGGATTGCGCGTAAGTGATAAACAAATTCGCGAAACCATAACACAAATGCCTGAGTTCCAGTTTGGTGGTCAGTTCGATAACGAACGTTTCCAAGCCATTCTTCGTCAAAACGGCTTCCAAGCGGCCGATTTCCGCGATTATCTGCGCGTTCAAATGACACAAAACCAGTTGGCTGCAGCGCTAACGAATTCTTCATTTGCGTTGGACGGTGAAGTACAGCAAGCGAATGCGCTACAGCGCCAAACTCGTGATGCGAAATACGTGCTAGTGAGCTCTGATGAATTTGCCGGCTCAATTGAAGTGACAGATGCGGATGTTGAAGCTTTTTATAATAACAACATCGCCTCTTTCGATACTGACGAGCAGGTTAAACTTGCTTACGTTAAGTTAAGTGTCGATGACTTGAAAGATCGCGTTTCGGTTGATGAAGAAGCGGTTCGCACGTACTACGAAAATAACCTGGGAAGCTACGGCAAAGAAGAAGAGCGACGTGTTTCTCATATTCTTATCGAAGCGGGCGATGATGCCGATGCAGCGAAAGCAAAAGCAGAATCATTAAAAGCAGAACTCGACAACGGTGCAGATTTTGCGGCTCTTGCAGAAGCAAATTCTGATGACACATTCTCTGCCGAAAACGGTGGTGACCTAGACTTCATTACGCCAGAAATGATGGACCCAGCGTTTGATGAAGCAGCTTTTGCTTTACAAAATGTTGGCGATGTATCCGACGTAGTTGAAACCGAGTTTGGTTTTCACATCATCAAGTTGACAGACTTAAAAGAAGCACAAGTTAAATCTTTCGATGAAGTAGCGGGTGAGATTCGCGATACGCTTCTTTATGACGCAGCTATGGAAAAGTACTTTGAGCTTCAAAATACGTTAGCTGAAATTGCGTTTGAAGTACCTGATACGCTAGAAGATGCAGCGAATGCGGTTGATTTGCCTGTGCAAGAGTCAGTGGTATTTAGTCGCAACACCGCACCTGCTGATCTAAGCTTCCCTGGTTTACTGGACGTTGCTTTCTCTTCTGAACTTATTGATGAAGGGCTTAATAGCGATATTATAGAACTAGACGACGAAACCGTTGTTGTTGCGCGTGTTATTGAGCATCAGCCTCAGCGTACTCAATCTCTTGAAGAAGTACGCGAAGGCATCGAAGCCTCTGTTAAGGCTGAAAAGTCAAAAGAAGCTGCAGAAGCTTGGGCGTTTGATATCGCACAAAAAGTGCGTGCTGGAGAAAGCGTTGAAAGCGAGCTAGCTGAAAAGTCTGTGTCTTGGGAGGCAGCAGCTGCTGTTCCGAGAGCGGGCGGTACACTTGCACGTGCACTCGTTGACACGCTTTTCTCTCTTGCCCTTGAAGGCGAAGATAAAGTTGATGTTGCGACAACGGTAAACGGTGACGTTGCTGTTGTTATGCTTGAAAACGTTAACGCAGCACCAGAGCTTGAGAATGAGTTGGGTGAAAGCCTGAAGCAGCGCCTTGCTCAGGTACAAGGCCAGCGCGTTTATCAACAATATATTGAAGCGCTTCGCGCAAATGCAGAAGTGACTATCTCACAGACGCTATAAGCACTGCTGCATAAAAGCTGTCGCTGCGACTAACAGTGACACCGGTAAATACTAAAAAGCCAGCTTCTTTCATAGATGCTGGCTTTTTTTTACAACACAGTGATTGGGTGTTTGTTTGAAGTGCGTTAGTTCGTTAAGAACAGCATCAGTGTATAAAATGCCGCAATAACACCAGATAATACGAATATGTACAGAAACCCTTGCTTGCCTTGCTCCAGAGTGTATTTATTGGCTTGTAAATAGCCAAACCAGAGTAGTGACAAAATAAGGGGTATTAAAACAATGATTTTTAACACAGTAATGCCTTTCTTTAAGTTATGTTCTAGTTATAACAACGCGCGTTGATTTAGACAAATCTTAACGAGCCAGTCCTAGTCGCCAACTCACCCATTGTCGCCTTCCTTGTTGTCATCCTTTATTATTTTTAGCTTTAGTTTACTTTGTCCGCTGTCATGGCATTGTCGTAAATCTGTTATTGCCGTGTCACTTTACATTTGTGTAATAGACCCACGTTTCATAAAGGTTTCTTATGCATGTCAATTCAGCCTTTACCTTCCATAGCGCCAGCTCGCAGTATTTATTTTGCCGAAGTGCTTATGGCAAGAGCGTCGATTACCCCACAGGACGCTGGTTGCCAAAGTTACCTGATATACAAGCTCGAAAAGCTCGGTTTCTTTTGTGAAAAATACACAATTAATGGTGTGAGCAACCTCATCGCCAGGTGGGGGCAGGGCCCGAATCACTTTGCATTTAGCGGCCATACCGATGTAGTGCCCCCAGGTCCTCTTGATAAGTGGAAGTCACCGCCTTTTAGTCCCGTAATTAGCAAAAATAAATTATATGGACGTGGCGCTGCCGATATGAAAACAGGCATCGCAGCCATGCTAGCGGCCACAGAGCGAACCATTGCCTCGTTAGATAAGGAAAAGGTGTCTTTCTGGTGGCTAATCACCAGTGATGAAGAAGGGGAGGCGGAGTGGGGCTCTAAATGGATAGCTGAGTATTTGGCATCTAAAAATGTCCAGCTTGATATGTGCCTAGTCGGTGAACCTTCTGCATCTGCATCAACCGGCGATACGATTAAGATTGGACGCAGAGGCTCACTTTCCGGCACTATCCATATTGCAGGAAAACAAGGTCACGTGGCTTATCCAAAGACAGCGGTAAATGCTATCCACAAAGCGAGTAACGTGATTAATGCGCTAACACAGCACCCATTTGACAAGGGGAGTGATGATTTCCCTGGTACTTCGCTTCAAATAACACATATGGACACGGGAGGCTTCACTGATAACGTAGTGCCTAGTGCTGTTCGTATAGAGTTTAATGTCAGATATTCGTGGCAGTTTAATCAAAACAGTTTATCGGTATTGCTGCGCAGTATTATCAATAGCATTGATACAGAAGCCGAAGTTAGCTTTTCAAGACCCTGTGAAGCTTACTTGAGCAAGCCTAACAGTAACGCGGAGCACTGCTTAATTGCCTGCGTAGAAAAAGCGATAAAGTGCGCTACAGGGCGTTACCCTGTTATCAGTACATCTGGTGGTACTTCTGACGGGCGTTTTTTTGCTAGTGAGCACACACAAGTGGTTGAAGTGGGTGTGCCAAACACCACCATTCACCAAATAAACGAACACATTCATGTGTCTGATTTGCTCACTCTTGAAGATATTTATACCGACATTCTTAAGTATGTTGGCGAGCGATAGCGACTTCTGAAATTTTCAGTAAAGCGGAAGGCCGTAGAATGAGAAAGGGAGCGTTTGTCAGAAGCTCCCTCTTCGCTTAGGCTGTGGCTTTAAGCTGAATATCGGTTAGATAGCGTTTGCGCTTTTTCTCAGTAAGTGTTTGCATATCAACCACCACCAGTCCGTCGATACAGTCGTTAAAATCTGGGTCGACATTAAAGCCTAAAAATGCCACCCCGCCGTCTTTAGCCACTTCAGAATACTGCTTATACAGCGTTGGTACGTTTACGCCCATGTTAGCCAGTAAATGCTTTAGCTGCGTAAATTCTGCCTTGTAATCGTTACCTGTAAATTGATGTAACGCGTCGTTCGCCATTTGATAAGGTCGCTTGCAGGTCGCTTCGCCAAACTTGGCAGGGAAGTACGTGGAATAGAATTGTACCAATAAATCTTTAGCGGGTTCAGGGTAGGCATTACTGAGTGACACCGCACCAAACAGATAGCGATACTTTGGGTAGCGGCTTAAAAATGCCCCGATACCAAACCACAAATAATCTAAACTACGCTTTCCCCAATAGCGAGGCTGGACAAAGCTTCGCCCTAGCTCTAAGCCTTCTTTGAAGAGTTTATCGTTGTCCTTACCGTAATTAAACAAGGTCGCAGAGTAGAGCCCGGTAGGGTGGTCTGGCGCTGTCAAAAGCTCAGCATCGCCAAAGCGGTAGGCACCCACAATTTCTAAATCGTTGTCATCCCAAAGTACAAGGTGATAATAGTGGGAGTCGTACTGATCGATGTCTCTACGCTTGTTAGTACCTTCGCCCACGGCTCGAAACGCCACTTCGCGCAGGCGGCCAATCTCTCGCATAATCGGTGAACAGCTTTTGTGTTGGTATAGGTAAATAGATTTTCCGTCGCCAGTTTCACCTAAATGTTCGCAGTCTCGCATAGCGCGGGCCAGTTCTTTTCTGTCTTCTGGCATGGCAATGGAAGTCTGGGTTTCAAATACGCCTTTCTTGTTACTGCCAATGCGATACAAGTGGCGCTTAAACAGCTTTACCTGCTCTTTTAACGGTATGTTGGTTTGCTGGTACGCTTCAAATGGAATAAGTTCGCCAATGCGCATAGGTAAATGCTTCTTACGCTGTTTGAACATCTCTTTGACGAGCAGCGCGGTGGCTAATGGCTTGTACACCATGGACACGCCGTAAAAAAGCGGGCTATTTTTCGCGTCTATATAAACCGGCAATATCGGTGCTTTTGCTTGCTTTGCAATGCGTAAAAAACCTGTGTGCCATCTGGTGTCGCGAACACCTTGTGGGCGTAATCGAGAAACTTCACCGGCAGGAAAAATCAGTATGGCGCCGTCGCTGTTAAGGTGTTTTTGAATTGCCGATAAATGCTGTTTTGGTGTGCCTCCCTGCATATTGTTTACAGGTAACAGCATATCGTGAAGCGGTTCAATGGCCATAAGCATTTCATTGGCGACCACTTTCAAGTCGTGACGTACTTCACTAACCAGCTTTATAAGCGCAAGTGCGTCGAGTGAGCCAATCGGATGGTTAGCAATAATCACCACTCTACCTTCACTTGGAATGCGCTCTTTTTCTACATCGCGCGTGGAGTAGCTGATATTAAAATATTCCAGCACTTGCTCTACGAAATCGATATCTTCGTAATGCGGATAGGCTTCACCAAATTCAGTAATTTCACGTTCGTGAAGAAGGTGCCTTAAGACGAATGACAGCGACTTAAATAGAATGGGGTTATTTGCTACTTGAGGGTAATGCTTGTTCAGTACGTCGTTTACAGTAAACATAGAACCTGTTTCTCTTCCGGTTTTGGCGAACAATAGCAGGGCAATGTGACGCTTTTCACACAGTTTCATGGCAGTTATTTGACAGTGTTAAAAAGTTGTAACTATGACCTGTTAACCTATGATATGAGGCACAGGTCAGCAGGCCCTAACCTTGATGGATGGGTTTGGAATTCACCTGTTGGTTGGAGAATAGAAAAAGTCAGGGGCCGTTACAGCCCCATTTGTGTAATGCCAGCTATGCTGCTTCTGAGCGAGAGGTTTTGGTCGTAATAGACGTTACGGTGGCTGACTCTAATGAATCAAGGTAACGAATAAGAGATAAGCTACCGTTCACGTCTTCTGACAGTGCACTGCAGTTTTCTATCCAGTCCCCATCATTAATGTAGTGAATGCCGTTTTCAAAGCTGCTTTCAGGGTGATGAATATGGCCACACACAACACCGTCGAGCCCCATTTCATCGGCGCGCCTGCAGCATGCTTCTCGATAACGGGAGATGGCTTCATTCGCTCCCTTAATGTGTTTTTTAATATAGCCCGCAAGTGACCAGTATTCTCGCTTGCGCCATGCGCGTAGGCGATTAAACTCTCTATTTAGAAAAAGCAAAAGGTCGTAACCTTTATCACCAATCCACGCATGGAATTTGCCCATAGTTACATCGCCATCGAACTGATCGCCATGCAAGACTAAATAACGCTTCCCTTGTGCTGTGGTGTGAACCAACTCTCGCTCTATTTCTATATCACCGAAGGCCATACCAGAATAAGACTGAATTGGTTCATCGTGGTTGCCGGGTAAGTACACCACACGCGTGCCGTCTTGGCTCATTTGCATGAATTTGTGCATGACTTGATTATGCGCCTGTGGCCAGCGAAATTGCTTGGTCATTTGCCACATATCAACAATATCACCCACCAAATAGAGGGTGTCTACAGTGATGCTATCAAGAAAGGAAAGTAAGTATTCAGCTTTGCAGTCGCGATTTCCCAAATGGATATCAGAAAGCCAAAGTGTTCGATAGTGTGTCTTTTTCATAGCGGTTTCCCAAAGCGATGCCTTGGACCGTCACTATAGGTTTGCAAATTGACACTACCGTGACGCTTGCTTGACCATTGTGTTACAGCAACACAAATACGGGCTATAACCCCAACTTATTCGCCACTGCTAAAAGCTTCTCTCGCATCCATACATTCACTAAGTCTTCATCGGCGTGTTTGTGCCAGTACATGTGTACGGGGAGTGGGGGGACGTCAAATGGAAGGGGCAGAATTTCGATATCGAATTTATTACTGAATTGTTGGGCGAATCGCGTTGGCATGGTCAGCAAAAGATCGCATTGGCTAACTACGTTAACGGCGGCAAAGTAGTGTTCACACTGCAATGCGATGTTGCGATGTAAATTGTGCTGAGCAAGGGCTAGATCTACCGTATCTAATTTAGAGTCTTTTAAAGATACAAGCGCATGCTGTGCAACTGAGTAGCTCTTGATACTCGGGTTATCTACGTAGATATTGCTAGGCGCGCATACCACGACAAACGTTTCTTCGCAGATAAACTGTGAACGAATGTCACGGCTGGTGGGAACTAATGCGTCAATTACGATATCAAGCTCTTTAGCGGCTAACGCGGGAGCAAGCTCGGGCCAGGTAACCTGTCTGCTATTCACCGTGATATTGGGAGTATGTTTAACAAGCTCAGGAATAAGCACGGGAAAAAATATAGATTCTAAAACATCTCTCAAGCCAAGGTTCACCTGACGGGGTTTATCACTTATATCAAAGCCCACTTTACCTTTTAACGTACTTTCAAGGGTTTCGATTGATTTCACAACCGATGCAATAATGCCTTGGCAAAACGGGGTAGGCACGACTTGTCGTCCATGACGAATAAACAGCGGATCATCAAATTTCTCTCGTAGACGACCTAAGGCGTGACTCACCGCAGGCTGAGTAATATGCAGTGCATTGGCGGCTTTCGTAATGCTGCCCTGATCGTAGACCGCGCGCAGCACAACAAACAAATTTAGGTCTAATTTTCCATGCATATTATTTATGGCTTTCCATAATAAGGCATCATTTTTATTTATTATTAAACAGAGTACACTGGCCTAAATGTTAATAAAAGGTTTCTTTAATAGAGGCTTCTTTTGTAAGGGGCGTGTGCATGCAGGCATCTGTACTTACCGAGGTGTTGTTACCTCTAGCGTTGGCATTTGTTATGTTTGGTATGGGGCTAACGCTAACCCTTGCAGACTTTGCCCGACTACTTAAAGCACCTAAAGCAGTAATAACGGGTTTTATAGGGCAAATTATATTGCTGCCTATGTTAGCGCTAGGACTGTGCTTTGTTTTTGGTCTACCCGATTATATTGCGGTTGGTGTCATGGTTTTAGCGGCATGCCCAGGCGGAACGACCAGTAATTTAATCAGCCACATCGCAAAAGCAAATCTGGCCCTTTCAGTAAGCTTAACCGCTATTTCTACCATCGCTCACGCTGGCCATTGAAATAGGCGTGCAAAACGCGGCGCTTGCAATGCTGATATGTATTACCTTTTTAGATGCACCTGATTACGCGATTGCACCTGGTGTATATGGCGTAGCAATGTACATCGGGCCCGCACTATTGGCCCTGTGGGCAAAACGAAAAATGCGTAACGAACAGCCATCAGTGTCACTGCAAAAGACGGAATCAGTTTGATTGGATTGATAAGGCGGTCAATTAGAGAGAATAGTGAAGTACTGATTAGCGCTTAACACAATAAAGCGCAACTAAACATAAACGCCGATACAAGAATAATGAAACAAGAACAGTTAGGAAACACATCATGCGCGTATTGATTACCGGTGGCGCTACCGGCTTAGGTCAGGCCATTGCCCTTAAGTGGGCGGAAAAGTGGGCAGGCAAAGACGAGGGGGTAGATATTTGCATTGCCGATATTAACCAAGAAAGAGGCGATGAAACAGTAAATACGCTATCCGCCCAAGGTGCCAATGCGTTTTACATCCATTGCGATATAACCTCTGAAAATGATGTTCAAACGTTAGCGAACACCTTGGAAACTCGCTGGGGCGGTGTTGACACTGTGTTTAACAATGCGGGTGTTGCTTCTGGTGGCAGCCTTTTAGATGAGAGCATTGAGCAGTGGCAGTGGGTGTTTGATATTAATGTGTTAGGCATGGTGAGAGTCAGTCGTGCACTCTTACCGTTAATGCGAGAGCAAGGCGGTGGCTATTTCATTAATATTGCATCGCAAGCGGGGCTAACGCCTATTCCTTATATGGGAAGTTATAACGCGGTTAAAGCTGCAGTCGTGTCGTTTTCTGAAACCATGAAGTTGGAATTAGCACCTGACAATATTGACGTTAGTGTAGTTTGTCCAAGCTTCTTCAAAACGAATTTAGATGAGTCGATGCGAAGCAGCAACCCAGCGTCGCACAAAATGCTCAATAAGTTCTTTGCCAAAGCAGACATGACGAAAGAAGACGTGGCTGAGTCCATATTTCAGCAAGTCGATAAAAAGCAGTTTCTTATTCTTACCCATAAACTGGGTAAACGCGCTTTCCTGTTAAAGAAGCTGCTGCCAACCCAGCGTTATATCAAAAATATGCTCAATCAAACGAAGATGATGAAGCGTGCAATGGAAAAGCAAATTTAAAGCAAATTTAAAGCAAAATTAGGTAAAACGGAAACGCGCTCACCTGTGTTTGTCGCCAAGCTATCTGAAGATAATTGTCGAGCTGCTCTTGTACAGGCACAAACAGAAGTATCTTCTAGCCAAAGATTGTGAGTTAGCACTTTGAATAGGCCCTTTGAAACAGAATTACAAGAAGATTGAGATATGCAACAACAGGTCGTAGATAAAGCTGACAGCGTACGTGCAGGCGAAGAGCTAGACGTGAACGCTGTACACAATTGGCTTAAGGAAAATATTAGTGCCTCCAGTCCATCATTGAAGGCCATGATACAAAGTAGCGATAGCTTGCCTCAAGTCACCCAGTATTCTGGGGGCGCTTCTAATTGGACGTACTGCTTGGACTATCAAGGCAGTAAACAAAACCAGAGCGAACAAACGTCGTTAATTTTGCGTCGGGCACCGGCAGGTACTAAAGCCAAAGGGGCTCACGATATGGGGCGGGAGTACCGGTTACAGCATGCGTTAAAGCCTGTTTACCGCTATGTGCCAGAAATGCTTGGACTTTGTGAAGACGAGAGCGTTATAGGTACAGAGTTTTACGTAATGGAGAAGTTTACCGGCGTGATACCACGTAAGAACTTACCCAAAGGCTTAAACACGTCTGAGCAGCAAACCAAACAGCTCTGCACTAATGTACTTGATAGCTTAATCGAGCTTCATAAAGTGGATTATAAGAAAGCGGGGCTTGAGCACTTAGGTAAAGGTGCTGGCTACATAGAACGCCAAATAAGCGGGTGGAGCGAACGCTATAGTAAAGCAAAAACCTGGAATGTCCCCTCGGGTAAAAAAATAATGCGCTGGCTAGAAAACCACATGCCCGCTAATGAACGCATTTGTATTACCCACAATGACTTTCGGTTCGACAACGTGGTGTTAAAGCCAGATAACTATACGCAAATTATCGGTGTGTTGGATTGGGAACTGGCGACCTTGGGCGACCCGCTTATGGACTTGGGTAATACCTTGGCGTATTGGGTACAAGCGGATGATGACTTTTTGGCCCAATCAACGCGCCGCCAGCCTACTCACTTACCCGGTATGCTAACTCGAAAGCAGGTGGTTGCGTACTACTGCAAAGAGATGGAAATAGATGTAGATGATTTTACCTTTTACGAGGTATACGGGCTTTTCCGTTTAGCCGGTATTGCCCAGCAAATCTACTATCGATACCACCACAAGCAAACCAATAATCCAGCGTTTAAAAACTTTTGGATCTTCATTCATTACTTAATGTGGCGTTGTAATAAGGCCATAAAAGCATCAGGAAAACGATAATGACAACAAGACGCAATATTCTGATCACAGGCGCGAGTTCAGGCCTAGGCAAGGGAATGGCGATTGAGTTTGCCAAACAGGGTTGTAACCTAGCCCTATGCGCAAGACGCTTTGAGAATTTAGAAAAATTGAAAGACGAATTGTATTCAATTAACCCAAACATCGATGTGTATATTCGCTCGCTGGATGTCAATGATCACGATGCGGTTTTTGAAGTATTCGACGCATTCAAAGCCGACATGGGAACCCTTGATAGAGTTATTGTAAACGCAGGCATGGGCAAGGGCGCGTCTATTGGCACTGGGTATTTCCACGCTAACAAGCAAACGGCGGTGACTAACTTTGTGTCGGCGCTAGCACAATGTGAAGCGGCAATGGCTATCTTTAGGGCGCAAAATAGTGGTCATCTTGTGACGATTTCGTCCATCAGTGCTGTGCGCGGTTTTAGACGCGCCATGACCGTATACGCAGCAACGAAAGCGGGCCTTACATCTATGACTGAAGGCATTCGAATGGATGTAATGAATACGCCAATTAACGTCACCTGTATTCACCCCGGTTTTATTCGCAGCGAAATAAACGAAAAGGTGGAAAAAGTACCGTTTATTGTTGATACCGATGTGGGCTGTCGCGCGATGGTCAATGCAATCAACAAGGAAAAAGCGAATGCGTTTGTACCAAGCTGGCCGTGGGCCATCCTTCACTGGATCATGCGTATTGCACCGGCAAGCTCAATAAGGAAGATGAGCTGATAAGTGGATAGCTGGGGGAGGAGCACACCGCAAAGACTTTTTATCTAGTGACAAAGCTCGCCTAGTGGTGGGCTTTATGCCTTTAAGTCTAAATTTGGAATCAGTAACCCATGCTAATTAGCGTCGATTACAGATACAAAAAAAGCGCCGAAGGGCGCTTTTTTAACTACTAATCGTAAAGATTAACCTAGTGCTTTGATTTGTGCAGCTAGACGGCTCTTATGACGAGCAGCTTTGTTCTTGTGAATCAAGCCTTTAGTAGCCATTCTGTCAAGTACTGGAGTAGCAGCAGTAAGTGCAGCTTGTGCCGCTTCTTTGTCACCGCTTGCAATTGCAGCGATAACTTTCTTGATGCTTGTACGAGTCATTGAACGACGGCTAGCGTTGTGCTGACGACGCTTTTCGGCTTGGATTGCACGCTTCTTAGCAGACTTAATGTTAGCCAAGGTGTAACTCCCAAAATAAATTCATGTCAAAAACGAGGGTGCGGATTGTGCCTACCAAACGCCCAAATGTCAAACGATTTAAAACCTAAATCATTTCGCATTAAAACGCGCAAGCTATTGAACACAAAGTATGCTCAACACGTTGCACATTCTTTGCGACATTTCTCTGCGACATTTTTTGAAAGAGATTCGTAATGATATTCTTTCAGGACATTTAAGCGATAGACGTGCATAAACGATAGCACCCCATATCGGGCGCGGATTATAGCAAGAAAGTTAATAAAGGTGCACAACTATTTTGAATAAATCGTTTCGTAGACCATAGGCTTTCGCTATTATGGCTCGCTCGCAACCTGTTGTTGCCTCTTTACGCCTAGTAGACGTCTTTAGTTCCTTATAAAAAGCGTTTGCTGTTCAGCCTATTCTTTATCTCTTATTGGAAGTGTGACGTGTCACGGAAGTTAATAAAATCTGGTCTTATCGTCAGTATTATGACCTTGGTCTCGCGAGTTTTAGGCCTGGTGCGTGATGTTGTTGTTGCCAAGCTTATGGGCGATGGGGCAGCCGCTGACGTATTTTTCTTTGCTAACAAAATTCCTAATTTTCTTCGTCGTCTATTCGCTGAAGGCGCATTTGCACAAGCGTTTATTCCAGTATTAACCGAAGTGCACGAGAACGACGATAAAAAGCAGCTTAGAGAGTTTGTAGCAAAAGTCAGCGGTACTTTGGGTGCTATTGTTTTTGTGGTTTCTATTATAGGAGTAATAGCATCTCCTGTTTTGGCGGCTTTATTCGGAACAGGATGGTTTGTGGCGTGGCTCGAAGGAGACGAGGCGGGAGATAAGTTTGTGCTCGCGTCGACCATGTTAAAAATTACCTTTCCTTATTTAGCGTTTATCTCTTTGACTGGGTTGGCAGGGGCGATACTCAATACGCTCAATAAGTTCGCGGTTGCCGCTTTCACGCCGGTTTTACTTAACGTATGCATTATTGCATGCGCAATATACTTAGCACCTACGCTAGAGCAACCCGCATACGCGCTTGCGTGGGGCGTGTTTATCGGCGGTATTGTACAGTTCTTGTTTCAACTACCGTTTTTGTTCAGGGCAGGGCTTTTGGTAAAGCCAAAGTGGGGCTGGCACGACGAAAACGTGGTAAAAGTACGCACCCTGATGATCCCTGCCTTGTTCGGTGTGTCAGTAGGGCAAATCAATTTGTTGTTTGATACCTTCATCGCCAGCTTTTTAGTTACCGGCTCTATTAGCTGGTTATACTATTCAGACAGGCTGCTTGAATTTCCCCTAGGGTTGTTTGGTATTGCCATCGCAACAGTCATTTTACCTACGCTATCCAGAAACCACGTCAGTAATAACCCCAGAGCGTTTGCTGCCAACATTGATTGGGCGTTTCGCATGGTGTGTTTATTGGGCATTCCTGCGGCAGTGGGACTTGGCGTGATGGCAAGGCCTATTCTGACCGTTATTTTTCAGCGCGGCGCGTTTACCGCAGAAACCGCCATTATGGCGTCTTACTCGCTTACTGCGTACTCGTTTGGCTTGCTCAGCTTTATGCTGGTAAAAATTCTCGCGCCAGGGTTTTACTCCCGCCAAGACACCAAGACGCCAGTGAAATTTGGTATTTGGTGTATGGTCGCAAACATGGTGTTTAACCTTATTTTAGCGATTCCGTTTGGTTATGTAGGGCTTGCTGTCGCTACCAGTATGTCAGCTACGCTTAACGCCGCGTTGCTTTATATTACGCTGCATCGACAAGGTGTATTTGCGTTAAGCCGCACATCGGTTCTGTTTATTGCCCGTGTGGTTATTGCAAGTGCAGCCATGGGCGGGCTTATTTATTATCGCGATCAAGGCTTAGGTTTCTTTGAATTGTCTCTTTCCGCCCAAATGTTAGAGGTAGGAATAACCATTTCGCTGTCGGTTATACTCTTTGTGACCACCATGGTGGTGCTGGGCATGCGACCCAGGCATTTCAGAAGCGGCGGCGATTAGTATTCAATAGATGCGAAATAGAGCATGGAGTCAGAATGGCCCGTGTGCTTGGTATTGTGCTCGCGGTCGGCTATAATCGCGAGCTTTGAATTTCTAGCAGTTAAAAGGTAGTGGCTAACAGTGGAATTTATCCGCGGGCTAAACAATGTAAAACCGCACCATAAAGGGTGTGTGCTCACTATTGGCAAGTTCGACGGCGTACACCGTGGTCATCAAGCTGTGTTGGCTAACGTGCTTGAAAAAGCGAAATCGCTATCACTTCCTGCCACCGTTATGGTGTTCGAACCGCAGCCTGAAGAAGTCTTTATGCCTGATAAAGCACCAGCGCGTATAAGCCCTCTTCGCGAAAAGTACGAGTTGCTGCGCCAACAAGGTGTGGACAGGCTGCTTGCTGTGCGATTTAACGCGGAGTTTGCTAAGCAAAGTGCCGATACCTTCGTCCACGATTTACTGGTGGACAAACTGGGTGTTAAATTTCTTGTTGTTGGCGACGATTTCCGTTTTGGCAATGGCCGCAAAGGGGATTTCGAAATGCTTGAGGCGGCAGGTCGCCAATACGGTTTCGAAGTAGTAAGTACCCACAGTTTTACCATGCATGCCCATCGAATAAGCTCTACCGCGGTGCGAGAAGCGTTGGCTGACAGCGACTTTGGTCTGTCTACCGAAATGCTAGGGCGCCCGTTTGCTATTCACGGTAGGGTGGTTCACGGCGAGAAAAAAGGTCGCACCATTGGTTTTCCCACCGCGAATGTCATGCTAAAACGCCAAAAAACGCCAATTCACGGCGTGTTCGCAGTTCGTGTCGACGTAGATGGTAAACACTATAACGGCGTTGCGAACATTGGTACCCGTCCTACTGTTAACGGGGTAAGAAACCAGTTAGAAGTCCATATTTTTGATTTGTCATCTGACCTTTACGGCAAGCCCATTACGGTGTTTCCGATGGCAAAAATAAGAAATGAAATTAAATTTGATTCTTTTGAGGCGTTGAAAGATCAAATTCAAGCAGATGCAGCACAAGCGCGTCTGTTATTAGCATAGTTAAACGTGATAAAGTCAAGAAAAGTTTTTGCGCGTATCAGTTTTATTGAGCTCGATTTTTTTAAACGTGGATCCTTGTTCGCGAAACGCGTAAGTAAGTCACTGTGCTAGAACATATAATGTCAGCCTTGCGCTAGTAAGAACGACACACAGTTTTACGTTGAACCTTTTACATTCAGCGTTTTAATTTGAACATCGCAAAATGAATATCGCCTTCACAATGTGTTAGTGCATTGGGTGAAAATTAAGGTAACCGGATAATACAATTTTATGAGTGATTACAAAGCCACACTGAACCTTCCAGAAACTGCGTTTCCTATGCGCGGTAACCTTGCTCAGCGCGAGCCGAAAATGCTTAAAGACTGGCAGGAAAAAGGGGTATACAGCAAAATTCGTGAAGCGAAAAAAGGCAAAAAGCCATTTATTCTTCACGATGGCCCTCCTTATGCAAATGGCGATATTCACATTGGTCACGCGGTTAACAAAATTCTCAAAGACATTATTGTAAAGTCGAAAAACCTTTCTGACTTCGATTCTCCGTACGTTCCTGGATGGGACTGTCACGGTTTGCCGATTGAATTGATGGTAGAAAAGAAAGTTGGTAAGCCAGGTAAGAAAGTTACTGCGGCTGAATTTCGCCAGAAGTGTCGCGAATACGCACAAAAGCAAATTGACGGCCAAATGGCTGACTTTAAACGCTTAGGTGTGTTTGGGGAATGGGATAACCCATACAAAACCATGGACTTCAAATCTGAAGCCGACATCATTCGTGCATTAAGTAAAATTGTAGACTCTGGTCACTTAGAAAAGGGCTTCAAACCTGTTCATTGGTGTACAGATTGTGGTTCAGCACTTGCTGAAGCAGAAGTGGAATACAAAGACAAAGTATCACCTGCTATCGACGTTAAGTTCCCAGTAGCTGATGTGGCTGCTATTGCAGAAGCGTTTGGTGTGTCTGAAGGTGATTTAACCACACACAAAGCAGGTGTAGTTATTTGGACTACCACACCGTGGACACTGCCAGCCAACCGTGCAATCAGCTTACACCCAGAGCTTACCTATGCGATTGTTGAAGTTCAGCCTTCAAATGAATGGCTAGTGGTAGCGCAGGACCTGCTTGAAAGCTGCATGAACCGTTACGGCGTTGAAGATTTCCGTGAAGTGGCAACCTGTACTGGCGCTGCGCTTGATAAGCTTAACGTCAATCACCCATTCTTAGACCTTGAAGTTCCGTTAATTCTAGGCGACCACGTTACGACTGAATCTGGTACAGGTTGTGTACACACAGCGCCAGCTCATGGTGTTGACGACTTTAACGTGGGCAAGCAATACGATATCGAAGTGTACAATCCGGTAGGCAACAATGGCGTGTACCTTGAAAACACACCGCTGTTTGCAGGTCAGTTTGTATTTAAAGCCAACGATGAAATTATCGAAACGGTTAAAGAGAAGGGTAACCTTGTCCTAAACGTAAAATACGAGCACAGCTACCCGCATTGCTGGCGCCACAAAACGCCAATCATCTTCCGCGCTACGCCTCAGTGGTTTGTAAGCATGGATAAAAAAGGCCTTCGCGCTGAATCACTTGAACAAATTAAGCAAACCAAATGGATCCCGGACTGGGGCCAAAATCGCATTGAGAAAATGGTTGAGGGCCGTCCAGATTGGTGTATCTCTCGTCAACGTACGTGGGGCGTGCCTATTCCTTTGTATGTGCACAAACTTACCGGTGAAATCCACCCAGAGTCTGCGGCGTTAATGGAAAAGGTGGCACTGGAAGTTGAAGCGAAAGGCATTCAAGCGTGGTGGGATCTCGATGATGCTGCTCTACTTGGTAGCGAGTTGGACAACTATGAAAAAGTGACCGATACCCTAGATGTTTGGTTTGACTCGGGTGTAACGCATTACTTCGTTGTCGATCGTCGCGATGACATTCCGGCCTCTGCCGATTTATATCTTGAAGGTTCTGACCAGCATCGCGGTTGGTTTATGTCTTCGCTTATGTCATCAACTGCCATGCACGGTCACGCGCCTTATAAAGAAGTGCTAACACACGGCTTTACGGTAGATGCCCACGGCAGAAAAATGTCGAAGTCGGTAGGTAACGTTGTGGCACCTCAGGAAGTGACTAACAAATTAGGCGCAGACATCCTTCGTCTATGGGTGGCATCTACTGATTATCGCGGTGAAATTGCGGTATCGGATGAAATTTTAAAGCGTGCTGCAGATGGCTATCGCCGCGTACGTAACACCGCACGTTTCTTGCTTGCGAACCTGAATGGTTTCGCTGTTGAAGATGCTGTTGCAGAAGAAGATATGGTCGCGCTCGACCGCTGGATTGTTGCTCGTGCTAAGGCACTTCAAGAAGAGCTTATCGAAGCGTATGACAACTACGACTTGCTGGTAGTGTCACAGAAGCTTACGCACTTCTGTTCAATCGATCTGGGCTCATTCTACTTAGACGTGATTAAAGACCGCCAGTACACCGCTAAAGCAGATGGGCTAGCCCGTCGTTCATGCCAAACGGCCATGTATCATATCATTGAAGCATTGGTTCGCTGGATGGCGCCTATTACCAGTTTTACTGCACAAGAAATCTGGGAAACGCTACCAGGTGAGCGCAGCGAGTTTGTATTCACTGAAACCTGGTACGAAGGGTTTAATAACTTCACGCAAAGCGACACGTTTAACGATGCCCTATGGCATCAAGTGCTAAGCGTAAAAGACGCGGCAAACCAAGCGATGGAACAGGCGCGTAAAGATGGCGAGCTAGGTGGCTCACTAGAAGCGAGCATTTCGCTTTATGCTACCGAGTCGTTGTACAACGTACTTGCAAAGCTTGAAGACGAGCTACGTTTCGTACTTATTACATCAGGCGTTACGCTAACGAAAGTTGACAGTGCACCGTCTGATGCGAAAGCCACAGACGTTGAAGGTTTATGGTTAAGCGTTGATAAAGCAAGCGGTGAAAAGTGTGTTCGCTGCTGGCATCACCGTGAAGATGTGGGCTCACATGAAGGTCACGAAGAGCTTTGTGGTCGCTGTGTGACAAACATTGATGGTGATGGAGAAGAACGCCACTATGCTTAAGCTTTTTCGCGAAACAGGCTTGCGTTTTTTGTGGATAAGCGCAATTGCGTTTATCCTCGACCAATGGAGTAAGTACACGGTTATCGACAGTATGTCCTTGTATCAGTCGATACAGGTATTGCCGTTTTTTAACTTTACTTACGTACACAATTACGGCGCCGCATTTAGCTTTTTAGAAAATGCAGGTGGCTGGCAGCGCTGGTTCTTTACTGCCATTGCTGTTGTAGTAAGTGTAGTGATTTTGTGGTGGCTGAAGCAGTCACCCCGTTCGCAAAAAATGCTGCCCGTTGCGTTTGCCTTTATTCTAGGTGGTGCACTAGGTAACGTTTACGACCGTTTAGTCCATGGTTATGTCATCGACTTTTTAGATTTTTACGTAAACAATTACCACTGGCCAGCGTTTAACATTGCTGACAGCGCAATATTTATAGGCGCAGCCTTACTTATTATCGACATGTTTAAAAATGGCGACAAAAAAAGTGAAGGGAACGGTGCAGACGCGCGAGCCAGTGCCGCGGACAATAGCGAAACCATTAAGTAGTATTCGGAAAGGTTATGACAGACTCATTGATAATTGGTGCTGATAACGAAGTTATTCTTCACTTTGATTTAAAGCTAGAAGATGGCTCTGCCGCTGACAGTACTCGTGTAAACAACAAACCTGCCAAAATGGTGATGGGTGACGGTAGTCTTACGCCGAATTTTGAAGCGTGTTTACTTGGGCTTAAAAAAGGTGATAAAAAGTCATTTAAATTAGGCCCTGAAGATGCATTCGGCCAGTCTGATCCGAATAATATTCACTATATGGATAGAAGCCGCTTTGGTGCAGATTTGCAAGTTGAGGAAGGCATGATTTTAGCGTTTGCTCAGCCTGACGGTTCAGAGATTCCGGGGATTATTCGAAGTGCTGCTGGAGACTCTGTTACGGTAGACTTCAATCACCCGCTAGCAGGGCAAACGGTTATCTTTGACGTTGAAATTATTGATGTTAAACCTGGCGTGTCAGCACAAGGTGGAAACTAGTTATGCAAATTCATTTAGCTAACCCTCGTGGTTTCTGCGCGGGCGTTGATAGAGCTATCACCATCGTTGAACGCGCGCTTGAAATGTTCGAGCCGCCCATCTATGTACGCCACGAAGTGGTACACAATAAATTTGTGGTAGATGGGCTACGTGAGCGTGGTGCGCTATTTGTTGATGAGCTTCACGAAGTACCAGACGACAGCATAGTAATATTTTCTGCCCATGGCGTATCGCAAGCGGTAAGAAAAGAAGCGGAAAATCGCGGTTTAAAGGTCTTTGATGCCACGTGCCCCTTAGTGACGAAAGTACATATGGAAGTTACCCGCGCTAGCAAAACGGGCACTGAATGTATCTTGATTGGTCATGCTGGTCACCCTGAAGTAGAGGGCACCATGGGGCAGTACAGCAATGAAGATGGCGGTATTTATTTAGTTGAATCTGAAGCTGATGTGGCAACGCTTGAAGTTAAAGATCCGACCAACCTTTATTATTGCAGCCAAACTACGCTGTCTGTTGATGATACCGCCGATGTTATTGATGCACTTCGCGCTAAGTTCCCCAAAATCAATGGTCCGAGAAAAGACGACATTTGCTATGCCACGCAGAATCGCCAAGACGCGGTGCGCGACCTAGCCCAAGATTGTCAGGTATTACTGGTTGTTGGTGCACAGAATAGCTCAAACTCGAACCGTCTTCGCGAGTTGGCTGAAAAAATTGGCGCAAAAGCGTATTTGATTGCTGACGCTAATTGCATTCAAGAGGAATGGCTAGAAGGTGTAGAGCATATTGGCGTTACTGCAGGCGCGTCTGCACCGGAAGTGTTAGTGCAAGGTGTGGTAAACAAGCTCAAAGCGTGGGGTGCTGTTTCAGCTTCTGAGCGTGCTGGACGCGAAGAGAATGTGGAATTTGCTGTACCTAAAGAGCTGCGTGTTAAACAGGTCGTTTAATTTATCCGCACTATCAAAATAAAAAAACACCGCACTTAGTTGCGGTGTTTTTTTATGCTTTTGTCTACTGGAAATTCAACAAGTTGCGAATGGATAATAATACCTTTAGAACTGGGTATTTTAACATGAACAGGCTACACGGTTCGGCTTTAAGGTAGCACCTTTTATGCCGTAAACGTACATTGTAAAGCGGTGTTATAGCTCGCTTACCTTTTAGAGCCGGTTACTTTAAAGATAAAATGGTTGAACAGTCTGCCCTGTACTTGCTTGCTAGAACAGGTCACAGAAAATTATACGTTTTAATAACCATTGATACCCAGTGTTATACGCTTTTGTCTTACTATACTACATTGGTGATAACACCAATTTGAATGTTAGGTATATGGCAAAAAAGATGATTGCTGAAAAGGTGATAATGAAGCGAGTGAAGGGAAGTCATATTCGCGCACAACACGGTGCAGGTCTTATAGAGATCTTAATCACCTTATTTATATTAGCTGTGGGCTTACTGGGTGTTGCTGCGCTCCAGTTTGCGGGCTCTTTTGCCAATAAAGACGCAATAAGCCGAACTCAGGCCGAGATGGTGGCAGCACAAGTTGCAGAACGATTGAGAGCCGCCGCTCGCCCAGCAACAGTGGGAGACGGCATGGTAGTCAACAATGCGTACTTCTCTAGCGATACCTATAATTTTGCCACGTTAAGTTGTTCTGGCTCGTCTCACCCTTATCACTGCTACTGTCTGGCAAGGCCGGCAGGGATCCCAAATTGCGAAGGCCAGGCCTGTACTGAAGCACAGATGGCTGAGTACGATGGTTGGGCGCTATCGTGCTCAGCAGTACAAACCAATCCTCAAACTAAAGTGTCGGTATCGTGTGACGACAACAATACGGCAGATGTTTACAGCTGTAGTGCAGGTTCTCGTGTAGAAGTGTTGTTGACGTGGCCTGTCGCTTCTTCGGGAAATCAGACCTATACCCTTAATGCGCGATGTAATGAATCTGAAGGTGACAGTAACGCATGTGTGTTTAAGGATATTACATTATGAATGCACGTCGCCACCGCCCACAGCAGGGTTTCTCCCTTGTCGAGTTAATGATTACGTTAACGTTGGGGTTAGTGATATCAGGCGCGATTATTCAAGTGCTCGTCAGTAGTAGCGTGACGAATAAGCTCAATCAAGCCGTGGCTCAAGTACAAGAGTCAGGCCGTTTTATCATGGCTCGCCTCTCTGCAGAATTCTATGAAGTCGGCCGTTATGATCAGATAGTCGCGGATGTGGATACATCCGTTGATATCGTTGCCGAAGCGGCCTATGTGGAAAATCACCCCATCGCTGTAGCAGGGGATTTCGCTACCAACGCTACACTAGGCAGCATACAAACCTCTAGTGGCGGCAGTGATAAGCTGGTTGTAAGCCTACTAAGTGACGAAGATTGTACTGGAAACCAGCACGGTTATGGCGGTCTCGAGTTTCACGTTGTTAATCACTACTTTGTAAGCGGCAGTACACTTAAGTGCACAGGATATGATGGTCGGGTACTTCGTGGCCTAAAGGTGCAGACAGTATCGCCCCTTACCGTAACATTGCTCGATAACGTCGAAAGTTTCCAAGTGCAGTTCGGCGTTTCAAGCAGCATTACCAATTCTCAAGGGCAAGCTGTTTCGTATGTAACCGCAGATGAAATTGAAGATTTAAGGGCGCTTAATCAACAAGTTGTGTCACTGCGCTGGGCGCTAATGCTTAAAAGCTATCAAAATGAAGTGAGACAAACACAGTCTCAGAAATATGCGCTGTTAAACGAAGCATCTAAAACGATGGACACGGCCCATTATTATCAAGTGTTCTCAAAAACGTTGGCACTTCGAAATATGAAAAATTTTGTCAGGAGTTCGCGATGAAACAACAAGGCTTAGTGATGGTATTCGCACTTCTTGTGTTGCTTTCAATCACTGTTTTAGGGGTAAGCGCGGTAACCAGTAGCTTGTCTCAGTCTAAAATGGCAGTGTCTATGCAGCAAAGTGGTTTGGCTTTTGATGCTGCTGAAGCAGCGATCGCGGGCGTTTTCTTTGAATCTGAAGATGAAACTTTACTTACCGACCCGAATAAGACAGACCCGCTCTCGGAAGCTCGGCAGGGTAACGTGTTTGACCCTGAAGCAGATTCAATGAGCTGTTTCGATGACGGGGAGTGGACTGACAGATATATGACTGAAGGCGGCCTTGCTGTTGGTGACAGACATGTGGTGGATGGCACGTATCAAAGTGAGGCCTCGTCAAAGAGTTGGTCGCGCACTGCGTTTATCAGAGAGCAGGCTTGTCGAGGCTCGAGTAACGTGATTGGTGGAAGTAACGTCAATTGCCATGTATTCATTATCAGAGGATGTGGGAAAGTGGCGGGTAAATCTTCTGTTGTGGCGAACAGCTTGGCTGCCTCTGTATTTGGCCCTGCGTCTCAATAGGTATTAATATGAAGAAACTCTCGACTTACCTTGCCTCTATTACATTATTTAGCTGTATCGGTTTCTCTGCGTTTGGTGACGACCTTGATATTTACCTAGGCAACGCAAATAACGCCGTAACCTATAACCCGAATGTGCTGTTTATCATGGACTCATCGGGAAGTATGGGATCTTACGATAACACCAGCCAAACTCGAATGTTGCGCGTACAGAATGCACTAAAAGAAGCGCTCGGTTCGGCGACCAATATTAACGCAGGTTTGATGCGTTTTTCGGATTACGGTGGCCCAATCCTCTATCCGGTTCGCAATATAGATGAAGCGGTAAGACCTGAAATTATCATTTCAACCAACGACGACGATCACGACGCACATGAAATAGACGGTAGCGTTACCACTGACAGCAATGACCTTGTATTAAGCAGCGGTACCCAAACCGTAACCTCTGGTCTGCGTTTTACCGAGTTAAACATACCTCAAGGCGCGACAATCGTTAATGCCAGTATTAGGTTTACTTCAGAAAAATTCAATGTGGCGGGTACATCCCTTGTTATATCAGCTGAAGCATCGGCATCAAGTACAGCCTTTGCTTCGTCTTCGAACAATTTGAGTGCGCGAACGAAGACTGCGGCTAACGTTGAGTGGGCCACCGATAATAGCTTTCCCGCCTCAGGCGAGGTGATAACTACACCTGATATAAGTGCAGTCATTCAAGAAGTCGTCGATTTATCGGCATGGTGTGGCGGCAAGAACCTTAATATTTTAATAGAAGGCTCTAGCACCGATTCAGCAAGCTCTCGTGAGGTAAGAGCCAGTGACGTAGGCCAAAGTGGTGCGCCACAGTTGGTGGTAACTTATGATGACTCTACCGCTACGGGCTGTGTTCAAGGCGAAGCAATTTATCAAGTAGCCAGTTCACGAGATAACTTGGAAGAGAACGTAAACGGCTACCCGAATACCGGCAGTGAACTGACCTTCCACCCATCTTACAATGATTACATAGGCGTTCGATTCCGCAATGTGAACATTCCTCAAGGGGCGGTAGTAACAGAAGCGTATCTTGAGTTTACTGCTTACAGTACGGTGACCTATGGTAACCCGAGCATGCGTATTAGGGGCGTAGCTGATGATGATGCGTCTGATTTTCATCCAGACCGTCGTAACCGCTTACGAAATTTGCCTAAAACATCGGGTATTACTTGGTCCATGCCTGATTTTTACAACAATTATACCTACCGTACGCCTGACGTGAGCAACATTGTTAAGCAAATTGTGGATCGTTCAGGTTGGCAGTCAGGTAACGATATGGCATTTGTTCTTGATGATTTTGTGTCGTACCGCGGTGCGCATACGTATAACAACTCGCCATCTAAAGCACCGAAGCTTATTGTGAAGTTTAACGGCTCGGCGACACCTGGCGCTTCAGCAACGGTCCGTGAACATTTGATCAGCAAAATAGATGAGCTTAGCGCCAACGGTCTAACCCCTATAGTAGACACATTGTTGGAAGCGGCTAACTATTATGGCGGTAGAGACGTAGATTATGGGCGAAAACGTGGGGAAAGTGACGTTAGCAGCTCTGTGCGAAGAAGTACTCGTGTGAGCCACAGAAGCTCTTATATAGGTGCAGATTCAATTTTGCCTTCGGGCTGCTCGGAAGACAACTTGTCAGACAGCGACTGTATCACTGAGCAGATCCCAACACCGGCAAGTTACATTTCGCCAGTGTCTGACCTACAGTGCCAAACGAACAACCACATTGTTTTATTGTCCGACGGTGAAGCGAACAACAACCACAGTGTTTCGAAAATTCAGACGTTACTTGGTAAAAGCTGTACCGGAAGTAGCGGTGAGAAGTGCGGCCTAGATTTAGTGAGAAATATCAGTGAAGCGTCAACGTCAGTAATAGGCCCAAGGGTTATTACACACACCATCGGGTTTGCGGCGAACAATAACGCCAACAACTTCCTTAATCAGCTTGCTTTGCAAAGTGGTGGTGGTTTCTATCAGGCAGATAACAGTACGGATTTGCTCGAGGCGTTTAATACTATTTTGCGTTCTGTAAAAGATATTAATGCAACCTTTGTGTCGCCTGGTGTGGCGGTTAACCAACTCAACCGTCTAACTCATAGAGATGAATTATACTTCGCATTGTTTAAGCCGAGCGAAGGGGCGATTTGGCCTGGGAACCTTAAACGTTATCGCTTAAGTGGTGATGAAATTCTCGATAAAAACAGCCTAAATGCGGTGGATAGCGTTACGGGATTCTTCGCTGAAAATGCACACAGCTATTGGTCAACCCTTGCTGACGGCAGCGAGGTGAGTGAAGGTGGAGCAGCCAGTCGCTTGGGCGGGAACCGAAATATATACGTGTTCAATGATACGGGTAGCATTGTAAGAAGTGCCAATGAATTACACGAAAGCAATACGAATATAACGAATGCTGACCTTGCCATTCAGGATGAAACTGATGCGAATGCACTAAGAGATGCCATCTTAAAGTGGACTCGAGGCGTGGACGTAAAAGACAGTAACGGCGATGGAAGTACAACTGACTATCGCTCTCAAATGGGCGATCCCATTCACTCTCAGCCTATAATTGTTAACTACGGTACTGACGACTCGGCCATTTTTGTCGCCACCAACCAAGGAATGTTGCATTCATTCGACACTTCAACAGGCGAAGAGAACTTTGCCATCATGCCTAAAACATTGCTGCAGAATCTACATCATTTTTATAAAGACACATCATCGCTAGAGCACAAATATGGCTTAGATGGTGACATGATTCTAAGAACAGTTGGAGACAACAAGTACCTTTATGTTGGTATGCGCAGGGGGGGACGTAATTATTATGTCTTTGATGTGACGCAAAAGACCTCACCCACGCTGAAATTCAAAATTGAAGGCGGGGCGGGGACGCTGGCAAAGTTGGGCCAGACGTGGTCGAGACCAACAATTACTAAAGTGAACATGGGCGGACAAGTTAAAAATGTCATGATTGTTGGCGGTGGCTACGATGACGCACAAGATGATCGTGCTATTCGAGCAAATGATGTCGTTGGCAATGCTGTGTTTATGTTCGACGCTGATACTGGCAGCCTCTTGTGGCATGCAAGTAATGAAGATGCGGATTTAAACTTAACGAATATGACATACAGCGTTCCAGGGCGAATTTCAGTTATTGATAGGGATAACGATGGGTTTGCGGACCATATGTATGTGGCCGATATGGGCGGCCAGTTATTCAGGTTAGACATCTATAATGGAAATTCAGGTACGAATTTTATAAAAGGCGCGCGCATTGCCGACTTCGGTGGCGACACAGCAGAAACCAACCGACATTTCTACTATGGGCCAGACGTAACAGAGATAGCGCTAGGCGATGAGTTGTATTATGGCATAGCCCTTGGCAGTGGATGGCGTGCATCTCCGCTAGATACCGTAGTTGAAGACAACTTTTATATGCTTAAAGACAGCGGCGTATTTAATCGTGATGTAAATGGGAATTACACATTTATGCAAACGGTTTATGAGAGTGGAATGTACAACGCCACGAGTCATGCCTTAAATAGTAGTGACGAGGGGGAGCGCGAGTTGGCTTCACAGGACTTTGCTAACAAGGCTGGGTGGTATTTGAATTTAACCACTAACGGTGAAAAGGTACTGTCTTCTCCGCTAATTATCGATTACAAGGTGTTCTTTACGACCTATGTTCCGGCGGTGAGTAGTACCAGTGCATGTGCTCCGCCCACGGGTAATAGTCGCGCTTATTTAGTCAGTATGTTTAATGGCAACGCCGTCACAGATGTAAATAATGACGGAGAAGTTAACGACGCTGACCGCTCAGCAGAATTAAAACAAACTGGCATCGCACCAGAGACCAAAATTCTTATAGAAGATATTGTGAGCCCAGTGGTTTGCTTGGGTACTGAATGTGTCTCAGCAGTGATTGACGTTGATGAAGATGGCAACGACGAGGAATGTACTAACGCATTTGAGTGTTTAGCTGAAAATATTTACGGAAGATTCGAGCGAATTCAGCGTGGTAGTTGGCACTCAGAAACAGAGAGGGAATAATTGTGAAGCATAAAAAAACAGAGAGCGGATTTTCATTAATTGAGCTTATGATAGTTGTGGCGATAGTGGGCATTATTGCCGCCATTGCATACCCTTCTTACCAAGGTGTTATTGCCGATGGATACCGCGGCACCGGGCAGGCTGACTTGTTGGGGTTCGCATCTGCAATGGAACGTCATCACAGTGGTTCTTTCAGTTATGAAGGTGCGGCAAGTGGTGGCGCAAACACCGGCGCGCCAGCCGTTTTTTCTACTTATTCTCCGTCTTCTGAGCCCCAAGTAAATCGCCGTTATAATTTAACTATACAAGCGGCCAGCGCAACAGCTTATGAGTTGAGGGCAACGCCAGTCAGCGGCACAGGTCAAGCATCAGATGGCACGTTGTTTTACTTCAGTGATGGGAGAAAGGGTTGGGATAAAAATAACAATGGATCCCTTGAGTCCGATGAATATTGCTGGTCATGTTAATTATTAATACTGGTAGATATTCGTTAACCGATTAATGCCACAGGTCGTTTTGACGCCTCAAAAAAACGTGGCGTTGATGTGCTATTGGGCTGAAATTACCAGTAATGACGGTTCACCAAATATTGCGATGTCATCCCAACGTTGGTCAACCGGGTCGTTAACCAGGGTGAGTCGGTCCGAATTCAATGAGCCATTGTGCTCAGCGTTTTCAACCAAAGTCACTTGAAAGAGAAGCCTAGAATCAATGTGAGTGGCAAGTAGATAGGTGGTAGTGCTTGTTAAAATAAGCAGTGTCAGCAACACTTCAATTAAAATACTTCCTGTATTTTTCAATTTAGGCATCTTTGAGGATCCTCTATTTCTGGTTTTTCGTTTACCTAATATTCAGCTCAATCGTTTGTTGAGTTATTCCTATACCATGAACCCGGGATAGGGATAATTTTAGCGAGTGTAGTGTGCGATTGAAGGTTTTTTAGCACCGTGGTGGACGGTGTTAATGACCCATCAAGACTCGTGTTCAAGGGGTGGTTGGAAACGTAAGCGCCTTTTATAGATGCCTCAGGCGAAACATGCAAAGTGTGCGTATATGGCGTGGTGGAAAGCATAACTATCAAACCATGGAATTGCGTATCGGCGTGAAGTGAAAGGTCGCCATCCACTATCAGTAGCATTAAAGGCTGGTTTTCGTCTGAGTGTGCTATATCTTCGTTATCCAATTGGCAATCTCCCTCTATCCAGAAAATACTGGCAGGCGGAAGGTTCACACAATCCTGTTTAGCAACGCTTTGAGGAAAATACGTCGCACTCAGGTGCTCTATGCTTCGATTAAACAGCCATTCGGTAAGCTGATTGTCCCATGATAATTGTTGAGTTGAAGTAGGTAGCCTTAACAGTGACGGATAGCGCAGAAATTTAGCTGTAAAAATCGTATTACTTTCGTCTTGGGAAACCCGCACGTCAAAGTGTTGCAAAGACTGCTGTTCTTCACCAACTAAATCGGTCTGCTCAATAAGTATCGTCGCATTGGATGTGTCTATCCTATTCAACGTTTGCGAGGCCGAATGACTTCGTAACAACTTGGCGATTTCTTTGACTTGCTGCATGTGTGTAACATGCGCCTTCTCGGTATCCCGCTTTGTCTTTTCAATCGTATAAAATTGTTGAACCTGCTGTGATGTACTTATAGCTGAGAAGGTAATAGCGCTTAATAATATGGCCACAATTCCCAACACGGCGATGCCTTGCTGAAAACGAAGTGGTGCAGTAGGGCGTGTAGGTACAACCCCTACATGGCTTGTTTTGAACTCAGTTTTTCTGTTGCCTCTTTGAGGCCACTGCATTTCGGTATTAGTAGTAGGCATTGACAGTCTCAACTATGAACGTTCTGGCGCTTTTGACGGTAGGATCAACTTTACTGTGCAACTCTATTTCAATTTCATAAGCACTTCCCCAGCTACTGCTGTGCCTTCGGTTAACCGTGAATTTGGTGGCAACGGTAGTTTGCGTATCGGTTAAGTCGTACCAACCGCTTTGTATACAAGAATGTCCTGCTACTCGGTACTCGATGGCATTGTCGTGCAATCGGTATCCAAAAAACTCCCCCTGAGCCTGCGATATCACGCCGTCCTTGTTCTTATCATAAGAAAAGGTAACACAGCTATTTTCAGGTTCATTTGCGCGCTGGCCAGTGGTTACTTCGAATACCGTATTTTCGATTGTGGTCGCACCGAAAGGTGATAGGGGGTTAGGGGAGTAAACAAAACCCGCTTTGCTTAGGTGTTGTGTAATTGTACTTTGTAGCGCACGTATGTCGTCTTCTACGCTGGTAGCGTGTTGAATTGATGAGTGTGCAATGTGCGACCGCGCCGCTTGAGTTGCAACGGCTGAAATCACTATACTTGCCAAGCTACAGGCCACCAGCAGTTCGGTGAGACTATATCCACAATACGGCTTGATTGCGGCACGACGCATTACATGTTTTAGCATGGCGCTATTCCAGAAATAGACTGAACGCTACATAGCTTTATTCGCCCCAATGTATTAATAACTAACTTTGCCCTGAAGCGCTGGCTTGAAAGCGTTAGCGTCGTATTACTCGCAAAATTAAGGGTACCGTTTTTATTAAACGCGACAACCTTGTCCTCATTATTGGTTGTGCTCAATTCTGTATTCCACCGCGAAGGCAATGACAAGAAACTCGACTCAGTCAAGGCACAGCTTTGGCGGGTGGCGCAAGAGCACGAGTCTTCTTCGCTTACGAGCACACAGCTATTGTGTTCAATTTGCGCAATCAGGAACATGTTCTTTTTGTTTATTAATGCCTTCATTCTCGCCTGTTTTGCGAGTGAGGCTATCCCGGTGGCAGCATGTTTAAAGGCATTTCGCTCATTCCATGCATCAAATGAAGGAATAGCAATTAACGATAGGAGACTGATTACTGCCAGTACAACTAGCATTTCTAAAAGCGTAAACCCATTCAATCTCCGTTGTGGAATGCTTAGCTTGTTGTTGGATGTGTAAGCGTGAAAAGCCATGCGTAAGTCCAGTTACCCTGCTTAGTTCGTATTGGTAATCTCAATGTACTGAAATTCAATTAGAGAGATAGCTGTACCATGGAAGGGAATTATAAAGCGTACATACAACATCATCTGACTGAAGGGTTTTCGCTTGTAGAAATACTGGTTGCAACGGCTATAGCAGGCATATTGTGCGTTGCGACTACGTCGGCAATTACCGCTAGCGAACGACTAAGTCAGCTCAACAAGGTTAAAGCGTACCTTCTGTCTGCCCAAGCAATTCAGTCAAGAAGTTGGCTACTTACAGGCGAGTACGTAACGCACGATGCGTTGCCACCCTCTGGAATAGCCAGCGTACGCATCTCACAAACCATCAGCGACACGGGAATGTATGAAATTAGTGCTACACTGACGTCTAGAGCATCTACGGACAGCTGTAGAGTAATAAAAATACGTGAAGACGCACTGACGCCCACAGAATGTTGGTAAGAAAATGCTCGAAACTTAACGATATGAAAAGTGAACGGTTAGCTACAGCCTAACTCATTACCTTCTAAGTCTTCTTTTTTGCCGTTGTCATCACTGTCTACGGCAACAGATATTCTTCCGTAAAGCGATAATAAAAGTGCTGATGCATAGTTTGCATCGTTGTTATTTGGACATAAGGTGATGGTTGCGGCGCGGTCTATTCCGCCTTGTTCGTCGAAGATAAGGCTGCCGGTTATACCGGAGATGGTATTGGCATTACTTAGTGGATCGCTTGCTACAATTAAGACCTCATTGTTATCCCGGCTGCCGTTTCCATTTGCATCTATAAACACCATTTTTGCATTGCGCCAACTCGACGTGCAGGCTGTATAGTTTTGCGTAGGGCACAGCACTACGTTTGTTTGTTCGTCTACCGCAGAAAAGCGAGCGCGTTGAACCACTGCACTTAAATTGTTTAAGTCAGAGGTAATTCTATTTTTGATTACGATATTTTGAATGCCAGGCGCAACTGTGGTGAGAATAATGGCAAGAATAGCGACGGCAACAAGCATTTCTAGAAGGGTTAGTCCTTGCTGTCTCGACATTATGGATAGTCGTGCTGTAAGCCTAGTGTTTGTCATAAACGGTATTGATTCCACGCGTTGCTATAAAGAGAAACAGGCGAGTTTGCTTTTGCGCCGCCTTTCTCCAATGTAATGTTGTAGCGCCATAATTTTACGCTACTTACTCATATTTTAGGGTAAACTAATTTGAGTTGGCAAAGGTATGTTTTACCGCGCAACCGCATATTTGGCCATACGCCTTACGTTTAATGGTTTGTCGTTCTGCTGTGCTTGAATCTCAACTTAATAATAAATAAATTGCTGACCTTAAGTGCTGCACAACTGCAATACCAAAAGAGTAAATCCAAATAGATGCGCGGATACCACTAACATCTGCGGTCAGATTGTCGTAGAATCAAGTTCCAGGACGCCCCAAAAATACGTGGATATAATGATGCAAAAACAAGCAGTTATTGATGAAATGAAAGTGCTGCCTGAAATTGACGTAGAGTACGAAGTCGCACGTCGAGTCTCGTTCATAAAAAAGCAGTTACTTACTTCTGGTTTAAATTCGCTGGTACTGGGTATTAGTGGCGGCATTGATTCATGCACATTGGGTCGGTTAGCTCAATTAGCAGTAAATGAATTAAACGATGAGCACCACGAAAAATACCAATTTATCGCGGTTCGTTTACCTTATGATACCCAAGCCGATGAAGACGATGCACAGAAATCTATCGACTTTATCCAGCCCTCTCATTCTCTTGCAGTGAATGTAAAACCTGGCGCAGATGCTATTCATGCGTCTACTTCACAAGCGCTTGCCAGTGCTAACCTTCTTCCCGACAATGAAGCGAAACAAGACTTTGTGAAAGGAAATGTTAAAGCACGTACCCGTATGGTTATCCAGTATGAAATTGCTGGGATGGTTGATGGCCTCGTTTTAGGTACCGATCATTCGGCTGAAAATATTACAGGGTTTTATACCAAGTATGGTGATGGTGCATGTGACCTTGCGCCGTTGTTTGGTCTCAGTAAGCGCCAAGTACGTGCAGTGGCAGCCCATTTGGGTGCACCACATAACGTCATCACTAAAGCGCCAACTGCTGACTTGGAAAGCCTGTCCCCGCAAAAAGCCGATGAGCAAGCACTGGGCATGTCTTACGACCAAATTGATGACTTTTTGGAAGGAAAGCCAGTTTCTGCGGAAGTGGAAGAGAAATTGCTCTATATTTATGAGCGTACACAGCATAAACGTGTGCCAATTCCAACAATTTACGATGAGTTGTAGTCATGAAAAAAATTGAAGCTATCATTAAACCGTTCAAAATGGACGATGTTAGGGAAGCGCTAGCTGAAGTCGGTATCGCAGGGATGACAGTGTCAGAAGTGAAAGGGTTTGGTCGTCAAAAAGGCCATACTGAACTTTATCGCGGTGCTGAGTACCAAGTTGACTTCCTACCCAAGATCAAAATTGAGCTTGTATTGGACGATGACCGCGTTGAGCAAGCGGTTGAAGCTATTCAAACGTCAGCTAAGACAGGCAAAATTGGCGACGGGAAAATCTTCGTTTACAACGTTGAGACCGCCGTACGAATTCGTACCGGTGAACAAAACGAAGACGCGATTTAATTAAATGGTGTTCATTAAAAAAAGGAGCCAATGGCTCCTTTTTTAATATATTAAGTATTTATTAAAGCTTAATAGCAACGTGACTTAGTGGTCGTGACCACAACCGCCTTCACTGTGTACATGACCGTGCTCAAGCTCTTCTTTCGTTGCTTCTCGTACGTCAACAACAGTTACGTCAAAAGTTAGCGGAATACCGGCAAGAGGGTGGTTACCGTCAACAACAACCTCTTCGTCAGTTGTTTCAATGATAATGACCGATTGCTCACCTTGTGGCGTAGTTGCGCGGAAAGACATACCCACTTCAACATCCATACCGTCAAACATTGAGCGTGGTACAGTTTGTACAAGTTCGTCAGCACGTTCACCGTATGCTTTTTCAGGGTTTACTGAAACGTTGAAGCTATCTTCCTTCGATTTACCAATAAGTGCATCTTCTAGTCCTTCAATTAAGAAGCGACGGCCTAGTAGTACTACTAGTGGCGATTTCCCTTCTGAAGAGTCTAGCGTTGTGCCGTCTTCGGTAGATACGGTGTAGTGTAGCGTTACAACGCTGTCAGAAGTAATTGTCATAACAAATCCTATCTTGGCCCTTTAATAAAGGGCAATAAATGTAATGCAGTAAAAACTGCTTATCGACGTTTTTTCACAATATTGCTAGCTTTCTGCTCAATACTGTACGGCAAAGTATTAGGGTAACAGGTAATGGCGTTATTATCAGCCAATCTGTGTAAATCTTCGCTGGTGGTATCGTTGTTGAGCACTGCAATAAACCAGGTTTCATTATCAAGCGATGCAGCATTGAGTATTTTGCCCGCTATACGCCAATTTTCGCCCAACTGCTTTTCTAATGCATCGCCAGGTTTAATATTTACGTTACCTTCAAGCTTAAAGCTGTAGGCGGCGCGTTTGTTTTTACCCAGAAAGCGGGTTCGCGCAACCACCTCTTGCCCCATATAGCAGCCTTTATCAAAGTCGATACCGTTGAGCGCCTGCACATTAATCATCTGGGGCACGTATTCCGCCACTGCGTCGCCTTGCACTAAAGCGTGTACGCTTTGAATTTGTATAGCGTCAAACACGGTTTGGGGATAGCAAGAAAGGGTTTGCGCCTCTATTAACGAATTTATTTGCTTTGCGCCATTATCATCTAAAAGAACAATAATTCCTTTGCAGCTAGTATTGGCAAAATAGGCGACGCCGTGTTCGCTCTCGACCTTTTCAAGAGAACCATTGTCAGGAGTATCGCTCTCAAGAAGGCGTTCCACTTCGTTTTCGGAGAAAAGCTGGCTTAACGCTGCCTTTACTTCGTTAGTTTTCACTGCATCAAGCGAAATAAAATAAGCGCTGTATGTTTGTGTGTCGTCGAGAATATCAACCTTAGAGAACACACCATACTTATTAAGCTGTGCTAATGAATGACTACCCGCATCTTCATTGGTAACCAACAATAATTTGTTTTGGTGGCGAGTTACGTACCCGGTAGACCACGTTTTGCCTTTATTATCACAATGGGCGAAATGCCTGGCAGTATTCTTGGTTAGCTTATTAATGTTGACCGTAATTTGCCCTTGCAGGTAACTGTCGGCCTGTTCTCCTTCCAAAGAAATTATCATGGCATTTGAAAGCTTGACCACAAATTCACTTGGAAGACTTTGTAATGATGCGATAGATGTCATATTCACCACTGTAAAATTCGCTGTATGTACTCAAGGTATGGTAAAACCACCAATATTCAAGGGCAATACATGGGAATGTGCGCAGATTAAGTTCTATTTAGTTTGCCTATCTGACCAAAAGAGCAGTGATCCCCACGCATAGGGCATGGTATTATTGTTAGCGAATAAAAAACGGTATGAAAGACATATGTTTGAACCAAAAAGATTAGCGCGATTAAAGTGGGCGTGTCGCAGAGGCATGCTAGAATTAGACGTACTTTTGCTTCCTTTCGTGGAAGAAGCCTTCGATTCTTTAAGTTATGAAGATCAAGAAACATTTGAACGTTTACTTACCAGTGATGACCCTGATTTGTTTGCATGGATCATGGGACACCAAAAGTGCGAAGACCCTGAACTAGCCGCCATGGTGGCGACTATCGTCAACCGTGTCAAAGTATAGAATTTGCATTACGCACAATAGGTTTAGAAGGTTATTTGGGGAAGTATGCGTTGCTGTTTGTCTTTTCGCAGCATTGTGCAGCCTTCCTCAATACTTGTGGTCTTGGCTGAGCTTCTCAAAATTGATAGCGCTTGTTGCTGTTGCAACCACGTTAGTTATTTTCTGGCGTCTTTATGACGCGTTTAGTAACAAAATTTCTGCTAGTCAATACGCTCTCTCTTTGACCAGCGATGGTATTATCCGGGTTGTTGACGACAGCACGCTCCCACTGGATTTGCAAAGCATGCCAAAAGGTAGCTTGTTAGTTGATGCTCAGGTCGACGGCACATCAATGAACATTCATCATTCTTCCCAGCTCTTTACTTGGGGGCTGTGTGTCAATGTGCTGCGCCAAAAACGCAGATGGTTTGAAAAAGATCATAGCCATCTCGCTTGGATCTTAAAAGGTGAGTGCTGCGAAGCAGACTATCGCCGGTTGGCTAGAGCCATTATCTTGGCCCGAAAAGCAACGCCTTAAAGGAATTAAAAAGATGTTTCGTGAGTATACCAAAGCGTTATTTAAACGCGTTGACGCCAGGCAGCTTATGCAGTTTAAACCGCCTACGTTGCCTCAGCGCATCTATACCAAAACGCTCAATGTCGACAATGTGCACTACGCTTCTTTTTGTCAGGAAGTTGACTGGCCGGCAAATGAGCATGTCCATCCACTTTATTTGCAGATGCTTTCCTTACCATTGCAAATGCAGTGTTTGCTGGACAAACAAAGCCCATTTCCATTGCTTGGCCTTATTCACGCCGCTAACAAAGTATCGGTAATAGACCATTGCGATTTAAGCGAACCCTTTGAATGTCGCGTGCGCTTTCACGATGTGAGACCGCATAACCGAGGTTGGGAAGTGGATGTGATGTTAGAGGCGCTGCAGGCAGGGAATCTGGTTTACAGGGCGATAAGTAGTTACTTAGTGAAGGTGAAAGCCGTTCATGTAGCTCCACTTGGTGCAAAAAATGACTTACATGACGATTGTGAATTAGAGAATAGGGCGCTCATCGGCGAAATTAGTGCTTCGGCTAATACAGGTCGCCGCTATGCAAAGCTTTCTGGCGATTATAACCCAATCCACTTGTCTACAATATCTGCCAAAGCATTTGGGTTTAAACAGCCTATAGCGCACGGCATGTGGACATTGTCACGCGCTGTGTCGGCGTTTGTAAGTCATCAAGACTTCAGACAATCTATGAGCGTAAAAGAAGTAAATTGCCGCTTTAGAAAACCCGTGTTTTTGCCCTGTGACATTCATATTCAACAACACTGTAAAACAGATAATAGTGTGCTAATAGACGTTACCGATAGTAATGACAGCCTTGTGCACTTATCGGCTAGTTTAGTGTTTAATCAGGCCTAAATTAACGATCAATCAGGCGCAGATAAGCAAAAGGTAAGCGGGAGATAACTATTAAAAAAGGCGCATTAACATTAGCGCCTTCTTTAGACTGATATAGACCTTAATTTATGCACTAGTCGGCATCGGCGAAGCTGTCTTGAGTAATTAGCGAGCCAACGTCAGCGCCTGACAGCTGTTTTCTGGGAATAAGTATTGTAGGAACGGGGTTGTCTAACTGTTCAGGGTAGTCCAAATTAAAGTGTAACCCTCTGCTTTCCTTTCGCTCCATCGCACATCGCACAATGAGTTCTGCAACCGTAACAAGGTTTCGAAGCTCTAGTAGGTTATTACTTACCCTGAAGTGAGAGTAATACTCAGTAATCTCTTGCTCTAATAGCTTAATGCGGCGCATGGCCCGTTCAAGGCGCTTATCCGTGCGTACAATACCGACGTAATCCCACATAAACAGCCTAAGTTCGTGCCAGTTATGTTGAATGATGACCTCTTCGTCAGAGTTAGACACTTGGCTCTCATCCCAAGGCGCAATAGACTCTTCACAGTCTGCACTGGGAAGATTTTTAATAATATCTTCCGCTGCAGCGCTGGCAAAAACCACACACTCAAGTAAAGAGTTAGATGCCATGCGGTTGGCGCCATGCAGACCTGTGTAGGCCACTTCACCGATTGCGTATACATTATTCAAGTCGGTTTTGGCATTAAAGTCGGTCATCACTCCGCCGCAGCTGTAGTGCGCAGCAGGCACGACTGGGATAGGTTCACGGGTTATATCGATACCAAGCGAGCGGCACTTTCGATAAATATTAGGGAAATGCTTAACGATAAAGTCAGCAGGCTTATGACTGATATCCAAGTACATGCAGTCAGCGCCCAATCGCTTCATTTCATAGTCGATAGCGCGGGCAACGACGTCGCGCGGCGCAAGATCGCCACGCTCATCAAATTTGTGCATAAAGCGGGTACCGTCGGCGTGGCAGAGGTTTGCGCCTTCGCCGCGCAGCGCTTCTGTAATCAAAAAGTTACGTGCCTGCGGGTGGAATAAGCAAGTCGGATGAAATTGATTGAATTCCATATTGGCCACGCGACAACCCGCTCGCCATGCCATGGCAATGCCGTCACCGCTCGACACATCGGGGTTCGATGTATACTGGTATACCTTACTACCACCGCCAGTCGCTAGCGCAACGAAAGGGGCGCGAATTACTTCAACGTGCTCTTGTTGTCTATTCCAAACATAAGCACCTACCACGCTGTTCTTTTCTTCCTTTGAAGGAATGAGATCAATGGCGTTATAGCGCTCAAATATGTGAATGTTTGGATGGGTCGATACCGCGTCGTTTAATGTAATTTGAAGCGCTTCGCCTGTGGCATCTGCAGCGTGAAGAATTCGCCGGTGGCTGTGTCCACCCTCGCGGGTAAGGTGAAAGCGCTCCTCACCAGATTCACTTTTTTCTGTATCAAACGGTACACCGTAGCTGATAAGCCACTCAAGTGACGCCTTTGCTCGTTCTGCAGTAAATCTTACGGCTGGCTCTTCGCAAAGCCCAGCACCTGCAGCAAGCGTGTCTTTTACGTGTGCGTCTATGGAGTCTTGTTCATCGAATACTGCGGCAATACCACCTTGTGCATAGCGGGTAGAGCCTTCATTGCGGTCACTTTTACTAAGTACAATAACCTGACAATGGTCGGCAAGCTTAAGCGCTAAGCTCAATCCTGCCGCGCCACTCCCAATAATCAATACGTCACAACGGTGTTCTATTGCATTTGATGTGGAAGTTAGTGAAGACGATACAGATTTCATGTATTTTTATATCAATTCAAACGAGCAAAGGTTCGGCAAGTCTAAAGGATGAGTAGCAAAACACAATCATTCTTGCCCCCTGGCCTAAGCATTTTTTAAAATATTTAATGCTTTTACAGAACTTTTGTAAAAAGAACGCGTCTATACACATGCTTGTTAGAGCTATTGTGTAGTTGAAGTAGGGAGTAATGGCTCGAATGAGCGAGCAGATAACCGACCAACAACTGGTCGAAAAAGTACAGCGTGGCGATAAAAATGCGTTCAACTTGTTGGTAACTCGTTATCAACATAAAGTGATGCATCTCGTTTCTCGCTATGTGAAAAATACCGGTGACGTTGCTGATGTAACGCAAGAAGCGTTCATTAAAGCATACCGTGCCTTACCTAATTTTCGTGGCGACAGTGCATTTTATACTTGGCTTTATCGCATTGCGGTAAACAGTGCCAAGAACTATCTTGTATCTCAAGGTCGCAAGCCGCCTGCAAGCGATGTCGATGCTGACGAAGCAGATTTCTACGAAGGTAGTGATGCATTAAAAGAGCAATCTACACCCGAGCGAAGCCTGTTATCTGAGGAAATTGAAGAAACCCTGTTTAAGGTAGTTGAGAAGCTGCCGGACGATTTACGTATGGCGATAACGCTGCGTGAAATTGAAGGGTTGAGCTATGAAGAAATCGCGAACGTAATGTCGTGTCCTGTGGGTACGGTGAGATCCCGTATTTTTAGGGCTCGCGAGGCGATTGATAAAGTTATTCAACCGTTGTTAGAAAATTAAAAAGAAATAAAATCAAAAAAAGATGAACTTTCTTTTTTCCACGATGACTAACAGCTGTGTTAGGGTAGTTAACGATCACTTTGATCTGGAAATGAATATATGACGCAACAGCAAGAAAAATTGTCCGCATTCATGGATGGTGAGATAGAAGGCAATGACATCATCGATGCGATTAAGCAAGATGAAGCGCTTCAGGCCAAATGGCAACGTTACCATGTGTATCGCGGTGCAATGCGAAAAGAAGCAAGCGTTGCTCCACAGATGGACATCACCGCAAGCGTAGCAGCTGCGCTTGAAAACGAGCCAGCTATAGTCGCACCTAAACGCTCGCGCTGGCAGTCGATACCATTGATTGGCAATGTTGTTCCTTTTGCGAAGCAGTCAGGCCAGTTTGCAGTAGCCGCGTCGGTGGCGGTGGCAGTTATCTTTGGTGTTCAATACACTAATCAAGAAGCGCCTACCGAGCCATTTATGACAGCGCCAACGATTGCTCCTCAAGGTGGATTGTCTCCAGTGAGTTTGGAACAAACCAGAACGTTACCACGTAACGACATGAATGAAATGCTTGAGAAAAAGCGCAAAATTAATGCATTGATTGCTGATCATGAGCAGCAAATAAAGCTTAAGCAAGCGCAAGAGGACGAGGGTGAAAGCGAAACAAGTGGACCAGAGCGCCCATAAGTTATCGCAGCCAGTCAACATTAGTTGGAATGTGCTTTCGCAAGTAAATTGCGACTGACATACGTTTCATATTTTAATCATACCAGCATATACTGCTGGTATGTTTGTTTTAAGGCGGGAAAAAATGCGCTGTAGTTCTATCCTTGCACTTTTTTTCATTTCGGGCGCGGCTATCCAGCCTTTGGCAGCCCAAACTACTTCGACTAGCGAAGAGGCAAAAGCTCCTATTGCTCCAGTCCAAAACGTGAATGATGGCGACGTTGAATTAGACGCTAACTCAGAATCAAACACGAGAGCTGGCCGACTAGATGAAGCTGATCAAGAAGAAGCAGTGCGAGAAGACGTGATTCAAGAGCAACTTGAACAAAGTCGAAGCGAGCAAAATGCATCTGCTTCTCGCACACGAGAGCCTCAATCGGCCAATCAGTGGCTAGCTGAACTTCAAAACATTATAACCAATGCCAATTTCCAAGTGTCTTTTGTGCAAACTATTGCAGGAAAGGAAACCGTTCCATATTTATGGCGCCACGGGATAATGGAAGATGGTTCTGAATTAGAGCAGTTAAATCTTCAAAATGGACCAGGCCGCGAGCTTATTCGTGTGAACGATGTGGTGAGTGTATTTGAGCCAGATGTACAACCCTATAGCTTGCGTTCAAAGCATATCAACGGTCCAATACCAAGTGTATTATTGTATCATCCTGAACAGCTTGCCGAAGCCTATGAGTTCGTCGCTGTGGGAAGAGCGCGGGTGGCAGGACGTTCAGCGCAACAAATTCGAATAGTCAGCCGAGATAACACGCGATTTGGTTATCAACTGTGGCTGGATGAGTCGTCTGGTATGTTGCTCAAACTGAACATGCTTGATTTGCAAGGGGCGCTATTAGAGCAGATTCAGGTCACGGCCTTTGCGATATCGCCAGAGCCTGCTGATTATTTCTCACGAATTAATTCTGCATCGTTACCCGCGCCCATGGCGCTGAGCAACACGCCAAATCGTGCACACAAATGGGATGTCACCTATTTGCCGGCTGGCATGCGAGAAATAAAGCAAGATACAAGACGATTGGCCTTAACAGGACAGATTGTAGAATATAAACTCTTTTCAGATGGATTGGTTGACGTATCTGTGTATGTTCAGCCTGCGGAAGATGCGTTAGGTGAAACGCTGGCGCTGCGCAATGAAGTGAGTACGTTCTTAACGTTGACAGACGGCAAAGCCCAGGTGACAGTGGTGGGAGAAATACCTTTGCAAACCGCTAACGCTATTGCTACGTCTTTACGCCCCGTCAGCAGTGTAAGTGAATAACCGCGCAATTGAGTAACAATGATAAGAGAAACCGCTACCGTAGTTGCCGTTAATGGTGATACGGTCACCGTAGAAGCAGCGATTAAATCGACCTGTAACGCATGCCAAGCACAAAGTGATTGTGGTACCGGCGTTATTTCTCGTGCGCTTGCACCGAAAACGCAGCAGTTGACGCTGCGTACTCCCATGCCTGTGCGGGTTGGCCAAGAAGTGACTGTAGGCATACCGGAAGCAGGTATTTTAAGTGCATCGGCTTGGTTGTATTTGCTACCGCTTATAGCGTTTATCGGGGCATATTCGGTGTCGATATCATTACTTAGTAGTAACGGATTTACTCACGAGTTATGGGCCATGCTGCCAAGTGGGTTAGTAACCTTCTTTACCTATAAGCTAATTGCTTACAAGTTGCGTCGTGTAGAACTTACGAAATATCAACCTGTCCTATTGGGTCAACAAGAGTACAGTGCAGTAGAACATTGATTTTTTGAAGGGCTTTACGCTGCTCAATGGTTTAATACAGGACTGCTCCATACGAGGCCGTTTTATACGAGGCCAATTTATACGAGATTATAGTGTTAACTCACGCTCATCAATGTAGCCAAGTTTTGAGATAGGCCGAGGAAGTCACGTCAGGTTGCCACTTCCATTCGTTATGTTTCTTGAAAGTAATAAATTTTCCACCACGCCAATTCGCTTTTCGCGCAAGAAATGGGTAAAATCCGCACGCGCTGCGTATAACCCTTTAAGCAAGGCAAGCAGCATTTTTTGTTTAATGAATTTTTCTGCAGGTAATTTCCAGCATTATGCAACAATCGCACATTCGTAACTTCAGTATTATCGCCCACATCGACCACGGTAAGTCTACGCTGTCAGACCGTCTAATCCAGCATTGTGGAGGGCTAACAGACCGTGAAATGGCTGAACAGGTTCTCGACTCAATGGACCTGGAAAAAGAGCGCGGTATTACTATCAAAGCGCAAAGCGTAACGCTGAACTACGAAGCGCGCGACGGTGAAACTTATCAGCTTAACTTCATCGACACTCCCGGACACGTTGACTTTACCTATGAAGTATCTCGTTCTCTTGCTGCCTGTGAAGGTGCGCTTTTGGTTGTTGATGCAGGTCAGGGCGTAGAAGCACAGACATTGGCAAACTGCTATACCGCCATCGAGATGGATATGGAAGTGGTGCCTGTACTAAATAAAATCGACCTGCCTCAAGCTGAACCAGACCGCGTTGCAGAAGAAATTGAAGATATTGTTGGTATCGATGCGCTGGACGCTGTGCGCTGCTCAGCAAAAACCGGTATCGGTATTGAAGATGTACTTGAAGTTATTGTAAATAAAATTCCGCCGCCAGAAGGTGACCGCGAAGCGCCACTTAAGGCGTTGATTATCGATTCTTGGTTTGACAACTATCAAGGCGTTGTTTCACTGGTACGTATTGTCGAAGGCCAGTTGACTAAGAAAGACAAAATTCAAATTATGTCAAACGGTCAAACGCATCAGGTTGACAAAATTGGTGTATTTACGCCTAAGCCACTCGATACGGGCACATTAAGAGCCGGCGAAGTAGGCTTTATCATCGCAGGAATTAAAGATATCCAAGGCGCGCCTGTGGGCGACACCATTACCTTGGCTCGCGAGCCAGCTGACGCAATGCTTCCTGGCTTTAAAAAGGTTAAACCTCAGGTTTATGCCGGTATTTTCCCAATAAGCTCAGACGATTATGAAGATTTCCGTGACGCCCTGGCGAAATTAAGCCTGAACGACGCTTCACTATTCTATGAGCCAGAAAGCTCTGCAGCGCTAGGTTTTGGATTCCGTATTGGTTTCCTTGGCATGCTGCACATGGAAATCATTCAAGAGCGTTTAGAGCGTGAATATGACTTGGGTCTTATCACTACTGCGCCTACCGTAATATACGAAGTAGAAACGACCAAGGGCGAAACCCTTACCGTAGATAGCCCAGCTAAATTGCCTCCGGTAAATGATATCGCTGAAATTCGTGAGCCTATGGTTGAAGCCAATATTCTTGTGCCACAAGAGTATCTAGGCAACGTAATTACACTTTGCGTTGAAAAGCGCGGTATGCAAACCAACATGACATACCACGGTAAGCAAGTGGCGGTAACTTATGAACTGCCAATGGCAGAAGTGGTGCTCGATTTCTTCGACCGTTTGAAATCTACGAGCCGTGGTTTTGCATCGCTTGATTACAACTTTAAGCGTTTCCAGACATCAGACATGGTGCGTGTTGATATTCTAATTAACGGTGAACGTGTAGACGCGTTAGCGGTAATTACGCACAGAGAAAACTCTCAAGGCCGTGGTCGTGAGCTGGTCGAAAAGCTTCGCGAGCTTATTCCACGACAAATGTTCGATATCGCTATTCAGGCGGCTATCGGTAACCATATTGTTGCAAGAAGTACAGTTAAACAGCTACGTAAAAACGTAATCGCGAAGTGTTACGGCGGTGACGTAAGCCGTAAGAAGAAACTACTTCAAAAGCAGAAAGAAGGTAAAAAGCGAATGAAGCAAGTGGGTAATGTTGAATTGCCACAAGATGCGTTCCTTGCAGTATTGAAGGTGGGCAAATAATGGCGAATTACTTCTCCTTGATTTTGGTGGCACTCACCTTAATAACAGGATTAATCTGGCTAGTGGATAGCCTAGTGTTTGCACCAAAGCGAAAAGCACGTTTACAGGCTGCGGCAACCGCAGAAGGAGCGGGCTATGGAGAAGATCCTCAACTGCCGTACCTTGTTGATACTTCGCAACAGATTTTTCCTGTAATCGCTTTCGTATTGGTATTGCGTTCGTTTTTATATGAACCATTTCAAATTCCTTCAGGCTCAATGATGCCCACTCTGTTAGTGGGTGACTTCATTTTGGTTGAAAAGTTTGCCTATGGCGTGAAAGACCCGGTTTTCAGAAGTAAGCTGATTGAAACTGGCGTTCCAGAGCGTGGTGATGTGGTGGTTTTCAAGTACCCTGAAGAGCCTTCAATAGACTACATTAAGCGCGTGATCGGTTTACCTGGCGATACTGTGGTTTATCAAAATAAACAGGTTTATATCAAACCGAAGTGTGAGACTGGCAACAACTGTCCTAAATTGAAAGCCGTACCGCTGACGTTCCAAGAGCGTGGTGAGTTCGTACAGGACATGGCGCAGCTTATGCGTTACACCGAAGATTTAGGCACAGTAGAGCACGACATTTTACGCCACCCAGTACGCGAGATTTCGCCGGTTAATTTTTATACCCAGCCTGGAACGCGCAGCAATGAGTGGATTGTGCCAGAAGGTCAGTATTTCGTGCTAGGCGATAACCGTGACAACAGCCGCGACAGCCGTTTCTGGGGTTTTGTGCCAGATGCAAACTTGGTTGGAAAAGCGGTGGCGATTTGGATTTCATTTGAATTTGAGCGCAGTCCGTCAGACTTCCTTCCAACTTGGGTACCAACAGGTGTTCGATTTGAGCGAGCAGGTGGCATTCATTAATGCAGGGAATTGATAAATATCGTCGTCTGTACAAGGCGATAGGCTACACATTTACCAATGAAGCTTTATTGGAACAAGCACTTACTCATCGCAGTGCGGCTAAACAGCACAATGAGCGACTAGAATTTTTGGGTGACGCTATTTTAGGCATGATTGTTGGGGAAACGCTGTTTAAGCGATTCCCAACTGTGCCAGAAGGCAAACTCACACGAATGCGCTCTACTTTGGTTAAAGGAGACACACTGGCAGAACTTGCAAAGGAAGCCAGTGTGGGTGAACTACTTAACTTAGGGCCCGGTGAGCTCAAAAGCGGTGGTCATCGCAGAAGTTCGATTTTAGCCGATGCAGTTGAAGCTATTTTAGGGGCTATTTATCTCGATTCCGGTATGGACGAGGTACGAGGCGTTATAGACCGTTTATGGGAAACCCGCATTAACAAACTAGACCCTAATGCCCACCCTAAAGACAGCAAAACTCGTCTTCAGGAGTTTTTACAAGGCCGTAAACAAGCGCTACCAACCTATGAAGTGCTATCTATTTCAGGGAAAGATCATGCTCAGACTTTTGAAGTTAGCTGTCAGGTAGAAAGTCTACCAGAAGCGGTAGTGGCGTCTGGCAATAGCCGCCGAAAAGCAGAACAAGAAGCTGCTCGTTTAACATTGGAGAAGCTTGATGACAACGCATGATGAATCGAATTTGCCAGAAATGCCTGATATTCAAACTCGCTGTGGCCTAGTTGCCATAGTAGGTCGCCCTAATGTAGGTAAATCGACCTTGCTCAATCGCTTGCTAGGTCAAAAAGTAAGCATTACGTCGCGTAAGCCGCAAACCACGCGCCACCGTATTCTTGGTATAGACACCGACGGTGATTATCAAGCGATTTACGTTGATACCCCAGGGCTTCACCAAGACGAAAAGCGCGCGATTAATCGCTACATGAACCGCGCGGCATCAAGCTCTTTGGCTGAAGTTGGCCTTGTGCTTTTTGTTGTCGAAGGCGATCGATTCAACGCCGAAGATGAAATGGTATTAAGTAAGGTTAAACAAGCGAACCTTCCTTGCTATCTCATCGTAAACAAAATGGATAAGGTTGAAGATAAAGAAAACTTTATGGTTCACCTTAAAAAACTTGGCGAAAAGCACCCGTTTGAGCACATGATCCCTATCAGTGCTAAACAGGGCCGAATGGTTGACGAAATTAGAGAGTTAGTGGCCAAGTCGCTACCTAAAAGTGAGTTTTTCTTCCCAGAAGATTACATTACTGACCGCTCAAGCCGCTTTATGGCTGCTGAAATCATTCGCGAAAAGCTTATGCGCTTTACCGGCGATGAACTGCCTTACTCTACTACTGTGGAAATTGAGCAATTCAAAATGGCTGACAACGGTGTTTATCGTATCAGCGGTCTGATTTTGGTAGAGCGTGAAACCCAAAAACGCATGATCATCGGCAAAGGCGGAAAGCATTTGAAAACCATTGGTGAGCAAGCGCGTAAAGATATGGAAAACTTGTTCGACAACAAAGTATTTCTAGAACTTTGGGTGAAAGTGAAACAAGGCTGGGCAGACGATGAACGTGCTCTGCGCTCTCTAGGTTACGGAGACGACAGTAACTTCTAGTTCACGCTAATATTATCTTTATAACGCTAGTTAGCTGTAACTGGCGTTATATTAGCACGTTATATTAGCAAAGATAGTGAGTCAGCATTTTCGCCAAGTGGTGTAGCTGATGGCTTGTGGACAACTACCTCAGTTAGATGCGCTTATGTGAGCATTTACACGGTGGTTTATTTACTCGGTTTCAACATCTCTAGCAGGCACAACAACTTCTTTTTAGGAGCGGTATATGGCAATTTCAGATATGCGCAGGCAGTACTCAAAGGGCAGTTTGAGTGAGTCAGATATTACTTCAAGTCCATTTATCATGTTCGATAAATGGTTAAAAGACGCCATAGACGCCGGAATTCCTGATCCTACTGCAATGACGGTTGCCACCGTCGATGCCAACGGCCAACCCTCTCAGCGTATTGTTTTGTTAAAAGATGTCAGTGAAAAGGGCTTTGTGTTTTTCACTAACTTAGGCAGCCGTAAGGCACAAGAGTTAGCGGTAAACCCTAAAGTGTCGTGCCACTTTCCCTGGTTTTTTATGGAGCGTCAGGTTCGCGTATGTGGCAGCGTTGAAAAGCTTTCTGTTTCTGAGAATGCTGCTTATTTCTTTTCGCGACCGAAAGACAGTCAGCTAGCAGCGTACGCGTCAAAACAAAGCAAACCTATTGGCAGCAGGGAGCTTCTACTGACCCAGTTTAAGCAGTTAAAAGATAAGTTTGCTAACAAAGAGCTTCCCGTGCCGGACTTTTGGGGCGGTTTCAGGATCGTGCCTCATCAAATTGAGTTTTGGCAAGGTGGAGAAGATAGGCTACATGACCGCTTTGAATACAACAAAACTGAAGATGGCGCGTGGGTAACACAGCGCCTTATGCCGTAGGGAATACGTTCACCTTTCGTTCCCGCTAAAGTACTTCACTAGAATGTGAGCCCGTTTAACTATTGAGCTTGTAGATAGCGTGCGGCGAGATAAGTAACAAGGAGGCATCTAAACCGTGATTGATAGTCATTGCCATCTCGACTTACTTGCACAAAAGAAAGATCTTAGAGTTGCATTAGAAAGCGCCAAAGCCGCAGGGCTTACCCGCATCATGGCGCCTAGCATTAACCCCGAATCTTGGCAGGCGTTACAAGCGCTCAGTGAACGCTACGAAAGTCTTTTATCTATAGATACTGCGCTTGGGCTTCACCCTTATTTTTTGACTGGCAGCGAGCTTGAAAAGCCAGAGCAAACACTCAAGGAGAGTCTTCGTCAACTTGAAGACGCTACGGCTAAGTTGCACCCTTCGGTAAAAGCCTTGGGGGAAACAGGTATCGATGGGTATATAAGCGTGCCATTAGCGCTTCAAAAGGAAGCGCTACATAACCATTTGAAACTTGCCGATAAAGTATCGTTACCCGTAATTTTACATCACAGAAAAAGTCATCATCTGCTAGTTGAAGCATTGAAGCAAACCAAATACCAAGGTATAGGCGTTGTGCATGCTTTTTCAGGAAGTATTGAAGCGGCCAAAGGGTATATTGAAAGAGGGTTTTACCTAGGTATAGGTGGTACGATTACCTATGAGCGTGCTCAAAAAACACGAAACACCCTTGGGTTTTTGTTAGAACACCATTTTGATAAATTGCTTTTAGAAACGGATGCCCCTGATATGCCCATGTGCGGTAGACAAGGAGAAGCAAACGAACCTCGTTATTTATCAGATGTCGTTGATGTTATAAGCGACCGCTATGGCGTGTCACATAAAGAAATAGTGTCCACCACCACAGCGAACTACACTCGACTATTTAATATTGATGCTGGAAGTGAAGCATAGACTTCCAAACTAGCTATCTAGCGCTTCTCTTTATTTCTTTTTGATTCGATTACCTGAATAAACCATGGGCGAGATTTATAAAAGGCCCGGGTTAGGTAAATACCTAGCATGAGCGCCAAAAAGACGAGAATACACGCAATAAGAGCAAGCTGGTAACGCAATGTCAGTGGACTCTCGAGGACAGCCTGCGTGTTCATGTGAATATTCACATAACCTAGTAAATTTTCATTATCGTCAGTGATAACGCCAACATAGGTTAGCGGCGTTACACTTTGCGACTGACTCATCGACACCACACTGGCAATTTGAGGCAAAGGAGCAATATACCTCCCGTCCTTATCAAACACAGACAAGGCAAGAATGTGTGGCTCGTCGACCAAAATAGAGGCGACACTTTCAATAAACTCCCGTTGAGTGAGAGTATCAGATAGCGCGGAATCTACATTGTTCTCAGTTTCCTGATTCGAAAGTGCGTCAGCGATAAAGGCAGGTTGTAGCAGTTTTGCATACTGCCTTGCTATGCTCTCACCAGAGAAGCGAGTTTGCACGGTAAGCCAGTCGTTTTGGTATTGTTGGAATAACAGAAGCAATACCACTATCAAAGCAAACACCGCACTCACTACTATTGTGTGGAACAATCGCTTTAGAACTGTGTACAACGAATGCGAGTCATTCTTTGTTTGTGAAGCTGCTTTGCTTAGCCCGTCTACCAATTCGCTTTTCCATAAAGTCACGAGGGTTGCCTAACAGTAGGATAATTCGAAATAATTTAAAAGGAGATATTTTATTAGTTAGCCTAATTGGTTAGCATTAGAGCACCATTTGCCAATCACCGCAGTTTCTGTGTGCGTTATGAAAGACACTCTTCTTAATAATATCGATAATGACGATATCCATTTAGCTTCTTTTTTGTCTCATGTAGTTAGCAATAGTCACAACGACAGTGCGTATTCACATACGTTAACCGTTATTGGTCAAGCTGTAACACCTTATCTACTGCACAGCGTTTTAATTAAACTCAACGATGTGTTTACTCCTTCTAGCGCTGCTTTCCATCATTTACACAAGCAAATGGGGGATGATGTAATAGAAATTAGAGGTGCTTTGCAAAACACTGAACTTGAGCAGATTAAGCCACTGCTGGGCGACGTATCCAAGGCATATAATGTTGATGTTGGTTTGCAGGGCTCTCGCCCCTCATTGTCTGAGCCAGGACTACTGGTCATGGACATGGATAGCACTGTCATCTCGATTGAATGTATCGATGAAATAGCTAAATTGGCGGGTGTTGGCGAGCAGGTGGCAGAAGTTACCGCTAAGGCAATGCGAGGAGAAATTGCGTTTAATGATAGCTTAACGCATAGAGTGGCCTGCTTGGAAGGCGTGCCAGTTAGTCACCTTAATCAAATTCGTGACAGCATACCTATCATGCCCGGCATTCAAGCCTTGCTTACTCACTTGAAACAGCATAATTGGAAATTAGCGATCGCCTCAGGTGGATTCACCTTTTTCGCTGACCACCTAAAAGCAAGGCTTGGACTCGATTTTGCCATTTCTAACACGCTTGCGGTGAAAAACGAGCAGCTGACTGGAAAAGTAGAGGGTGAAATTGTCAATGCAGACGTTAAGGCGCGAACCGTAAACGCCCTTGCCGAGAAGTGGCAAATTTCAGCCAAACAAACCGTTGCTATGGGTGATGGAGCTAACGATTTGGTAATGATGGCTGAATCAGCGCTAGGCGTGGCGTGTCACGGTAAGCCACTGGTTAATGAAAAGGCGGATGTGGCAATCCGCATTGGCAGTTTACATAGCCTTCTGTATTTTCTAGACAAGTAGTTAGCGAGAGTCTGTAATACAAGCGTTAGTTTTGGGGCAATAAAACTAGCGCTTCACACTTTATCGGTTACCTTTCACCAGCCACAAGTTTCCAAAATCTTGTGATTAAAATCCTCCCGTGATGGGTCTTAACCTACGGGCTCATTTAAATTGATAGGCTTTGCTATTTCACTACGCGTTGCGCGCAATAGCTTTAGGTTGAACCGCACTTTTTAACGTTTTATTTGCCGTGATGTCTTCCACTGTAAAGCCGTATCTTATAAGTACTTCATCTGTGACATCGACTAGGTGAGAGCACGCTGCAATACTCCACATTTTCTTCTCTAGCTCACGGGCCCGGTGCATGGCGTACATGGTGACGTAATTGATTTCCGTTTGCAGCATGGTCATGTCTGGCTTGCCGGTTGTGGTTAGCATGACATGAATAGCTACGAACTGGCCGCGAACCATAGCTTCTCTAATAAACGCTCGGCGCTGCTCGTTATTTTCGAATTTATCGGAATAGCGAGGAATGATCGCCATTCGCGGCTCTTTTTGTGATGCATCGAATGAGATAAATAATTCCTGTCGCAACGGCATATTTTCAAGCTTAACGGCCTTAATGCCACTTTGTACAAAAGGTATATCTTGTTTTCTGTCTCTAAAGAGAAACTCTAAATTCACTTGCCCACGTTCGGCGTATTGAGTGGTTAGCGTGGTTATGCGTTCGTCCTGCTTTCCGACAATACAAGCCTGTGGAGTGTAGCGAACACCTTCCTTACTCATTAAGAAGGATAGGGAAGTAGCGTTTCGCGCATTAATACAACGAAGCGCCTGTCCCATGCCTGGTACTTCTTCTTCGTCGTTCTCTACTTTAAGGCTGCCTTTGTTCTTTTTAATCAGTTCTTCAAAGAAGTTTCTAGCACTTTTGCCTTCGTCGCCCGGCATAGTTTTTAAATGAAGAATGTTCTTGTCGACGTTGTGATAAATGATTTCGTATTGCAAATGCATGACATCAAAGGAACTGGCAATTTCTTGCAGACGAGGGAAGGCGACTTCTACTTTGCCCTCTAAATTACCTTTATATTCTTTGCTCAACTCTATACGAAGTCCAAGTCCATGCACCGAAATATCTTCGCTGATCCCTTTGTGCACCAGTTCTTCATCATTGAAGCGAGCTTCAATTTGGGTTCTCAGCTGATAGCGACTTTCAATGCGTTGCTCTTCATATTTAAACCTGACAACCTGAACATTCGAAGGAGCGCGATTGCGCGGATGCCCAAAATTTCGCAGATGAGAGAGGTTTTCTCGATTAAACTTAAACTCGTTGTAGGTCTCTTGCCCTGTTACTGAGGTTACATCGGTTACGTGTGCCAAGAATCGCAGGTTTTTCAGCTTTGACATTAGTCGAGCCGATGGCGGAGTGTTCAGCTTTTTAACTTTATTACCTACAGAATCCGGAATGGAAAGCGGAATATGGGCCTGCTCAGGGTCAACCTCTGTTAAGGTTATTTTAAATACACGCCAACTCGCTTTTTTAGAGCCAAACCCTAAAAATACTCGGGTTAGTACGTCTTTTTGCAAGAGTTCCTCGTAAGACGCTGAGTAAAAGTAGACCTTGTCGTTCTGCAAATGAGTAAAACTAAATACGAAAATCTCTCTTACTTCTTCTGACTTCTGCAATAAGCGCATAAGCCTTTCCTGGGTGAGTAAGAAGTTCAATCGACAGTTATCGTCTTCGTCTTGCCAATACTGTACGGTTTCGCGGTTCACTTCGTTAACCATAGCAAACCGGGGAACCAGCGTTTTATTAATGACGTCTATATACACAGGCAGCGTGGGGCTACGCGGCGAAAAGTACTGCTCACAAATTTTACTGGTAATCGCCTCAATCGTATTGCTCATATTAACTTTATATCGGCGTTTATTGCCGTGTATAAAGCTTTCTAAGAATTTGTCGAATGCGGGGCTTGGCTTTTCTTTATCTCGTTGCAAGGCAAGATAGTTAACATCGTTTTTAGTTATTATCTTTACGAGCTTATATGCAATGCCATTCTTTTTGTCCATGGCAAATTCATTCTCTAAGCCCCTAAAGAATATAAACAGCGTTTCTCCTTTTTTGAAAAACGCGTCTTTAGAGAGTTTTACCTGCAAGCCTTCAAGAGATATATCAACACTCAAACCGCGCATTGATTGATTGGCGCTATTGAATAATTCTACCGCCACAGCGAAGTTCATGCGTTCAGCGTTGCGCTGTCTGTAATCAAGCAGGTTTACGGTAGGAACTTTAAACTGCTCCAATACTGCTGAGCGCTTTTTGAGTTCAGGATTTTCTTTATCAGCGCGTTCTTGTGCGAGTTCTTTTTCGCGCATTAAGCGAAAGTTGTTTTCGGTGTTTTGTACCGCTTCGTAAACACCGTAAGTATATCGGCCAAATACCCTCAACTGCTCTTCAAACTTGTCAACAGCGACGTCATCCATGTAATGGCTACGTCCTTCGTGTACATATTTATTGCACTTTCCGTCAACATGACCACGCAAGTCTATGGTGCGCATACAGGGTTTGGCTAGGCGTTTCACTTCCATTTTGATGAGGAAGCGCTTTTCTTTCGGCACATCAGATGCAGTTTGAAGCAATACCTGGTTAAACTCAGGCTCATTAACCATGGGCTTTAGCTGTTCAATAATATCAGCATATTGCTTTAAATCTTGACTCATGAATGCGCAACTTTGTTGTTTAGTATCATTATTTTAGTTGTTATCGGCAAATCAGCAAAACTCATTAACCCGTAAAATCGTTATACTTTTGTACCAGTTTTACTGGAGGAGAACTGACCTTAGGTTTGTGCTTAATTCACCGTTGTTAAGTGTTAGAATACTCTTTTTAAGCAATGGATAAAACTGGAATATGGCAAAACGTAAAACTGCTTATGTGTGTTCTGACTGCGGTGCAGAGTTCCCTCGCTGGCAAGGTCAATGTTCGGAGTGTAAAGCGTGGAATACGATAAGTGAGTTTGTGGTTGCAAGTGCCAAAAGTGTCGCACGCCAAACCACGTCAGGCTATGCTGGGCAAACCGCTGCCAAAATTGAGACATTAAATGCAATAGATCTCGAATCACTACCGCGATTCTCGTCAACATTTAAAGAGCTAGATAGAGTGTTAGGGGGCGGGATAGTCCCTGGGGCAGCTATGTTAATTGGTGGCTCGCCAGGTGCAGGCAAGAGTACGCTTCTGCTTCAAGTAATGTGTCAGATGGCAAAAAGTGAAACCGCGCTTTATGTCACGGGGGAAGAGTCGCTTCAGCAAGTCGCCATGCGAGCAAAGCGCTTAAATTTACCTGACGACAAGCTGATGATGTTAGCCGAAACAAACGTGGAAACTATCTGCGATTTAGCCCTTACGAAAAAGCCTAAAATTATGGTTATCGACTCTATTCAGGTGATGCACGTGTCAGACGTTCAGTCTGCGCCAGGCAGTGTGTCGCAAGTACGAGAAAGCGCGGCGTATTTAACGCGCTTTGCCAAGCAAAATCATATTGCTATGTTCATTGTTGGCCATGTAACAAAAGACGGTAACTTGGCGGGTCCGAAAGTTCTTGAACACTGTATCGACAGCTCTATGATGCTGGAAGGAGAAAGTGATGGTCGCTACCGTACGCTTCGAAGTCATAAAAACCGCTTTGGTGCGGTAAATGAGCTCGGCGTGTTTGCCATGACAGAAAAAGGCCTTAAAGAGGTAAGCAACCCATCGGCCATATTCTTAAGTCGAGGTGACAATGAAACGCCAGGGTCTAGCGTTATGGTTATCTGGGAGGGCACCCGCCCGTTACTTGTAGAAATACAGGCGTTGGTAGACTATTCGCAGATGTCGAACCCAAGGCGAATCGCTGTAGGGTTGGACCAGAACCGTTTGTCTATGCTGCTCGCGGTTTTGCATCGCCATGGCAATGTGCAAATGAACGATCAAGACGTTTTTGTCAACGTGGTAGGCGGTGTAAGAGTATCAGAGACCAGTGCAGACTTAGCCTTATTATTGGCCATGATTTCAAGCTTTAGAAATCGCTCACTGCCCAGAGATTTAATTGTATTCGGCGAAGTCGGGCTAGCCGGCGAGATTCGCCCGGTTCCTAACGGAACGGAACGCATTATCGAGGCAGCGAAACATGGTTTTAAGCGGGCGATCGTGCCAAAAGCCAATGCGCCTAAGCAAGCCATTAATGGCATGAAAGTGGTACCGGTAGCGCGCTTATCTGAGGCGTTAGACGCGCTTGAGTAATGCGAAAGGCTCAACATTTACGTAAAGTGTTGACGGTGCCTGTTAAATTGAAAGGCCTATTAAATGGGCCTTTCCTGTATTAAACGAGCGAAACGCGTTTTTTAAAGGTTAATGTGGCGCCTGATAAACCGCATTAACTAATGCATTCAGGTCTTTCTCTTCAATACTGGCGTCGTCGCTGTTTAAAGTAATTAAACGACGAAGGGCGCTAATGCTGTCTACATCCATTCGCTCAACTTTACAGCCTAATGAAACCCTTTCTTTTCTACTGTCGGCATGACGATACAACTGCGAAATAGAAAGGGTTATTACAGGACTGTCTTCATTTGCTTGGAAGGTAGCAGTGTAAGGGTCGTGACTGTCAAAAGGTAAGTGTGACAACGCCGTTTCGGTAGCTTGAAGTTTAATGCCTTGAAGCGATACGTCGCTGACTACCACATCAATACTAACGTCATTGTGTGCCAGTGTGCCATTTACATTCAGTGACACCCGTTGAAATTGGCGCTTATCCGTCATTTTTCAAATACCCAGTTATCATTAACGCTGTTATACCAGTTCGCATGGATAATTGCCCACTCAGAAGGCGCTGACAAGTTTCCTAGCAAAGCGTGGGAATGCAGTAATGGCTGCTCCCTTTCAAATCTCGCTGAGTGGGTAATGACCTATGCGGACTGGTATTAGTATTGGCTAATTTGCGAGGGTTCGCAATGAAAAGCGAACAAATAAAAAAGCCGCTATCAGCGATAGCGGCTTTAAGGCGTAAAGCAGAGATACAGATCTTACATCTCTGATTTTGTGTTATTTAGACATACGCTTATATTTAAGGCGGTGCGGTTCAACCACATCTTGTCCAAATTCTTGCTTCAACCAGCTTTCGTAGTCTGAGTAGTTACCTTCGAAGAAGTTGATGTTACCTTCATCGCGGTAATCCATAATGTGTGTTGCTACACGGTCTAGGAACCAACGGTCGTGCGAGATAACCATGGCACAGCCAGGGAACTCCAACAACGCGTTTTCCAAGGCGCGAAGTGTTTCTACGTCTAGGTCGTTGGTTGGCTCATCCAGTAGCAATACGTTACCGCCTGCTTTAAGCAGTTTCGCAAGGTGAACACGGTTACGCTCACCACCTGACAAGTCTTTGATGAACTTCTGCTGGTCGGTGCCTTTAAAGTTAAAACGGCTGCAGTAGGCGCGGCTGTTAATTTCAAAGTTACCAATGCGAATAATGTCTTGTTCGTCAGAAATTTCTTTCCACACGGTGTTGTTTTCGTTCATGTGGTCGCGGAACTGTTCTACCGCAGCAATTTGAACGGTTTCACCTAAATCGATGGTGCCTGAATCAGGTTGCTCAGCACCGGTAAGCATTCTGAACAAGGTTGATTTACCCGCGCCGTTAGGGCCTACGATACCTACAATGGCACCCTTTGGTACTTTAAACGTTAAGTCGTCGATAAGTACGCGATCGCCATACGACTTTTTAAGGTTGCTTACTTCAATAACCTTGTCACCTAAGCGTTCACCTGGTGGAATGAAAAGCTCATTGGTTTCATTACGCTTTTGGTAATCGCTGGTAGATAGTTCTTCAAAGCGGGCCATACGAGCTTTACTTTTAGCATGACGTCCTTTCGGGTTTGAGCGTACCCACTCAAGTTCCTGTTTCATGCTCTTCATCCGCGCCGTTTCGGTGCGCTCTTCCTGTTCAAGTCGGTTTTCTTTCTGTTCCAACCATGAAGAGTAGTTACCTTCCCATGGAATACCTTCACCACGATCAAGTTCTAATATCCAACCCGCAACGTTATCAAGGAAGTATCTATCGTGGGTAATAGCGACAACGGTACCTTCGTAGTCATGCAGGAAGCGCTCTAGCCATGCCACTGATTCTGCGTCTAAGTGGTTAGTCGGTTCGTCTAGAAGCAACATTTCAGGCTTCTCTAGAAGCAGGCGACACAGCGCCACGCGGCGGCGTTCACCACCAGATAGTTTGCTAACGTCCGCATCCCACGCTGGAAGGCGAAGGGCATCAGCAGCACGCTCTAATGCATTTTCTAAGTTGTGGCCATCTTTGGCTTGAATAATGGCTTCTAGCTCACCTTGCTCTTTTGCAAGGGCGTCAAAATCAGCGTCTGCTTCTGCATAAGCGGCATACACTTCATCTAGGCGAGTTAATGCGTGTTTAACGTCGGCGACGGCTTCTTCTATATTGCCGCGAACATCTTTGGTTTCATCAAGCTGAGGCTCTTGTGGAAGGTAGCCCACTTTTAAGCCCGGTTGAGGACGCGCTTCACCTTCGATGTCGGTATCTACGCCGGCCATAATGCGAAGTAAGGTAGATTTACCTGCACCGTTTAGACCTAGCACACCAATTTTGGCGCCTGGGAAAAAGCTAAGTGAGATATTTTTTAGAATGTGTCTATTAGGTGGGACGATTTTGCCCACGCGATGCATACTGTAAACGTATTGCGCCATGCTCTATCCTCGCTGAATAAGCGGTGAAAAATAAAAAAGTGATTGTGGTCTATTCTACTCGTAACAGGGTAGTTTGTGCCAGTTACTTACGCTTAGTGTATTTGTGCTTGGCGATATTTTAATCACTCATGCCAAAAAGATCGATTTATGCATCGGTTGGCGAGTTGATTTAAGGTAAACTTGTTTTTATAAGCATGAGTAAACATGGGCTTTAGGGTGAGCTAGCAAACAGCAATAAATAACCCAAAGCGATAGACTCAACACTATTCATATCTCTGAACAGGTAATTATGATGACCGCTATGAGTAAACGCACATACAGTCTGGAAGAGCTTGCCAAACATGTAAGTGGGGAAGTGCAGGGCGATGGAAACATTACTATCTCTGCAGTAGGTACGTTATCTGGTGCAGCATCGCACCAAATTTCGTTTCTGACCAATCCTAAATACAAGCCGCAGTTAAAAGATACTCAGGCTGGTGCGGTAATTCTGCACAAAAACTTAAAAGATGATAGTCCAGTTCCAGCGTTGGTGGTGGCAAACCCTCATGCTGCCTTTGCTCTTATCGCTCAGTTGTTTGATACTACCCCAGCGGTAGCGACAGGTATTGCTGAGTCAGCGGTAATTGCGCCATCTGCCCGCATCGGCAGTGATGTATCGCTAGGCCACAATGTAATCATTGAAGAGAACGTGGTTTTAGGCGATAGAGTTACTGTAGGCGCGAATACGGTTATTCGTAGAGGTACCCATATTGGTGAAGGCTGTACCATTCACCCGAACGTAACTATCTATCATGACGTTGTGATTGGTAAGCGCGTGACAATTCATAGCCAAACAGTTATTGGTGCGGCAGGCTTTGGTTACGCAAATGATAAAGGCGTTTGGATCCCTATTCCACAAACAGGGTCGGTTCGCATTGGTGACGACAGTCAGATTGGCGCAAGCAGCAGCATTGACCGCGGCGCCATGGAAGATACGATTTTAGGCACTAACGTTATTATCGATAACCAAGTACAAATTGGCCACAACTGTATTATTGGTGATCACTCTTGTATTTGCGGCGCTACAGGTATTGCTGGTAGCTGTCATATCGGCAAGCACGTTATTATCGGTGGTGGAGTGGGCATTAATGGCCATATTAGCATTTGCGATAATGTTCAGGTGACTGGCTATACCATGATTGTACAAGATATCACTGAACCGGGTGTTTATTCTTCTGGCCAGCCAGCTCAAACCAACCGTGACTGGCGCAAAAATACGGTTCGCCTTGCCAAAATTGGTAGTTTATTTGACCGTGTTAAAGCCCTGGAAAAACAGGTCTGATCTCGCGCTGGCGCAGGTATTTCGTTAAACCTGCGCCATTTATATTAATTTGGTCACAAAGCGGTATACAAGCCCCCGAAAATGACTAGAATATGGCTCGAATTTGAGCAATCAGTGCGTAACGCCATATAAAAACCGCAGTTAAGGAGCCCCCATGTTTTCTCGCGAAATGAATATAGCCGACTTCGATCCTGAATTAGCCGATGCAATGTCTAAAGAGGTTGAGCGTCAAGAACATCACATAGAGCTAATTGCCTCTGAGAACTACTGTAGCCCACGTGTAATGGAAGCACAGGGTTCGCAGCTTACTAACAAGTACGCGGAAGGCTACCCAGGCAAGCGTTACTACGGTGGTTGTGAGCACGTAGACGTTGTTGAACAACTTGCTATCGATCGTGCAAAAGCACTATTCGGTGCAGACTACGCGAACGTTCAACCGCACGCTGGTTCACAAGCTAACTCTGCCGTATTCATGGCACTACTTGACGCAGGCGATACGGTATTGGGAATGAGCCTTTCTGAAGGTGGTCACCTTACTCACGGTTCACACGTAAACTTCTCTGGTAAAACCTACAATGCTGTTCAGTATGGTCTGAACAAAGAAACCGGTGAAATCGATTACGCTCAGGTTGAGGCACTTGCTAAAGAGCACAAGCCGAAAATGATTATCGGTGGTTTCTCTGCGTATTCTGGCATTGTTGATTGGGCAAAATTCCGTGAAATCGCTGATAGCGTTGGCGCTTACTTGCTCGTAGATATGGCGCACGTAGCAGGTCTTGTAGCAGCGGGCGTTTATCCAAACCCGCTTCCTCACGCTCACGTGGTAACAACGACTACTCATAAAACCCTTGCTGGCCCACGTAGTGGTTTAATCCTTTCTTCATGCGGCGATGAAGCGATTTACAAAAAGCTAAACAGCTCTGTATTCCCAGGCAACCAAGGTGGCCCTCTTTGCCACGTGATCGCAGCTAAAGCGGTTGCATTCAAAGAAGCCCTACAGCCAGAATTTAAAGTGTATCAGCAGCAGGTTGTTGCAAATGCGAAAGCTATGGTTTCTGTAATGCAAGAGCGCGGTTATAACATCGTTTCTGGCGGTACTGACAACCACTTATTCCTTCTTGACCTTATCGACAAGGACATTACCGGTAAAGATGCTGACGCAGCACTTGGTGCCGCAAATATTACGGTAAACAAAAACTCAGTGCCAAATGACCCGCGTTCACCGTTTGTAACCAGCGGTCTTCGTATTGGTAGCCCAGCGATTACTCGCCGTGGTTTCAAAGAAGAACAAGCTAAGCAAGTTGCAACATGGATTTGCGACATTCTAGATAACATGGGTGAGGAGTCTGTTATCAAACGTGTTCAAGACGAAGTGGTTGCACTTTGCGCACAATTCCCTGTTTATAAATAAATAGGTTTGTGTTTTATTGCGTACTTTGGTACTAATGCTGGACTAACTAGTCTAGGTTCAATTTAGATACCTAAGTACGCAATATTTAAGGATTATTCATGTTTTGCCCGTTTTGTTCAGAACAAGAAACAAAAGTCATTGATTCTCGTTTGGTTGCAGAAGGGCAACAGGTGCGTAGACGCCGTGAATGTATGGTGTGTCACGAGCGCTTCACGACCTTTGAAAGTGCCGAACTCGTGATGCCTCGCGTTATTAAACGCGATGGTTCTCGTGAACCGTTTAACGAAGATAAACTTCGTGCAGGCTTGCAACGCGCACTCGAAAAGCGCCCTGTGAGCACAGAAAAAGTTGAACAATGTATCCTCTCACTTAAGTCACAGTTGCGCGCAACCGGTGAACGCGAAGTGAGCAGTGAACTGCTCGGCAACCTAATTATGAAAGCCCTCAAAGAACTCGATAAAGTTGCTTATGTCCGGTTCGCCTCCGTTTATCGCTCTTTCGAAGATATTCGTGAATTCGGAGAAGAGATTGCACGATTAGGAGATTAAGTCGGCGACCTCTCAAACATCAGGCACTTAGGGCTACAACAGGAATCCAAGTGAACCACGATACGGTTAAAAACGATTATTTTTGGATGGCAAAAGCCATTCAGCTTGCCCAACAAGGGCGTTTTACCACTTCTCCTAACCCTCGCGTAGGCTGTGTAATTGTTGACGAAAACAATCAATTGCTCGGTCAGGGATATCACATTCAAGCTGGTACACCCCATGCCGAAGTGCATGCATTAAGACAAGCATCTAACGCACGTCCGCAGGGCGCAAAGGGCGCGACGGCATACGTTACACTTGAACCTTGTAGTCATTTTGGTCGCACACCGCCTTGTGCTGTTGCCTTGGTAGAAGCAAAGGTAGCGCGTGTTGTTATTGCTATGACCGACCCGAATCCAAACGTATGCGGTAACGGTATTAGCATTCTGCAGGAAGCAGGCATCGAAGTGGTAAGCGAAGTGATGGCTGCTGAGGCCGCAGCGCTAAACCCCGGGTTTATTAAACGCATGCTTACCGGTAGGCCCTTTGTTCGCGTGAAATTAGGCATTAGCCTAGATGGAAAAATAGCCCTTCAAAATGGGGTAAGTCAGTGGATTACTGGTGCAGAAGCAAGGCGGGATGTGCAACAGTATCGTGCACAAAGTTGCGCAGTATTGACGGGTTCGGGTACGGTACAAGCTGATAATCCTAGCCTCTTAGTTCGTGAAAAAGAGGCTCAGTTTGAAAAGTATCCACTAGATCATATCCGCCAGCCAGCCCGTGTGGTTGTAGATAGCAAAAGTAAGCTTAGTAGAGACTACACACTTTTTAACGACGGCAATATTACGTTCACGGCGACCTCACAGGCTCACCCAGACACCGCTACTCAGCACTATCTCCAACTGGACGAAAAAGACGGTAAACTCAATTTACATTCACTTATGTCAGCATTAGGCGATAAGCAATACAATGAAGTGTGGGTGGAAGCGGGCCCAGGCCTTGCCGGTGCATTATTGCAAGAAGGGCTGGTGGATGAACTTATTTGCTACCAAGCGCCTAAGCTTTTAGGTGATAAGGGAGTCAGTATGGTTAATTTACCCGCGTTCACGTCGCTAAATGAATGTATTTCGCTTTCGCTTATTGAAAATCGTCAAGTGGGTAACGATATTAAGCTTATCTTCCGTCCTGATGTTAGCAACACCCGTGGTTAACGCGATTAAAGAGGAACTTTATGTTTACTGGAATTATTCAAGCGCTAGGTACAATTAAGAAGCTTGATAACCGTGGCAACGATATTCGACTTACCGTTTCATCGCCTACGCTTGATATGTCTGATGTCGCACTCGGCGACAGTATTGCGACCAATGGTGTTTGCTTAACAGTTACTGATATGGGCCCCGATTATTATTGTGCAGATGTGTCGGCAGAGACCATCAAATTAACGGGCTTTGCACATTACAGCGCAGGCTCTACGGTGAATCTTGAGAAAGCGATGCGTCCAAGCGACCGTTTAGGTGGTCATATCGTTTCTGGTCACGTTGATGGTGTAGGCGAGGTTACACAAATCATTAAGCACTCAGACTACGTAGAGTTCTGGGTAAAAGCGCCAGAAGCCTTGGCTAAATATATTGCGCATAAAGGTAGTATCACCGTTGATGGTATCAGCTTAACTGTTAACGAAGTTAATGGCGCAGAATTTATGCTTTGGATCATTCCTCATACATTGCAAGAAACCATTATGGGGAGCTATAAGGTGGGCACAGCGGTGAACTTAGAGGTTGATGTTATTGCGCGCTATTTAGAGCGATTGATGTTGGGCGACAAAGCCGCCGAGCCAAAAAGCAAAGGCATTGACATGGCATTTCTTGCCGAGAACGGATTTTTAAGAAAATAACCCTACAAGAAGCACACAACATGGCATTTAACACTACACAAGAAATAATTGAAGACATTCGCCAAGGTAAAATGGTTATCTTGATGGATGACGAAGACAGGGAAAATGAAGGCGATTTGATAATGGCGGCAGAGCATGTGACGCCTGAAGCCATTAACTTTATGGTAACCCACGCTCGCGGTTTAGTTTGTTTACCAATGACGCAAGAGCGCTGTCGCACCCTGAATCTTCCGCTTATGGTGGATAAAAACGAAGCACAATTTTCTACCAACTTCACTGTTTCTATTGAAGCGGCAACCGGCGTGACCACAGGCATTTCGGCGGCAGATCGCGCAACAACCATTAAAGCTGCTGTAGCGAAAGACGCGAAAGCGACAGACATTGTACAGCCGGGTCATATTTTTCCGCTAATTGCTAAAGACGGTGGCGTGTTAAACCGCGCAGGTCACACAGAAGCCGGTGTAGATTTACCGCGTTTGGCAGGGTTAGAGCCTGCTGGGGTTATTGTAGAAATCCTCAATGAAGACGGCACGATGGCCCGTCGTCCAGAACTAGAAAAGTTTGCTGAAAAACATAATCTTAAAATCGGCACCATTGCTGATTTAATTGAATATCGCAATCTCAACGAAACCACCATTCAAAAGGTCGCTCAATGCAATATGCCAACCGAGTATGGTGATTTCGAGCTTCACACGTTTAAAGACAGCATCGACAACCAACTTCATTTCGCACTTAAAAAAGGCGAAATTAAAGAAGATGAGCCGACACTTGTACGTGTACACCTTCACAATACGTTTAGTGATCTTCTTGGGTCTACCCGCGGTATTCATCGCTCGATGACGCTTGCAGATGGCATGCGCAAAATTTCAGAAGACGGTGGCGTATTGGTGCTATTAGGTAAAGAAGAGCATATTGAAAGTCAGGTACGCCGCTTTGCCGCAGAAGACCGAGGCGAGCGCCCGACTGGCGCTGACTGGCAGGGGTCGTCACGCACTATTGGTGTAGGCAGTCAAATTCTAGCATCAATGGGCGTACACAAAATGCGTCTTCTTAGTAAGCCAATTAAATATCACGCACTTTCAGGTTACGGCCTTGAAGTCGTGGAGTACGTGCACGACTAGTACTTAGCTGTATGGCGGAGCTAAAGTGGAGAGGGCGTGCTTGTCGCAAACACGCGGTGAATACACCCTTGTACGCTCCGCCACCGCATCCATGCGGTGGAGGGTTTGCGACAAGCACTCCCTTCCCACATTGAGTTAAGCTAACGTACCCGTTTACGAATAGTTGAAGTTAAAGAAACAATCGATTTAGTTTGGGCGCAGTTGTGGTATACTTCGCGCCGTTTTTTCTCGAGGAATGAATCCATGCAGGTAATTGAAGGTAATATCAGAGCAACCGGTAAGAAATTTGCTATCGTTGTATCACGCTTTAATAGCTTTGTAGTTGAAAGCTTACTTGAAGGTGCACTAGATACACTAGAGCGTCACGGTGAAGTGAGTGATGACGATATCACGTTAGTACGTGTACCTGGTGCTTACGAGTTACCTGTAGTAGCTAAGAAATTAGCTGAGAAAAAGTCATTTGACGCCATCATCGCACTAGGTGCGGTTATTCGTGGTGGTACGCCACACTTTGATTTTGTAGCAGGCGAATGTAACAAAGGTCTTGCGCAAGTTTCTCTTGAATACGGTGTACCCGTATCATTTGGCGTAATTACAACAGATTCAATTGAACAGGCTATCGAGCGTTCAGGAACCAAAGCGGGCAACAAAGGTGCAGAAGCTGCACTTGGTGCGCTGGAAATGGTTAACGTTATCGATGCTGTTGAAAAGCTTTAAGGTAAACATTAAGTGAAAGTTTCAGCTCGTCGTAAAGCCCGTGAACTCGCTCTGCAAGGCGTGTATTCATGGCAAATGAGTCACAACGATATTCAGCAGGTTGAACTGGCGCTAGCCACCAGTAACGACATGCAAAAGGTAGATATGGCGTATTTCCAAGCTCTGCTTCGCGGTGTTGCACACAACGCAAGTAAACTTGATGCGACCATCAAGCCTTACCTTGGCCGTTTGCCTGAAGAGTTAGACGCTATTGAAAAAGCAATCTTGCGCATTGCGACGCTGGAACTGACCGAGCGCATTGACGTCCCTTACCGCGTAATTATTAATGAGGCGATTGAGCTTGCTAAAGCATTTGGTGCTGAAGAAAGTCACAAGTTCATTAATGGTGCACTGGATAAAGCAGTGCGCACATTGCGCAAAGACGAGCGCGACTAACCTTACCGTGGCGGCATGGACTGCCGCTAAAAGGGTTTAAAAATTACCGTGAAAGAATTTGATCTTATCGGCCGCTACTTTTCAAACAGCGGCCACAAACGCAAAGACGTTGTTATTGGTATTGGTGATGACTGTGCTGTAACAACGGTTCCTGAAAACCAACAGCTTGCCGTTACCACAGATACCCTGGTTGCAGGTGTGCACTTTTTGAAAGACGCACCGGCGAAGTCTGTTGCGTATAAAACAGTGGCGGTAAACTTAAGCGACCTTGCCGCAATGGGCGCAGAGCCAGCGTGGATTAGCTTATCTCTGTCATTACCGGAAGTGGACGAAGCTTGGCTAGATGACTTTGTTTCGGGCCTTTATGAGCTAACTCAGTACTATTCTGTACAGCTTATCGGTGGCGATACGGTTAAAGGCCCAATGGCGTTCACGATTACAGCTCAAGGCTTTATACCGCCGGGTTCTGAGCTAACGCGTAGCGGCGCTAAGCCGGGTGATTGGCTTTATGTCACAGGAACGCTTGGTGACGCGGGTGCAGGTTTAGACATCCTGCAAAATAAGCTGAGTGTAAGTGGTGAAGCGAAAGATGTCTTGGTAAATCGTCATTACTTCCCAACTCCTCGCGTAGCGGTGGGCACAGCTATCCGACGTATTGCAACGTCGTGCATTGATATCTCTGATGGTTTAATTTCAGATTTAGGTCATATCCTAAAAGCGTCTAATTGCGGTGCAAATGTTCATGTAGAGCGTTTACCGTTGTCACGAGCATTAACAAGCGCGGTTACACCAGAGCAAGCTATCGAATACGCGCTGTCTGCAGGCGATGACTATGAGCTTATTTTCACTGTAAGTGAAGAGCAGCGCGGAAGTCTTGAAACCTCGTTGGCAAGCACAAACGTGAAAGCCACATGTATTGGCCAATTAACCGGTCATAACGGCACACTTTCATTACTCAAAGACAACGAAAAGTACACACCTGTTAACGTGTCAGGTTACGAGCACGCCTTTTAGGCGGCCTATTTGTCCGACAAAAGCAATAAAAAGGAAAAAGCATGCAGGCTGAGTTTCGCGCTAGAGTGAGTATGAAAAATCCCGTGCATTTTCTCGCACTAGGCTTTGGCAGTGGACTTATTCCTTTCATGCCGGGAACCTTTGGCTCACTTGCTGCGTTGCCCCTACTTATTGCCTGTAGCCAGATTTCCCTAATTTCCTTTATCGCGCTTACGCTGATATTCTCAGTTGTAGGCATTTACCTGTGTGGCAAGACTGCTGACGATATGCAGGTTCACGATCATGGCTCTATAGTGTGGGATGAAATAGCGGGCATGTTTGTGACCTTTCTGTTTGTACCTATTTCAGCGTCCTCTTTACTTGTAGGCTTTGTTCTATTCAGGCTTTTCGATATCTTGAAGCCTTGGCCAATAGGTATCATAGATAAGCGCTTACACGGCGGTACAGGCATTATGCTTGACGATCTTATCGCTGGCGCCATGGCATGCGGTTGTCTACATTTACTAATGGCGTTTTGGCCTGCCGCATTGGCTTTGTTTTAATTCATTACGAACATTCGCCGCCATTTTGTTAGACTTACCTTAAAGGAAAGCCAGTTGACGGTGAGCAAACTATTTACGAAAAAGCCCGCAAAATAGCGGGCTTTTTAATGTCTTAGTAATGATTTTAAAGCTTAATTAGTTAGCACTTAAACTGCTAGCCGCCGCAATAATACCTTCAGCATCTAAGCCGTGCTCTTTGTACATTTCTTGCTGTGTGCCTTGCAGTATGAAACTATCAGGCAGCCCTAACATCTTCACCGCTTTTAATACGCCATTTTGCTGCAAGTGTTCTAGTACGGCACTACCAGCTCCACCCATAATACAGCCGTCTTCCAACGTAATAAGTGCACTGTGCTCACTGGCAGCTTTTAATACTGCGTCGCCGTCTAACGGCTTAATGAAACGCATGTCGATAACGGTAGCGTCAATCGCCTCTGCAGCTTCAAGCGCGTAGGGCAGTAGGCAGCCAAAGTTTAAAATGGCGATACTTTCAGACTTGCCTTTTGATGATTCTCGACACGTACGAGATTTACCAATCTCAAGCTCTGTCATAGCTTCGTCAGGCGTGACACCCATGCCAGCACCGCGAGGGTAACGAACAGCAGCTGGTTTTTGTAGCTTGTGACCCGTGTAGAGCATTTGACGACATTCATTTTCATCTGAAGGCGCCATAACCACCATATTCGGAATACAGCGCAGGAAAGCGATATCAAACGCCCCCTGGTGAGTAGGGCCATCTGCGCCAACAATACCGGCTCTATCAATGGCAAACAATACGGGTAAGTCTTGAATCGCCACATCGTGAATGAGCTGGTCGTAGGCGCGCTGCAGGAACGACGAATAAATAGCAACAACCGCATTCATACCGTCTTTGGCAAGGCCTGCGCCAAAGGTCACCGCGTGCTGTTCAGCAATCGCAACATCGAAATACTGCTCTGGAAAACGCTGAGAAAACTCAACCATGCCTGAACCTTCGCGCATGGCTGGCGTTACCGCCATTAGCATAGGGTCTTGTGCCGCCATATCACACAGCCATTTCCCAAAGATTGCAGAGTAGGTAGGGGCTGAAGGCTTAGATTTTGGCAAAGCATTGTCAGCCGGATTGAATTTTGGTACCGCGTGGAACTTGATAGGGTCTTGTTCAGCAACCGCGTAACCTTTACCTTTCTTGGTGACTACGTGAAGTAGCTGCGGGCCGTCAAACTTGCGCATATTGCGTAGCGTATCGACAACACCATTTACGTCGTGGCCATCGATAGGGCCAATGTAGTTAAAGCCAAGCTCTTCAAATATCGTGCCCGGGACAACCATGCCTTTAATGTGTTCTTCTGCACGGCTGGCAAACTCCTTAATAGGAGGTACATTGCTTAGCAGCTTTTTGCCGCCATCGCGTATAGAGTTGAAAAAGTTGCCTGTAAGCAAGCGAGCTAAGTGACTGTTCAACGCACCTACGTTTTCAGAAATAGACATTTCGTTGTCGTTAAGTACAACTACCATGTCTTTCTTGATATCACCAGCGTGATTAAGGGCTTCAAACGCCATACCAGCGGTCATAGCACCGTCGCCAATTACCGCTACAACCTTTCTGTTTTTGCCTTCTTTTTCGGCAGCCACAGCCATGCCCAGCCCTGCACTAATCGATGTAGACGAATGACCAACTGCAAAGGTGTCGTAGTCGCTCTCAGGCGGCCATGGGAAAGGGTGCAGACCATTCTTTTGGCGAATGGTGCTCATGCGCTCTGCACGACCTGTAAGGATTTTGTGCGGATAAGCTTGGTGACCTACATCCCACAGCAGTCGATCGAAGGGGGTGTCGTACACATAGTGCAAAGCGACGGTCAGTTCCACTGTGCCTAAACCAGATGCAAAGTGCCCACTGGTTTGGCTTACGCTGTTAAGTAAGTACTCACGCAACTCATCGGCGAGCTCGCGTAATTTGTCTTGGGGCAACTGCCTCAATTTATCGGGTGTTTGCGCAAGCGCAAGCGTTGGGTAATGTTGGAGATCTAAACTCATGTACTTATTATCTTTTTCAACATGGCGCGTGGCTAATGGTCGCGTTTTACCAAAAGCTCGCTAAACGCAATTAAACTGTCAGTATTGTAGGGTAAACGCGCCAATGCTTGAAGTGCATTATCGTGAAGCATTTCTAATTCTTGTTTAGCGCCTGTAATACCAAGTTTGGCTGGAAAGGTATTTTTCCCTAACGCTTCGTCTGACCCCGCGGGCTTACCTAATTTTTCGCTACTGCCTTCCACATCTAAAATATCGTCTTGAACTTGGAAAGCTAGCCCAATATCCGCGGCATAAGCCATTAAGTCAATTTTAGTTTGAGGCAGTAAGCCTTCACTAACAATGGCGACCATTTCAACGCAGGCTTTTAACAATGCACCGGTTTTCAATCTATGCAGCTGTTTTAGTTCTTCTAGCGAGATGGTTTTGCCGGTGCTGGCTAAATCGATAGCTTGCCCACCGCACATACCTATGTAACCCGCACTTTTCGCAAGTACAGACAGTAACTGGCTACGCTTTGTTTCAGCATACGTGCTTAATGGCGCATCAGCTAACACTGTAAATGCAAGTGCCTGCAGCGCATCGCCAGCTAAAATAGCGGTAGCCTCATCAAAGGCAATATGGCAGGTTGGCATACCGCGGCGCAAGTCGTCGTCGTCCATGGCTGGTAAATCGTCGTGGACTAACGAGTAGGCGTGCACACATTCAATGGCCATACTAATAGCCATTTGGTCTTTTTTGGGCACGTCTAGGGTGTTACCTACTACTTGAACAAGTAGTGGCCGCATCCGTTTACCGCCAGCAAGTAAGGCGTGACGCATTGCGTCTTTCAAGCGCGGCGCGTAATCGGGTAATTCGTCAATTAATGTAAGAAGAGATGCATCAGTTTGCTGTTTAACTTGCTGATGCAAAGCAGAAAAATTCATAGATTGCCTGTTAGTTAAAAATGAACGATTTATGGCTGTTCACTTTCAGGAAGAGGATGGAGCGTTTCTTCGCCTTGTTCACTGAGCAGTATCTTTACTTTTTGCTCGGCGTTTTCAAGAGATTGTTGGCCTTGGCGGGAAAGTGCTATACCGCGCTCAAATTTTTCTAGTGCTTTATTAAGAGGCAGATCACCGCTTTCCATTTCGTTAACGATAGCTTCTAGTTCTGATAAAGTTTCTTCAAAAGACGCTGATGCTTTTTCTGTCGTCATAAAAACACTCAATATAGTGGCCAAAATACGTATACCGCGCACATTAACCGAGGGTTGCACAAGGGTCAAATGGTTTGTCCGTATATCGCCTATATCACAGTAACATAGCTTTTTTTTCATCCAGTTCAAAAGGCAACATACAAGCAAATTGTGCTATATTCGATGCAGGGTTCACTAACCTTTCAGAAGTAACCGTGTTATTTACTGTGAAGGAAAAAGTAAGGAGCTGAAAAAGCGCTAGGTATTTTAGTTTAGAAAAAAGACAAAGCTGCGCTTTTGCATAGAACCTACTTCATAATAAACAAATAAATGTGATATTTTTCAATAATGTCGTTTTAGTATTTCTATCTTTTGCCGATAGGGTATTTGTACACTAACAGCACTGACTGCGCATAAATGGGGAAGAGTGAGTGGATTTAGCAACCGTCATAGGTATGTTGGGCGCCATTGGTTTCATAGTGATGGCTATGATTCTGGGCGGCAGCTTGGGCATGTTCATCGACGTGCAATCAATACTTATTGTATTCGGGGGAACACTATTTGTTGTCCTATCTCAGTTTACGTTGGGCCAATTCTTCAGTGCGGGTAAAGTTGCTGGCAAAGCATTCATGTTCAAAATCGAAACGCCTGAAGAGCTTATCGAAAAGATTGTTGAAATGGCAGACGCTGCACGAAAAGGCGGATTTCTGGCATTAGAAGAAGCGGAAATTTCAAATGAGTTCATGCAGAAGGGTGTGGACATGCTGGTGGACGGTCACGACATTGAAGTGGTGAGAGAAACGTTAGCTAAAGATATTTCTATGACAACGGAAAGGCATGAGTTCGGCGCTTCTATATTTAAAGGAATGGGTGACGTAGCACCAGCGATGGGTATGATTGGTACTTTGATCGGTCTGGTTGCCATGCTTTCAAACATGGATGACCCTAAAGCCATCGGCCCTGCCATGGCGGTAGCGCTATTAACCACGCTTTATGGTGCCTTTTTTGCCAACGTCGTGTGTTTGCCAATTGCCTTTAAACTGGCGGTAAGAGCCGGTGAAGAGAAGTTAAACCAGAGTCTTGTTCTTGACGGTATTGTGGGTATTGCCGACGGCCAGAACCCACGTGTTATCGAAGGGGTATTAAAGAACTACCTTGCGGCGAGTAAACGCGGAAGCGCAGAGGAAGAGTAATGGCCGAAGAAGAATGCCCAAAATGTCCCCCCGAGGGGCTTCCAGCCTGGATGGGAACCTTCGCAGACCTGATGTCGTTGCTTATGTGCTTCTTTGTACTGCTACTTTCGTTTTCGGAAATGGACGTACTGAAGTTTAAACAAATTGCGGGCTCTATGAAGTTTGCTTTTGGTGTGCAAAATAAAATTGAAGTAAAAGATATTCCAAAGGGTACCAGTGTTATTGCAATGGAGTTTCGACCTGGCAAGCCTGACCCTACGCCTATTGAGTCCATTCAGCAGCAAACCAACGAAATGACCCAACAAATGCTGGAATTTCAGGCTGGTAACGAAGACTCTGCCGGCGGAAGGCAGAAGCAGCGCGGCGAGCAGCGTGGCGGACAATCTCAACAAACGGCTACTGAGTCGTCTTCATCGGCTGAGCAAAGCACCGATCAGTCGCAAATGGCTGAACTGATGAAAAAAGTAGCGCAGCAATTAGAAAAACAAATTCTAGATGGTTCGGTGGAAATGGAATCGTTGGGTCAGCAGTTAACCATTCGAATTCGTGAGAACGGTTCCTTCTCGGCGGGCTCAGCCTTTTTGCAGCCCCAATTCCAACCGGTGTTGAGAAAAATCGGTACGCTGTTGGCGGATGTGCCTGGAGAAATCGAAATTTCAGGGCACAGTGACGGTCAGCATATTGCTAATGAACTCTATCGTTCTAATTGGGACTTGTCAGCGCAGCGCGCTGTAGCGGTCGCTGAAGCCATGCGGACCGCGCCAGGGTTTGACGAAAGTCGTATGTCGGTAGTGGGTAAGGCAGATACCGATCCAATTGTAGAAAATGCCACTTCACCTTCAGACCGAGCGCAAAATCGTCGCGTTGAAATTAATATTAATCAGGGTAAGCCAATGCTGTCTAAGCCTATATCAGTTGTAGATGAGTAGTGCTTTGACCTAGTGTCAGCTTCAAACAAGAAAGCGGCGCCAAAGGGCGCCGCTTTTTTTGTCACTACTATCGATAATTAGCGTTGTTAAACACGAGCCAAATCAAGTCTGTAATGAGGCTTTGAAATCACAAGCTGAACGGTACTGATTGTTCTTTCTAAAAAACCACCTTCACAATATTTCAGGTAGTAGGTCCACATTCGCATAAAACGCTCGTCATAACCGTCGTTTAAAAGCTCATCTTTTGCAGAAATAAATGCTTCATACCAATGGTTCAATGTTTTCGCATAGTCAATCCCGATGTCGTGTAAGTCACGAATCATCATATTAGTGTACTTTTTCAGGTGAGCGTTAAGCTGGTGCTGAGAAGGTAAAAATCCCCCCGGAAAGATATATTTCTGAATAAAGTCGACACTATTTGAATAGCTGTCGTAACGTCTGTCATCAATGGTTATTGACTGAAGCAGCATTAGGCCGTCGTCTTTTAAAAGTGACGAGCATTTCTCAAAGAAATTTCTTAAAAATTGTTTGCCTACAGCTTCAATCATCTCGATAGACACGAGCTTATCGTACTTGCCTTCAAGTAGGCGATAATCCTTTTTCAGCAAAGTGATTTTGCTTTCAAGTTCTTCTCGGGCAATCCATTCTTTTGCCCATGCATGCTGCTCTTCTGAAATGGTAGTGGTCGTTACGCGGCAACCATAATGCTTAGCAGCATAGACGGCTAGCCCGCCCCAGCCCGTGCCAATCTCTAGAAGATGATCGGTTTCGCTAAGCTGTAACTTGTCGCAAATGGCTTTGAGCTTGTAATTTTGTGCATCATTGAGAGTTGCATTCGGATCTGGGTATATGGCTGACGAATACATCATTGTTGGGTCAAGGAAGCGGGTATAAAGCTTATTACCCAGATCGTAATGCGCCTCGATATTTTTCTTGGCTTGGTCCTTTGTATTTCGACGTGCAAAGTGTTGAATCTTGTTGATGGGCATAGTCACCCATTTAAATTTATTCTCCCATTCGTCAAGGGTAGATAAATTCCTAGCAAACACTCTTACCACGGCTGTTACGTCGTCACTGTCCCATAACCCATCCATGAATGCTTCTCCGGCGCCCACACTTCCGCCAAGCAATAAGCGTCGATAGGCTTGTACATCCTTGATATTTACCGTTGCACGCAAATCGCTTTCGTCGGTGCCGAAACGCGCAACGACATCGCCGTTTTCTTGAATGGTTAAACTGCCAAAAGGCAGTTGTTTTAAGCATTGTAGGAATAGAGTTCTACACGCTTTATCTACAAAGGAGACCTCTGAGGTGGTCAGTAGTACAGATTCACCAAAAGACATTGTTATTGTTCCTGACTTTTTTCTGGGTGTGTATACAGTGGCGTTCGTTTAAGCAATAGTTTAAGCGCGTGCCAATAAATTCCAGCCACTGTTTTTATTGTCATACTGGGTATACGTTTAAGTGCCGCAGATAGATTCGCATTATCTAAAGTAAATTTAGTCAAATTAATCCCTGCACTGAACTCTTTGTCGTCTCTTACACAATCCATCGCAAGTGACAGTCTAGCCGACGGCTGCGATATCGACCATTTGTAGGTCATATCCATTGGGTTAAACGGGGAAACATGAAAAGCTTTTGGCGTATCGTCTTGAGTATCTAGATTTACAAGGTAGTGATGACGCTCATTCCACGGCGTATTACTTACTTCGGCAAGCATATGTGTATACTTACCTTCGGCATTGCGTAGGTAATAGAAATTCACCGGGCTGAAATACAGCCCCCACATACGCAGTTGTCCCAGCATAAAGACATCGCCTTGAAGCGTCTTCCCTCCGTTTAACTCTGTCATTCTGTCTATTACTGCCTGACCTAGAGGAAAAGAGGGATCACCTAAGTAGTCTTCACGCTTGAAACGCACTCTAGCCTTGTCGTATGCAGAGAAGCGTTTTAACGAACTGGACAAGATTTCGAGTTCGTTGCTCTCAAGCTTTAGCCAAAATAAATAAATGTCATAGTCAAATTTATGCTGGGTAGGCTTAAACCGTTGGTGATAAACCTTACCCTTGTAGATGGCACTTTCTATCACAGGGCTTCACCAAAGCGAGAACAAACATCAAGTGCGCTAGTTACGCCGTCTTCATGAAAACCGTTATACCAATAGGCTCCACAAAAATGTAAGTTGTCTACGCCACAAATTTCATTTCTTCTTGCTTGGGCGTTGACCATGCTGGCACTGTATTGCGGATGTGCGTACTGATAGCTTCGAAGAATACTCTTTTGGTCTATTTCCGCCGTATTATTTAACGTTACACAGTAGGTGCTTTGTGCTTCAAGGCGTTGAAGAATATTCATGTTATAAGTGACAGAAGCGGGGCGGGCTTCCTCACTTGCGTCTTCTTTTAAGCTGTAATTCCAACTCGCCCAAGCTAATTTTCTTTTAGGCAGCTGTGAAATATCTTTGTGCATCACCACGTCGTTTTCTGCGTAAGGGATATTTCCAAGGATATCTCGATGCAGCGAAGTCGGTGAGTGAATCATTTTTAACGCTTGGCCACTGTGGCACGCAAATACCACATGATCATACATCGCAGCGTTGCCTGAAGAGTCGGTAACCTGCCACTTATCATCGCTTTTCGCTACCGACAGAACGGCCGTCGATAGTTTTATCTTAGACTCAAATGGTGCGATTAAAGGCGGAATGTATTGGCTTGACCCACCTTTAATTGTGTACCACTGAGGACGGTCGGTAATATTGAGCAAGCCATGGTTGTTGAAAAACTGCAAAAAGAACGTGAGTGGAAACTTTCTCGTTTGCTCTAAGCTGCTGGACCAAATTGCGGCGCACATAGGCAAGATATAATAACGTGCAAAGTCATCGCTGAGTTTTAATTCTCTAATGACGTCTTCTAACGTAAGTGAAGAAGTATCACGGTTTTCTGCGACCATCGCTTTACACGCTTTGTTAAACGTCAATATGTCTTTCACGATGCGCCAAAATTTAGGCCTCAGAATATTACGCCGCTGTGCAAATAAACTGTTTAAGTTATTGCCGTTGTATTCGAGGTTTGCCTTTTTACTCATTACAGAGAAGCTCATCTCTGTTGGTTGATACTCAACATTTAACTGATTAATGAGCTTTATAAAATTAGGGTAGGTCCAATCATTAAAAACGATAAAGCCTGTATCGATATGGTAAGTTTCCCCATTGTCGCTTATTTTCTTCGTTGCAGTATGACCACCTATATAGTCATTTGCTTCGTACACTGTGATGTCGTGCTGCCTATTTAGAAGGTGCGCGCAGGTCAAACCAGAAATACCTGTGCCAATGATGGCAATCTTATTGTTCATTCATCTTCTCTTATTGTTTTTCTCTCATTGCCAACGACAATCGCTTTTGCAGTGGGGTTGGCAGTATATGCATAAAGCGCAGAATAAAACCAAAGAACCGAGGGAAGAAAACTGTTTGTTTGTTGCCCTCTATTCCTTTAAGCATAGCGTCAGCGGCTTCTTCAGCGCTAATTTTCATTGGCATTTCAAAATCGTTTTTATCTGTGAGGGGCGTTTCTACAAATCCAGGAGACACCGCTTGCACTTTCACGCCTTTGTGGTGAAGGTCTACTTCTAATGATTTAGTAAAATAATGTAGGGCAGCTTTGCTCGCACCGTACGCTTGCGTTCGTGTGAAAGGGAGTAGGCGAGCCATGCTGTCAACAATCACAAGCTTGTCGCCTTGCTTAAGTCGTGGAAGAAGAGCGTCTACACAATGAACAACGCCAAAGAAATTAGGTTCGAATACGCGGCGAAACATGTCTGGCTCGAAGTCGTCGATATCTACATATTCGCAGGTACCAGCGTTGAGTACAGCAATGTCAAATTTAACCGTTGTTAGCGCCCGTCGAGTATCGTCAAGATCAGTGACATCGAACTGGCATGCGCTAATATTATTGTACTTACTTAGCTCGTTGAGTGTGTCTTCATTTCGACCACAGGCAATCACTTGATAACCGCTGTTTGCAGCAGTTATTGCTAATGCTTTACCAATACCCGATGTGGCGCCAGTAATTAGAATACTTTTCACTTTGCTAGCTTCCCTTTAATTTTTTTAACGACAAAACCTAGGATGGGTACGTGCTCATAGACCATTTCGCCCAAGTCGTAATAATCTTTGTGGTAAATAATGCTGTCATCGCTGACACCAAGTTGCGTGGTGCCATCTAGCGTAATTTGCTTATCACTATCTTTCAGCGTAAGGGTCATCGTCCAATTTGCGATATGGGTAACCTTTGAATGACTTGATGGATGCTCTTCTGTGCCATTGGGCGAGCAAGTAAAAATGTCCGCAATGTCGAACTTACAGCTTTCGGCTTGCGTCAATAAGTTGGAAAAATAGCGTTTTACTTCATCAATGCCATGGTGTGTAGTGATTGGGTCGATAAACAGTATGTCGTCGGCATAGATATGTTCTAGGTCGTCTGGAGAAATTTGACATATGTCTGTGTAAATTTTACAAAAGCGTCCAATGACGTCCATGGCCTTTCCTTAACTCATAATTCAAAATCAGATTTGCATATCGGTAATGTCGACGCTTAAAAAAATTCGCGGTTATTTTCACGTTCAAATTGCAAGTCTCTGATATGAAATCTGTTAATGTTTTATTTAAAAACTAAATTACATTAATCGTCGTGCTAAAGATCATGTTTTTCCATTTATATGTGAAAAATTTTCCCATTCGATCCTAATTGTTCTCACTTGCGTAATTATTTTCGTGTTTTCGGAAGTGCTGAGTATGAGTGTAGAACGTTTTCCTTTATTTCCTTTATCTGCGCACCTTCTGCCGGAAGGTAGAATGGCATTGCGTATTTTTGAGCCGCGATACGTGCGAATGGTCAAACAGGCATGTGCCGAAAATAAAGGCTTTGTGATGTGTATGCTTAATGCTAATGGTGACAAAAATTTGAATGAGCATATTCATAAAATAGGTACTTATGCGCAGGTTGTTGACTTCGACATGCTCGATGATGGGTTGCTTGGCATAAAGGTTGCTGGTTCTCATTTAGTTGAGGTGAGTAGCATAGAAGTTGAAAAAGATGGACTTCGTACCGGTAGTTGCAAGGTGTTAGAACCTTGGCAGTGCGATTTGGCTCCTCAACAAATAGCGCCTATGGACGAGCGACTTAAAGAAATTTTTGGAAATTACGAAGAGTTGGCATCGCTTTATGAATCACCAAAGTTTGATTGCCCTAATTGGGTATTAAATCGGTGGTTAGAATTATTGCCAGTAGACGGCTCGCAAAAACAGCACTTTTTAGCGCAAAGAGAATGTACCAGTTTACTGAACTATCTCTCTGCATTAATTGCTTAGTCGTTGAGTCGGTTAAAGACATTACAAATTCGTAATCCAATATTAGCGATTTTCGCATACGTTTTAAGTCATAACGCCGTAGAATGATACAACCAAAACGGAAAAGCGGACGAATCTTATGTTAGTTGGAATTCCTTTGGAACAAAGCAACAGCACAATCAAGCCTAAAGAGTGTGCAACTGAAATGTCTGATTACCTTGTCGCGGTTGCAGACACCCGATGCAAGCGCTCATTTGCAAGAGTGTTCAACTATTTCGCGCCTCGGCTGCGCTCTTATGCACTCAAACAGATGGGTAATGAGGCACTGGCCATGGAACTGGTACAAGATACTATGTCAAATGTGTGGCAGAAAGCGCACCTGTTCAATGCAGAAAAAGGTTCTCCGTCAACGTGGATTTTCACAATTGCGCGTAACATCCGCTTTGATATGCTTCGAAAGCTGCGGAATAGGAAAGAGGATGTTTGTTCTGACGATTTATGGCCAGTTTTATGCGAGCAAACAGCCGATGCAAACGAGGCGCCACTCGACGAACAAGTTACTTTAGAGCAGATTGGCCATTTGTTCGAATCATTACCTGTAAAACAGAAAGCAGTGGTTGAAGCTATCTATATTGATGGCAAGTCACAACAAGAAGTCTCCGATGAGCTTTCAATTCCATTAGGTACAGTAAAGTCGCGGACACGTTTGGCACTTCAACGATTAAAGGTCATGTTAAACGATAATGATTAGGTTTCACCCAAGTGCCCAGCAACTTAAAGATTTTGTTGAGGGCACATTGTCACCTGCTATATCACTGATGGTCTCTGCACATTGTGACATGTGTGAAAAATGTCAGCGTTTTGTTGAAATTGAAACGGAAAGTCTTGCTGCTCAAATGGTTTCGAACGTCAATTCAACCGCAAGCGACAAAGCTGAAATGTCGCTTCAGTTTGGTGACATGCTATCCCAAATTACGCAGCTCCCATCATCGAAACAAAATAACACTTTGATGGAACAGCCCACAGCGTATCGTGAGCCCGTAAAGAAGCGGGCGGCCTTGCGGGCGCAGGCAAGTGTAAATACCATCGAGTTAGATGGAAGAGTATTCACTGTACCCAGAACGCTTCACCGCTACATTGATAAAACAGGTAACTGGTCAAGTTTGGTCGGGAAGCTGTGGCAGGCGCCAGTTGACCTTGGAAACCAAGGTGTAGCTAACTTTATCTTCATGGGAAGTGGCGGTAGTGTACCTGAGCATACGCACCGTGGTACGGAATATACATTAGTCATTGATGGTGAGTTCAGTGATGGGCTAAGTCGTTATGATACCGGCGACTTTATTTTCATGGATGGTGATAAAACGCACACGCCAAAATCCGAAGGTAAAGAAGGCTGCCTTGTATTTAGCATTGTCGATCAGCCATTGCACTTTACTTCGGGCCTTGCAAGATTGTTAAACCCTTTTAGTCACTTGTTTTTCCGCTAGTAATCTATCAAGCGAACGCAGTCAATATGTGACATCCAGATACAAAAAAACGCACAAATGTGCGTTTTTTTATTGGTTGCATAAAGCTCTAGCAAAACAGAATAGCCAAATCTAGCTAATAAATTCGCTGTCAGGGTAGTTAAGCTTTAGTGTCTTCATCGCATTGTTACGCAATTCATCTAGGCCAAGCTGCTCATAACTTGAAACCATGATTTCGAGTGCTTGTTGCACTTGAGTGGTATTCGGGAAGTGCTCTATAACATAGCGACCACGGTTTGCTGCAGCGACATAAGCCTGTCGTCTCATGTAGAAACGTGCAATAGCGATTTCATAGCGAGCCAAGCGGTCTTTAATATGAACCATGCGCTGCTTCGCATCTGCGGCATATTTGCTATCTGGATATTGTTGAATCAGTCTACGGAAATCTTCAAACGCAGCACGAGACTTCGACGGGTCTCTATCCGTACGGTCAATATTCATTAACTCTTGGAAAAGGTTGCTATCTGATTCCATGTTAGTTAATCCACGCATGTAATACGCGTAATCAACATCTGAATGGTTTGGATTCAGACGAATAAATCTGTCGATAGTGGCAAGCGTTTCTTCGTTTTTACCTGACTTATAATAGCTATAAATAAGGTCTAGCTGTACCTGATGGGATAGGGGACCGAACGGGTAGCGAGAATCTAGCGCGCTTAACGTTTGTGCTGCAGCGCTGAAGTTACCTACTTCCATGCTCTGCTTTGCTCTGTCGTACAGTTGCTGCGCACCCATGTTAGCTAATACGGCTTTTTCTTCATTATCTGAAGAGCTACATCCTGCGACAGATACCATAGCACCCAATAAAACGGGGGCCAGTAGACGAAATGATTTCATAATAATTCTATTTTCCTGCTAAACAGTTTTAATACTTCGCTGTCTAAGCTCATGTGTTAAACAACACTTTAATTGCATTCTAACGTACTAACGATGAGAAAAACCATACAAAAACGTAAACAAGGCAGTGTACAGCGTGAATACTTGTTATAATACCCTTTTTTAGACGTAATCAATGGTGTTATGACACAGTCGCCGAACACAATACAATTAGAAGCTTCAACGGAAGCTGCGCATTTTGGTTTACGGTTAGATCAGGTTTTGGCTGATTTGTTCCCTGAATATTCTCGTTCTAAGCTAAAAACTTGGATCCAAGATGGGAATGTTGCTGTAAACGGTGAAGTAATCACCGTGCCTCGCCACAAAATGCAAATGGATGAACTTGTTACTGTACAGGCCGAAATGGATGTACAAGTAACGAGCGAAGCGCAAGACATCGCGTTAAACATTGTTTATGAAGATGAACACATCCTAGTCATAAACAAACCAGCAGATTTGGTTGTGCATCCAGGTGCAGGAAACCCAAGCGGTACCGTGCTAAATGCCTTGTTAAATCATTGTCCAGAGATAGACAAAGTTCCACGTGCGGGCATTGTCCATCGCCTTGACAAAGACACGACGGGGTTAATGGTAGTAGCAAAAACAATTCCTGCTCAAACGCATCTTGTTGACCAACTTCAACGTCGAGAAATGAGTCGTGAATATGAAGCCGTTGCCTTAGGTACGATGGTCGCTGGTGGTATTGTAGATGCGCCTATTGGTAGACACGCAACAAAACGTACGCATATGGCAGTACGTGAAATGGGCAAGCCAGCGGTCACTCATTTTCGTGTTATCGAAAAATTTCGCGCATACACGCACCTGCGTTTGAAGCTTGAAACTGGCCGTACGCACCAAATCCGCGTACACATGGCCCACATTAAGCATCCTTTGCTTGGCGACCAAGTTTATGGCGGGCGTCCTCGCCTTCCTAAAGGGGCGTCAGAAGAATTTATCGCTGCGCTTCGCGGATTCCAACGTCAGGCGTTGCACGCCGCACAGCTCTCGCTGTTTCACCCTGAAACGGAAGAGTGGATGACGTGGAAAGCTCCCCTACCTCAAGATATGCAGGACTTGCTTAAAGCCGTGAAAAAGGACACCGCGGACAATCCACAAGATATGCTTTAATGAGTAAGGCGAACTTATGACATTGTCAGCTGCGAATTCACCTATTTCATCCACGCTGGATTTGATTACGCCAGCGTGGTCATGTCCCGCAAATGTTGTTGCATACACAACGACAAGAATGGGAGGTACAAGCATAGGTGATTTTGCAGGTTTGAACGTTGGCGCCCACGTGGGGGACGACCTCCTACTAGTGAAAGCCAATAGAAGCCTAATTCCACATAGTGAAAAGATCACATGGTTGGAGCAAGTGCACAGCAACCGCGTGGTGTCATTGCCGAGCGCAGATACCACCGCTGATGCGTCGTATTCTTCTTCAACATCGCATTTTTGTGCGGTAATGACCGCAGACTGCGTGCCCATTTTATTGTGTGATGAAAGCGGTCAAGAAGTGGCGGCAGTACATGCTGGTTGGAAAGGTCTCGATACTAACATTATCGGAAGTGCAGTTTCACACTTTGGCAGCGACGCAAAAAAACTCATCGCTTGGGTTGGTCCTGCAATCAGCGGGCCCTGCTACGAAGTTGATGCACAGTTGGCGAGTAAGTTTCGCCATATAGACGGTGCCATTGCCAATAGCTCTAATAGAGGGAAGTACTTATTAGATCTACCTCTAGTGGCACAGGTGCAATTGCAGCAAGCTGGCGTTGAGAGTATTACACAAAGTAACTTGTGTACTTACACTGACGAACAGCGTTTTTACTCCCATCGAAGAGCTACGCATCAAAACAAGCGCACGACTGGGCGTATAGTTAGCGTAATAGGCCTGCTTTAAATTGTTTCGAAAAAAGGCGGCAGTTTTAGTCTGATCACACAGTTGCGCTAGATCAAACTTCATACATTATTTGTTATCTTTTTGGCTAACTTTTTAATCTCATACTTGAATCGCAATTGAGCAGCCTACATAACTAGAACATAAAGAATACCATTCCGCATAGATCATTACCCACTCAGCGAGAGTTAAAATGTTCGTAATCGCGGCGTGTTAACGCAGGTATAGTTGTTCATTAATTAGGTTGAGATTATGAGACTAGATAGATTTACCAGTAAATTTCAGCTCGCAATATCCGATGCTCAATCACTCGCATTGGGGCGAGATCATCAATACATTGAACCTGTCCATTTAATGACTGCCATGCTAAATCAGCAAGGCGGGTCAGTACGCCCTTTGCTTGACCAAGCAAACATCAATGTAAATGCGCTACGCTCAGCACTGAGCCAAGCTATTGAGCGCCTACCTCGTATTGAAGGCATTGGGGGAGATGTTCAATTAAGTAAAGACAGCGGCATTTTGCTAAATCTTTGTGACAAGATAGCGCAGCAGCGAAAAGACGAATACATCACTTCAGAAATCTTTGTTCTAGCGGCGCTACAAGATAAAGGGCGCTTGGGGGAAATCCTCAAAAGCCTGAATATCACTAAAGAAGCTATTGAAAGCGCAATAGACGACATGCGTGGTGGCCAGAAGGTCACGGATCCTAATGCTGAAGATGTACGTCAAGCGCTTGAAAAATACACGACAGATTTAACCGAGCGAGCAGAACAAGGCAAGCTCGACCCGGTCATTGGTCGAGACGATGAGATTCGCCGAACTGTTCAAGTACTGCAGCGTCGAACCAAAAACAACCCAGTACTCATTGGTGAGCCGGGTGTAGGTAAAACGGCTATTGTTGAAGGGTTGGCTCAGCGCATCATTAATGGCGAAGTGCCTGAGGGCTTAAAGAACAAGCGTGTTCTTGCCCTTGATATGGGCGCGTTAGTGGCGGGAGCTAAATATCGCGGTGAGTTTGAAGAACGCCTTAAAGCAGTGCTTAATGAGCTGGCTAAAGAAGAAGGCCGCGTGATCTTATTCGTTGACGAACTGCACACCATGGTAGGTGCAGGGAAGGGCGATGGAGCGATGGATGCAGGTAATATGCTTAAACCTGCGTTAGCCCGTGGTGAACTTCACTGCGTTGGTGCTACAACACTGGATGAATATCGTCAGTACATTGAAAAAGACGCAGCACTTGAACGTCGTTTCCAAAAAGTATTAGTTGAAGAACCAAGCGTTGAAGACACTATTGCTATTCTGCGTGGCTTAAAAGAGCGCTATGAGCTCCATCACTCGGTAGATATTACTGATCCCGCTATCGTTGCAGCGGCAAGTTTGTCGCATCGTTATATTAGCGACCGCCAATTGCCAGACAAAGCCATTGATCTTATAGACGAGGCTGCGTCTAGCATTCGATTGCAAATAGACTCCAAGCCCGAAGAGATGGATCGTCTGGAGCGTCGTATCATCCAGCTAAAATTGGAAGAGCAAGCTCTGGCCAAAGAAACAGATGATGCGAGTCATAAGCGACTTGAGATGATTGAGCTAGAGCGTGAGCAAGCGGAAACCAAGTACGCAGAGCTTGAGAAAGTGTGGCTGGATGAGAAAGACGCCATGCAGGGCACTCAAACCATAAAAGGGGAGCTTGAGCAGGCTAAACTTGACTTGGAGATAGCGCGACGTGCATCTGATTTGAATCGTATGTCGGAACTTCAGTACGGCCGTATTCCAGAGCTTGAAGCAAAGTTAGAGCAAGCGGCTGAAAACGAAACTCGCGAGACGACGTTACTTAAAAATAAAGTGACGGACGTTGAAATTGCAGATGTGCTTTCTCGATGGACGGGTATACCTGTAGCGCGAATGCTTGAGGGCGAGCGTGAGAAGTTGTTGCGTATGGAAGACGTACTTCACAAACGGGTTGTTGGACAAGAAGAAGCGGTTGAAGCTGTTTCAAACGCAATTCGCCGTTCACGTGCTGGGCTTGCGGATCCAAATCGACCTATTGGCTCATTCTTATTTTTAGGGCCAACTGGCGTGGGCAAAACTGAGCTCTGCAAAGCCTTGGCAGGCTTTATGTTCGATACTGAAGATGCCATGGTACGTATCGATATGTCAGAGTTTATGGAAAAACACTCGGTAGCACGCTTAGTGGGTGCACCTCCTGGCTATGTTGGCTACGAGGAAGGTGGCTACTTAACCGAAGCGGTGCGTCGCAAGCCATACTCGGTCATTTTGTTGGACGAGGTTGAAAAGGCACATCCAGATGTATTCAATATTCTGCTTCAAGTATTGGATGACGGCCGGTTGACTGACGGGCAAGGACGTACTGTAGATTTTAAAAATACCGTTGTGATCATGACGTCCAACTTAGGTTCAGATATCATTCAAGATAAGCACAACGAAAGTCAGTATGACGATATGAAAGCGTCGGTAATGAGTGTTGTAGGGCAACACTTCAGACCGGAGTTCATCAACCGCGTCGATGATATTGTGGTATTCCATCCATTAGGGAAGGAGCAAATAAAATCTATTGCTAAAATTCAGCTTGCCTCACTTCGCGCTAGGCTCGCAGAAAAAGGATATAAGCTTACTCTGTCTGCTGCGGCTATGGATAAATTGGCGGACGCGGGCTTCGACCCAGTGTTTGGCGCACGTCCGCTTAAGCGAGCGATACAAGTGCAGGTGGAAAATCCACTCGCGCATCAATTACTCGCTGGCGAATTAATACCGGAATCAACCATTCGTATTGATGCAGATGACAGCGGACTTTTCGTTGTCAGCAATTAAAACCAAAAGGCACTGGAGACAGTGCCTTTTTTATTGGCAGTAGATTCCGCGAAAGACCATTAATCGGCAGCTCCATAACAAAAAACGATTTACTAAAAAGCCACTGGTCGAAGAGCGACAGATTACGCTTTCTTGTTTAATGAATTTTCCTAATACAGCTAATTAATTTTCTTGATTTAATAATGATAACGATTATCATTAACTTATTGTTGAGAGTGTTAAGAGGTTGCGATGCAGTTATATAATTCAAACGAAGCGGTAGTTTCTGCGCGCTCAATGCCCCGAGATATAGCTAAGCTTTGTGCGCATTTCATATTATGCATGATTGTGAGCGCAGTCGGTGCCATAGGTACTGGTTTTGCCGTATTTGCATTGAGTGTAAATCAAGCGACATTCTCGCCTGCAGATACTATAATGTCTGCACTTACCGTGTTTTCTCTGTCTTTGTGTTTAAGTTGGTTTTCGCAAAGTTGGGGTAAGACACTTCAATCAATATCATTACTTTCACTTATCGTGTTAGCAACAAGTAGCCTTTTATTATTTTTCTATTGAGCGATTTATGCTCAGTATTCTTTATCTCTTTACACAATTAACATTCAAAAAGTAAACCTCTGATTATGCGAATTTAGGAAAAAGTTAATATTCTAAACTCGGTTTATCCTCTGAGCACGAACGAATACATTATCCGCCCGTTAACGACATGTTAAATAGTTTCAGCTATTAGGACGAATAATGAAAACAAACAATAAATACACCCTACGCTTATCTGCTTGTGCATTAGCGCTAATTCTTAACCCTTCTCACGGCATAGAGTTGTTCAACGGGAAGGTCGGTAACGAACACGTTAAGGTTAGTGTTGGAGGTTATGCCAAAGTAGATGTCAGGCATGTTGAAGGGGATATTGCTTATCAGGATTATTGGATTGGTAATTTTCCTGGCGGGGAAGCAATAGAGACATCACACACAGGTTTCAATGTAGGAGAGTCACGCTTAAATATGGGCGTTTCTATAGGGGAGGTGAGTACTTTTATAGAAGTCGATATGTATGGCGGAGGCGGTAACGAAGCGGTAAGTAACTCTACTAACTTGAGATTACGTCACTTCTTCATCACCTATAAGAACTGGAGTGCGGGGCAAAACTGGAGCACCTTTATGCCGCTTCACGTTATTCCTGAGTCGTTAGATTTTGGTGGTCCTCATGTAGGAGAAGTGTTTGCAAGGCAAGTTCAGGTTAGATACACCTCTGGAAACTGGCAATTTGCCATCGAAAGCCCAGAGACCATTGGGGATGGTGATACCGACGCACCTGCCAATGCCGTAGGGCTTACAGGTGTAGCCGCTGACCCTGATGAGTCTACGCCCGACTTTGTTGTACGATACAATTTAGATAGTCAATATGGGCAATATGCTTTCGGCTCTGTAATACGACTTGTCGATCAAGGAGGGGTTGAAGAAGTTACAGCAGCAGTAAATATCGCAGGCAAAATACCACTTTTTGCAAAAGATGATCTACGTTTTCAATTAACCGCGGGTAAGCCCGGTCGGTATGCTGCAGCTGGCATGACCGCTGATGTTGTTGAGGATCCTGCAACTCAAACATTGGAAACGGAAAGTACGCTGGCTTACACCGTAGCGTATCGCCATTTTTGGACCGAAACCCTCCGCAGCACTGTATTTTATGGAGCAGCTAAAACAGATATTTTGGGGCGCAAACGTTCGCACTGGGCGGTGAATGTTATTGATACGGTAGCGCCGCGCCTTGATGTTGGCCTAGAGTTTGGTGCTTATTCTATCAATGATGACAACATAGACAGCATTGACTCGAATTACTTCCAAGCGTCAGCTAAGTTCGCGTTTTAAGATCGCTTCAATTATGTTTAGCGCCATGTTTTTGATGTAAACGGAGATTACTTCAATGTTTATCAATAAAAATAGGCGCTTCTATTGCTAAACGCCTCTTGAAGGTAGTTGACCAGTAGCTTTAGCTTTTTGTCAGGCTGACGCGAACGAGGGTAAACGGCATAAATACCCATAGTCTTAGTTACGTACTCAGCAAGTAGGGGCGAAAGCGCCCCATCTTCGATATCTTCATGCACTAATGCCTTGGGAAGAAATGCTACACCCACACCTGCAATAGCGGCTTGCCTTAACGCATCCAAGTTATTTGACTGTATTCGCCCGCCAATTTGAACGTTATGAAGCTCTCCTTCAATATGAAACGGCCAGAAGTCTGGGCCAGTGCTATCGTACTTGTAAATTAAACAATTATGTTCAGTTAAGTCGTCAGGATGATTTGGGCGGCTTTCGTTTTTAAGATATGTGGGGCTTGCGCATACTATCCATTTTGAATCTATAAGGCGTTTAGCAATAAGAGAGGAGTCCTCAAGATGTGCTGTACGAATGGCGAGATCGTAACCTTCTTCGATGATATTGGTGACGCGATTGGTAATTGCAAGCTCTACATCCACCTCTTCGTGTAAATTGCAAAACTCGGCAATTGCGCGATTTAAGACCAGTTTTGCCGATACATTGGGCATAGTAATTCGGATTTTTCCACGCACTTCATCACTGTAACCACTGACGGCATCTTCTGCGTCTTGAATGGCTAAATTGGCGATTCTCGCCTTATTGTACAGTGTTCTTCCTGCATCAGTTAAATTGAGCTTTCGTGTAGAGCGGTAAAGCAATTGAACGTTCAAATCTGACTCTAATCGTGCGATACGCTTACTTACTACAGAATTAGTTAGGTTGAGTTTTTGAGCGACCTTTGAAAAAGAGCCTTCATCAACTACGTTCACAAAAAGGATAATATCGTCTGCTTTTGCCACTATTAGTCCAAAAATGGAAATAAACTTTGTCTTTAATGCATATATATCAACACGTGAGAAATTAGTACAGTCGCATACCTAAATTTTAACCCTGCATTAACATCGATTTTCTAACGTTAGAAACTCGAATAATTAACTAATTATAATAAGAGGAAAACTCATGAATGAGATAACCCTTGGATTATTAGCATTGTTACCTATAACGCTTTCAGCAGTGCTGCTATTGGGTTTACAGTGGTCTGCGAAAAGAGCAATGCCAGTTGTATTAGCAAGTACAGCACTTATGGCACTGTTAGCATGGGATATGTCGGCAGTACGGGTGGGCGCTTCAATTCTACAAGGCTTAGTGATTACAGTATCTGTTTTGTGGATTGTATTTGGTGCAATTTTTCTGCTCAACACATTAAAATATACTGGAGCAATTGATGTTATCCGCCAGGGTTTCACCAACATTTCACCTGATAGAAGAGTCCAGGCAATAATCATTGCTTGGTGCTTCGGTACTTTTATTGAAGGTGCTTCTGGTTTTGGCACGCCGGCCGCTATAGCGGCTCCTTTGCTTGTTGCCATCGGTTTTCCTGCATTGGCTGCCGTACTTATTGGTATGATGATCCAAAGCACACCCGTCTCTTTCGGCGCGGTGGGAACGCCTATTGTCATTGGTGTAAACAAAGGCTTAGACGGCCAAGCGATCAGTCAGACTTTGCAGGCTCAAGGCTGGCAATGGGAACAGTTTATTCAACTAATCACCTCTGAAGTGGCAATTATCCACGGAATTATTGGCTCATTTATGCCAGTCTTAATGGCTGTAATGCTCACTCGCTTTTTTGGCTCCAACAAGTCTTGGCGCGAAGGGTTACAAATTCTACCTTTCGCCTTATTCGCAGGCGTCAGCTTTACCATTCCTTACGTATTTACCGGCATTGTATTAGGCCCTGAATTTCCTTCGTTGATTGGAGGATTGGTGAGCTTGGCTGTGGTTGTTACTGCAGCTAAAAATGGTTTCTTGATGCCTAAAACAACATGGGATTTCCCGCCGAAAGCGTCATGGGACAAAGGTTGGCTGGGTAATTTGGAAATAAAAGCAGACGACATAACGTCACAAAAGGCCATGCATTGGGTTACGGCTTGGGTCCCTTATTTAGTTGTTGCACTTTTGCTCGTTATATCCAGAGTGTTTCCAACAATAAAAGAATTTACTACGTCGCTGACACTCTCATTTGACAACATACTGGGTGAAACCGGTGTAAGTGCATCAATCAGTCCGCTATATCTTCCTGGTGGGTTGTTGTTAATAGGTGCATTGGTTGCAGTAATCATTCAAAGTAAAAAGGTATCCAAGGGAGAAGTGTTGTTTAAGGCTTTCAATGATTCCAGCAAAACGTTGCTAAGTGCTGGTTTTGTATTGATGTTCACAATTCCTATGGTTAGGCTTTTTATAAACTCAGGTGTGAATGGCGCCGACATCGTCAGTATGCCGATAGCTGGCGCGCAATTGTTCGCCAATATGTTTGGCGAAGCTTTCCCATTAATTAGCCCTACTATTGGTGCATTAGGTGCATTTATCGCAGGCTCGAATACAGTATCAAATATGATGTTCAGCCAGTTTCAGTTCGAAGCAGCACTAAGCCTTCAATTGTCACCTGCACTAATTATCGCAGCGCAAGCCGTTGGGGCGGCTGCCGGAAACATGATTGCAATACACAATGTTGTAGCTGCGTCGGCAACGGTAGGATTAATAGGGCAAGAGGGAGCTACTTTAAGAAAGACTATTATCCCAACTATATATTACGTTGTATTTGCAGGTATTTTAGTATGGTTGGGGGTTTATGTGTTTGAAGTCGGTGGTCCACTAGTCGGCACAAATTAATTTTTTAATACGCATTGCACTGTTCTAAGGAGTTATACATGCAAACAACCCCAATTATTGACGCTTTTACACGCGTACTCGGGGAAAGCAACCTTGCCGTAGGAACGCGCCAAACTGAGCACTATCGCAAGGGATGGCGGTCAGGCGAAGGCGAAGCATTGGCTGTACTTTTTCCACATACGCTAATGCAATATTGGGAAGTGCTAAAGGTTTGCGTTGAATATAACTGCATCATTATTATGCAGGCCGCGAAAACCGGCTTGACCGAAGGCTCAACGCCAAGTGGAAGCGACTACGATAGACCAGTGGTGGTTATAAATACGTTAGCAATGGACGATATTGTTCTGGTTAACGACGGAACGCAAGTATTGAGCTTTCCGGGAGCAACACTGTTCAAACTTGAAAAGGCGCTAAAGCCACTCGGGCGTGCGCCTCACTCTGTAATTGGGTCGTCGTGTCTAGGTGCGTCTATTGTCGGTGGTGTTGCAAACAACTCAGGTGGGGCACTTGTCAAAAGGGGACCTGCCTATACTGAGTTATCGCTGTTCGCTCAGGTGGATAAAAACGGAGAGCTAAAGCTTGTTAATCACCTAGGGATAGATTTAGGCGACACGCCAGAAGAAATTATCGGAAACCTTTCTTCTGGCAACTTTCCAAAATCTCTACCTGAAACCAGTATGAAAGCGTCGGCAAGTGATTATGAATACATCGTTAGAGACGTGAATGCTGATACGCCGAGCCGCTTTAATGCCGATCCAACACGGCTTTACGAAGCCAGTGGATGCGCAGGTAAAATTGCTGTTTTCGCGGTGCGCTTAGACACATTCGAAGTGCCTAATAAAGAACAAACGTTTTATATCGGTACGAATGATGCCTCTGTACTTACTCGTATTCGCAGAGACATACTGACTCAATGTAAAAACGTTCCTGAGGTGGGTGAATATCTTCATAGAGAAATGTTCGATATTGCAGATGTTTACGGAAAAGATACCATCATAAGTATTCAGCGTTTGGGAACTGACTCGCTACCTAAAATGTTTGCACTCAAAGGGCGGGTGGATGCCGTGCTCAACAAGTTACCTCTGCTTCCTCCTTACCTAAGCGATAGATTGATGCAGTTCGGTAGTAAGTTCTTTTCTGACCAAATACCCTCGAGTATAAGAACCTACCGCGACAAGTACGAGCATCATCTAATCCTTAAAATGAGCGATGGTGGCATCGAAGAGGTTAAAACACTTTTGGCCAAGCTGTTTAACGAAGAGAAGCTAGATGGTGACTTCATTACTTGTAATGAAGAAGAAGCGTCTAAGGCGTTTTTATTACGTTTTGCTGCAGCTGGCGCCGCGGTTCGCTATCAAACGTTACACCATAAGCAAGTAGGAGACATCTTAGCATTGGATATCGCATTGCGCCGCAATGATGATTTATGGGGCGAGAACCTGCCTGAGTACATCGCCAAACACGTTGAAAAGTCACTTTATTATGGACATTTCTTCTGCCATGTCTTTCATCAAGATTACATACTTAAAAAAGGCAGCGACGCCAAAAAAGTAAAAGCAGATATGTTGGCACTATTAGACAGTCGTGGCGCTAAGTATCCGGCTGAACACAATGTAGGTCATTTGTATGAAGCCGAAAGTAACTTGCAGAAATTTTACAAAGACTTAGATCCTACCAATACGTTTAACCCTGGTATTGGCAAAATGGAGAAGCACAAACGCAATTGTTCGTGCTGCCTTTAATCGTATGCGAGAGAGAGCCTTATAGGCTCTCTAATAATGCTCTAGCTTGCGGACGCCTAAAGAATGGGCGTTCTACATTTACTGCATACTCTAGCTCTTTCTTCGCTTCGTCAATTCTATTGAGTTTTGCTAGGGTGTACCCTAAATGATAGCGAATGTTGGGGTCGTTGGCGTCTCTGGCGAACGCATCCCTCAGCATTTTAAGGCTGCCTTCATAGTCTCCTTGTAGCGCTTTGATGTGACCGTAGGTATCCAATATTCTTGCTGAGTTTGGTTGAAGTTCGTAGGCCTGACGTGCATAGTTTTTTGCAGTGACTAGCGATTTCTCGATATGCATGATTGCTAAGCGATTGTAAGCCTCAGCAGGGTTGAGTAAGTTTGGTTGCTCAACAAGCTCCTTGTAAAGCGCTATCGACTCATCGAACTCTTGAATGAAGAATAAGTATTGCGCCAACAGGTTTTTTGCCAGCAGATTGTTTTCATTCTCGCTCACCAGTTTTCTTGCCGTATTCAAGAATACATCGACGAACTGATCGTTCAGTGCGTAGTTGTAAATGGCAACAAAAGCCTGTGCAAAAGTAGCGTCTACATCTAACGCTTTTTCGAACTCTTTGATAGCACGTTCACTGTTTCCCTTATTTGCTGCCAATCGGCCTTTCAAGAAATAATAAAGCGGATTTTGTTGTTGGTTTGCGGGAATGGTTGTTAGCAATGATTGTGCTTTGTCGTTGTTTTGCATGTCGAGCAGTAGGCTCACATAGCGCAACGTGACAAACGTACTTGTATTCGCTATTTCATACGCTCGGGCCATGGCGTCTAAGGCGTTTTCATCATTATCAACTCTTCGAGCTTGGTCAGCATATGCGATAAGCTTGCCGGCATCGTCATTGATAAAATTCCTCACAATACTTAGCGTTTTTTCTGCATCGGCACGTTGACCTGCTTCTAACTGAAGCGCTGCTTTTCGAAGGAGATAATCGGCGTTGTCGAAATCGTCTTTGATTAAGAGGTCTAAGTGATAGAGCGCATTTTTTGTGTCGCCTTGTTGTTGATACAAAGACGAAACGCGCTCTCTCGCTCCAGTATTTGAAGGTGTGAGCGTCAATATATCGAGATAAATTTGCTTAGCTTCTTCTAGGTTTCCTGCTTTGTTTAAATTGAACGCTTTCAGCATCAGCGTTTCATTATGTTGGGGAGACAGAGCAAGTAACTCTTCTACTAGCAGGTTAGATTTATCGACATTTCCTAAACGGCTTTCCGTGGCTGCTAAATTGAATTTCGCAGGGAAAAGTGTCGGGTTTTGCGCTAGCGCTTTTTCTATGTTGACCTTGGCTTCTTCTAATCGACCCTGTCTAATCAATATACCGGCTTTAAGATTGAAAACTTCTGCTTCGTTTGGAAACAAAGCGCTTAGTAAGTCAGCGCCTTTTAATGCATTCTTAAACTGCTGAGCTTGTAAATTCATCAATGAATAAGTGAAAAGAAAGCCGGCATTATCCTTGTAGGTAGATAAGTTATTTTCAAGAATCGATAGCGCTTCATCTTGTTTACCTCTGGCAGCCATTAATTTAATCTTAAATAGCTGGAGCTTGTTTTCATTCGGGTATTTATATTCAAGATTTTGCAAAAGTCGCTCGGCTTTAAAGGCTTTGTTTTGGCGAATAAATAAGTCACCTAAAAGCAGTGCTGAGTCTGGGTCTTCCATTAACGCATCCTGATGACGTTCAAGCAGGGCAAGGGCCTGTTTATCTTGTTGAGTCGCCATGTAAACTTGGCTCAACATCAATACCGCCTGTAAGTCATCAGGCTCTTGTTGCAAATAAGCGTTAAAATCTTTCGCGGCTGTTTCCATGTTGTTATTAAAGAAGTTAGTTAAACCACTTATGTAAAGCAACATGGGCTGTGAGGTAATAAGCTCAGGATCCAGTTGAGCCATGAAGTCGTTAAGTTCTTTTAGTTTTTCGTTATCGATAGCTTGCTGGTTGTCTCTGCTTTGTAACCAGCTATTAAGTAAGATGGCCAGCGGATCATTGGGTGTATCTTGGATTATCTCATCTACGAACAGTTTTGCCGTGTCGTAGTCTTTCGCTTCTAAATACAAATCAACAAGATTCCGTAATGCAATGGGATCGTCTCGATTAAAAGTCAGCGCTTTCTGTAAATGTGCGGTTGCAGCGTCTGTATCACCCTGTCGGTATGCAAGTTGCCCCTTCAATCGCCATGTTATTGCATTTTTTGGTTCTAACGACATGGCTTTATTGATAAGCGAGGTCGCTTTGGATAAATCTTCATTTTGAAGAGCAATGGAGGCTAAGCCATTTATTGCAGGTACAAAATTAGGCGTGCGTGAAACGATTGTATTGTAATCACGTAGAGCACACGACTCGTCTTGCAGTCTAATACATGCAGTTGCACGTATCATCAGCCACTCGCGCTCTGCATCACCTGACAGTTTGTTTAGATCAGAGAAGTCTACAATTTCTTGGTACCTGTTCAAAAACAACCAAGTGTTGCCGAGAGGCTCTGCCAGAAGGTTGATATCTGCACCCATTTCCAACGCTTCTACAAACTCCATTTCTGCTGCAGTTAAGTAGCCATTAATAAGCAGTATTTCGCCCATTAGGATTTTTGCAGCAAGGTTTTCAGGATCTTTTTGTAAGCTGTTTTTAAGGTGGATATAGGCTTCGTCGTATTCGTTTTGATTAAACGCGGTCAGTGCTTTTTCGTAGTCTTCTGACGTAGAAGCAAAACTGTTAAAAGCGATTAATGATGAGGCAACTGCAGAGACAATAGCGCGTTGTACAACACGCTTTTTATTATTAAAAAAATCCATATATACCTTCGAAACTTAGCCTAGCCGCTGGCTTAAAAATAGCATAAAAAAAGGTGGCCTAAGCCACCTTCTAAAGATACGTGTTTTCTATGCGTTTTTAAACAATTAAACGCGGCGCTTACGTCTATAAAGAACAAGACCTAAACCCAACCCCATCAGTGCTAGGGCGCCAGGCTCACTAACTTCTGCGGTTGGTTGAGTCATTGACACACCAATGGAAGACAGTTTTAATTGTACGCTGTTAAAGTTACTCTTAGCGTTATCGTCGAAAATGGTATTGTATGCACCTATTAACCAGTATTTTGCACTACCAGTTAGCTTCGTAAATGTTGATTCGTACAAACCGTTTGAGCCTTTTGAACCTACGCCATAGTGACCTAGTGTATTCTCAACAATAGCGCTTGTAACAGTGTTCCAAGTTGAGTTGGCTCCGCTCTCAAATGCCGCAATACTATTAAGACCCGCAACAGTAACTTCTTTACTATCATTGTCGCCGACTACCCAAGTGAAGGCTGCATTTTCAAGAGTCACTGACTCGCTAAATGACAGTAAGAACATATCAAAATCTCTGCCACCGCCGTCACCGCTATTATCAACTGCGTGACTATCACCTCCCCAAGAATAATCACTATTTTTAATTCCGTAGCCAACGTGTCTATTTGCTAAAGTACAACCATTATTACCAAGCGTACAGTTCCACCAACCTTGAATATTGCCCTGGGCAAGTTTGTCGTCGGCGTGTCCTGCAGAGTTTGACCAAGCAGTGATTCCTACATCAACTGTAACGCCGTTGATCTCGATTGAGGTATTGCTGTTTTGCGCATTGGTCGTTTGTGAGTAATTAGCGCTGCCATTAGAATTGGCGAGTGTGTATTGTGCATCATACTTTGCACTGTTGAGGCTTGAATCTGTAGCGAAAACTGATGAACTAACAGCAAGTAATAGTATTGTCAGCGATGTAGAAAACTTCATATTTTGAACTACCCAAAAAGCAAAATTAGATGATTATTTCTAATGTTATGCTTATTTCGTGCCAGTTTGTTTAAGTTTGTGATTTTTAAGTTAATGTTATAATTTGAAAAGGGACGATATGAGAGAGGGTAAAAAAAACTGACAGATTTTCCAACCTGTCAGTGATCTAAAGTCTAATTTCTTCAAATGGATTTTTTGCGACGCCACATCACGAGAAGTGAACAAGCCATGAGTAAGCCAATGGTGCCAGGTTCAGAAACTTCTGTTGGCGTTGGCGTACCGGCAGACTCTGTTACAGAGAAGCCAACATTAGCAAGCTTAAAGGCATCATTACCTACATGGCCGCCAATATTTCCGAATACGGTGTTATAAGCGCCAACCAACCAATATTGAGCGGACTCAGTGAAAGTAAAGTCAGCGCGGTGATCTAAATATTCACAGTTTTCAATATCAAATGAGGCTGAAGTTAAGGCGTTAGCGACAATATCGCTCCACGTGTTAACACCTGAGGTTAGTTTCGAAGTATTACTTAGTGCTGCAACAGATACTTGGCTGTCGCTGCCACTGTAAAGCCATGAAAAACTTGCACCCGTTAGTGTCACCGCAGAGTCGAAAGATAACAACACGAAGTCATAGTCACGTTCTACGTTAGTCATACCACTATAATAAGCGTTCGCGCTACCTTGAGAGTAATAGTTGATATTGTCAATAGCGTGGTCAGCGTCGCCACGATAGTATGCTTCATCATTGTTTGTTATGCCGTAAGCCCATTTATCTGAGATTTTTTCTAACTTGGCGCCAACGACTGTTTCGCCGGTAACTCCTTGTGTGTCCGAAAAGGCGGACATATTAATATTTAATCCGTCTATTTGAACAAAGGAATTATTCGTCTGATTGGTTTGTGTCACTTTGTCATCGACTAGATCGTAGGTGTATTCTCCCAACGGAGAGTTACATACATTGCTTTGTTCGTTGCTTTGGCTCGATGACCCACAGTGAGAATAACTTTGCTTTTTATAGTAGGTAGCGAATGCTGAATTAGCACTCAGGGTAGATAGCAAAGCTGTGGAAAGTAATAGTACAGTTTGCAAAGAAAACGTTTTTTGTAGCGTTCGCATAATTGCTTTCCTATATATGAAGCGCAAAGCACTTCAAGTACACGCCGAGTGATGTGTGCGCATATTATGCGAACACAAACTTGGTAGTACCTAATTTCAACATGGACTTGTATGATATATGAACGGTGAGCTATTTAAGGTATGTAACCGTATACCTAGTTATTAGTTGTTTGTTTGATCGTGAGCATACGCGGTCCTGAATAAATAGAAGCCAAGCGCCGGCATTGTGGTAGGAGTACGTGTAATCAATGCGAAGCTAATAACGTTTTGCAACGGCGTTATGTAAAGGAACGAGGCAGTCTTTTTACTTTGCTATGCGTTCCTGCATATCTATGAAATAATTAGTGCAATTGTATATGCAGAAGTATGAGGACATATGTCTGATCAAAAACGTAAAGGGATATACTTACTTCCCAACTTATTAACAACGGCAGGGTTGTTTTCGGGTTTCTTTGCTGTGGTTTCGTCAATGAACGGCAGGTTCGAAGCCGCGGCAGTGGCTATCTTTGTTGCTATGATTTTTGATGGCTTAGACGGGCGTGTGGCCAGAATGACGAACACGCAAAGTGACTTTGGTGCTGAGTATGACTCAATGGCAGATATGGTTTCATTTGGAATGGCACCTGCACTTGTTGCTTATAATTGGGGGTTAACTGAGCTGGGCAAGTTAGGCTGGTTAGCGGCCTTTATATATGTAGCGGGTGCAGCTCTTCGTTTAGCTCGCTTCAATACGCAAGTTGGTATTGCCGATAAGCGTTTCTTCCAAGGTCTCGCAAGTCCGGCTGCTGCGGCTGTTGTCTCTGGTCTTGTATGGGTTGGAGTTGAGTATGATGCTGTTGGTACCGACTATGGTTTAATAGTTGCTGCAGTAACTGGCTTGGCAGGTTTGCTGATGGTGAGTAACTTTAAATACAATTCTTTCAAAGAAGTTAATTGGCACGGTAAGGTTCCATTTGTAGGCCTTCTTTTAGTTCTCCTGATATTCGTTGTTGTAGCAACGGAACCCGCTTTAGTATTGTTCCTTGTTTTTGCACTATATGCGTTAGCTGGACCTATCAATACGTTTCGTACCGTTGAGAAAGTAACGTTAGACGATGTAGTGGGCGATCATGAAGAAGATGCAGACTTCAATGCCGATAAAAAGAAAAGCAATGAAAGTGTAGACAATAAGCAGGAATGATTACGTAGCAATAATCAGATGTCTTCGCTCAATAATAAAGAGGATATGCCTTTTTGAGCTGATAGAATAAGGTTATACAAGCGTAAACGCATGCTTAATGTACTATTAATGTACTAATAGGTTAAAAAGCGACCGAACGGTCGCTTTTTTTATATTTATTTAAAAAAGGGTGTTGACGATGCTACAGGAATGCGTAGAATGCGCGCCTCCTCAACAGGGAACAGCAAAACGCTAACAACTGATGAGGATGTTAAAAACCAAGTTTAAAAATAAATAAACAAAAGTTGTTGACAAAAAAAAGATGCGCTGTAAGATACGCATCCGCTTCGGGAGAGGCAGCTGGCAAAAGCTAGTAACGTTCTTTAAAAATTTAGGCAAGACAATCTGTGTGGGCACTCGTTAAGAGTGTCACAACGACGATTCATATTTCGATATATTTAATTGAAGAGTTTGATCATGGCTCAGATTGAACGCTGGCGGCAGGCCTAACACATGCAAGTCG